>Ga0070698_100001860_pt1 | contig 23516 bp, 25 predicted proteins | sample KBSK1502metaG_FD_65477 | JGI IMG/M metagenome (GOLD analysis project Ga0070698, IMG submission 65477) | Corn, switchgrass and miscanthus rhizosphere microbial communities from Kellogg Biological Station, Michigan, USA - KBS K1-50-2 metaG | ecosystem: Host-associated > Plants > Roots >...
ACAGGGGGCAAGATGGCGGTCGACGGATGCCCGACAGGCGACAACCCCCGGAGGTCGATCGTGGACGAGCAGGCGACGGTCCCAGCCAGCCACCAGGACCTGATGGACCGCCCCTTGATCGCGAATTTCGCCACCGTCCGGTCGGACGGCTCGGTGCAGAGCAACCCGATGTGGTTCGTCTGGGACGGCAGCCGCGTCCGCCTGACCCACACCAGGACCAGGAAGAAGTTCCAGAACGTGAGCAGAGAACCCAGGGTGGCGCTGTCGATCGTCGACCCCGAGGACAGCCAGCGCTACCTGGAGATCCGCGGCGAGGTGGAGTCGATCGACGACGACACCGGCGCGCCCTTCTACCGGACCCTACAGGAGCGGTACGGCGCGGGCGGGCCGATCGGCGACGCCGACGTCCGGGTCGTCCTGGTCATCCGACCGACGGTGATCCTCGCCCGCAGCTTCAAACCGGGTGACTCCCGAGCCGCCATCCAGCGGTCGGTCGCGGCGAGCTCGGCCTGAGCGGCCCGGGGCGAGCGGTGGAGCCGCCGCGGGCGCTGCTCTTCGACGTGTTCGGCACCTGCGTCGACTGGCAGTCCAGCATCATCCGCGAGGGCAGGGCGCTCGGCGACCGCTACGGCTGGACCGGTGTGGTGACGGCTCCGTGGGAGGCGGACTGGACGAGCGCCGCGTATTTGTCGAAGACGCCGCCGCGCATGCCAGGTAGGCGTGGAGCCCAGTCTCGCAGCCGCTCGGCCACGTCGACGTTGGAGACCGCCAGGGTGCGGGTGTCGGCGTCGATGACCACCACGTCGCCGTCGCGCAGGGCGGCCAGCGGCCCGCCCAGGGCGGCCTCGGGTGCGACGTGCCCGACCATCAGCCCGCGGGTCGCGCCGCTGAAGCGCCCGTCGGTCACCAGCGCCACCGACTCGCCGAGGCCCTCGCCGACGATCGCGGCGGTGACCTGGAGCATCTCGCGCATCCCCGGGCCGCCCTTCGGCCCCTCGTAGCGGATCACCACGGTGTCGCCGGGCTGGACCCGCCGCTCCAGGACCGCCGCCAGCGCGTCCTCCTCGCGGTCGAAGACCCGCGCGGGCCCGCGATGGCTCGTGGGGGTGTGCGCGGTGACCTTGACCACGCTGCCCTCCGGCGCCAGGTTGCCCTTGAGGACGACCAGGCCGCCCTCGTCCCGCAGCGGGGCGTCCAGCGGGGCGACCACCTGCTGGCCCCTGGTCTCGACCACGGACTCGCACGCCTCGGCCAGCGTCCGACCGGTGACCGTCATCGCCGAGCCGTCGACCAGGCCGGCGTCCAGCAGCCGCCTGGTCAGCAACTGGATGCCGCCGGCCACATAGAGGTCATAGGCCGTGAAGCGGCCGCCAGGCTTGAGGTCGCAGAGCAGCGGCGTGCGGCGCGAGACCTTGTCGACGTCGTCGATGGTCAGCGGGACGCCGGCCTCGCGCGCCAGCGCCAGCAGGTGCAGCACCACGTTGGTCGAACCGCCAGAGGCCGCCGCCGCCGCGATGGCGTTCTCGAACGAGGTCCTGGTGAGGATCTGCGAGGGCCGCAGCCCGGCCTCCAGGACCTCCATGGCCAGCGCGCCGGCGGCTACCGCCGCCTCGGCCTTGGAGCCGTCGACCGCGGGGATCGAGTTGAACCCGACCGGGGACAGGCCGAGCACCTCCATCGCCATCGACATGGTGTTGGCGGTGTACTGCCCGCCACAGGCGCCGGCGCCGGGGCAGGCGACCAGCTCCAGCTCCAGCAGCTCCTGCTCGTCCATCTTGCCCGCGGCGACCGCGCCGATCGCCTCGAACACCTCGCCGACGGCCACCTCGCGGCCGCGGAAGCGTCCGGGCATGATCGTCCCGCCGTACAGCAGCACGGCGGGTCGGTCCACCCGCACCATCGCCATCGCGCTCGCCGGCACGGTCTTGTCGCAGGACGCGATCGCCACCAGCGCGTCGAACATGTGGCCCCTGGCGACCAGCTCGATCGAGTCGGCGATCACCTCCCGGCTGACCAGCGAGGCCTTCATGCCCTCCGTGCCCATGGTGATCCCGTCGGAGATCGCGATGGTGTTGAACTCCATGGGCGTCCCGCCGGCCTCGCGGACGCCGCGCTGGACGTGCTCGGCGAGCTGCCGATGGTTGAAGTTGCAGGGCATCGTCGAGGTCCACGCATGGGCCACGCCCACGATCGGCTTGGCCAGGTCGTCGCGGCTGTAGCCGATGTTCAGCAGGAACGAGCGAGCGGCGGCGCGCTCGTACCCCTCGTAGAGCGTCCGGCTCGGCAGCCCCGCCGTGGTCCGGCCCTGCTGCGTGGTGCTCATCAGTCCAGCTCCTTCCCTTCTCAGAGATTCCAGCGCGCCGACGATACCGCGTGTCCTACGGCTCCACCTGATCGTCGGTCCAGCCGCCACCGAGGGCCTGGTCGCGAGCGCTCCGCAGCTCCGCGATAGCCTCCTCGTCGAGATCGAGACGGTCGAGGCTGTCGGGCGGCTTCTGGCTGCACGACAGGACCGGGTAGAGCTGCTCGGCGACCCGCCGGAACGTTGCCGGGCCGCCGAGCGCGACGGTCCCGAACGGCCCCACGGCCGACCAGCGGCGCCCCAGCCCCTGGCGGACCAGCCGGTCCAGGTCGGCGGCGGAGACCACGCCGCCGTCGACCAGCTCGACGGCCTCGCGCAGCAGGGCGAGCTGCAGGCGGTTGAGGACGAACCCCGGGACGTCGCGGACCAGGACCGGCACCTTGCCGATCCCGCGGAGGATCGCCGCCATCCGGTCGGAGACGGCCGGATCGGTGGCCGGGCCCTGGACGAGCTCGAGCACCCGGAACGCCGTCGGTGGGTTGAGGTAGTGCGTGCCGAGCAGGCGGGTCGGGTCGGCCAGGCCCGCCCCGAGGGTGGCCAGCGCCAGCGACGACGTGTTCGAGGCGAGGATCGCCGCCGGCGCGACCGTCTGCGCCGCCGCCAGCTCGGCGGCCTTCATCGCGGCCACCTCCGGCAGGGACTCGACCACCAGGTCAGCGCCGGCCGCCGCCTCCGCCGTGGACGGGAGCCATCGGACCTCGGCCCGGGCGGGGCCGTATCGCGTGAGCTGGTCGAGATGGTTGGCCACGCGGTCCATGGCGGTGCGCGCGCTGGTGGCGGGCGAGGTGGTGATGCGGACGGCGTGACCGGCGGCGGCGTATTCGGCGGCGATGGCGCTGCCCATCAGGCCGGCGCCGAGCACGGCCACCCGCAGCCGCTCGGCCTCGCTCAAGCCGTGACCTCCAGGTGGAGGCTGCCGAGCTGGCCGAAGTCGACCTGGTGGCGCCCCGGCTGCAGCGGCACCGGCGTGATCAGCGAGCCGCTGGCGACCAGCGGCGCCGAGGCGAGGCGCTGCTCGCCGAGCGACTCGAGGACGGTCGCGACCGCGGAGGAGACCGCGCCGGCGCCCTCCGCGACCACCTCGCCGTCACGCCGCACGACCGCCTGGACCTCCGGTGCCGGAGGTCCAGGCTCCCCGAAGACCATGGCACCCTGCAGGCCGAAGTCGGCGAGCACCTCGGCGATCTTGACCTCCCAGCCGGGGAAGCGGCAGTCGATGATCTCGATGCATGGCAGCACCGCCGGGGACCCGCCGTCGAAGCGCAGGCCGATCTCGGCCTCCAGCCTCGGCGCGACCAGCCCCGCCAGCCGCAGGGTGGCTCCGTCCCGCAGGCACGAAGCGTCCAGCACCGGCGCGGTGAACGGCCGGTCGGTACCGAACCGCGCCTGCGCCGCCGCGTCCCCCGCCCCGATCTTCCAGCCCACCTGGCGCCCGCCGCCCGCCTCGATCGCCCGGTACAGCTCGGCGGCCACGCGCTCGCCGCGCTCCGGCGTCAGCTCGGTGTGATCGGTCGGCGCGATCGTGGTGGCCTCGCGGCGCGCCCGCCACAACGCCCCCGCCAGCGGGTCCCGGAATACCACGTCGCTGCTCATGAGTCGCTCCTCCGAGCCGGGTTGGGCCGAACTATCCCGGCATGTTGTACAGGACGCCGGCCGATGGCGCGCCAGAGGAGGAGGTGAAGCCCACCGGGCGGAGGAGCGTCGGCTACAGCAGGAGGTCGAAGATGCGGAAGCCGCGCTCCCAGTGCTGGCTCGAGGGGTTTATCCGCTCGGGCTCGATGATCCTGAAGGTGCGGGCCAGCGCCACGCTCAGGCCACCCGCGATGGCCGGGAGCCGGGCCTCGGTCGCGTCGCCGAGGGCCAGGTCCAGGGGCGGGCGGGCGACCCAAGGTCGTCCAGGTCCGGCCCGCCCCGTCCGCTTGCGTCCACAGGTCTACATCAACAAGAATTAATGTAGATGCCTGCCTCCCGTGCCGCCGTGCCGCTGGCCGTCCGCGAGTCCGACCCGGACGGCGACCAGGTGGCGCGCGCGCTCGGCGACCCGCTGCGGTGGCGGATCGTGCTGCTGCTGGCCGGCGAGCGGTTGTGCGTCGGGCATCTGGCCGAGCAGCTCGGCGCCGCGCAGCCGCTGGTCTCCCATCACCTCAAGGCCCTCCGCGCGGCTGGGCTGGTCCAGGCCGAGCGCTACCGCTACTGGACCTACTACCGGCTCCGCCCCGCCGCGCTGGACGGCCTGGCCGACCAGCTGTGGCTGCTGGCCCGGACCAGCCCGGCCGCGACCGCCTGCCGCCGTCTGGCCGGCGCCGACCACGCGCCGCCCAGCCCGGCCGCGCACCCGCGACCGTCCATGCCGCCCGCCCCATCCGTCCGAGGAGGCACCGTCATGGCCCACCGTCAGCTCGACCCGATCTCGCGACAGGCGTTTGCCGCCGCGATCGGGGAGCTTGCCGAGGAGTTCCGGGGCACCTTCTCGCTGGAGACCGTCGAACACTACGTCGACGAGTCGATCGACCGCATGTCAGGTGCTCGTGTGGTCGAATTCATCCCGCTGTTCGTGCACCGGTTCGCCCGCGACCGGCTGCGCGCCCTTGGCCAAGCCGAAGGAGCCATCGTGAAGGACGTGCCCGAGGTGCTGTTCGTCTGCGTCCACAACGCCGGCAGAAGCCAGATGGCCGCCGCGCTGCTGGACCACCACGCCAGGGGCATGGTGCACGTCCGCTCGGCCGGCTCCGACCCCGCCGACCAGCTCAACCCCGCGGTGGTGGCGGCGATGGCCGAATGGGGAATCGACTTGTCCAAGGAGTTCCCCAAGCCGCTGACCGACGAGGTCGTCCAGGCGGCCGACGCGGTGATCACCATGGGCTGTGGCGATGCCTGCCCGATCTATCCGGGCAAGCGCTACCTGGATTGGGAGCTGGACGACCCCGCCGGCAAGCCGGTCGAGCAGGTCCGCGCCATCCGCGACGACATCGACCAGCGCGTCCAGGCGCTGCTGGCCGAGCTGGTGGGTGACCGGCCGACGGGCCGGCAGCCGGCGTAGGGATGCGCCTGCCCCTGGCCAGGTGATCCGCACTCCCGCGCCCGGCATGCCTCCCAGTTGACTTCGCTGTCCGCGACAGCGGAAAGTAGCCGGCTACGATGGGTTCCGCTGATTTCGGAGGGCTCGGGCCTTCCAAGGGGGGCGTAGGGAGGGATGAGCTGGCGCTGGTCGGGCACCAGCCTGCTGCTGCTCGTCGGGGCGGGCTGCCTGACCGCCTGCGCCGTCTACGTCTGGCGCTATCGCAGGAGCCCGACGGCCACCTCGCTGGTGGTGGTGCTGGCGGCCCTCGTCCAGTGGAGCGTGACGCGCGCCGTCGAGCTCGCCGCCAGTGACCTGGCGACCAGGCGGCTCTTCTGCGACATCAAGTACGTCGGCCTGGTCGCGCTGGCGCCGGCCTCGATCATCTTCGTGCTCCAGTATGCCGGCCGACTGCGCCGGCCGAGCCCGGTGCTGCTCGGGCTGCTGGCGGTGGAGCCGCTGGTGGTCCTGACGGCGCTGGCCATTCCCTCGACCCACCACCTGTTCCAGACCTACCTGCCACCGCCGGCGCCCGGCGCAGCCGCGATCGTGCAGCGCGGGCCGCTGTTCTGGGTCCATTTCGTCTACTCCAGCGCGGCGACGTGGCTGTGCCTCGGCGCCTTCGTGGTGACCGTGGCGCGCACCTCCAGGCCCTACCACGGGCAGCGCGCGCTCCTGCTCGGCAGCCTGACGCTTCCGCTGGTCGCCCACCTGCTCACCACGCTGAACGTCGTGCCCTTCGGCCGGGTCGATCTCACCCGCTTCGCGTTCCTGCTGACCGTGGTCTTCATGGTCCTGGCGGTGTTCCGGTTCCGTGTCCTGGGCCTGCGGCCGATCGCGCGCAGCCGGATCTTTCAGACGATTGGCGAGGGTGTGGTGGTCCTGGACCCGGGCGGCAAGGTGGTCGACTCCAACCTCGCCGCCGAGCGGCTGCTCGGCCAGCCGCTCGCGCGCATCGTCGGCCAGCCGGCGGGGCGGGTCCTTCCGGCCTGGGCAGGCGTGGTCCAGGACCAGCTCGCGCTCGGCGGTGGCGAGGCGGTCCAGGAGATCGCCGCCGGCGGGCGCATCCATGAAGTGCGGGTCTCCTCGCTGACTGACCACCTGGGGTGGCCGACCGGCCAGCTGGTGGTCGCCAGGGACGTCACCGAGCGCCGCCGGGTGGAGCAGCAGCTCCGCGACAGCCTGGAGCGCGAGCAGGCCTCGACCCGGCACCTGCGCGCCCTCGACCAGATGAAGAGCACCTTCCTGCAGGCCGTCTCCCACGAGCTGCGCAACCCGCTGGCCTCGGTGCTGGGCATCGCCGTCACCCTGCAGCGCCGCCACCTGGACCTGGACCGCGACGACGTCGCCGACCTGCTCCACCGGCTCAGCAGAAGCGCGCGCAAGATGGACCGCCTCCTCAACGACCTGCTGGACCTCGACCGGCTCGCGCAGCCGACGGTCACCCCGGAGCGCGAGTGCGTCGACCTCGGCGAGCTGGTCGCTCGCGTGGTCAAGGAGACCACCGCCGAGCTGCTGGAGCGCCGCCCTGTGCACGTGGAGGTCTGCCCGCTGCTGCTGGAGGTCGACCCGCCGAAGGTCGAGCGGATCGTCGAGAACCTGCTGGCCAACGCCGCCAGGCACACACCGTCGGGCACGCCGGTGTGGGTGCGCGTGCAGCCGCGCGACCACGGCGCTCTGCTGGTCGTCGAGGACGCCGGCCCGGGCGTGCCGGAGCAGCTCAGGGAGACGATCTTCGAGCCGTTCCGCCAGGGGCCGGCCCCAGCCTCGCACGCGCCGGGCCTGGGGGTTGGGCTGGCGCTGGTGCGCGTGTTCGCCCAGCTCCACGGGGGCAGCGCCTGGGTCGAGGAGCGCCAGGGCCGCGGCGCCTCGTTCCGGGTCCACCTGCCCGACGCCGGTCATCCCAACGGCACGCGCTGATCGTCCGGGTCGAGAGCAGCCGGTCACCGTGGCCCGGCGATGCAGCGGAAACCGATGTGGGCGGTCGAGGTGTCGACCGCCTCGCCCTGCCTGGCGGCCGGCCGGTAGCGCAGGCAGTAGTTGGGTGCGCAGAGGTGCGAGCCGCCCTTGATCACCTTGCGCGCGATGTGCTCGCCGGGCTGGCCGGCCGCGTAGCTGCGCTCGGCGCTGTCGACCCGCGGGTTGCGGGGGACGCAGCACGGCCTGGCGGCCTCGGCGGGATGGCGTGGCGTGTAGAAGTCGCGGGTCCACTCCCAGACGTTGCCGGCCATGTCGTACAGGCCGTAGCCGTTGGCGCGGAACGACCCGATGGGCGAGGTCCCCGCGTACCCGTCGCGCTCGAGGTTCTGCCAGGGGAACTCGCCTTGCCAGGTGTTGGCCATCATCCGTCCCTTGGGCGCGAACTCGTCGCCCCAGCAGAAGACGGCGCCCTCCAGGCCACCGCGGGCGGCACGCTCCCACTCCGCCTCGGTCGCAAGCTCCGCTCCCGCCCAGGCGGCGTAGGCCTCGGCGTCGGCATGGGCGACGTGGACGACCGGGTGGCGCTCGCGTCCGCCGAGGGTGCTGCCGGGCCCCTCCGGGCTCCTCCAGCACGCCCCCGGGACCCACGTCCACCAGTTGCGGTAGTCGCGCAGGTCGACCGGCCCGCGCGTGGGCTGGAACACCAGCGAGCCAGGCACCAGCAGCGCGGGGTCGGCGTCCGGGTAGTCCGCCGGGTCGGGCGGGCGCTCGGCGGCGGTGACGTGCCCGGTGGCCTTGACGAAGCGGCGGAACTCCGCGTTGGTCACGAGGTGCTCGTCCATCCAGAAGCCGTCGACGGTGACCCGGTGGACCGGCCGCTCCTCAGGGTAGAAGCGCTCGTCGCCCATCAGGAAGGTCCCGCCCGGCACCCAGACCATGTGCTTTCGCGGGGGCCGACCGGGCGCGAGGTCCGGCGGGCCGGTCCTGGCCGTCGTCACCGCGGCTCCTCCCCGATCGCATGCGTCCCATCCGCGTGGCCTCGCCGATCATGGCAGCCGGCGGCCGGCCCGGCCTCACCCGGCAGGGGTGATTCGCCCTCACCCGGCGGTTCAGCCGCCCGGCTGGGGGCTCGCAAGCCCGACCCGGCCGCCTACCAGGCGGCGCTGAGCCTGCTCGCCGTGACCGCTCCGGAGACGGTCTTCGTCGACCAACCGGTCAACGTCGACGAAGACCGCGCCGCCGGCATCCCGGCGGTCCTCTTCGACGTCACCCGTCCGCTGGAGTCCTTTACCGAGGCTCTGGCGCTCGTGTCGCGTTCTGCCGATATCCTGCGGTGAGGCAGTCGCCCGGACGGCCCAGGAGAGGGGAGCGCGTTGCAGTACGAGATCGTGGCGGAGGCGTATCGGGACCTGGAGGCCGCCAGTGCGCGGCTGGAGCTGATCGACCGCCTCGCCGCTCTGTTCACGCGGACGCCGACCCCCCTGCTGCCGACCGTGGCGCTGCTGTGCCAGGGCCAGATCGCGCCCGACTTCATGGGCATCGAGATCGGCCTGGCGGAGCGGCTGGCCGCCAGGGCGGTCGCAGCGGCGGTCGGGCTGCCGGGCGAGCAGGTGCTGGCCAGTGCGCGCGAGGTCGGCGACCTCGGCCTGGCCGCCGAGACGCTGCTGGCCGCCACGGCCGCCGAGCGGCCCGCGACCCTGGAGGTCGGGGTGGTGTTCGACACCCTCCACGAGATCGCGGCCCTGGAGGGGCAGGGCTCCCAGGGCGGCAAGCTTGACCTGCTCACCGGGCTGATCGCGCAGGCAACACCCCTGGAGGCCCGCTACCTGGTCCGCACCGTCACCGGCTCGCTGCGCCTGGGGATCGGCACCGCGACCATCCTGGACGCGCTCGCCGCGATCCACGGGGGCGGCCGCGCCTCGCGCCCGGTGCTGGAGCGCGCCTACAACATCTGCTCCGACCTGGGCCTGGTCGCCTCGACCCTGGCCGCCGGCGGGCTGGCCGCTGTGGAGGAGATACGGGTCCGGGCTGGCAATCCGGTCCGGCCGATGCTTGCGCAGCGGCTGTCGACCCCCGGCGAGGTCCTCGAGAAGCTGGGCGGGACCTGCGCGGCCGAATACAAGTACGACGGCATGCGGGTGCAGGCCCATCGCACCGCCGACGGGGAGCTCGAGCTGTTCACCCGCCGGCTGGAGCGCGTCTCTGGGCAGTTCCCCGACGTCGTGGAGCTGCTCGGCGCCGGGCTCGGTCCGCGCGAGGCGATCCTGGAGGGCGAGGTGGTCGCCGCCGACCCGGCAACGGGCGAGCTGCGGCCGTTCCAGGAGGTCATGTACCGCCGGCGCAAGCACGGCATCGCCGAGGCGGTGACCGAGGTGCCGGTCAGCCTGTTCTGCTTCGACATCCTGTACGCGGACGGCGAGGACCTCACCCGCCTGCCCTACCTGGAGCGGCGGGCACGGCTGGAGCAGGCCATCACGCTGTCGCCGCAGTTGCGGCTGACCACCGCCGAGCGGGCGACCAGCGTCGACGGGCTGGAGGCGACCTTCGAGCAGGCGGTGGCCGACGGCTGCGAGGGACTGCTCTGCAAGTCGCTGGCGCCGACGGCCGGCTACCAGGCCGGCGCGCGTGGCTGGATGTGGATCAAGCTCAAGCGGGACTACCGCACCGAGCTCAGCGACACCCTCGACCTGGCCGTGGTGGGCGCGTTGTACGGGCGTGGCCGCCGCGGCGGCGTCTACGGGGCGCTGCTGCTGGCCGCCTACGACCCCGCCGCCGACCTGTTCCGCACCGTCTGCAAGTGCGGCACCGGCTTCAGCGACGCCGAGCTGGCCGCGCTGCCCGAACGGCTGGCGCCGCTGGCCGCCCCCCAGCGGCCCGCCAGAGTCGACGCGCGCAGGTCCGCCGACGTGTGGTTCGAGCCGGGCATGGTCCTGGAGGTGCTCGGCGCCGAGCTGACGCTGTCCCCCAACCACACCGCCGGATGGGGCCAGGTCAAGGCGGACTCCGGATTGGCGCTGCGCTTCCCGCGCTTCACCGGCCGCTACCGCGACGACAAGGCCCCAGAGGACGCGACCACCGTCGAGGAGATCGTCGCCATGTACCGGGCGGCCCGGCGGGCGCCCACCGGCGCCTGAACCGCCACCCACCAGGAGCCCGCGCCCGTGACGCTGATGCTGCTCGACTCGGCCAGCCTGTACTTCCGTGCGTTCTACGGCGTGAAGAGCGCCATGCCGGCTCCGGACGGCACGCCGACCAACGCCGTGCGCGGGTTCCTCGACATGGTGTCGACGCTGATCACCCGGTTCCGTCCCAGCGACCTGGTCGCCTGCGTCGACGAGGACTGGCGGCCGGCCTGGCGGGTCGCGCTGATCCCCTCCTACAAGACCCACCGGCTGGCGGTGCCCGACGCTGTGCCTCTGGGCGGCGCCCCGCCCGGCGAGGCGGAGCCGCCAGGGCTGGCCGAACAGGTGCCGATCATCTTCGACGCGCTCCAGGCCCTGGGGATCGCCGCCGTCGGGGCGCCGGAGCACGAGGCCGACGACGTGATCGCCACGCTGGCGGAGCGGGCCACCATGCCGGTCGACGTGGTCACCGGCGACCGCGACCTGTTCCAGCTGATCGACGACGACCGCGCCGTGCGCGTGCTCTACACCGGCCGCGGCGTCGCCAAGCTCGAGGTCATGGACGCCGCCGCGCTGCTGGCCAGGTACGGCATCGCCCCGGAGCAGTACGCCGACTTCGCCACGCTCCGCGGCGACCCGAGCGACGGCCTGCCCGGGGTCCCCGGGATCGGCGAGAAGACCGCCGCCAACCTGCTGCGGACCTTCGGGACGCTGGAGGCGCTGCTGGAGGCGGCCGCGCGGCGCGACCGCCGCATGCTCCAGGTCGCAGGCAGGATCGACGCCGCGCGCGAGTACCTGACCAGGGCGCCGGAGGTCGTGCGGACGGCCCGGGACCTGCCGCTGCCTCCCGTCGACACCACGCTGCCGAACGCCCCGCCGGACGTCGAACGGCTCGCCGAGCTGGGGGTGGCCTGGGGGATCGGCAACGCGCTGGTCCGCGCCACCAGGGCGCTCAGCGGCTCGTGAGCACCGGCTCGAAGCGACCGGTGCCGGTGAGTAGCTCGAGGGCGCTCGACAGTGGTATGTGATCGGGCGTACGGGTCGTCAGCCACCGCTGGGCAAGGGGCGCATCGCATGCGAGTCGGACTGGTCGGGGCGGGCCGGATCGGCGCCCTCCATGCGGGGACGCTCACCGACCACCCGCAGGTGGCGGGGCTGGTCGTCGCCGACGTCGACCACGGGCGCGCGCGGCAGGTCGCCGACAAGGTCGGGGCCGAGGTCGCCCCCGTGGACGAGCTGTTCGACGGCCACGCCGACGCCGTGGTGATCGCGGCGCCCACCTCGGCGCACGCCGAGCTGGTCCACCGCGCGATCGACGCCGGGATCCCGGTGGTTGCGAGAAGCCGCTCGCCTCCGGCGTCGCCGGCACCCGTCAGGTGGTCGCCCACGCCAGCGCCAGCGGCGGGTCGCTGCAGGTCGGCTTCCAGCGCCGCTTCGACGCGGGCTACCGCGCCGCCCGTGCCGCCGTGCGGGACGGCCAGCTCGGCTGGATCCACTCGGTGTACGCCACCACCTTCGACCGGGAGCCTCCGCCGGCCGACTACATCGGCACCTCCGGCGGGATCTTCCGGGACTGCTTCATCCACGACTTCGACTGCCTCCGGTTCGTCACCGGGCGCGAGGTGGCCAGCGTGTGCGCGGTCGGCGGCAACAAGGGCGCCAGCTTCTTCGAACGCTTTCAGGCCGCCTACGCCGCCGAGCTGGCCGACTTCGTCGCGTTCGCGCTCGGCAGGATCCCGAACCCGTGCCCGCCACAGGACGCCTACGTCCTGATCCTGGCGATCCTGGCGGTGCTGTCCCCGATCAGCGACTCCTGGCCGCGCGCGGCATCCAACGCGGTCGTCACCGTCCTCCTGACCGGATTGCTGACCTGGGTCGCGATGCCAATCGTCACCCGCGTCCTTCGCCCCTGGCTGTATCGCCGCCAGCGACGCATATCCTCAGACCAGCCCCGTTCCCCAGGCCCCCGGTGACGCCGATAATGGCCTCCGAACGGGCGTTCGGGATCGCCAAGGGAGGCGTGGATGAGCAGCGACGCGACAGGGACGGAACCAGCCGGCGCGAGGATCGCTCCGTGGCTCTCGGTTGGCGATGCTGGCAAGGCGGTGGAGTTCTACAAGGCCGCCTTCGGCGCGATCGAGCTGGAGCGCCTCGAAGACGACGCGGGCAGCTTGCAGGTGGCGCAGCTCGCGATTGGCACGGCGGACTTCTGGGTCCAGCTGGACCCGGACACCGACCCGCGCGCCTTTGGCGGCAGATCGCCCGTCCGCATGATCCTCACCGTGGAAGACCCCGACGCGGTGTTCGCACGAGCCGTCCACGCCGGCGCCACGCAGGTCGCGCCGGTCGGCGAAGCAAACGGCTGGCGGGTCGGCCGCCTCGCCGACCCCTCGGGCCACCACTGGGAAGTGGGCAAACCGCTCCCGCTGGACTGAGCTGGAGGAAGGAAGAGAAATAGGGTTGCGGGCACATGGGTGGTCTGCGTTGATAGGGGACCTATGCGAGATATCGAGGTCCGCGATCTGCGCAAGACCTTCGTGGTGCCGGTGCGCGAGGCGGGGCTCCGGGCGGCCATGCGCAGCCTCGTCAGGCGTGACCATCATGAGGTGCGGGCGGTCGACGGCATCTCCTTGGTGATCGAGCCCGGTGAGGTGGTCGGCTTCCTGGGCCCCAACGGGGCTGGCAAGACCACCACGCTGAAGATGCTGTCCGGGCTGCTGTACCCGACCGGCGGCGAGTTGTCGGTGCTCGGCCACGTGCCCTCGCGCCGGGAGCGACCATTCCTCGAACGCATCACGCTGGTGATGGGCAACCGCAACCAGTTGCAGTGGGACCTGCCGGCGGTCGACTCGTTCGAGATGAACCGGGCGGTCTTCGGCCTTCCCCGCCCGGACTTCCGGCGGACCCTGGGCGAGCTGGTCGAGCTGCTCCAGATCGGCGATATCGTACGCAAGCCCGTCCGGCAGCCGAACATGCTGCGCCTGATCCAGGACGTCCGCGAGGGCAAGCTCGACTACCTCCTGGTCAAGCCGAGGGACAGCCAGCTGCTGGTGAGCATCCGCGAGCTGAGCGTCTGGCAGGGCGTGGACTGCCTGGTCGGCGCCGTCGTGGTCGGCGTGGCCGTGGCCCGGCTGGAGACGGGGTCGGGGCCGTCCGGGCGCTCACGTTCCTCGGCGCGGTCCTGCTGGGCGTGCTGACCATCTACGTCCCGCTCGCGTTCGCGGTGACCGTCCCCGCCCAGGCCATCGCCGGGCTGGCGACCGGCCGCACCCTTTTGGCCGCGGTGGCGTTCACCGCCGCCCTGACCACCCTCACCCGCTGGGCATGGAGGCAGGGCCTGCGCCACTACTCCGGCGCCTCCGCCTGACACGCCGGCATCCTCCGGCCCTCTTTCCTGCCGCGATCGACGCCGGTGCGGCGAGGCCGGTCGGACGCGGTGGGAGGCGCTGGCCATCGCCACGAAACTGGTCGGGGAGGGCGATAGCCGCATGTGTCATGATCTTGCAAATGGATGACGACCTGCGCAATGTCGTCCTCGCTGCCGCCGACGGGGACGAAGTCGCCTGGGAGAAGCTGGTCCAGCGGTTCAGCAATCTCGTCTGGGCGATCATGCGCGGCTATGGGCTCGCCGAGGCGGATGCCGCCGACGTCTTCCAGACCACCTGGCTGCGGCTGGTCGAGCATCTGGGCCGCCTCCACAACCCGCACGGGGTCGGCGCATGGCTGGCGACCACGGCCCGTCGCGAGAGCCTCCAGATCCTGCGCGCGGGCCGCCGCGTCGTCCCGACCGACGATCTCGCCAGGCTCGAGCCCGCCGCGGCGGCCGCTCCCACACCGGAAACCCTCTGGCTCCAGACCGAGCGAAGCGCCGAGCTCTGGCGCGCGCTGCGGACGCTGACGGCCCAGTGCCAGCGGCTGCTGCGAGTGCTGATGGCGTCGCCGTCGCCGAGCTACGCCGAGGTCGCCGCGGCACTCGACATGCCGATCGGTAGTATCGGGCCGGTGCGCGGTCGCTGCCTCCAGCAACTTCGCCAACGGCTGGGATAGACGTATCAGGGACGCGCCGCCAGCCTCATCCTAGTAGCCGTGAAAGGACCGAGCCGTGCCTGATGACCCGACCAATGGCGTGGACGACCAGGACGAGTCGTTCCTGCGCGAGCTGCGGGGCATCGCCGACCAGGTCGACCCCGTTCCGCCACGGCTGAAGGAGGCCGCAAAGGCCAGCCTGCTCTGGAGGACGGTGGACGCCGAGCTCGCCGAGCTGACCTTCGACTCGCTGCGGGACGAGAGCGCCGCCACGCTGGTTCGTGGCGACCAGGGCGTCCGCCTGCTGTCCTTCGAGGCTCCCGGCGACCCCGGTCTGGTGATCTCCCTCGAGGTTCTTGCCGAGCGTGGGCGCCGGCGTCTGCTCGGGCAGCTCGACCCGCCGCAGTCGGCCGAGGTCGAGATCAGGCAACCAAGTGGCGCGCGCAGCCTGGAGGCGGACCGGCGTGGCCGGTTCGCGGTCGAGCTGAGCCCCGGGCCCGTCAGCCTGCGATGTCGCACCGGCGGGACAGCCCCCGGCGCCACCGTGATCACCGACTGGATCTCGATCTGAGGAAGCTGGAGAGCCAGGACGGAGGCGCCGGTCAGCGCGTCAGGCCTCCGCGGCGCACGAGCTGCCGGACGATCACGTCGCGCTGGATCTCGTTGGTGCCTTCGCCGACGATCATGAGGGGGGCGTCGCGGTAGTAGCGCTCGACGTCGAATTCGGTGGAGTAGCCGTACCCGCCGTGGATCCGCAGGGCGTTGAGCGAGATCTCCATGGCCACCTCGGAGGCGAACAGCTTGGCCATCCCCGCCTCCAGGTCGGCGCGCTCGCCGGTGTCGAAGCGCGAGGCGGCGTGGAGCACGAGCTGCCGTGCCGCGGTCAGCTTGGTCGCCATGTCGGCGAGGTAGTTGCCGATCGACTGGTGCTTCCAGATGGGCTTGCCGAACGTCTCCCGCTCCTGGGCGTAGCGGAATGCGTCGTCGAACGCCGCGCTGGCCACGCCGAGCGCGCGGCAGGCGACCTGGATGCGGCCGATCTCCAGACCCTTCATCATCTGCGGGAAGCCACGGCCCTCCACGGTGCCGAGCAGCGCCTCGGCTGGGGCGCGATAGTCCTCGAAGACCAGCTCGCAGCTCTCCACGCCCTTGTAGCCGAGCTTGGGCAGGTCCCCAGAGATGGTCAGCCCCGGCCCCTTGGTGACCAGCAGGATGCTGATCCCCTGGTGGGCGGGCCGCGCCGCCGGGTCGGTCTTGCAGAGCAGCGCGATCACCTGTGCCCGCCTGGCGTTGGTGATCCAGGTCTTGGAGCCGTTGACGAGGTAGGCGTCGCCCTGGCGGCGGGCGGTCGTGGTGATCGCCTGCAGGTCCGACCCGCCGCCCGGCTCGGTGAGGGCCATCGCGGCGCGCACCTCGCCGGTGGCCATGCGCGGCAGGTACCGCCGCTTCTGCTCCTGCGTGCCGTAGGTCAGGATCAGCTTGGACACCACCGTGTGGCCGCCCACGACGCCGGCCAGGCTCATCCAGCCGCGGGCCAGCTCCTCGGTGACCAGCGCGTAGCAGGACGTCGACACGGCGGCCCCACCGTAGGTCGCCGGGATGTTGAGCCCGAAGACCCCGAGCGCCTTCATCTGCTCGATCAGCTTGGAGGGATACTCGTCCGCGTGTTCCAGCTCCCGTGCGACCGGCCGGACCTCGCGGTCGACGAAGTCCCTGACCGTCTGGACGATGGCCGCTTCCTCCTCGACTAGTGTCGTCACCTGGTCTCCTCCCTGGCGCCCCTGGGCGGCGCGACCCCGGCGCCACCGGACGGCGCCGCCTGATGCGTCACACGACCCCGTCCGCCCGCAGGGCGTCGACGTCGTCCGGGCTGTATCCGAGTTCCCGCAGGATGGCCGCCGTGTGCTGGCCGAGCCCCGGGACCGCCGCCATCACCGGCTCGACCCGCCGCGGCGTGGCGGGAGGCAGCAGCGCGCGAATGGGCCCGGCCGGAGTGTCCACCTCGCGCCAGCGGTCGCGACCGGACAGGACCGGGTGCTCGAGGTACTCGGCGACGGAGTTCAGCCGTGCGTTGGCGACCTGCGCCAGGTCCAGCAGCTTGCGGGCCGCTGTACCGTCGAGGTCCCCGAAGCGCCGCCCGATGATCTGGTCGAGCGCCTGCCTGTTGGCCACTCGCGCGGAATTGGTGGCGAAGCGCGGGTCGCCGGCGATCCCCGGATCTTCGAGGAAGATCGCGCAGAACGCCGCCCACTCCCGCTCGTTCTGGACGGCAACGAGCACGATCCGGTCGTCAACGGTCCGGAAGGGCCCGTAGGGTGCGATGGTCGCGTGGTGCACGCCGGCGCGAGCGGGCTGCACGCCCGAGTACATCGTGTAGTACGCGGGAGCGGCCATCCATTCCGACAGCGCGTCGAACAGGGACACCTCGACCGCGGGCGCCCGGCCGGTGGTGGCCCGCTGGTACAGGGCCGCCAGGATGCCGCTGTACGCGTACATCCCCCCGGCGATGTCGGCGATCGAGATGCCGACCTTGGCGGCGTCCTCGGGGGTCCCGGTCAGCGACACGAGCCCGGTCTCCGCCTGGATCAGCAGGTCGTAGGCCCGGCGACCGGCCCACGGCCCGTCGCCGCCGTAGCTGGAGAGGTCGCACACCACCAGCCGCGGGAAGCGAGGCCCCAGCTCGTCGGCGCCGAGGCCGAGCCGGCGCGCCGCGCCCGGTCCGAGGTTCTGGACCAACACGTCGGCGCGTTCCAGCAGGGCTTCGAGCACCACGCGCCCCCGGGGCTCCTTGACGTCCAGTGCCAGCGACTCCTTCGAGCGGTTCAGCCAGACGAAGTAGCTCGACTGCCCGCGCACCGACCGGTCGTAGTCGCGGGCGAAGTCGCCGACCCTCGGCCGCTCCACCTTGATCACGCGGGCACCCAGGTCGGCGAGCTGGCGGGTGGCGAACGGGGCGGCGACGGCCTGCTCCAGGCTGACCACGGTGATCCCGTCCAGCGCCGCCACCGCTACGACACGTCCCGGAACGCCGGCGGCATGCTCCTGAGGGCCGGCGAGCCGGCCGGCAGGCACTCGCGCAGCAACCCGGCGGCCGCCGGCCAGGTGAGCCCGGCCAGCAGCCCGGGCACGTCGGCGCCGCAGTCGGCGAATTTGGCGTGGAGGTCTTCCAGGCCGGGCGGCTTCGAGGGCGCGCCAGGCGGTGCCTCCAGGCGCGCCGCTCGGGTGGAGCCGTCGCGCAGCAGCAGCTCGATGCGCACGTCGCCCGCCAGCAGGTCGCTGCCGCCAGGGGAGGTGACCACCTCGACCCGCTCCACCAGCTCCCTGGCCGCCGGGCGCTCGACCGCCTCGTCGGTGAAGCTGGCGAACCCGGGATGGCCGTCCAGCAGCGTCGCGGCGATCGCGTACTCCAGGCTGAACTTGCCCTGCAGGCCGCTGATGGGACGCCGGTGGATCAGCGGCTGGACGGCTGCCTCCGGGGTGCGCACCACCACTCGGGCGACGCGGTCGGCGGGCAGCGGCTCCGATGCCAGCAGCGCCCGCATCGCGCTGATCGGCCGCTGCAGGGCATAGCAGCAGGGGAACAGCTTGACCGCCAGCCCGCCAGGGACCGCCGGGCCGGCCAACCTGAGCCGGCCGGGATCTCCTCCGACCAGCGCCAGCCACTGGTCCAGCGCGCCCGGGTCGGCGGACGCGCCCGCCGCCACCAGGCCCGCGGCCGCCACTCCGGCCTGCGCGGCGAAGCCGACCTGCAGCGATTTGGCCGCGGTGCCGAACGCTCGCTGGACCCCGCCGGCCGCCGGGACGGCCAGGGCCATCGCCCGCGCCACCCCCTCCACGTCCAGTCCCAGCGACAGCCCGGCGGCGACCGCGGCCGCCGGCGCCCCGGCAGTGCAGGTGGCATGCCACCCGCGGGCGTAGTGATCCCAGCCCAGCGCCGTGCCCAGCCGCGCCATGACCCCTGCCGCCGCCAGGTAGGCGCGCGCGTCGCCGCCACTGGCCAGCACCGCGGGCACGCAGACCACGCTCACGTGCGCCGTCGACGGAAGGTGCAGGTCGTCGAAGTCAAGGACGTGCCCGATGCTGGCCCAGCGCGCCGCGTCGTCAAGACCGCCGGCGACCTGGACCAGCGGGTGCCCACGGGCCGCCAGGGCGACCGCCATCGTGTCCAGCAGCGCCCGATCGCCCAGCTCGAGATCCTCGGCGCTCGGGTCCAGCCCGACGGCCCATTGCGCCAGGTCCTCGGCGAGATGGACGGTGGTTCCAGCGCGCTGCTCGCTCATCCAGAGAGAACCTCGTCAACGGCTCGGGGCATGCTGCGGGGTTCGGTCCATTCGTACGTCATGGTAGGCGGTCGACCGCCGTCACGGCCCCTGGAGGAGGTCGCCGACGGCGGCGATGCCCTTCTCGATGGCGCGTTCGGTGAGGTTGCCGAAGCCGAGGACGAGCTGTGGCGGGGTGGTCGCGTGGGTCGAGCGGTAGGTGCTCATGCCGTAGAGGCCGACGGAGCGCTGGCTGGCGGCGGCGACGACGGCCCGCTCGCCGGTTGACCGCAGCAGGTGTGCGACGGCGTGGAAGCCGGCGGCCAGGCCGCTGAGCTCGACGGCGGGTGCGTGCCTGGACAGGGCGTCCACGAGCGCGCCGCGCCGGTTGGCGTAGGTGGTCCGCATCCGGCGCAGGTGCCGGTCGTAGCGGCCGGACTCGATCAGGGTGGCGACGGCCAACTGGTCGAGCACCGGCGATCCGCGGTCGCTGGCCTCCTTCTCGTCGGCGATCGCCGCCGCCAGGGTGGGCGGGCAGAGGACCCATCCCAGCCGTACGGCCGGCGCCAGCGACTTGCTGGCGGTGCCAAGCGCCACCACGTGGTCCGGGGCCAGTCCCTGCAGTGCTCCGACCGGTTCGCGGTCGTAGCGGAACTCGGCGTCGTAGTCGTCCTCGATGATGGTCGCGCCCTCTCCGGCGGCCCACGCGACCAGCGCGTGGCGGCGCTCAGGGGCGAGGACCACGCCGGTGGGCCACTGGTGGGCCGGGGTCAGCAGCACCGCCTGGGCGCCGGTGGCGGCGAGCGCGTCGACGTCGACACCGCCGTCGTCGACAGGGACGGGGACGGCTTCCAGTCCCATCCGGACGGCGGTGGCACCAGTGCCGCCGCCGCCCCCGTATCCCGGGTCCTCGAACGCCACCCGCCGCACGCCCGCCTGGACCAGGACGCGGAGCGTGAGGCTGATCCCCTGGGCGAACCCGGTGCAGACGACGATGCGCTCCGGGTCCACCGCGGCCGCGCGCACGCGGCGCAGGTAGCCGGCGAGGACCTGCCGGAGCGCTGGGCTGCCTCGGGGATCGCCGTAGTCCAGCGCCGAGGTCGGCGCGTTGCGGCAGGTCTCGCGCTGCGCCCACAGCCAGTCGGCTCGCGGGAAGCTCCCCAGGTCGGGCACGCCGGAGCGGAAATCGGCCAGCAACTGGACCGGGGCGGCGGGCGCTGTGGTGGGCGCCGGGGTCGTCTGGGTGGCCACCGCCGCGACGCGGGTGGCGGACCCGACCCTGGTGCTCAGGTAGCCCTCCGCCTGGAGCTGGTCGTAGCACTCCTGCACCAGACCGCGTGACACACCGAGCTGGCGTGCCAGCTCGCGGGAGGACGGGAGCCGCTCCTCCACCTGGAGGCGGCCGGAGCGGATCGCCTCGCGCAAGCCACCCTCGAGCTGGGACCGCAGGGGCTCAGGCCGTCCGCGGTCCAGCGGCAGGATCAGCTCAGGACTCAAACCGGCCCACTCGATCGGCATGGAATTGGATCTTACCGGAGGCCACCTGTGGGCGCACTGTTACAGCACGAGCCTGGAGATCGAGGTAGGGATGAGCGTGGCGATGGAGACCCTGACGACGCTGGCGCCGACGACGGCGGTGCGGCCCCGGATCATGAGCCGAGGGCTGGCGCTGGTGTTCGTGGTCAGCTTCGGCGCGGCGGCAAGCTTCTACCTGCTGCTCTCGGTGGTGCCGATGTATGCGGCATCGGTTGGCGTCGGCGGGGTTGGCGCCGGGTTGGCCACCGGTGCGCTGATGGCGTCGACGGTGGCGACCGAGCTGGTCACGCCGAGGCTGGTCGCCAGGTTCGGGTACCGGGCGGTGCTGGCCGGCGGCCTGCTGCTGCTCGGGGCGCCGGCGCTGGCGCTGCCCGGTTCCGAGGGCATGGCGACGATCCTGCTGGTCTGCGTCGTTCGCGGCGTTGGGTTCGCGATCGCCGTCGTGGTCGGCGGCGCCCTGGTCGCTTCGCTGGTCCCGCCGCAGCGCCGCGGCGAAGGGCTGGGGATCTCCGGCGTCGTCGTCGGCGTGCCGGCCGTGGTCGCGCTGCCGCTGGGCGTCTGGCTCGTCGGGCACGCCGGGTACCAGGTGGTGTTCGTCGCCGGGGCGGTCGCCGCGCTGGCCGGGCTGGCGGCGGTGCGCGGCCTTCCCGGCCGCCAGCCGGAGCCGGAGCGAGGGCTCGGAGTGCTGGCCGGACTGCGGACGCCCGCCCTGCTGCAGCCGTCGACGGTCTTCTCCACCACCGCCATGGCGGCCGGCGTGGTCGTCACCTTCCTCCCCATCGCGGTGGGCCATGCCTCCGGCAACCTCGCCGCGGTGGCCCTGCTCGCGCAGCCCGCGGCGTCGACGCTCTCGCGCTGGTGGGCCGGACGGTACGGCGATCAGCACGGCGCGGCCCGGTTGCTGGGCCCGGCCGTGTTCGTCTCGGCCGCCGGCATCCTGGCCCTGGTGCTGGTCCCGAGCCCCACCGCCATGGTGATCGGGATGGTCGTGTTCGGCGCCGGCTTCGGCGTGGCGCAGAACGCCAGCCTCTCGCTGATGTTCGACCGTGTCCCGGCCTCCGGGTACGGCGCCGTCAGTGCCGTGTGGAACCTCGCGTACGACGCCGGCATGGGTCTCGGCGCGGCCGGCTTCGGCCTCCTGATCGGACCACTGGGCTACTCGGCAGGGTTCGCCCTCACCGCCTGCGTCCTGCTCGCCTCGCTCCCCCTCGCCCGCCGCCAGAACCCGAAGCCTCGCAGCCGGTGACCTGTCCGCTCCCCTGGCCGCTCTGCCGGACCGTGAGCCGAGGAAACCGGCGACACCCCCGGTGACCTGCGCATTTCGTGGCCGGTAACCGGTACTCCCGGTACAATGGTCACATGAAAGAAGCATCTTCGACCGCCGTCGTCCCCGCCGCCGTGGGCGGGCATGTCGGTCATTTGACACCACACGCGGCTTACGGACTCGCCGCGGAGATTCGCGGTGTCGAGAGCGGGCACAATGCCCGCGTGCTGCCCGATGGTTCCGTGCTCGTCAAGTCCGACTCCCAACCAGGCAGCTACCGGGTCTGGGTCCGGGGCATACGCGAGAACACCGTGCTGCTCGGCTGCACCTGCCGTTCCGGCACCCATCGGGCATCCCTGCCGGTCCCCTGCAAGCACGCCGCCATCGCCGGACGCCGGCTCGAGCGCGAGGGCCTCGCGCGCTGGCACGAGGGCTCCTGGCGGATCCGCGAGCGCGCCCAGGTCCGCGGCCTCCACCACCTGCTCGCCCGGACCGTCGAGCGCCAGTCCTAGCCCAGGGCCGAAAGCCGGCGTCCGACGCGACCGGCAACGCTCCCCGCCACCGGAGCCTGATGCTGGACAGGGCCGGCGCCCTTGTCCGGACCCCGGAAACTGTGTACAGTTTTCGGATCGGAAGGGAGGCTGCGGGTGATCGAGCTGCAGGACATCGCCTACGTGCGTTCCGGCGTCACCGACCTGCCGGCCGCCGTCCGCTTCGCGACCGACATCGTAGGGCTGGAGCTGGTGGCCTCGGATGAGCAGGGAGTCGCGCACCTTCGCGCCGACAGCCGCCATCATTGCCTGGCGCTTGTCGCTGGCCGGTCCGGGGTCATCGCGTCGGGCTTCAGCGTCGCCAACGATGACGCCCTGGCGGGGGCCGAGCACGAGCTCGAACGTCGTGGCCTGGCTGTCCAGCGTCTGGACGGCGCGGCCGCGCGGTCCCGCCGGGTCCGCTCGGGCATCGCGTTCGACGACCCCTTCGGTAACCGGCTCGAGCTGGTGACGCAGCAGGAATCCCTGGCTCGGCCGGTCGCCTTCGGGCGTGCGTCGGGGATCACGGAGTTCGGTCACCTGTGCCTCGACGCCCCGGACGTCCACGAGGCCTACCGGTTCTGGTCCGGCATCTTCAACGCGAAGGTGTCCGACTGGATCGGCGACGCCGCCTGCCTGATGCGGATCGACCCGGTGCACCACAAGCTCGCGGTCTTCAAGGGCGACGGGCCGGGGCTGTGCCACATGAACTTCCAGGTCGCCTCGATCGACGACGTCTTCCGGAACTGGCACTTCCTCGTCGACCACGGCGTCCAGATCGAGATGGGGCCGGGCCGCCACCCGCAGTCGACGGCGGTTTTCCTCTACTTTCTCGGTCCCGAGAGCTTCACCTACGAGTACTCCTTCGGAGTGCGCCGGATCGAGGACGACGCGGCCTGGCGACCACGGACGTTCGACCCCGCCGAGCTGGGCTCGATCGATATGTGGCTCGGGCCGACTTCGCGGCCGACGACGCAGCCGCAAGCGCGCGACCTGCCAGAAGGCGCCCCCGCGCCCGGGATGGCGTCCCGCGCTCCCGCGAGGGTGCCGGCGGTGCCGCCGGCGGCGGCCTCGGTCTAGCCCGCGGACGCCGCGCGCAGCGCGACGGGATCGGCGCCCTCGGCGAGGGCGACGGCGTGCGGGACCGCCCGCGGCGCATAGCCCGGCGCGCAGTCCGAGAGCACTCGCAGGGCTGTGCGGGCCAGGTGGTGGGCGAGCCCCGCCAGGGCCGCGTGGTCGTCCCCCGCGGCAAGGGCGTCCAGGATCGCCGCGTGCTCGGTGTCGCCCGCCGTCTGCCAGCCGGCCGGCTCGGACTGCTGGTAGATCCGGATGTAACGCACGCTGCGGTCCTCCAGCGACTGGAGCTGGTGCAGCAGTGGCTCCCCCGCCCCGGCCGTCAGCACCCGGTGGTAGGCGTGGTGTGCGCCGAACCACCCGGG
>Ga0070698_100001861_pt1 | contig 23502 bp, 8 predicted proteins | sample KBSK1502metaG_FD_65477 | JGI IMG/M metagenome (GOLD analysis project Ga0070698, IMG submission 65477) | Corn, switchgrass and miscanthus rhizosphere microbial communities from Kellogg Biological Station, Michigan, USA - KBS K1-50-2 metaG | ecosystem: Host-associated > Plants > Roots >...
GCCGGAAGCAAATCCCGCATACGCTTGAGGAAGTATGTGGTCATGGAATATACCGAATCCCGACCGCAAGACCGTGGTTCCGCTTCCGTTGAGTCCCCAGGCGACGCCGATTCGAGGCTGGAAGTCTTTTTTCGTTATGGCGAAGAAGTGGTCCGTCAAAACCGTTGGCGCGGGATCCGTCAGGTTTAACAGATTGGCCATCTTTCCATTGGCGTCCTTGGGATCGGTGATGGCTTCCCACCGTAAACCCATATTGACTGTGAGGCGCGGGGTCACTTTGAAGTCGTCTTGCGCATAGGCCCCAAACATGGTTTGCCGGAGACGCCGGTAGGCGTTCGAGCCCGGCTTTGGCGCGTCGAAACGAATGGGGGTGTTGGCGAGAAACCCCGGAATATCGAGAAAGGTGTAGTTACCCCTGCTGTTGGAAGACGTGATCTCGTCGTCGTGAATCTGCCGGATATCCGCGCCCATCTTGACGCTATGTCTTCCCTGCACATACGTCAGGTCATCACCCTCCTGGAACAGGTTGTACCAGTACACTCGGGGTGCGCCGTTATCCACGCCTAGAAAATTCAGCGGGCTGGTGGAAAGCCCCTGTGAGCCAAAAGAGATCGTCCCGAAGTGTTCGCCAGGGACAAAGGACAATGCCTCAGCCCGCGGGTCGGTTATCACGTCATCGAAGTTCTGGTAGGTTCGATTGAAGGCGACCCGGAACGAATTCACTAAATTAGACCGGAGTACGTTGGTTCCCTGGATCGTGGAATATTGTCTGCGGGCAACATCGTGCTCATCAGCAATAGCACTGCCTTGAAAGTTCGGGATCACGTTCTTATCTTGATCAAAGCTGTATCTGCCGAAGATTCTCATCGTCCCGCTGATCTGATGATCGATCCGGGTCATGGCGTAATTCTCGGTGGTCACCTGGAGGGGCGCAGCAATGAAAAATGCCGTGCCGTCTCCGAGGTCCGGCGTGTTCGGAGCCTGGAAGAGGTCCAGGTAGGGCTTGATGGCAGGGCTCACTGGCACGGTGCAGGTGACGGCGCCAGGCAGACAGTACCTTTCCGAGGGAGTGCCTTTGACGATGCTCACCGGAAGGATCCCTTGCCTGGTTGCGGCGGTCGGCACTTCGGCCGACGTATTTAATCCATTGTTCTGGCGCAGCGTTTCGTAAGTGCCGAAGAAGAAGGTTCTATCTTTTTTGATAGGTCCCCCCAAGGCGCCTCCAAATTGGTTGCGCCTGTACGGCGCCACGGAGCCGGTCCCGCCGTGGCTGACCTTGTCAAAGTAACCCAACGAATCGAGCGCATTGTTGCGAAGAAACTCGAAGAGGGTGCCGTGCAGGGCGTTGGTGCCAGACCGCGTGACGGCCGAGATCACGCCGCCGGAGGATCGCCCATATTCCGCGGGGGACACGGCGGTGTTGATCTTGAATTCCTGGACCCCGTCAACCCCGAGGTTGGTTCCGGCCGACCCTCCCGGGGTGCCGTTCGCATGATCATTGATGTCGGTTCCATCCAGCATGAAGCTGTTGGCATAGGCGCGGCTTCCGGTAACGCTGAATCGTGTTCCTGTGCCAAAGTCGAACGCAGCGCTTGCCTGCCCCGCACCCACGGTCACGACGCCTGGTTGCAGGAGAGCGAGCTGGTCATAACTCCTGCCGTTCAGCGGGAGGTCCCGAATGGTTCTTGCGTCCACCAGAGAGCTCATGGCGGGAGTGGTCGATTCCACCAGCGGAGCTTCCGCGGTGATCGTGACCGCGTCGGAAAGCTGTCCTACCTTGAGAGTAAGGCTAACCACCGCCTCGCGGCCCACCGTGAGCGTGATTCCGCGTCTGATCTCGGTCTGAAAGCCCGTGAGCTCGCCTTGGACTTGATAATTGCCCAGCGTCAGATTGGGAGCGCTGTAACGGCCCCGCTCGTCGGTCGTGACGCTTCGGATGATTCCCGTATCCAGGTTTCTGACTGTGACCGACACTCCAGGGATGACGGCTCCCGACGAATCCTGGACCACCCCGGAAATGGTTCCCGTGGTCACCTGGGCAGAAACCAGATGGCCGCCAAGAATCACACTCATCAGCAGCACAAGCGAATATCGAGACATGTTCCTCTCCTCTCCCTCAGAACAAGCTGCTTTCGCAGCTCTCGATCGAGAGTAGTTGCTACTTCGGAGAAAACCGGAGGGAACTCTCGCGCTTTGCCTCGCCTGTCAGGGAGTGTTTTCTTTTTTTGCCCTCCTGGTTCTTAGCCGACATTTCCGATTTGACGCCGTATCACGCAAGCATTTCACAAGACGATAGGAACGATGAAGACGGTAATCGGAAGATCGGTTATGCGACCGCCGTCGCCCCCCTCCACGCAGCCCCCTCGACACAGCGCGGATTGCCCCCGCACGGCGCGGATCATGCGCCCGACCACAGCGCCTGTCAATGACCCTGTCCGCGTGGCGCGATGATGACGGGCGTCGCGTTGCGTCTGCGACACCGCGAAGTTGTTGCGCGGTCCAGGCGGAGGTCCGATGGGCAGTCGTAGCCTTCGCTCCTAATGAGTCAGCGCGTAAATGATGACATCCGCGCCAATCTCGTAGGCCGGTACGGAGAACCGCTCGAAATAGTCGGGGCTCACGCTCTCCTGCTCGAAGGCATCGCCGAAATCGGTGTTGAACGTCATGAACACGATAGCGTGTCCTTTTTGGTCGAAGATTGCACGGCCGTGTGCCTGGGCGCTGTCCGCGCCACGCTCCGATGTGATGTGCGACCTCACCCAGAGCCCGATATTCGGAATCTGCGGGAGTCCCCCGACGTTGAACAGCGTGTGATACATCGGGTGGTCAATCGGGACCTCGACGATCGGGTACTCCGAGGGCGGCAACGCCTTCGCAATCTGGTGCGACCACCACTCCCACGCCCGGCTGCCCCAGAAGTCATCTGCCCACAGGAAACCACCCTTCAGCAGATAGAGCCGCAGTTGCGCCGCCTCCCGGGCATCGAACTCCGCGCCTCCCGGCTCGGTCATCATCACGAAGGGACATTGAAACAGCTCGGGATCCGTGAGTCCAATGACGATGTGGACGGGAGTCCCCTCGCCAACCGTCGTGACCGGGATGTTCGTCAGTTCTGACACCCGGACGGACAAGTTCTCATCCGCTCGCGGATAGTCCACGTACCATCCGTTGCCGTCGCCCAGCGGGGACGTGCGGAAACGAATCCGGCAGAACCGGAAGCCGCCGTCATAGCCGGCGGCCGCCGCGGCTTCGCGCGCGGTCGGCTCGATCCGTGACGACGTTTGTGGGGAAGGACTGGGTGAGGACCGCTGGGCACACTCGACGGCGGACCCCACCGCCAGGGCACCAGCGACGACGACGGTCGCTATCCATCGCGACACACGTTCGCGGCCTGCGAAAAGCGTTCCCGGCGGAACCTATGCTCACCCTGTTAAAGCGGGGAGCATCCTGCGGCCAGGTACTCGTGGTGGGGCGACGCAGCGGGGACACGACGGCCACACTGAGGCGATCCTGCGAGCGATAATCACGCGGAGTATCCTGCTTCGTGCGCATTCTGGTGGTCGATATCGGCGGGACGCACATCAAGGTGCTGGCCACTGGACATCGACTGCCAATCAGGATTCCGTCGGGTCCGGCGATGACGGCGAAAGAGATGGCTCGGCTCGTCCGCGACGCCACCGCTGAATGGTCGTATGAGGTCGTCTCGATTGGGTATCCCGGCCCGGTGGTGCACGGGAAACCAGTCAGCGATCCGTGTCACCTCGGCCCGGGATGGGTCGGCTTCGATTTCCGCCGAGCGCTCGGGCATCCAGTGCGTGTGATCAACGACGCGGCGATGCAGGCGCTCGGCAGCTACCAGGGTGGCCGGATGCTGTTTCTCGGGCTCGGCACCGGCCTCGGCTCCGCCCTGATCATTGACGGCGTTCTCGAGCCAATGGAACTGGGCCACCTGCCGTACAAGAAGGGCCGTACCTACGAAGACTACGTCGGCACGTCGGGGTTGAAGCGATCAGGTCGCAAGAAGTGGCGGCGCCACGTCCTGGACGTGATCGGTCGGCTTCGCGCCGCGCTTCAGGCCGATGACGTCGTCGTCGGTGGTGGAAACGCGAAAGAGCTCGAGGCGCTTCCGGCCGGCGTGCGACGTGGCAGCAACGCCGACGCGTTCGTTGGCGGGTACCGGCTCTGGGCACATGCTCGCCGCCCTGTGACACGGTCGGTCAGCGTCCGCCGGCGCTAGACTTCCGGATCCGACAATCGTCGCGCAGCAGCAATAGTTGCTCGAGGGCAGAGCGGCCGCAAGCCGTCGCCGGAGCGGTCGTCACGGTGATGTTCGTGACGGGATGCAACTCGATGCAACTTTGCGAGCGTCCCGTCTGACCGTGCGCGAAATCGTAGAATCCGACGCCTCGCAACCTCACGGTTTTCCCGGTCAGCGGACTGAGCGTCTGGTATTGCGACCTTGCCTGAGTTAACAACGATAAATGCGGCGATGTGAGCGCACAGGCTGGGTCGACCACTTCGACAACAATCGTCTTCGTACGGTCGGCAGGATCGACGAGAACGACATGAATATCGTGATCCTCTTCCTCGCGTGTGAGTTGGACGATTGCTGTCGTCTCGTACACCCGGAACTCCTCCGGAAACGCTCGAGTATCCGGGAGATCGGAACAATGAGTGGGGAACGCGTTCAATGCTTCGACGGTGGTGGGAATGACGTTCCCAAAATCGACGCGAATGGCATCGGGATCAGTAAGCGTCTTGACCGCCCATCGCTCAATGCCGCAGGCGACAGCCGGTGCTGGTGAAGGTGTTGGGACCGGTTGAACGACGGGTGAGGGCGGCGGAGTCGGCGCGGAAGGCATCGGTGAGCTGCCACACGCCGCCGCGAGGATGAAAGCGACCGGGGAGAGCCACGCCCGCACGTTCATATGCCCTCACCACGGTCGTGAATGGTTTATTGCAACGGCGCGTTCGCTCCTTCGCTCGCGCGCGAGAGAACATACGCCTGGATCGCTCGCACCTGATCGGCGCTCAGGAGATCCTTGAACGACGGCATGCCGCGCGATGCCCGCGCACCGCCGAGTACGATGGCCTCGAACTGTTGATGCGCCGTCCGCGTCAGGTAACGAAGATCGGGTAAAGGTCCCGCAACTGCGTCTATGCCGTGGCATTGGACGCAGTGTCCACCGTACAGCAGCTTGCCCTCATGGACTGTCTTCGGCGAGGCATTCATCGTGATCGCCGGCGTGGGAGCTTCGGTGTGGCCGAACGGACGAGCGGTGAGGGTGGCCTTGCCGTCGAGTGCGAACGTGACGATCCGTCCATACCCCGGCTTGACTCTGCCTCTGTTCGGAGCGTTGAACGCCCCGTCGGGTCCGCCCCAGCCGACCATCAGCGAGACGAACTGGACGCCGTCAACCGAATACGTCACCGGCGGTGCCATGATGCCCGTCCCCGCGTCGAATTGCCACAGTTGCTGACCATCGGTCGCGCGGTACGCAGCCAGCACGCCGTCCGCCCGACCTTGGAACACGAGGTTCCCGGCCGTGGTGAGCACACCGCCGCCTTCGACGACCGGGTAGCTCGCACGCCAGGCCGCGCGCTGGTTGACGGGATCCCAGGCGAGCAGCTCGCCGCTCGGCGGCGGCAGCGACCGAAGTGTGTCTAGCAGCGGACCTTCGTAGCGCCAATCGTCGCCGATATTGTTGGTCTTGGCGTTGTACATCCAGCGCGGATCGGGCGCATGAAGTGCGTGAGTGCCGACCTTGGCGGGCAAGTACACCAGCCCGGTCGCGGGATTGAACGCCATCGGGTACCAGTTGTGCGCGCCGTCCGGATCCGGCGAGACGATGATTGGCTGAAGTCCGGCATATGCCGTCGACGACTCGATAGGCCGCCCCGTCTTCGAATCGAGTCCCGACGCCCAGGTGATGCCGCTCACGAACGGCGCGCCCGAAATGAACTCGCCAGTCGCGCGATCGAGGACGTAGAAGAATCCGTTCTTCGACGCCTGCATGATCACCTTCCGCGGCCGTCCGGCGATCGTGAGATCGGCTTGCAGCAACGGCTGCGTGGCGTCGTAGTCCCAGTTGTCGCCAGGCACGGCCTGGAAGTACCACGCGAGCTCGCCATCGGCGGCGTGCACGGCGAGGATCGACGCGGCGTAGAGGTTGTCGTTTCGACGGGTACTGCGAAGGTCGCGATACCAGGCCGTCGCATTGCCCGTCCCGAAGTACAAGAGATCGAGCGCCGGATCGTAGACGATGCCTTCCCAGACCGTTCCGCCGCCGCCAACGGTCCACCAGTCGCCGCTCCACGTCTTCGCCGCCTGCTCCATCGCCTTCGACTCGAATCCGGTAGCCGGATCGCCCGGCACCGTGTACGTGCGCCAGACCATCTTCCCGGTCTCGGCGTCGTACGCCGAGATGTACCCGCGGACCCCGTACTCGGCACCCGCGTTGCCGATGATCACCATGCCTCGCGCGATCCGCGGATACCCGGTTATCGCATACGGCCGCGTCGGGTCCACCGTCAGCACGCTCCACACGGGGGTCCCGGATTGCGCGTCGAGCGCGATCAACCGGCCGTCCAGCGTGCCCACGTAGACCCTGCCGCGATACAGTGCGACGCCTCGGTTGACGACGTCACAACAGATGAAGAAGGCGCGCGTGCGGGACACGGCCGGGTCATACGTCCAGCGAATGTCTCCGGTCCTGGCGTCGAGCGCGTAGACGACGCTCCACGATCCCGTGGTGTAGATCACACCGTTCTCCACGATCGGCGTGGCTTCCAGCCCGCGCGTGGTGTCCAGTTCTCGACTCCACGTCAACCCGAGTCTCGCGATCGTCTGCTCGTTGATCTGCGTCAGGGGACTGAACCGGTGGTCATCGTCGGTTCTGCCGTACATCAGCCAATTGCCGGCGTCACGATCGCCGCCGGTCAGCCGTGCGGCGCCCGATCTCAGGAATCGGGTTACGGGGACTCCGACAAGACCGAGAAGCAACAGGAGGGAGGCAATGAGAATCGCAGCACGCATGCGCATGGCACCGACCTCCAGAAAGACGACGAATCAGGAACCGACCTGGGTTCGGTGACGTGTCTTGGACGGGATCGGGGACCCGCTACCGCGAGAGGGCAAACCGCCTGAGGGATCGTACCACTCTGCACGTGCGCTCGCGCGCGCGACGCGTTCCGGGCGGTAATCGTGCGGGTAATTTCGGCCCGAGGGATCGTCGATCGTTCGAGCAGGCACCTCTCGTCGTCGAGATGCCCAGGTCGTCGCTCACGGCGCAGTCGGGGTGTTCATGTCGGCTTGAATCTGCGCCGCGGTCAACGCGACGGCGTACACACGCACGTCGTCGATCAGCCCGGCGAAATGCTGCCCGTAAAGGCTGTCGCCGCCGATCTGCAGCGGGTGGGTCGAGGTCGCGAACGCGCCCGTCTGCGCCGCGCTCTCCACCAGCGTCCCGTTGATGTACAGCCGGAACGTGGTGCCGTCGTAGGTGGCCGCCAGGTGCGTCCACGTGTGCAGCGCCAAGGGAGCCGGCGCATTGAGATTGGCGTTGCTGGCCCAGGTCCCGCCCGCCACTGGCTCGGCGCCGCTCGGCGTCATCGCTTCCAGGTAGAACGTGTCGTCCCCTTTGTAAATGACGTCTTCCCAGGCGCCGGTCGACGTCGACGGGTTCACCCACGCCTCCACCGTCAGCGCCGTCGTCACATGCAACGACGGCGCGTCCGGAATGGTGACCAGCGCCGTGCTGCCGTTGAACGACAGCGCGCCCCCATACCGGCCCGCCGCCGTCCACGTCGCCCCCGTGATGATCCCCGTGTTCCCCGTCCCCGACGCATCGGTCGCCGTGCTCCCCGCGCCTTCGTTGAACGCATAGGCCGCCACCGGCCGCGGGCCCCCCGCCGCGTTGATCGTCGCCGTCGTCGTCGCCGTCGGCGTCGTCAGCGCGTAGTTGCCCGCCCCCGTCCCCGTCAGCGTCAGCCCGGTGACCGTCACCAGCTTGCCCACCGCCACACTCGCCGACGCGAACGTCGCCGTGCCGGTGCAGCCCACTACCTCGCCCCCGATCACGCCGGTCAGCGTGCAGCTGGTCAGCGTCGCGTTCGTCGTGCCGTCGAACACCTTGTCCGCGACCGTCACCGCCGGGGTCACCGGCCGGGCCGTGATGTTCGCCGTCGTCGTCCCGGTCGGCGTCGTCAACGCGTAGTTGGCCGCGCTCGCCCCCGTCAGCGTCAGCCCGGTGACCGTCACCAGCTTGGTCACCCCCACACTCGCCGACGCGAACGTGGCCGTGCCGGTGCAGCCCACCACGTCCCCCCCGATCACGCCCGTCAGCGTGCAGCTCGCGAGCGTCGCGCCGGGCGTGCCGTCATACACCTTGTTCGCGGCCGTCACCGTTGCCGTGACCGTCGCGGCCGTGATGTTCGCGCTCGTCGTCGCCGATGGCGTCGCGAGCGTGTAGTTCGCTGTTGCGCCCGACAGCGTCAGCCCACTCGCGGTCACCGTTTTCCCCACGCCTACGGCCGCGGACGCAAACGTCGCCGTGCCCGTGCAGCTCACCACGTCCCCACCGATCACGCCGGTCGGCGTGCAGCTCGTGAGCGTCGCACTCGGTGTGCCGTCATACGCCTTGTTCGCGGCCGTCACCGTCGGCGTCACCGGGCGGGCCGTAATGGCCGCCGTGGTCGTCGCCGTCGGCGTCGACAACGCATAATTTCCGGCCGCCGCGCCCGACAGCGTCAGCCCACTCGCCGTCACCGTCTTCCCGGCACCCACCGTCGCGGACGCAAACGTCACCGTGCCCGTGCAGCCCACCACGTCGCCGCCGATGGCCCCGCTCAGCGTGCAGCCCGCGAGCGTCGCACTCGTCGTGCCGTCGTACACCTTGTTCGCTGCCGTCACCGCGGCCGTCACCGTCGCGGCCGTGACGTTCGCGGTCGTCGTCGCCGTTGACGTTGCCAGCATGTAGTTGCCGCCGGCCGCGCCCGACAGCGTCAACGCACCCGCCGTCACCGTCTTTCCGGCACCCACCGTCGCGGATGCAAACGTCGCGGTGCCCGCGCAGCCGACCACGTCGCCGGCGATCGCGCCGCTCACCGCACAGGTCGTCAGCGTCGCACTGGTCGTGCCGTCGTACACCTTGTTCGCGGCCGTCACCGCGGCCGTCACCGTCGCGGCCGTGATGTTTGCGGTCGTCGTCGCCGTTGGCGTCGACAACGCGTAATTTCCAGCCGCCGCGCCCGACAGCGTCAGTCCACTTGCGGTCACCGTCTTCCCGACGCCGACGGCCGCGGATCCAAACGTCGCCGTGCCCGTGCAGCCCACCAGGTCGCCGCCGATGGACCCGCTCAGCGTGCAGCCCGCGAGCGTCGCGCTCGGCGTGCCGTCGTACACTTTGTTCGCGGCCGTCACCGCGGCCGTCACCGTCGCGGCCGTGACGTTCGCGGTCGTCGTCGCCGTTGACGTTGCCAGCATGTAGTTGCCGCCGGCCGCGCCTGACAGCATCAGCGCACTTGCCGTCACCGTCTTCCCGGCACCCACCGTCGCGGACGCAAACGTCGCGGTGCCCGTGCAGCCCACCATGTCGCCGCCGATCGCCCCGCTCACCACGCAGCTAGCGAGCGTCGCAGTGGTCGTGCCGTCGTACACCTTGTTGGCAGCCGTCACCGCGGCCGTCACCGTCGCGGCCGTGATGTTCGCGGTCGTCGTCGCTGTTGGCGTCGCGAGCGTGTAGTTCGCGGTTCCGCCCGACAGCGTCAGCCCACTCGCGGTCACCGTCTTTCCCACGCCCACGGCCGCGGATCCAAACATCGCCGTGCCCGTGCAGCCCACCACGTCGCCGCCGATCACGCCCGCCAGCGTGCAGCTCGTGAGCGTCGCATTCGTCGTGCCGTCATACACCTTGTTCGCGGCCGTCACCGTCGGCGTCACCGGTCGGGCCGTAATTGCGGCCGTCGTCGTGGCTGTTGTCGTCGCCAGCGTGTAATTGCCGGCGGCCGCGCCCGACAGCGCCAACCCACTCGCGGTCACCGTTTTCCCCACGCCCACCGTCGCCGATGCAAACGTCGCCGTGCCCGTGCAGCCCACCAGGTCGCCGCCGATCGCGCCGCTCAACGCGCAGGTCGTCAGCGTCGCACTGGGCGTGCCGTCGTACACCTTGTTCGCGGCCGTCACCGCGGCCGTCACCATCGCCACCGTGATGTTCGCGGTCGTCGTCGCCGTTGGCGTCGACAGCGTGTAGTTGGCGGCGGCCGCGCCCGACAGCGTCAACGCACTCGCCGTCACCGTCTTTCCCGCACCCACTGTCGGGGATGCAAACGTCGCCGTGCCCGCGCAGCCCACCACGTCGCCGCCGATCGCCCCGCTCACCGCGCAGCTCGTGAGCGTCGCACTCGTCGTGCCGTCGTACACCTTGCTGGCAGCCGTCACCGCTGCCGTCACCGTCACAGCCGTGATGTTCGCCGTCGTCGTCGCCGTGGGCGTCGACAACACATAATTGCCGGCCGCCGCGCCCGACAGCGTCAACGCACTTGCCGTCACCGTCTTCCCTACGCCAACGGCCGCGGATGCAAACGTCGCCGTGCCCGTGCAGCCGACCACGTCCCCACCGATCACGCCGGTCAGATTGCAGCTCGTGAGCGTCGCACCCGGTGTGCCGTCATACACCTTGTTCGCGGCCGTCACCGTCGGCGTCACCGGGCGGGCCGTAATTGCCGCGGTCGTCGTCGCCGTCGTCGTCGCCAGCGTGTAATTGCCGGCGGCCGCGCCGGACAGCGTCAACCCGTTCGCCGTCACCGTCTTCCCCGCGCCCACCGTCGCGGACGCAAACGTCGCCGTGCCCGTGCAGCCCACCAGGTCGCCGGCGATCGCCCCGCCCGGCGTGCAGCTTGCGAGCGTCGCACTGGTCGTGCCGTCGTATGCCTTGTCAGAGGCCGTGATGAGCGGTGTGACCGATTTCTGGCTCACCGTCAGCCCACTGGTCCCGCTCGAGGCACCGTAGCTGGCGTCACCGGCAAAGGACGCACCGATCCCGGTTGGATAGCTCGCGGCCCCGATGCCGGTCAGGCTGGCGTTGGCGAGCGTCGCGACACCACTCGCATTCGTCACGGCGGTGCCCTTCGCAACGCCCTGCAGCGTGAATGCGATTGCCTTTCCGCTGACCGGCGACCCGGCCGCACTCAACGTGGCAGACAGAGCGGTGGTGCCGCCATACACCCCACTCGCCACCGCCAGGGACAGCGACGTCGGCGTCAGCGAGGGCGTAATCGTCGTCGGGTCGGCGGCGCTGTTGTTGGCCGGGGTGCTGTCGCCGCCCCCGCTCACCACCACCTGGTTCGTCACGGTCGCCGGCGCCGCGCTCGCAACCGTCACCGTGACCGTCACGGGCGGATAGCTCGCCCCCGCGCCCAGCGCGTCGCTGCGCGTGCACGTCGCCGTTGGCACCGTGCAGCTCCAGCCGGTGCCGGCAAGCCCCGTTGCGGTCAGTCCGCCTGGCAGCGTATCGACGACTGTCACCACCCCGCTGGTCGGTCCCGTGCCGACGTTGCGCACGGTCACCGTATAGGTCGCACCCGTCTGCCCCTGCGTGAACCCGCCCGCGTGCGTCTTGGTCACCGTTACGTCGGGTGTGGCGGCAGCTCCGCCCACCGGCGTGTTCATGTCGGCTTGAACCTGCGCGGCGGTCAAGGCGACGTTGTAGACACGCACGTCATCGATCAGCCCGGCGAAATACTGCCCGTAGAGGCTGTCCCCCCCGATTTGCAGCGGGTAGGTCGACGTTGCGAACACGCCGGTCTGCGCCGCGCTCCGCACGAGCGTCCCGTTGACGTACAGCCGGAAGGTGGCGCCGTCGTAGCTGGCCGCCAGGTGCGTCCACGTGTGCATCACCAACGGCGCGGGCCCGGTGAGGTTCTCGCTGCTGGCCCAGGTCCCGCCCACCACCGGCTCCGCGCCGCTCGACGCGTCCAGGTAGAAGGTGTCGTCCCCTTTGTAAATGATGTCTTCCCAGAAGCCGGTCGCCGCGGACGGGTTCACCCACGCCTCCACCGTCAGCGCCGTCGTCACATGCAACGAGGGTGCGTCCGGAATCGTGACCAGCGCCGTGCTGCCGTTGAACGAGAGCGCGCCCCCATACCGGCCCGCCGCCGTCCACGTCGACCCCGTGATGCTCCCCGTGTTTCCCGTCCCCGACGCATCGGTCGCACTGCTTCCCGTGCCTTCGTCGAACCCATAGGCCGCCACGGGCCGCGGGCCCCCCGCCGCGTTGATGGTCGCGGTCGTCGTCGCCGTCGTTGTCGTTAACGCGTAGTTGGCCGCGTTCGCCCCCGTCAGCGTGAGCCCTGTGACCGTCACCACCTTGCCCACGCCCACAGTCGCCGATGCGAAGGTGGCCGTGCCCGTGCAGCCGACCACCTCGCCCCCGATCACGCCCGTCAGCGTGCAACTCGTCAGCGTCGCACTCGTCGTGCCGTCGAAGACCTTGTCGGCGACCGTGACCGCCGGCGTCACCGGCCGGGCCGTGATGTTGGCCGTCGTCGTCGCCGTCGGCGTGGTCAACGCGTAGTTCGACGCGCTCGCGCCCGTCAGCGTCATTCCGGTGACCGTCACCAGCTTGGTCGTCCCCACACTCGCCGACGCGAAGGTGGCCGTGCCGGTGCAGCCCACCACGTCCCCGCCGATCACGCCCGCCAGCGTGCAGCTCGCGAGCGTCGCGCCCGGCGTGCCGTCATACACCCTGTTCGCAGCGGTGACGACTGATGCAACCGACTTCTGGCCCACGGTCAGCACACCGGTGCCGCTCGCGGCGCCGTAGCTCGCATCGCCGGCGAAGGACGCGCCGACTCCGGCAGGGTAGCTCCCGGCCGCGATGCCGGTCAGGCTGGCGTTGGCCAGCGTCGCGACGCCGTTCGCGGCGGTGGTTGCCGAACCGACGGCAATCCCGTTCACCGTGAAGGAAACGGTCTTTCCGCTGACAGGACTTCCACCTGACGTCAGGGTCGCCGAAACGGTCGTCGAGCCACCGTAGGTGCCCGTCGCGGTCGTGGGCGTCAGGCTGCTCGTTGACGCCAGGACGACGAGCGGCGCGGTGATGGTGGTTGTCGCGCCTCCGCATCCGGTGCTCTCCACCGCCAGGATGTTGAACGTGTAGCTGCCGGGCGGTGTCGCCGCGGTTGTGGCGACCGACAACAACGTGAACTGGCTCGTCGTAGACGATGTCGCGGATGCGGGGGAGAAGGTGGCTGTCGCACCCGACGGCAATCCGGTGGAGCTGAATGTCGCCGTGCAGTTGCCGAGGGCTCCCGTGAACGACACCTTCACCGAGTTGGAGGCACTGGCGCCGTACTGGGCGGTGCTGCCCGCGGCGATCGGATTGGGCGACTGGGCGCCGAGCAGTTGCAGGCTGCTGACGCGATCGACCGTCGTGAACGTGATGTCGTACTGCGTGGTCGTCACGGCGTCGAACCGCGTGCGGACGCGTGCGTAGAGCAGCCGGCTGGCCGGAAGATTCGTGACCACCGAGGACGTCTGGGTGATCTCGCCCGTATTGACGAGATCGGAGCCGCCGGCGGTCGTGCCGACCGTCAACGCGTACGACTGCGCGCCTGAGACGGCGAGCCATTGGAACGTCGAAGTCGTATGCACACTCGGGGCGCCATTGGGCGGGCTGAAGAGGATTGCGGCAAGCCCCTCCTGCGTCACGTTCACCGTCACCCCTGCGACCGACAGCGTTCCCGCGCGCGCCGTATGGGAGCCCGCATTCGAGGTCACCGAGTACGTGACGCTACCGTTGCCCGTCCCGCTCGAGCCGCCTGTCACCGTGATCCACGCGGGGGTGCCGCTGGTCGCACTCCAGGCGCAGGTGCCTGGCGTCGCCGTCACGTCGAGCGTGTAACTCGCGGCCACGTGTGGGAGGAACGGGTTGACGGGGGTCACAGTGAAGACGCAGGCGTGCGCCGCCTGCGTCACCGTGAAGCTCTGGCCGCCGATGGTCAGTGTGCCGGTCCTGGCCGCGCCAGGATTGGGCGCCACGGTGAACTGAATGGTTGCCGGCCCGTTACCGGTACCGCTACCGGTGTTGATCGTCAGCCAACCCGAATCGCTCGTCGCCGTCCACGCGCAGGCCGAGCCCGTCGTGAGCGCGACGCTGCCCGATCCACCCGCGTCGCCGAATGATTGTCCCGAGCCGCCAAGCGTGTACGCGCACGCCTGCGTCACCTGGATCGTCGCGCCCGTGCTGCCGGACGAAATGGCCGACAGTGTGACTTGAGGCACCGCGTCGGTGAACGTGATGCTCTGGCCAGGGTCGAGGACGAAATCGGTAGCCGACGTCGACGGCAGGAGATCCTCTTCGTAGATCTGGCTCCCGTCGTTGTCGGCACCGGTATGAATCAAGATGCCCGGCTGCAGCGCCGCATCCGCGCCGTACTGGGTTCGCGCCTCCGCGTAGAGGTACGTATTCACGCCTCCGACGCTCGACTTGAGAATCTTCAGCGCCTTGGGAAGCCCGCCCCATGGCGTCGCGTAGGACTCCAGCGCGTACTGGCCGGTACCGGTCGCCGTCTGAATCGGCGGGGAGCTGCCGAAGTTTAGCCAGCCGAGACGTTCCTTCTGGTACGCGTTGAACTGGCCCAGGACGCCGCCCATGACGTCGTGATCGTCACCGTACTCGTCCACGACGCATCCGCTGGGGTCGCAGGTGTTCGAGCGTGAATGAAACAGGCCGAAGTTATGGCCCATCTCGTGCGCGACGACCCAGGGCGTGTAGAGACCGTTGATCCATGCTCGCGAGGGGTTCGAGGTCGTGCCGCCGCCGACGGTCCCGAGACCCCACCAATTGCACGCGGCCGTCTGCGGGAACCCGAAGACGCGCCGCGGGTACTGCGAGAGATTGACGCCTGCGTTCAGGGCCGCCGTCTCGGCCTGGGCAGCCCACGTGTTGTAGTTGCAGGCCGTGCTCGCAGCCGCGATGGTGTACCAGCCAACGACCGTTCCCTGGAGCGATGTCTGCTGGAACGAGTTCTCCAGATAGAACTGGTTGACCTCGTTGAACGTGACCGACTGGGCTGAGGCTGCGGTGTAGGGCTCGGTCGCGAGATCAGAGAAGTTGAAGAGGATGACCAGCGTGGACTGCGCGCCAAACGTGTTGCCGGAGGCCAGCTGGAGCGTCGAGGAACCAGGCTCAGTCCCTCCAAGAGGCGACACCGCGGCGCCGGTGTCGAGCATCAGCGTGAGGTTGCGCCGGGCGCCGCGAGCGCGAACGCGCGTCCCGGTCAGCAGGCGTCCCGGCGGATTCCTGGCGAATGCGAGCGCGAGGCGCTCCGTCCCGGTGTCGAGGTAATACCTCAGTCGCGCGCCGGCGTGGGAGTCCTCATAGTGGACTTCGAGGGTTCCCTCGACGTCGCTCTCCCCTTGTGCCGCGATTCGCGGCGATTCCGGGCTCGGTGCGACGAGAAGGACAATCGCGGTCGCGCACAGCGCAAGGAATCGCCTCGCGCGGCGCTTCGCCGTCCTGACCGTGCGCCAGCGTGATTCGCCCATCCTCGCCTAAACGTCGAACGTCTCGAAGTAAGAAGAAATAAAAACGGGAGCTAGGGTTGTCACCCGCACGAGCAAAGAGCCCGCCACGCGTGCAGTTCGCGGCTTTTTATTGGGAACGATGGAGGATTCGATTCGATGGCAGCACCCGAAGTCACGGAACCAGAAGACTCTGGTCGTGCTCTAGAGGAACAAAGCGTCGCTTCGCTTGAAGATCGCGCCCGAGGCAAGCGCGTCGAGGGGGCCCGGTGCGAGCGGTTGACATCGGCTCGCCCCGAGCGGACGATGGCTTTATGGGTCGGGCGCTGCTCGTTGCAACGTTGCTGGTCACCAGCTCGCCGGCGGCGTCTGCCCAGGCGTTGAGCACGCTCCACATCACGGTCACGCTGGCTGACGCCATCGGCAAGATCACGCCGGTGGCACGCCACGCGCTGCTCATCAGCGACGAGCCGCCAAGCACGGCGCCGCGACGCATCCTCACCACGCTGGCCGGCACGGCCGACATCACGCTGCGTCCCGGGCGTTACGCCGTGGAGTCCGATCAGCCGGTGGCGTTCGAGGGCAAGAGCTACGAATGGTCGCAGCGCATTGACGTCGCCGCCGGCCGTGACGCCACGCTCGCGCTGACTGCCGGCAACGCGTCGGTCGGCACCAGTACAGCCGCGGCGACATCGGCCACGCCTTCAGACACGGACCCTTCGTTTCTCGCAGCTCAATGGCAAGACAGCGTCGTCGCGTTGTGGACGCCAACCCAGCACGCGTCCGGATTTGTCGTCGATCCTCGGGGCCTGGTTGTCACCAACCAGCGCGTCGTCGGCACCGCGACGTCCGCCGAGGCGCAGTTTGCTCACGACATCAAGGTCATGGCGACCGTTCTCGCGTCGGATCCCACACGCGACGTGACCATCCTCTGGGTCAATCCGTCGGTGATCGCATCACTGCGGCCGCTGCCGCTCGGGTGCGGCCAGACGAGGCCCTCGGTGGCGAACGGGCAGGAGCTATACGCCATCGGCGCGGAGATGACGGGACAAAAGGATCTGACGCCCGGGGATGTGACTGGCGTCGGACCGCGTCTGCTTCTGTCGGATCTGAGGGTCGCGCGTGGAAGTGCCGGGGGACCGGTTTTTACGGCGGGTGGCCTGGTTGGATTCACCACGGTCGATGATCGCGACCCGGACAGCCGCTCGGATACACGGGTTGTCAGGATAGACCAGGTCTGCGAAGTCATGGCATCGGCGGAGACGAAGATGGCCGGGGCGATGCCGCCGGACGCGGCGCACCTGCCGCTCGACCCTCGGCCCGCTGCCGTCAGCGCGCTCGGCGAGGCGGTGAAGAATCGTGCTGGAAGCCTGAGTCCGTACCCGATGAGCACGACCAACTTCGACCTCGCATTCATCACACCGGTTCACATCTACGGCGCGAGGGATCAGGCACCCCGTCCGGTGATGGACTTCGGCAGCTGGTCGGAATATCTGGCCGACTATCCGCGCGCGGTCGTGGTTCGGGTCACGCCCAAGATGGTGGAGGGGCTGTGGGCCAAGGTGGCGCGCGGTGCGGCGATGACGCAAGGGATGGCGCTGCCGCCGATGAAGCGCGCCAAGTCCAGCTTCCTGCGGATGCGTGCCTTCTGCGGCGACACGGAGGTGAGGCCGATCCACCCGTTCGTGGTCGAACACCGCATTTCGGAGACCGACGCAATCGACGAAGGGCTCTACGTGTTCGATCCCGCTGCGTTCGGTCCGGCGTGCGGCACGGTGAGGCTGACGGTCTACTCCGAAAACGAGCCCGACAAAGGCGACACCCGCGTCGTCGATCAGAAGGTGCTGGAGCAGATCACACGGGACTTCGCGCCGTTGTGATTCGCGTGACCGACGCGATTTCCATCGACGACATTGAGATCGAAGAGCGTTTCGTCCGCGCTTTTCGGCGATCCGTCACGCCGTCGTGGCCGGCCGGCTGCGGCGCAGACGCTTCCGCGACCCCAGCACCAATCCGCCGAGGCCCATCAGGACGAGCAGCCGGCCTGACAAAGCGGCCCTGAAGGCCCCGGACGTCGATTGTAGAGGCCCAAAGTCTATGGGAGTGACGGCAGCGATTCCGACGCGCGCATCACTGCTTGCCGTCAGCACGCGCGGCCCGAAGCTTCTGTGCCATCGCGACGAACGTGGGCTCGTCTTTGTACGGCCGGAACGCTTCATCGCAAATGTCACGCCCGAGATGCCGGTAGCTCTCGAACTGATCCTCACCGTAGAACTGATCACCCGTGCTTTCATGCGGGAAGGCGAAGTGGCTCGATTTGTACTGCCGAACGGATGTGTCCTCGTTGCCGGTCATCGATGCTTTCAGATAAATGAGGATGCCAGTGCTGCCGTCCGCGTAGGTGATATCACCGACCGTGAAGCGCCGCTTGCTCCACGGAGCATTCCCGCCGTCGGGGCGCAGATCGTCCACGGGGATGTCGATCCGACATCCAAAATCGACTTCACACATTCGAATGAGCGTGCCGAGTCCCCCGAATGTGTACTGGTCGTCGCATTCGCCGTCGCTGATCACGATGACGCTGCACTGGCGTCCTATCAGCTCGTAGGCGGCGAGATTTTCGAAGTGGCCGCCGTCGGATACCATCACGAACGAAGTCTTGTCGGACGCACCGCCGAAGAGCTCGGCACCCAGGTAGCTCAGGCTGAAATTCGGCGACATGCCGCCGGCGCCAACCGTGCCAGGATTTGGAAACCACCACCCGAGCCGAACGTTGAAGAGCGTGAGGAGGAACGCAATGACCGACGAGGTGTGGTAGCCCATATTGGGACTGGCGGCGGCGCCAGATACCGACATCGCCTGGCCAAGCGTTGGGCCGCCATCCCGATGACCGAATTCGCTGGTCTGAATGAAGCCCAATTCATTGGCGTGCCCGTGCTGATCGCGTGACAGGTACTGACTGCCACAATAGAGCGGCGACATCGTGAACGAGGCGCTGTGCCGCGTGTGGAGCGCGAGGTCGCTCGACCCTCCCAGGTTGAGAGCGCAGTTGACGATGTGCAGCGGCTGGATGTGGTCCCCTGGACGGAGCGCGATGGCGAGCGGCATGTCGTCCCTGTCGTCGAACCCGGTGAAATTCTGCGGATCGCGCTTGCCCGCGTCGCGCGTGGCACCGAGGTAACAGCGCACCAGGCGGTTGCGGTAAAAGGCGTTCAGACTGAACTCGTTGATGTCCACGCGAGCGGCGAGCAAGGCAGTCACCAGGACGCACACGCCAAGCATCGCCAGCGGCACCGCCACAAGCGGCCGAGATGGTGCGACCCACCAGGCGGTTCCGCCATTCACGTTCATGATCAGATGGATCACGTACGACACGGCGAGCAGTACACCGGCGATGAACACGAACGGAGCAATGCGCGCAAGCGCCTCTTTGGCTTTCGCCGCCGCTCCTTTGACACCGCCGCCCGTCGACTCTGAATGGCCGGCGGCCAGGCCGCCCGCGACGGTGGCCACCCATCCGGCAATGCCGGAGATCGTTTTCCACGTCGCATGGCCCAAGGCCCACTCCACCAGGCGGGGCCCGTAGACCGCGCTCACGGCGATGACCATCCATGCGGTCGCATAGATTGTGAGCCAGGCGCCCAGCCGGCTCCACCATTCGCGGACTCCATCGGTCGAGTCGCGTCCGAGCATCCCGATCAACACCACGATCGAGAGTACGAACGCCAGCGCCACAAACGGGGGGCCCCAGACAAACGCCATCCACTCACCGCCGGTGTACCCGCGAAATGCCTGGAAGATCCGAACGATCGCCGCCAGCATCGCGTGGAGCGCAGGCACTGCGATTGCCGGTGCGGCCAGCGCGGTGAGGAGACGTCGCGGCTCGCGTCGACTGGCGACCGCAAAGAAGGACAACAGCCAAAAGGACATGAACACGACTGAGAGATGAAAGGGCCAGAACTTCCACGCCTGGGAGACGAGCGCGGAGTACTCGCCCAGCGTGCTCAGTGAGGTCACACCCGGCCGTCCCGTCGCCTGCGCCCATAGGATCGATGTGACCAGCAGGGCCACGACCATGAGTGGAATGACCACGCACACCTGCACGTAACCCTGGGTGTAGTTCACCTTCCGTGGCCGTTCGGCGGAGATGAGAGCCACGAGCCTGACAGCGACTGGTTGAAGGAAGAAACCGCTCAACACCACGAGTCCTGCGATGAACGAGGCCTCGGCGCTGCGAACCACCGCGTTCATCGTCGTGTAATTGGGATCGTTCACGAGGGAGACCGCGAATGGATCGAACGCAAAGCTCCTCATGGCAATCAGAGCCGCTGCGAACAAGAGCAGGGCGCCCACCAGGCCGATGTGCCACGCCCTGGCTTGGAGCAGGTCGACAGGACGCCAGCCATCCTTCGGCGGCTTGCCGTACCGGATCGGCGAACCCGCGGTCAGTTGCCAGTGGTTCCCGGCGATGCCCACGATGCCGAAGATGAAGAGAAGGACAGTCGCCCATCGTGCGGAACCGGAATCTGGCCACCACTCAAAGAGCCAGAACAACGGGTGAGGCACCAGCAACGCGCATGCGATGGCAACGATGACCGTGGCCTGAATCAAAAGCGTGTTGCGCAGCCAGATCGTCAGCATCGACCAGGTGTCGGCGCTGAAGAAGCCAACTTGTGGTGACAGGTAATTCGAATAGCGTCGAAGATACCGGACGGATTCGGTCCAGTCTTCGTCGAACCAGTTCGGCCGGCGTCGGCGATTGGCGCTGAGCCACCCTCCGATGTATCCGCCGCCCGAGACCGTGGACAGGTAGTGAAACTTCGAAAGCAACCTGCACGCATTGAGGCTCTCGAGAACACCAAGCGCGAAGGTCGCGCTTCGGATGCCGCCGCCGGAAATCGCGAGGCCGACTATTTTCTCGTCATCGGCGACACCAATCGCGGTGCGTTCGGCGGCGCGGACCGTGGACCAGAGAACACGCTGAGCGGGGCTGGCTGGCATTCATAGACTCCGCTTACACGTTGTCGCCGGGCTCGAGACGATACACCTTGGCTTCCCAGGCGAATCGAGCTCGCGGCGGTCGCGGGGCACCAGAGGACGAACCGCGTTTCACGACGTGTGAGGATATCGCTCATCGTTCTTTCCTGTCCCTACTGAACGTAAGCGGTTTCGGGCCGCTAGTCATTGGCAAGGGCCTGTGCTCCGCAGGATTCCCGACTGTGCCAGAATCCCAACTGAGACGGTGAAGGACCCACTTCTGTCGCGATGACCAACGACGAAACGCCTCGGAACTGGTGGCAGACCGTCCCCGGCATCATCACGGCAGCCGCGGGACTCGTGACGGCCATCGGTGGCCTGGTGACGATCCTGGTACAGGCAGGCGTCATCGGGCGGCCCTCCAGCCCGATCGCACAGACGCCCGACACGACACCAGCACCACGTTCCATTTCTCAACCGCCAACCGGCAGCCGCTCACGGCCTGCGGTCGCGGATGTCGAGGGCGGGCTCGAACGAGCCAACATTCAGCTCAGCACCGGAACCGCTGACGACGTCGCGCGCGTGCGAGGCTACATGAGCGACCCCGACGGACCGTACGCGCTGCTGGCGAACGCCTGTCTCGACGTGCTGGCAGGACGCAGGCTGAAACAACGCGGGCACCTCGACATGATCGACAAGTGGTACACGCTGGCGGTCGGTCAGGGCGGCTATCTCTCCGGGGCCGGGACGATCCGACTCGAGGAGCTGAAGAATGCGATGGTGAAAGCCACGAACGAGATTCACGGTACGGCCGCCTCTTCCTTCGACGAGATCGTGGAGGCGAGCCGGTGACGCGTCGTGTCGGGCCTCAACGATCGCGCGCATGCTGCAACGGCAAGGACGTCCGCCGGTGATGCCCGGCCGGCTCTCAGAGCGCGCTCTTGACGCGCTCGGGCGTGAATGGCAGCTGGCGCAGTCGCACGCCAGTGGCGTCGAAGATCGCGTTGCACAAGGCGGCCGCCACAGGAACGGTGGCCAGCTCCCCGGCGCCTGACGGCTCGACGCCGGGCTGATCGACCAGCACGGTCTCGATGTCGGGCACGTCCGCAAACGTCAACACCGGATAGGAGCGCCAGTCCAGGCTGGTCACGTGAGAGCGGTCGAATTTCACGGCTTCGAAAAGAGTGCGGCTGATCCCTTGAAGAACGGCGCCTTGAATCTGGTGCCGTAGCCCTTGCGGATTGATGATTCGTCCGCAGGCCGTCGCAATGACGATCCTGGAAACACGAACGCGCCCGCTCGGCCGGTCGACGTCCACGTCCGCAACAATCGCTGCGCGTTTTTCCGGACCGTGTTCGCCAAAGGACATCCCGCGGCCGCTCATGACGGACTGGCCGGTATTTGGCCGCGGCGACGGCCTCGACTGCCAGCCCGCCTTTTGCACTGCCGCATTCAACACCTGCAACGCCATCGCATCCTTCAGGTACTCACGCCGGAACTCGACGGGATCCGTCTGCTGGATAGCCGCGATTTCGTCCAGGAAGGATTCGATCGCAAAGTTGTCCTGTATGCGTCCGGGCGCCCGAAGATAAATCGACCGGAAAAGCTCCTCGACAAAATGACCCGACACGCGCGTGTTGGGGAATTCGTATGAAGGCGGATAGGCGCCGCCCGACAGTCGCTCCCAATCCGGGTTACCGCCCGCGAGGCGCCAGGCGACGAAGTTGCCGGACTCGCCTCGTGAATGACTCTGCGACCACTGTTGGAACTCGAACGCCGTGATGCGACCGTCCGCATCCACGCCGGCTCGAATATCCATGGTCATCGCCGGACTCATCGGCTCCCAACCGTGCTCGTCATGTCGCATCCACTGCACCCGGACCGGTCTTCCGATGGCCTGCGACAGCAGCGCCGCATCGGCAGCCGCATCATCACAGCCCAATCTTCCGTAGGAGCCGGACGCTTCGACCCAGATAAGGCGGACGCTATCAAGCGGAATGCCCAGCATCCCGGCCAGGTTGCGGCGATCACCTTGAATCCACTGCGAACCCGACCAGATCGTGGCGCGTCCATCACGGACATCGGCCACGGCACAGGACGGGCCGAGCATTCCGTGAAGCTGAACCGGATACGTGTAGGTGGACTGGAACACCTTGGCCGCGCCCGCCAGTGCGGAGTCCACATTGCCGGAGTTCGTGACGACATCGGTCTTGATTAATTTGGAGTCGCGCACAGCGTCATAGAGATCCGGATAATCCGGCAGCGTTCGGCCTCCGGTCCAGTCGAGCTTCAGCACACGCGCAGCAGCGATGGCGTGTTCTTCGCGTTCGGCAACCACGCCGAGGAAATTCCCTTTACGTACGACTTTCACGAATCCGGGAACGCCGCTCACGGAGCTCTCATCGACGCTGACCAGGCTGCTGCCGATCCTCGGCGGCCGGATCACACGTCCATGAAGCATCGATGGAACGCGGACGTTATGCACGTATCGGAATGACGCCGTGACCTTGGCGGGAACATCGACGCGCGGAACGGACGTGCCGACGAGCCGCAACTCCCCAGGCGCTTTGAGGCGAAGCCCCCTCGACGCGACGGGCTGGCTCAGCCCGCCGTCGACCTTTTGGTCGAGCCGGGTCCTGAAGCGCCGTCCACCAATCAATTCGCCATACGAGATCCGCTTCGACGAGGCCTTTCGGACTCGAACGATTCCATCCGCGACATCGAGATCCTCGACAGACACCCTGAATCGATCCGCTGCCATCTTCAACAGCGCGCGCCGTGCTTCGGCCGCGGCGATTCGGAGAGGTGGAGCGCCCTGACCGATATTGCTGCTGGCCGTCGATTTTCCCTGATCGGGCGTGAGCTCGGTGTCACCCATGACAATCTTCACGCTCGCGAACGGCACATCCAGTTCGTCGGCGATGATTTGGCCGAATGCGGTTTCGATTCCCGTGCCCATGTCGATGCGGCCTGTATAGACCGTGACCTTGCCGTCACGTCCG
>Ga0070698_100001863_pt1 | contig 23494 bp, 20 predicted proteins | sample KBSK1502metaG_FD_65477 | JGI IMG/M metagenome (GOLD analysis project Ga0070698, IMG submission 65477) | Corn, switchgrass and miscanthus rhizosphere microbial communities from Kellogg Biological Station, Michigan, USA - KBS K1-50-2 metaG | ecosystem: Host-associated > Plants > Roots >...
AGCAATTTTTTCGTTCGGTCCGGCGCTTTGGGTGGGAATAATGGATCCGATTGGAATAATGCTTGGAACGGCTGGTCGAGCATTCGGTGGGGCGGCGGCGGCGTCCTCCCGGGGGACATAGTTTACGTGGCCGGTGGCGCCTATACCGGCACGCTTTTGATCGGAGTATCTGGCGCGGTTGGTAACGTCATTACCATCCAGCGGGTGCGCTCCACCGACACAGCGGCCACCGGTGCGGCCGGTTGGAATCCAGTATTTGACACCACCGTAGTGCAGAGCGTCCCAACCGGTTCAACCGGGATCTTGTTTCAGAACTTTCAGAACCCGGTCGGCAGTTATGTAACGATTGATGGACGGGTCGCGAGCGGTTGGGTCATTAACTATTCGAATGATAGTACGGGCATCGGGATATCCGGAGTGCCGGTTTCGAATGTCACGTTGCGCTATATCAATGTCGTTGGTCCGGGAAAGATTTCAGAAACCGGCGATACGCGTGCCCTTGACCTGACGCCGGAATCGGGAGGTAGTTTATCCAATCTAGTGATTCAGCGCTGCGAGGCGAGTGGTGGCGATGCCTGCATGTATCTGGCAGCAGCGCAGGGAGTAAACAATTTACTGGTTGAATATTCCAGCTTTCACGATGCCGGGGCGGTTAACGCCGCTCAGTTTCATCCGAACATCGTCTATTGTGGCAAAGTTACTAACAGCACGTTTCGCTACAACAAATTCTACAACATCGACGTTGAAGGATTGTTCTTCAATGATCCGGGTAATGATAGCATCCTGATTTACGGGAACTTGTTCTACCAAGGCTCCACCGCCCCGGATACCGGCCGCGGGATACAGTTTAATACTTCCTCCACCGGAACGAACGTCAAGATTTACAACAACACGTTTGTCGCCCTGCCCCAATCCGGCATCCTATTCACCGGAGCCAATCATGCTGGATGCGATGTCAAAAACAACATTTTCTGGCAGACCGGCATACAAAGTGCGCCCGGTGTAACGCATGATTACAATTTTTGGAGCGACTCGATTGCTGAACCGCATGGGATATCGAACGGCGCTAACCCGTTTGTGAGTTTGGCGATATACAATTACCGCATTACTGCAACCGCTGGGGCAAGAAACAGCGGTGTTAATCTAGGATTGCCCTATAACGTCGACCCGGATGGACAAACGCGCGGAGCGGACGGCCTCTGGGACATCGGTGCATACCAGTATGCAGCGGTACCTCCGCCGCCCACCAACTTGAGAGCCCGGTAGGGATTGCCAGGAGTCCAAGATTTCAACTAGCGATCACGTCCGTAATTCGATCGCGAATTCCGACTGGGCGAGGCTTCCAGTCTCTTACTTTCTGTTCTGCGTCGGCGCCGGCCTTACCATCTCGAGATGAATAGAAAAATGGCTGGCTCCGGTCGATGGGTATACCCTCTTCATTCAAATCCTTGGCGTTTTGTCGGCCTCGTTGGTGATTGCACCGGGCTTAGATTTTTGCAAAGCCCTCAAATTTATGCCTCGCTTTAGCAACGTGCAAAACGTCGCCGAGTGGCGCCTCTGTCTCGGTTGTGGCGCCTGCGCTTACGCTTGCCCGGATAACAAAATCCGCTTGGTTAATTTCGTAGAGGAGGGCATCCGCCCGGTTGTGGACACTGATTCTTGCGCTACCTGCTCGGAATGTCTCCAAGTTTGCCCGGCTATTGATAATGACCATCAAGAGATCAACCGTCGGGCGGGAATTATGCCCGAGCTGACCGAATACTGCGGCCCGGTTATGGAGATTTGGGAAGGCCATGCGGCGGATCCCGAGATCCGGTTTTCGGGATCATCCGGCGGGGCCATTTCGGCTCTTTGCTTGTATTGCCTGGAGCGGGAGAGCATGCACGGAGTGCTGCATATCGGGATGGACCCTGAGCGGCCGACTTGGAACAAGACGAAGATGAGCCGGACGCGGGCAGAACTAATGGCCAACACGGGCTCGCGTTACGCGCCGGCCTCCGCTTGCGACAGCCTGCATCTCATTGAGTTGGCGCCGGCCAAGTGCGTGTTTGTAGGACAGCCGAGTGAAGTGACCGCTTTGAAGAAAGCTGAGCGACTGCGGCCTGCTCTTGGTGAGAAGGTGGGACTGACTATTTCGTTTTTTTGTGCTGGCTCCCCTTCAAGAAAAGGAACGCTGGCATTATTAGCCGCCCAGGGAATCGATCCGGAAAAAGTCCAGGCTTTGCGATACCGGGGAAATGGCTGGCCGGGTCATTTTGCCGTCACCCTAAGAGGGCAAACCAAACCGGAGCGCCAGATGACTTATGCTGAATCCTGGGGTTTTGTTCAGGCATACCGGCAGTTCTCCACTCACCTTTGCCCCGACGGCTCAGGGGAGGATGCGGATATTTCTTGCGGCGATCCTTGGTATCGGGAGGTGAAAGCCGGGGAGCCGGGATCGTCGCTGGTCGTAGTGCGCACCGAAAGAGGTCGCCGCCTTCTGCGCGGTGCAATTGAAGCCGGGTATATTACCCTCACGCCGGCCGAGCCTTGGAAATTATTGAACTCACAGAAAAACTTGATGGCCAAACGCGGCGCGGTTGGCGGACGTATCGCCATAATGAAATTGCTGGGCCTGCCTACCCCGCGACTTCGTGGCTTTTCGCTGTTCAAGAACTGGCGGAGGTTGACCATGGGAGGAAAGTTACGCTCCACGTTGGGAACCGTTCGTCGGGTGCTGGCGCGCCGATATTATCGTCCGCTTCACTTACCAACGTCTGGTAATGAAAACGAATAGCTCCACGATTATGCAAGGGAGTCGCCAAGACTCCCTTGGACGAAAGACCGTTGCGATCGGTCGCGAACACGACTTTCGAGTGCGTCGCCGCCTTTTCGATTTGTTGGCTGACCTGTATCCCGTCAATTTTGTGAGGTGGTCGCCAGACGCACCTGCGCCTTGCGACGGGGTAATCCTCTGGGACGCTACGGCGGAAGAGATTGCGGCCGTGTCGGCGCAGGGATTGAGTTGCCTCGCGGTAAGCAAGGCGGAAGAACCGATGATGGCCGTGAAAACGGGCGTCGTCGAGTTCGGAAAAGCCAGCTTAGTCGATGCCTGTTTTCGCGGTCAGACGATGATAGAGGAAGGCATCCGCGAATTTTCGGCGTTAAGGAGCCGGAAAGGCGACGAGGAGGTCTGCTCTCTGGAGTCGCAGCCATACTGGCTCGTTCGGCACGTCGGATCTGTTCCGGCTTCCATCATTGCTTTGGGTCCCGAGGACCTGGCGGAGAAGACAACCGTCTATGAGCATTTCAACCGCAGATTTTGGTTGAGGCTCCTTCCTTTCTTTCACTTCTTGAAACAGCTTACGCAGGATATCGGCTGGACTCCTCCGCCACTGCGCGCTTGCCTGATGTTTGATGATCCAAATCTTCATTGGGGGAGCTACGGATTCATCGACTTCGTCAAGCTGGTGCACCACGCCAGAGAGTCCAACTACCATGCTGCTTTTGCTATGGTCCCGCTGGACGCGTGGTTTGTGCACTCCGGGGCTGCAACGTTGTTGCAACAAAATCAGGCTTATCTCTCGCTTTTGATGCATGGTAACAATCATGCCAAGGCCGAGTTTGGATCAGCGCGCAATGCCGATACGTACACACGGTCTCTTGCCCAAGCGATTCGCAGGATCGACCGCTTTGAGCAGCGTTCCGGTGTCTCTGTGGCGCGGGTGATGGCGCCGCCCTACGGAGCTTTCCAGGAGATCGTCGCTGATGTCATGACGAATTTAGGCTACGAAGCCGCGTGTGTCTCTCGTGCCTCGCTTACTAGTTGGAACAAAGAAAAGCACTGGCCGTCGACATTTGGGCATTCGGTGGCGGAATTTGTCGGCGCCGGAGCCCCCATTATTCCTCGGCACGTCATGGCGTGGGGCCATGAGGGCTCGTATCGGTTAGCTGCATTCCTTAATCAACCGATTATTCCGCACGGCCATCACCTAGACTGTGCCGGAGGATTGGATCTGCTGGCGCACGTCGCCAATGAAATCAATAGCCTCGGAGAGGTTATCTGGTCGGACCTGACGTCAATCAGCAGATCGAACTATCTAACCCGGCGCGTGGCCGAGACGCTGTTCGTAAAAATGCTGTCGCGTCGGATCTCGGTCCAGTTGGACGAGAGCGTGAAGGAGATTGTAGTTGAGCGACCATGGATTAGGCCGGACGCAGATCCGGAACTACTCGTTTGCCGACAAGGAGATCACAATTCTTTGGCAAGCCGATCAGGACGCGAAAGCTTAGTGTCTATTTTAGCGGGCCCAGGCACGGTGGAACTAATTTCGCCGTCGAGCAACGCGATCGATCCCCGTACGATCAGCTCGCCTGGATTGGGCGTCGGGACATTGGCCCGCCGGTTGCTCTCCGAGACCAGGGACCGAATAGCGCCACTCACGACCCGTATTCGTCACCAGCGGAAAGTGGTTTCTCCCCGCGGCCAGCGCGGCAATGGCTGCTCATGACACCAGATCCATGAAAAAGGCAGTCGTAACCTTCATGTTGCCCGGGAACAACTGGTCCGGCGGCGTCCGCGTAACGGTGCTGATGGGGAACCTTTTGTTCAACCGTGGTCATCGAGTGCGGATTGTTCATCCCAAAGTGGAATTCTTTCCTGTCGGTAACCTGCGGTCGATAGCATCGAGGCTGAAACAAGTGTTCCCGGGCCGGCACGAGAGTGGCTGGCTGCAGACTTTTGCCGGAACGATCGAACTCTATAGAGACATCAATGAAATTCAGTTCGAGCAAGGCGAAATTGTGATCGGTGTTGGAACCTACATGGTTCCACATTTGCAGGAGCTTCGGGCGGAGCATGTGACGAAAGTTCGCTATAACCACGGATTTCCCGCGGAAATGACCGAGGATTATCGGGCGGCCTGGTCGGTACGCATGCCGACCATCACGGTGTCGAATACTCTCGTCCCACGGCTTGAAAAGTTGACCGGCGGGGCGGTGCGGGCCGTGATTCCGAACGGCATCGACCCAGCGCAGTATTATCCCGTTGCTGGGGCTAAGCGGGACGCAATCGGAACGATCTTCAGCCTGCATCCAAACAAAGCGCCGCAGGATATTATCCGATTAGTCAATCGTGTCGCTGAGGCTTTTCCGGAAGTTCCGCGTCTGGTTTTCAGTACGGAGCGCCGTCCGCGAAACTTGAGTGACTGCGGTTACGAGCGATGTCCTTCGATCGATCGGGTCCGCGAGATTTACAGCCAATCCTTAGTCTGGCTGCTCGCAAGCCATACTGAAGGTTTACCGGGTCCGGTGTTGGAAGCCATGGCGTGTGGGGCGGTGGTTATCAGCACGGACAATGAAGGAAGCCTCGAGGTGATCAAAGACGGTGTGAATGGTTTGATCGTGCCCAAAGGCGATTTCGACACATTCATCGAAAAAATTCGGTTGGTTCTTTGTGACCGGACGCTGAGGAACAATTTGGCTCAAGCTGGGTTCGAAACCGTCGAAAGATTCACATGGGCGAACGCAGCCGATCGGATGGAAGAATTCCTGGACGGTGCGCTGCGAGAATTCAGCAGGAAAACTGCGACCCCGGTTTCCTGAAAGCAAAAGTGATGAGCGATAAAATTGCCGTGGGCAACAGTGCCGAGAGCGTTCAACCTGCGAGTGGACAGTACGACGCGACCGGTGCGTTTTCCGGGAGCGAGCTGCCACCGGCAGACCTAAAAGGGCGCGCGGTTCGCGGTGGCGCGATTACGTTCGTCGCTCAGGTGATCAAGGTGGTAATAAACATGGGTTCAACCGTCGCGCTCGCCCGGCTGCTAACCCCTGCGGACTACGGCCTGATTGCTATGGTCACGGGCGTAACTGGTTTCGTAGAGATGTTCAAGGATGCTGGCCTATCGACTGCGACAGTGCAACGCGAGCGAATCACTAACGAGCAGATTTCCACCCTGTTTTGGCTCAATGTCGCTATGAGCTTCGGTTTGATGTTGATGGTCGTCGCGCTTGCCCCATTCTTGGGCGTATTCTACCACGAACCACGGCTAGTGTGGGTGACCGTCGTACTGGCGGGAACGTTTCTCTGTAGTGGTTTGACTGTCCAGCATCAGGCGCTTTTGCGCCGGAATATGAAGTTCAAGCAATTGGCGGTCATCGACGTCGTCTCCATTGGCGCGGGCCTGGCATCGGCCATCGTCATGGCGGTGCTTGGATATCGCTACTGGGCTTTGGTGGGCATGGCTGTTGGGTCATCTTTGGTGAATGCCGTTGCTGTTTGGATTGCCATGCCCTGGCGTCCCGGACCGCCTCGTCGCGGCTGTGATGTGCGACCAATGATTGGTTTTGGCGGAGGCATCATTGGCACGCGATTTCTGTATGCCTTCGTCCGCAACACGCCAAACGTTCTTCTTGGATGGGCCTGGGGAGCAGCTGAGGTCGGTTTGTATCAGCGTGCTTATGCCCTGCTCATGTTTGCTGTCGATCAAATCCAAACTCCAGTCACGGCCGTGGCGATCGCGCCCATGTCTCGTCTCCAAAGCGATTGGCCGAGACTCCGCCGGTATTTTCTCGCGGGTTATTCCGTGGTGATCTCCTGTATTCTGCCGATAGTCGCCACCTGCGCTGTGTATGCTAACGAGATCATTGAGGTGTTGCTGGGCCGCCAGTGGCTTGCGGCCGTGGGAATCTTCCGCTGGCTGTCTTTGGCCGGGGTTTTCGTTGGGCTGCTAAATCCCCAGGGAATGTTACTCCTCGCGATGGGGCGGCCGACCAAGTGCGTCATTTTTGCTCTGATCGACGCCGTCTGTGTGGTGGCGGGCTATTGCGCGGGGCTTCACTACGGAGCCGAGGGAGTCGCGGTCAGCTTTTTTGTGGCCAAAGCTCTTACTTGTATTCCGATGACCTACGGGGTGTTCAAAGACACACCGGTGACGTTCCGAGACGCTTGGCATACCGCCCGAGGGCCTCTCGTTGCTATCGGACTGGCGGCAGTAGTAGGGTTGGCGGCCAAGATGCTGCTCACTGGATTGGTCGGAGAGTGGCTCGTTGCCGGCATAGGCTGCTCCCTCATGCTCCTGGTCTACGCTCTGATTCTCCTGTTCGTACTCGGCCAATGGAACTTTTATCACGACATAGTCATGCATCTCATGCCTCGGCGTAAGCCTCCGGTGCAGCCGAAGGTTGACGTTCCGCCGCAGGAATCTGCCGTAATTAACGAACTATGTTAAGCAAGCCAACGATTACCATCGGGTTACCCGTTTACAACGGCGAGAACTTCCTCGCCGAGGCCATTGAGTCCGTGCTCAGCCAGGATTTTGAGGATTTTGAACTCATTATTTCGGACAACGCCTCTCAAGACGGAACGGCTGCTATGTGCGAACGATACGCGACGGCCGATAAACGAATCCGTTATCATCGATGCGAAACCAATAATGGCGGTGCCTGGAACTACAATCGTGTTTTTGAACTGGCCACCGGAAAGTATTTCAAATGGCAAGCCCACGATGATGTCTGCCTGCCGGGGTTTTTCCGCCGCTGTGTGGAGGTCTTCGACCAGACCCCGCCTTCGGTCGTAGTGGTTTATCCGCGGACCGCAGTGATTGATGAAGAAGGTAAGCTTATTCCGACTTATCATCCTGAATCTCTGGAAACCAAGGCCCCCCGACCACATGATCGGTTGGCCTTTGTATTGCGCAGCATGAGTATGGTCTGTGCTCAGTTCGGCCTGATCCGACCCGAGGCACTCAGAAAGACGAGGTTGTTCGATCGAATGATCGCGGCCGATTGGGTTCTGATGGCGGAACTCGCCATGCTGGGAGAGTTTTGGGAAGTTCCGGAAACGCTGTTCCATCGGCGGGTGCATCCCGGTATTTCGACCAAGGCTAACCGAGACGTGAAGACGCTTCTCCAATGGTGGGATCCCTCGAGGAAAAGCTATGGGAGTTTTGTATCCCCGATGATGCGACTTGGCTGGGAGTACTTGCGATCGGTCCGTCAGATGCCCTTAGAGCAGCCGGAAAAGCTCTTTTGCTATGCCACCGCATTGTCCGTTTGGTATGTCCGCCAATTCCGCAACTGGGGGGGCCGATACAAGAGGCGCCTGTTCAGGCCGGCGGGAGTGAGTGTTACAGGATGATCGTGGTTGGCGATACGATTAATTAAGGTTGAGTCAAAGTTGGGTACTCAGTACCCCCGATTATCTATGTTTGACACGTCTGAGTTTCGCGCTGGCCAACTCGTAGAAGTACGCAGCAAAGAAGAAATCCTGCGTACCCTGGACTCTAACGGGCGGGTTCAGGAGATGCCGTTCATGCCCGAAATGTTTCGTTATTGTGGTCGTCGTTTTCGAGTATACAAGCGCGCTCATAAAACGTGTGATTTCGTGAACAAGACCGGGATCCGAAAGCTACCCAGCGCGGTTCATTTAGAGGGTCTGCGGTGTGATGGCTCGGCCCACGGCGGGTGCCAAGCAGAGTGCATGTTTTTCTGGAAAGACGCGTGGCTGAAACGGGTTAATGAGTCGGTCGCTTCGGAACCATCACCGATTCCCTCGCCTGGCTTTCATCCCTGCTGCTCAAGCCGAGCTGCGGGTGGTTGCACAGAACAAGACGTATCGGCGGCTACTCGAGTGGCTGGACAGGAACCCAATGACCCCGATCCGACTTATGTATGCCAGGCCACTCTGCTGCCGCAATTTACCCAGCCGATAGCTTGGTGGGACTTCCGACAATACCTCGAAGACTGTCTTTCCGGCAACGTGACCTCAGTCTGGAAACTTTTCCCGCGTTTAGCGTATCGGCTGTACGACAATTTGATCAATTTGGGAATTGGTGTAGGTCCAATCCTTCGGTGGCTGTATGATCGGTTCCAAAGCCTATCGGGCGGTATACCGTTTCCGGCGCGCCCTGGAAAAATTCCGGCTGGTTCCAAGACGCCGTCCTGTTCGATCAACTTGAAACCCGGAGAACTAGTGCGGGTCAAAGATCAACAAGCGATTCTCGAAACCGTGGACACTTACCGCCGGAATCGCGGGTTGTCGTTCAGTGCAGAAATGGCTCCTTACTGTGGCGGCACCTATCGGGTCCACAGCCGAGTGAGCCAGATCATCGACGAAAAAACGGGCAAAATGCTGAGAATGAAAAATGCCTGTATTATCCTCGACGGGGTGATATGCCAAGCTCGCTATAATAAGAAGATGATTTTTTGCCCACGAGCGACGTATGCTTATTGGCGAGAAATTTGGTTAGAAGCAGCGGGCCGTAACGAGCCGACTAAGAAGGGCTGATGGCGAGCGGGAGTGCATCAGTTCTAACGCTCTCACAGGATTTTTTAGGGCGAAATTGAAGAGGTATTCATGCGCATATTTGTAACAGGAACAAACGGCTATTTAGGTTCGCTTTTGGCGCCGGAGTTGGTTCGACGAGGCAATGAAGTCATCGGACTGGACACTGGTTATTACAAGGATCGAATGCTCTATCGGGACGGTGAAACGACGCCGCTGACTCTCGACAAGGACCTTCGTCAGATTGAGGCGGGCGATCTCAAGGGCGTGGACGCCATAGTCCACATGGCCGAGCTTTCCAATGATCCGGCAGGCCAGCTTGCGCCGCATATCACCTACGAGATCAACCATAAAGGATCCGTCCGTTTAGCGGAACTGGCGAAGCGGGCAGGGATTAGGCGGTTTGTCTATATGTCTTCGTGTAGTGTGTACGGCGTCGCCGACAAGGATTTCGTAGACGAAGAATCATCGGTAAATCCCCAGACTGCCTACGCCGAATGCAAGACACTGGTTGAGCGAGACGTGGCGGCGCTGGCCGATCAGCAGTTTTCGCCTACGTTCATGCGCAATGCGACTGCCTATGGCGCTTCGCCGAGAATGCGCTTCGACATCGTTTTGAATAATCTGGCCGGACTTGCTTGGACTACCAAGGAGATTCGCATGACTAGCGATGGGACACCTTGGCGACCGATCGTCCACGGCTTGGATATTGCCCGAGCGATCATCGCTGCTTTGGAGGCACCACTCGACGCGGTGCATAACCAGATCTTCAATGTCGGGGACACCGCCCACAACTATCGGGTGCGCGAAATCGCCGAGATCATTGCTGCGACCTTTCCCGGCTGCGAATTGGTTTTTGGTGACTCTAGCTCGGATAACCGTAGCTATCGTGTTTCGTTCGAAAAGATTCGGAAGCATCTGCCGGATTTTAAATGCGCCTGGGATGCTCAGCGTGGCGCCCGCCAGCTTTACGAGCTTTTTCAACGAATCGACATGACCGCGGATGTCTTCCAATATCGAACCTTCACCCGGTTAAAACAGCTGGAGTATTTGATTCGGACCCAGCAAATCGACGGCAATTTTTTCTGGACGAATTGATGCGCTTCACGGCGACAAAGCTGGCAGACGCCTGGGTCGTAGAGCCGGAGCTCCATCAGGATAATCGGGGTCTATTTGCTCGCACGTACTGTGCACGCGAATTCGGCGAACGTGGCTTGCGAGATAGCTTTGTTCAATGCAATACCTCATGGAACGAGCGGAAAGGAGCTCTGCGCGGGCTCCATTACCAGCTCGCACCCTCATCCGAGGTCAAGTTGGTTCGATGCACTGCCGGAGCGCTATTGGACGTGATCGTCGATCTGCGTCCGGATTCATCGACATATTTGCAATACGTCGCTGTCGAGCTAACCGCTAAGAATCGATTGGCTTTGTATATTCCCGAGATGTTTGCCCACGGATTTCAGACTCTGGAGGATGGCACCGAGGTGTTCTATCAGATGAGCGAATTTTACGCGCCTAAGTTAGCTAGAGGACTTCGTTACGACGACCCCAAGCTCGGCATCAACTGGCCGCTTTCAGTTACCTCTATATCGGATCGCGATCAGGCGTGGGTATTGCTGGCCTGAGGGGGAGCCCATGATCGGCCGAAGTCAACGGCTGCTGAGAGCGAGCTTGACTCAGATGGCGATCGCGATAGCTGCCCGGGATTTCGCGAGAAACTAACAATGACCCGCTCACCCAACCAGACCGAACCTCCGTCGGGACATCTGGGCAACCAGATCCAGTCCATTGACCCCCTTGCCGAGGGAAACGAAGGTTATGCGCTCATTAAGGCGCTTTATCCAATCTGTCGAAGCATTACCGGCAACGGTGTTCGGCAGAGTCTGCGCCTTCTTCAGGACACGGTTCCTTTGGTGCTGCATGAGGTCCCGAGCGGCACTGAGGTGTTCGATTGGACTGTTCCGAAGGAATGGAACATCCGCGACGCCTACATCAAGAACGAGGTTGGAGAACGGGTCATAGATTTCCAGCGCTCCAATTTGCATGTGTTGAATTACAGCGTCCCGGTGCGGAGAAAAATGGCGCTCACGGAACTTAGATCACACCTCTTTACATCACCGGAAACACCGGACTGGATACCGTACCGTACCTCTTATTATCGCGAAGCCTGGGGGTTTTGCATGACTCAGCGGCAGCTGGAACGAATGGAAGAGGGGGAATACGAGGTCTGCATAGATTCCACTCTCGAGCCTGGATACTTGTCGTATGGCGAGTACCGAATTCAGGGCGCAACCGATGACGAGGTTCTTATTTCGTGTCATTCGTGCCATCCGTCACTCTGCAACGACAATCTCTCGGGTATGGTGACGGCCGCCCGTTTGGCGCGTCTACTGGAGGCTGTTTCGCTGCGCCACTCCTATCGCTTTTTATGGGCCCCGGGCACTGTCGGCTCCATTACCTGGCTGGCCCTGAACGAACCCGTTTTGTCCCGAATCAAGCATGGCCTTGTTCTGTCATGTGTTGGAGATTCGGGACGGTTTCACTACAAGCGGAGTCGTCAGGGAGATGCTGAGGTTGATCGCGCGGCCGAACATGTTCTCCGGCATAGCGGGTACAACTTCCAGCTTTTGGATTTCACTCCCTATGGCTACGACGAACGACAGTACTGCTCTCCGGGCATTAATCTGCCGGTTGGTTGCTTCATGCGGACGCCAAACGGATGCTACCCCCAGTACCATACCTCAGCCGATGATCTTGCCTTGGTGACCCCTTCCTCGCTGGGGGAGTCGCTCCTGCAGTTGTTGCGCGTCATCCAGATTTTCGAAGAAAATTGCCGTTATCTGAACCTCAAGCCCAAATGTGAACCTCAGCTGGGCCGGCGCGGTTTGTACCGCCAGACGGGTGGAATCAAAGGAGAAACTTCCAACGAAATGTCCATCCTCTGGGTGTTAAACCTTTCGGATGGCCAGCATGACCTCCTCGATATCGCTGCTCGCTCGGGCATTCCATTCGACCAGATTAGCAAGGCCGCCAATCGGCTCCGCGAGGTTGGACTGCTTGGCCTTTGCTGAAAAACTCTCCGGCCGACCAACAAGAGCCTAAATCCACGGGCTAAAAGGCCGAATAGAGAGGTAAGGAATCGCAGAATTGATATGAGCGACACAATTGAATTGGATAAAGCGGAGCCGATCGCGGCTCAGACAAAGAGGCTCTTGACCACCGCGCGCTGTCGTTTTTGTCAGACGCCGCTCAGACACACTTTCGTGGATCTTGGCATGTCGCCATTGTGCGAGAGCTATCTTCCGGCTGACCAACTCAATGCGATGGAGCCATTTTACCCGCTGCATGTGAAGGCGTGCGAAGAGTGTTATCTGGTGCAGTTGGAGGAGTATGTCAGTCCCGAGCACATCTTTACCGAATACGCCTATTTTTCCTCCTATTCCGACACGTGGCTGAAACATTCATCGAACTACGTCGAAATGATTTCGAGTCGGCTCGGTCTTGGTTCGCGAAGCTTAGCGGTCGAATTAGCCAGCAATGATGGCTACCTCTTGCAGTATTTCGTAGAGAAAGGAATTCCCGTTCTTGGCGTGGAGCCGGCGGTGAATGTCGCCAAGGTTGCCGAGAAGAAAGGCGTCCCTACGCTGGTCAAATTCTTCGGATGCCAGACTGCCCACCAGATGGTGGCCGACGGTCAGGCGGCGGATCTCATAATCGGTAATAACGTTCTCGCTCAGGTGCCCGATCTCAATGACTTTGTGGGTGGCATTCAGATTCTCCTTAAGCCGGGTGGGGTCGCCACTCTGGAATTTCCGCACTTGGAACGCCTGATGGCGGAAAACCAATACGATACGATTTATCACGAGCACTTTTCCTATTTCTCGCTGATTACGGTGGAAAAGATCTTTGCCGCTCACCGGTTGGTTCTGTTCGATGTCGATGAGATTCCAACGCACGGCGGTTCAATTCGCGTCTATCTGCGCCACATCGAAGACAGCTCCAAGCCGGTTAGCGCGACCGTAGTCAACCTGAGGGAACGGGAGCTTGCCGCGGGCCTGGATCGGATGGAAACCTACGCGACGTTTGCAGATCAGGTAATGGAGTCGAAACGCGCATTGCTCGAATTGCTTATCCAGCTGCGCCGCGCCGGGAAGCTCGTTGCCGGATACGGAGCGCCGGGCAAAGGGAACACTCTCCTGAACTATTGTGGCATTCGCACGGACTTCCTGGAATTCACTGTGGATCGAAACCCTTATAAACACGGCCGCTTCCTTCCTGGGACGCATATCCCGATTCACTCGCCGGAGCGTATCCGTCAGCGTCGGCCGGACTACATCCTAATCCTGCCGTGGAATCTAAAGGCCGAAATCGTTGCGCAGTTAGACTATGTGCGCGAATGGGGTGCGAAGTTCATCGTACCGATACCGATCGCGCAGGTCGTCGACTGAGGGGCTCTCGGAACAAATAACCGATCAGAAATCTGTGATTAGCCTATGAAGGTTGTGCTCTTTTGCGGCGGGTTCGGCATGCGGATGCGTGAGTACTCGGAATCTGTGCCCAAACCGATGGTACCGATCGGATACCGACCGATTCTATGGCACGTGATGAAATATTATGCCCACTACGGCCACAAGGATTTCGTTCTTTGCTTGGGTTACAAAGCGGATGTTATCAAGAACTATTTCCGCAACTACGATGAGTGCGTATCCAACGACTTCGTCTTGTCGGGGGGAGGCAAGCGAGTCGAACTTTTGAGCAGCGATATCCACGATTGGCGCATCACCTTCGTGGATACAGGCCTCAACTCGAATATCGGACAGCGACTAAAGGCGGTTGAGAAACATCTGCTAGATGAGGAGGTCTTTCTGGCGAACTATACGGATGGGCTCTCCGATGTGAACCTCAATGAGTTAGCGGATACTTTTCGGAGGAGCAATAAAGTTGCGTGCTTCGTGAGCGTCAAGCCGCGAGCGAGCTTCCACATGATCACGGTTGACGGTGAGGGTGTGGTAAAGAGCATCGAACAGATCACAAAAACCGGTGCGCGAATCAATGGCGGGTTCTTTTTATTCCGGCGCGAGGTCTTCCAATATATCGAGGAAGGAGAGGAGTTGGTCGAACAACCTTTTCGGCGGCTAATCTCGGAAGGACAACTTCTCTCCCACGCTCATAGTGGCTTCTGGGCCTGCATGGACACGTTTAAAGAGCGGCAGGAACTTGAGGACCTGTACAGCCGCGGCAGCGCACCTTGGACGGTCTGGAATGGGCAGCACTAAATAGAGTGGTGCCTGGAAGGATCTATTGCTGCTCTTCTTTTGCCTAGGGCTAATGCGGAAGATCGCCATTTGGCCATTCGCCTGTCGGCAGAGCCCCATGGGCTGCAGGTTACAAACGCCGGCATCGAACCGCGCGGGCAAATTCGGACTCTGTTCCGAATTGATTGACGGACCAGGAGTTTGTTCGCTGCACCAGGGGATGCGATGCTTCTCCGCCACGGGAACTGAAGGAGACCGAATTTATTGATGCCACGCGAGCTAAACAGACGATTACGCAACAAAGTAGCTGTTGTCACGGGGGCGAGCAGCGGAGTCGGCCGAAGCATTGCGCTCAAATTGGCCGCCGAAGGTGCTGACGTCGCACTGCTCGGTCGGAGTATGAGCCTTTTGCGTGGCGTTGCCAAGAAATGCGCTGAATCAGGATCGCGAGCCATTTGCTGTAGACTAGATTTGCTCGATGAGACCCAAATCCACAAAGTGAAGAAACAAGTGGCCAGGAAGTTTGGCGGAGTGGATATCCTGGTGCACAGCGCCGGCGTGATCGAATTGTCGAGTTTCGCCACCGCCTCATCGATCGACTTTGACGTTCAGCAGCGCTGCAATGTGCTTGCTCCCTTCGTGCTCACTCAACTTTTGCTTCCGACGTTAGTAGAGAGACGCGGTCACGTTGTTTTCATCAACTCGACAGCTGGTTTAGTCGGTGCTGCCGGCGTGTCGCAATACTCCGCTACGAAACATGCTCTGAAGGGATTGGCGGACAGTCTGCGGGAAGAGGTGAATACGCACGGTGTCCGGGTGCTAAGCATTTACCTGGGCCGGACAGCGACTCCGATGCAGGCCAAAGTGCACGGGCAAGAAGGGAAAACTTATGCACCAGAGCAGTTAATTCAGCCGGAACAGGTGGCTTCCGTAGTGATAGGCGCGCTCACGCTTGGGCCTGAAGCGGAGATCACCGATGTGAGGATCCGACCGGCCATGAAACCGGCGGCTGTTCAGCCGCAGATGTCGACCAGATCTCAGAAATAATATCCTAGCGCCAAGAATGCAAAAATTCGAATACGTCGTTGTCGGGGGAGGGATCGTGGGGCTGTCAACCGCTTGGACGATCCTCGAAAAGAAGCCCAGTACCCGGATCGCGGTCGTTGAGAAAGAGGAGGGCTGGGCAGTTCATCAGACCGGCCGGAATAGCGGAGTCCTACATTCCGGCATCTACTACAAACCAGGAAGCCTCAAGAGCAAATTGTGTCGCGATGGGAACCATCGATTACTGGAGTTTTGCGACGCTAATGGTATTCGGCACGAAACGTGTGGCAAAGTAATCGTAGCGACGACCGAGTCCGAGCTGCCACTGATGGAGAATCTCTATCAACGCGGTCTCGCTAACGGGTTGGCGGTTAAAAAGTTGAGCGCTGGCGCGGTGACGGAAATCGAGCCACATGTAAGCTGTCTTGCTGGAATTCAGGTACCATCCACTGGGATCGTGGACTTTGTTGGGGTCTGTCAGAAATTGGCAGAGTTGATTGGAGACCGGGGAGGCGAGCTACATTTGGGGACTGAAGTTCGCGGCCTTCGATGCGATAACACCGGGGCAGTTCTGGAAACGTCAAAGGGCGCAATGGCAACCGATTGGATCATCAATTGTGCTGGGTTGCATAGTGATCGGGTGGCAAAGTTGGGCGGCGCGCGCCCGGGGGCACAGATTGTGCCTTTCCGGGGTGAGTATTACGAACTGAAACCCGAGCGGCGCCTTTTAGTCAAAAACCTGATTTATCCGGTACCCGATCCCCGATTTCCTTTCCTGGGTGTCCATTTTACCCGCATGATCGATGGCAGTGTTCATGCCGGGCCAAACGCCGTACTGAGTCTCAAGCGAGAAGGATACCATCGGACCTCATTCGATTTGCGAGATTGCTTGGACACCATGACCTACGGCGGGTTCTGGCGCCTCGCTGCGAAACATGCGAGATCGGGACTGGCGGAAATCCACCGCTCGTTTAGCAAGAAAGCTTTCGTACGCAGTTTGCAGCGCCTGATACCCGAGGTCCAGGAAGAGGACCTCGTCCCTGGAGGCGCAGGCGTACGGGCCCAGGCGATTCGCCCCGATGGAAGCCTGGTGGACGACTTTATGATCGTCAGGGGTCAGCACGCAATCCACGTGTGTAACGCGCCTTCTCCGGCTGCCACCGCCTCGCTCGAAATAGGTCGGGTAATCGCCGAGCAGATTCCAGAGCTTTCGACCGTAACGACCAGAGCCTCGTAGAGGCCGGAGAACACGAATTTGGGTTGGAGTATGGACTAGTTCAGCAAACGTGGGCACCAGCTAAAGACAGAGCGAATTATTCCGCAAATAAATGAAGAGTGTGGTTACGAAGATCACTATCAGTCCTGGGCCCTGGGCTCCATATAACGCGTCGGCCGCCTCGGCCGATAGCGAATATTCGACCGCCCAGAACGCAACCTGGTGCTCGCCTTTCGCCCCGGATAAGGAGGACTGGGTGCCATTGCTGACCCGTATTCTATGAAGCAAATTTCCCTCGGAGCGGTCAGTCGGGTTTTGTGTCTTGGCGCGCACTCGGACGATATTGAGATTGGCGCCGGGGGCACTTTACTGAAGCTGGCCGAAAAAGCTGACGACTTGGAAATCTGTTGGGTCGTATTTAGCGCGCCGGGAGTGCGCGCCGACGAGGCGCGCTTGAGTGCGGACGATTTCCTGAGCGGAATTGGCCGCAAGCAGATCAAGATCGGATCCTTTCGCGAAAGTTATTTCCCCAGTGAGTGGCCATCGATCAAGGAGTGGTTAGAGGAGATCAAGGTGAACTTTGTTCCGGATATTGTCTTCACTCATTACCGCGATGACCGCCATCAGGACCACCGGATCTTGTCGGACTTGGCCTGGAACACGTTCAGAAATCATCTGATTCTTGAATACGAAATCCTTAAGTACGATGGCGACCTTGGCCATCCTAATGTGTTCGTGCCGGTCTCGGAGCAACTCTTCACGCGTAAAATCGAATTGCTGATGAAGCACTTCCAGACCCAGTCGACCAGACACTGGTTTACTAGCGACACCTTCGAGGCGATGCACCGGATCCGGGGGATCGAATGTGTGTCACCTACCGGCCGGGCGGAAGCTTTCTATTGCCGGAAGATGGTTTTGGAGACGAGCTAAGATGGATAAACCTCTACGGCCACAAGTTGCCATAATTGGTCTCGGTTATGTCGGACTACCATTATCGCTTCAGTTTGCCCGCTCCGGGACAAACGTCCTTGGCTTGGACATCGATCCGGCGAAGGTGGATGCGCTCAACCAGGGGCGCAGTTATATTAGACACGTTCCCGCGGAAACCGTGGCCGAGCAGGTAACCGCCGGGCGTTTGGTTGCCACCACTGATTTTGCCCGCGTGAATGAAGTCGAAGCAGTGATTATCTGTGTTCCGACGCCCCTCAGTAAGAACCGCGAACCCGACATTTCATTCATTCTACAGACAGGTCGGGCCATTGCTCCGCACCTCCAGTTGGGTGCGCTGGTGGTTCTGGAGTCTACCACCTACCCGGGGACGACCGACGGCGACTTGCGGGGCGTGCTCGAAGCCGAGTCAGGTCTGAAGGCAGGCCAAGACTTCCATCTGGCCTTTTCGCCCGAACGGGAGGATCCGGCCAATCCGGCCAGCGCGGTTGGTGAAGTGCCCAAGCTGGTCGGCGGACTGACTGAGGCTTGTCTCAGCAAGGCAGTGGGAGTTTATCGTCGGGCGATCAAAACCGTGGTGCCGGTTTCGTCGTGTCGTGTTGCCGAAGCGGCCAAGCTCTTGGAGAATATCTTCCGTAGCGTGAACATTGCCTTGGTCAACGAGTTGAAGCTCGTCTATGGCGCGATGGGAATCGACATCTGGGAGGTTATTGAAGCAGCCAAGACTAAGCCGTTTGGTTTCATGCCGTTCTATCCCGGGCCCGGCTTGGGCGGGCACTGCATTCCGATCGACCCTTTCTACCTGACCTGGAAGGCAAGGGAATTTGATCGTCATACACGCTTCATCGAGCTGGCCGGTGAGATCAACACTTCCATGCCCGTTCATGTTGTGGAGCGATTGGGTGAAGCCCTGAACTCTGCGCGTAAGCCCCTGAACGGATCTAAGGTGCTCATTCTTGGCCTCGCTTACAAACCAAATGTGGACGATGAACGCGAGTCGCCAAGTTATCGCATCATGGAGTTGCTGAATCAGCGTGGAGCTGAGGTTGCCTACCACGATCCGTATGTGCCGGTGATCCGGCCGACGCGTGAGCACCCCCATTGGGCAGGGACAAAATCAGTTTCTTGGGATCAACCAACGATCACAGCGTTTGATGCGGTAGTGATCACAACGGCGCATGCTTGCGTGAACTATCAGGAGCTCGCCGATTGGGCGCAATGCATTGTAGACACCAGGAACGCAATGGTGGTAACGCAGGTCGCGCCGGGAAAAGTTTGGAAAGCGTAGCTGGCGAGGAAGGTGGTCTCTTATCACGATGGATTCGCAGAAAGACTTACTGTTTTTGTGGGGCCGTAGACTCAACCTGGTTCATCGCCGGACGGTCTGGTGTCCGACATGGTTAGGCACACTTTGCATCGCTCTATTTTTGGTCATCCCGCTGTTCTGGTGGTGCGTTTCCGGAGAATCCTTCCTTTCGCTGACCGAGCGCACACCAGCGGAAGTTCTGGTAGTAGAAGGCTGGATTGGGCGAGAAGGCATGCGCGCGGCGGCATTGGAGTTCGCCCAGCGCGGATACCAATACATCGTCGCGGCCGGTGGTCAGAATTCCGATCGTCCAAAAGAGGATCCCTCGAGTTACGCTGAAATGGCCGCGCGTGAGCTTATTCGATCGGGTATTCCCAAGGAAAAAATAATTGTCGCCCCGGCCAGAGATGCTCAAACTCAGCGCACCTACGAGTCTGCTGTCGGTGTCTGGCGGACGCTTCAGGCCAAGGGCATCCAGCCCAAGAGCCTCAATGTGTTCACCTATGGTCCTCACGCCAGGCGCAGTCGTCTGGTTTTCTCCAAGGTTTATGGGCCAGGAACGGAAGTTGGGGTCATCAGCTGGGTTCCGTCCGACACGGAAGCCGTGCCCTGGTGGCGATCCAGCGAGAGGGCCAGGGAAATGATTACGGAAACTGCTGGCTATCTGTTTGAGGCCCTCTTGAACGCTGGTCGCCGATCCAATTCTCCCGGCTAGTGTTACATACTGATTCGCTGAGAAAGAGCACACGTTCAAAATAGTTTTCTATGCGCATAATCGTAACCGGCGGCGCAGGTTTTATCGGCTCAGCGGTATGCCGCCATCTGATTAAGGAAACGGAAGCCGAGGTCGTCAACGTCGACAAATTGACCTATGCCGGCAATCCCAATTCGCTTCGGTCAGTGAGCGGCCATCCGCGCTATCGGTTCGTCAAAGCCGATATCTGTGACGAAGCGGCCATCGCCAACCTGTTCGAGGAGGTATGCCCGAACGCGGTATTACATCTTGCGGCCGAAAGCCATGTGGATCGTTCGATTACCGGGTCGCGCAGTTTTATTGACACCAACATCTACGGCACTTACACGATGCTCGAGGCGACGCGTCGCCACTGGGCCGGCCTCAGAGGGGAAGCAAAGAGAAGTTTTCGTTTCGTTCATGTCTCGACCGATGAGGTCTATGGCTCGCTCGGACCGGATGGGCTCTTCAGGGAGTCCACGCCGTACGATCCTTCTTCGCCTTATTCCGCTTCCAAGGCGGCTTCCGACCATCTGGCCACCGCATGGTACCGGACTTACGGCTTGCCCGTAATTGTCTCAAACTGCTCGAACAATTATGGTCCTTACCAATTTCCGGAAAAATTAATTCCGTTAATGATTTTAAACGCACTCGAAGGCAAACCCCTGCCCGTCTATGGTAACGGCTCCAACGTGCGCGACTGGCTTTACGTTGAGGATCACGCCAAGGCATTACATCTCATTCTGGAAAAAGGGCGACCGGGCCAGACCTATAACGTTGGTGGACGTAACGAGCGCTCCAACCTCGAAGTGGTAAAGGCAATCTGCCGAGTACTCGATGAGGTAAATCCGGGCGGCGGACCCCATGATCGATACATCACGTATGTGACGGATCGGCCGGGGCACGACCATCGTTATGCAATCGACGCCAGCAAGCTGGGGTCCGAACTGGGGTGGCAGGCCGAAGAAACGTTTGTGTCTGGGATTTCCAAAACCGTACGCTGGTACTTGGACAATGACTGGTGGTGGTCCTCTCTGCGTAACCAAGTCTATGCTGGTGAACGAATCGGTCTGATCGGCGATGTCGATCCTGTCAAAAAAGTCGCTGGCTCCTGGACCGGAGTCATTAGCGGCACTTAGCCCTTGTATCGATCCCTGATGTTGACCCGCATTGCGGTAACCGGCCGGCATGGTCAGGTCGCGCGCGCCCTTACGGAAGCAGGGCCACAATTAGGTGTTGAGATAGTGCCGCTCGGTCGCCCCGAGCTGGATCTGGCTGCGCCTGAGACCATCGGACGCGCGCTGACCGCCGCGGCCCCGAACATCGTCGTGAACGCGGCAGCCTATACTGCGGTGGATCAAGCGGAGCGGGAGCCGGAAAAAGCGAATGCGATCAACGCAAGTGGGGCTGGGGCGGTGGCGACTAGTGCTCGTGCGCTTGGCATACCTATCATCCACCTTTCCACGGATTATGTCTTCGATGGACTGAAAGCTGCGCCCTATACCGAGGGAGACGAAGTTGCACCCACTAGCGTCTACGGGGCTTCGAAGTTGACTGGAGAACGGGTGGTGGCTGCGATTGCCTTTGATCACGTAATTCTTCGTACCAGCTGGGTTTATGCACCGTATGGCAAAAACTTTGTGCGAACGATGCTGGCGCTGGCCCAAACCCGGGATGAGGTTCGTGTTGTTGCCGACCAGCTCGGCTGTCCAACCTATGCACCGGACATCGCCGTGGCAATCATTGCTGTCGCTGGTAACCTGTTAAGCAAGCCTGATGACCCACGGCTTCGTGGCATATTCAACCTCGCCGGCAGCGAAGAGACAAACTGGGCGGACTTTGCTGCCACCATCTTTGCTATTTTGGCTCGAAAAGGCATGCGCACACCCGTGGTGACGCCCATTTCGTCTGCCGATTATCCGACCGCGGCACGCCGGCCGACCAACTCTCGGCTCGATTGCAGCAAGCTCGCGCGCGTGCATCGCATCGAACTGCCATCCTGGCGTTCCTCACTGAGGAGCTGCCTGGAACGTCTGAGCAGCGAGGTTGACCAACCGTTCCGATCCTGACAACCTTCGAACAGCCCCTATGAAAGGAATCATTCTCGCCGGCGGCAGCGGCACTCGGCTCTATCCGTTGACGTTAGCCACCTCCAAACAGCTCATGCCGGTTTACGATAAGCCGATGATTTATTACCCCTTGAGCGTGCTCATGCTGGCGGGAATTAGCGAAATCCTGATCATCACCACCCCAACCGACCTGCCGCAGTTTGAGCGTCTGCTTGGCGATGGCTCGCACTGGGGATTGTCATTTAGCTATGCGGTGCAGCCCAGTCCCGAGGGCTTGGCCCAGGCCTATATCATCGGTGGCAATTTCATTAAGGGAGACCGGTCAGCGCTCATTCTTGGCGACAATATCTACCACGGCCATGGATTACCAGAATTGCTTGGGCCAGGGGGTATCAAACCGACCGGAGCCACGGTGTTTGCCTACCACGTGAACGATCCCCAGCGCTACGGAATCGTCGAATTCGACGAGCGCGGTCGTGCCATCTCGGTTGAGGAGAAGCCGCGCGCTCCACGGTCGAACTGGGCGATTACAGGCCTTTATTTTTGTGACGAGCAGGTGATTAATATCGCCGCTAACCTCAAGCCATCGGGTCGTGGCGAGCTAGAGATCGCCGACGTCATCCGGGCGTACCTTGAGCGAGGGCAGCTGGACGTAAGACAAATGGGCCGTGGGTTCGCCTGGTTCGACATGGGGACGCATGATAGCCTGCTGGAGGCATCTGGGTTTGTGCAAACACTAGAGAAACGCCAGGGGCTTCACATTGCCTGTCCGGAGGAAATCGCTTACAGCCGAGGGCTGATCTCGTACGAAGAGTTTGTCACGCTCGGAAAAAAGCTCGAGAAGAGTGCCTACGGTCATTATCTCTTAAAAGTGGCAGACGAGCGAGCATGATCACCCTGCTGGTTGCGGACCAGGAATCGCTCCGTTTCTGAAGTCGGATGCGAGCGGTTTATTTTTCTCAACCTTTCTAGCTCTTTCTAGTAATTACGAGCAATTCCAGCAGCTCGTATCAGATCGACTGATATTTCTTATCAGCTTCGAGCCGCGGTCGATAGCCTCCATGTCCTATCGGTGTTGTCTGCTCCTCCGAGAACGTCACCCAACGAAAATGCAAACAGTTAATAAGATTGATCACAGATCAGTGGCGCTTGTGTGCTGCTCTTCCGGCTTCCGGCGCATTGCGGTAATCTTTGCCGGCCTTCTAAATCACGGCACACACAAGGCGGTCTGTCCGCCGATACGAAATTGGCGGCACTCGATGGGGAAGGTCGCTCTGCGGGTTTCCCTGTTCTCTCTCGCCTTGGGCGGCCTGTGTCCGAAAAGTGTTTCGGCTGCAGTAGCCTACCTCCAAGGCGCCTACGCCACGCCGCAGACGCCTCAGACGACCGTGCAAGTGACGTTTGCTGCGGCCCAGAAGACTGGAAGCCTGAACGTGGTGATTGTGGGATGGAACGATACGACCAACACCGTGAGTTCGGTGAAGGATTCGCAAGGGAACACCTACCAGCTAGCCGTGGGTCCAATCAAACAATCGACCGTATTGAGCCAATCAATCTACTACGCCAAGAACATCGCCGGCGGTTCGAATGCGGTGACGGTAACGTTCAGTGGGGCTGCTACGTACCCAGACATTCGGATTCTCGAATACAGCGGGATTGAT
>Ga0070698_100001864_pt1 | contig 23487 bp, 9 predicted proteins | sample KBSK1502metaG_FD_65477 | JGI IMG/M metagenome (GOLD analysis project Ga0070698, IMG submission 65477) | Corn, switchgrass and miscanthus rhizosphere microbial communities from Kellogg Biological Station, Michigan, USA - KBS K1-50-2 metaG | ecosystem: Host-associated > Plants > Roots >...
AAAACCAGGAGGCAGGACGCCAACGATCTTTCTTTGGATACCGTTTATGCGGGTATCACGACCCAGAATGTTTGGATCGGAATTGAAACGTTGGCGCCAGAAGGCGTCCGTCAGGATAATGACGTTCTTCTGGGCGGCCGTTTCTTCCTCGGTAAAAGTGCGACCGATCACGGGATTTACTCCAAGGGTCGTGAAAAATTCCGGCGAGACGCGCACGATTTCTTCCTGTTGCATGGAGCCCGGATCACCGACGGTTTCGGCTCTCTCCATGTACATGGAAAGGCTCGAGAAGGCCGGGATGTTGCCACGGCGCTCGTAGTAATTGGTGATCGACGAACCATCATTCTCGATTCCGGCTTTCGGATAGGTGTTGTAGATCGTGACGAGCCGATCGGATTGCGGAAAGGGCAGCGGCCGCAACAAAACAGAATTGGTCACCGCGAAGATGGCGAGGTTTGCCCCCAGACAGATGGCGACCGTGGCCAGCGCGGTCAGTGTGAACGCCGGCGATTTGCGAAGGTGGCGTAGAGCCAGCTTCAAATCCGCGATCATCGTTCTCCTTTCACAATGCGCCCAATCACTCGTAACGCAGCGCCTCCACGGGATTGACACGGGTGGCGCGGCGCGCGGGAACAAAACAAGAAACTGCGGCAACAATTGTCAGCAGACCGGCGACCGCAAAATAAATCGTCGGGTCGAGCGCGTTGACTTTGAAGAGAATGTTTTTCAACGCCGCCGCTGCCACAACGCCGAGCAGCAACGCGATGCCGCCGGCGCCAAGCACGAGCCCGACCACCAGCTGCCACGCGCCTTGAGTCATCACCATGCGGAAAATTCGCGCTGCGTCGGCGCCCAGGGCCATCCGGATTCCAAATTCCTGCGTGCGCTGGTTGACTGAAAAACTCATCACGCCATAAAGGCCGACGGCTGAAAGAATGAACGCGACGATTCCAAAGATGGTGAACAGCGTCGCGATGAGACGATTGCCGGAGAGGACTTCGTGATGAAATCGCGCGGGAGTTCCGGCGAAATAAGTCGGGAGGTTCGAATCGAGGTCGGCAACCGCTCTGCTCAGGGCGGACCCAATAGTTTCAGCTCGTTGGCCAGCGCGCGGGCGAATGACGATTGTGCAAAACTGAGGTGCCGGTGATGCCCCAAGCAGTGGCATATAAAATCCCGCAGTCTCGGTTTGTTGGTCGAACGGTCCCTGCATCAGCAGGTCCGGGGCAACGCCGATAATCGTTCGCCATGGCTGTGGCTCACCGGGGTTGTAAATCCGAACTTGATGACCGATCGCGCTTTGGTTTCCCCAGTACTTTCGCGCGAAACTCGCGTTTACGATCGCGACGGGTTGCTTTGAATCCGCATCGTCGATCGTGAAATCGCGTCCTTCCAAAACTTTCAACCCCAGAGCGGTGAAGTAACCCTCCGAGACGGATTCGAAGTTACCGCGCGGACGATCGCGGTCGGTCAAATAATTCTGGCCGTCCACTTCGTACTGACCCTGGCCATCAAACGTCATCCGAAACCGGCTGCTCATGGCGGCCGATTCAAACTGCGGATTCGTACGCAACGAGCGAACCGCCCGCTTGAAAAATTCTCGCCGCGCGTCGTCGCTTGGATACGCGCCTTCCATCAAAGCCATCCGCGCCGCGTAAACCGCATTGTCATCGTAACCGTAATCCAGCCTTGTCTGATTTCGGATCGATTTGATTTGCAACGTCGCGGCGATCAAGAGCGCGGCGGTCAGCGCGATCTGTCCGACCACGAGCGCGCGCGTGATCCCATTGACCAGACGATTGCTATTACCGCGGCCGCCTTCTTTCATGATCTCGGCCGCGTTGGCTCTGGCGCTCAGAAACGCCGGCACCAAACCGGAAACGACAGTCGCCACCAGCGTGATCGTCAGCGTGAACGCAAGAACGCGGGCGTCGATCGTGAATTGCCACCAGTAAGGCGGTGGAAACGGCGCCGCCTGAATCGCGCGCGCCAAAAGATCGACCGACCAATAAGCGATCAGCACACCGGCAACCGCGCCAAAGCCGGCGACGACGAGACTCTCCGTTAACATTTGCCTAACGAGTCGCCAGCGCGTGGCGCCGAGGGCCCCCCGAATCGCCAGTTCTTTTGCCCGCAACGCGGCCCGGCCGAATTGCATGTTCATCACGTTCACGCACGCGATCAGCAACACGAGGATCACCGCCGCAAGCATCGCCCAAACGGTCTGCCTCAACTGCACGCCAGTGAATGCTCTCAATAACGGTTGGACGCTGGCCGACGTAAGATTTTGATTCGTCTTCGGATTGTCTTCGGCTAAATGCCTGGCGATCGCGATCATTTCGGCATTCGCCTGGTCGAGACTCATGCCCGGTTTCAAGCGACCCATCACTGCCGGTGCTCGATTATTGGCGCCCAGAAAAAGGCCGCCGCGTGGCGTTGGCGGGAACTCATTATATAGAGGTGTCCAGAGTTCCTCCGAAACCGGGAACTTAAAATTCGGCGGCATCACGCCGATGATCGTCGCCGCCTTCCCATTGATCCGAACGCTCTGGCCGACAATGTTTGGATCGGCGCCGAAATCGCGTCTCCAGATTTCGTCCCCGAGAATTGCGACCTTTTCCGCTCCCGGCTTGTTGTCTTGGGCCGTGAAGTCCCGGCCCAGGGCCGGCGACACACCGATGATTTTGAAAAGGTCTTCCGTCACGTAGCCGCCGGTGTAACGCAGCGGATTGTTTTTGTAGGTGACATTGATTGTCGATCCATTGAGATAGCCGGCCATCAACGAGCATGACTTCTGGGCCGCTTTCAAATCTTCGTAATCCTGTGCTGTCGGAATCACGCCGTTTCCGAAATTGTTGTTTTGATCGCTCGCTTTCGGATCGATCAGCCCAACGCTCACCAACTGCTCCGGATGCGGAAAGGAGAAGCCGCGCAACACGACTGCATTGACCACCGTAAATTGAGTGGTCGCGCCGCCGATGCCGAGCGCGAGGACAAGCACAGCCAGAAAACAATAAGTTTTGTCTTTGAACAAAACACGGAGCCCAACTCGGACATCTTGGAAAAATGAATCTAGACTCATAACGAATTTCCTTTTTGTTATTTGTTAACGATCCAGCCATCCCGCAGTTGAATGACGCGTTTGCCGTACGACGCATTCTTCTCGGAATGCGTGACCTGCACGATCGTCATCCCTTGCTCGTTCAGCTTGCAAAAGAGTTCCATGATCTCTTCGCCCTGGCCGGAGTGCAGGTTTCCGGTCGGTTCATCGGCTAGCAGAAGTTTTGGTTCGGCAATGATCGCGCGCGCAACGCCTACCAATTGTTGTTGGCCACCGGAAAGCTGACTTGGATACAAATCTTTTTTTCCGACGATCTGGAAACGATCGAGCGTGTCCGCGACCAGCGCCGCGCGTTCGTGTTTTTTGTAATGTCGATACGACAGCGGGATATCGAGGTTCTCGTAAACCGTGAGGTCGTCGAGCAAATGATACTGCTGGAACACGAATCCAATCTGCTCGTTCCGCACTGTGGCGCGTTCCCTCGGCTTTAAATGATGCACCGCGGTGTCGCCCAAAAAATATTCACCGCGCCAGCCGTGATCGTGCATACCCAGGATGTGCAAGAGTGTCGACTTACCGGCGCCGGACGGACCCATGACAGAGACAAAATCTCCTTCCTCGATGTCCAGGTTGATGTCGCGCAGGACATAAAAAAACTTTTCCTTCGCGAGGGGATAGAAGCGTTCGAGACTTTTAAGTTTGATCATACGGTTACTCGCTCCGTAATGCTTGGACTGGATCGACCCGCGTGGCCCGTCTCGCGGGCAACCATGTGGCGATAAGTGCGGCGATAATGAGTAATAGTGGAGCGACGGTGAATGCAATCGGATCAAGCGCACGAACTCCGTAAAGAAGTCCGCTCAGAATTTTTGCAGTCGCGATCGAGAGCAGCAGGCCAATGGTGACTCCACTGACGAGCATGATGGAACCTTCACGCATGATCATTCGCAACACCGCTCCGGCCTGAGCACCCAGCGCCATCCGGATTCCGATCTCGCGGGTGCGTCGAGCGACTGAGTAAGCTTTGACCCCGTAAAGACCAACAACGGCGAGACCGAGCGCAAGTGCTCCAAAGATGGAGAACAACGCCGCGCCCGAGCGAACGAGCCAGAGGTCCAGGTTCGAATCGAGATGCTGCGCGAACGTCCGCAACGAAAGGATCGGGAGCGATGGATCGACATCGCGCACGGTGCGTCGCAGCAAATCGGCTGCGGCGGCTTCGTTTCCAGACGCGAGCGAACGAAACCTAATAAAAAAGGAAACGTCATTTTGGAATCCACGCGCAAACGGCAAGTAAATTCCGCCAATTGGCTCCTTTTCGAAGAGCGCGTGGCGCGTTGCCGGTACGATGCCAACTACTTCGATAGTATCTTTCTGCTTCTCCTCTTCACTCAAATCCGCGCTCCGTCCGGCATGGGCACCTCCGCCCTGGACTGACGGTGCATTTCCGCCCGCATATTGAACGCGTTGTCCTAGCGCATCACCATCCGGCCAGAGCTTCTTTGCCAGAACTTCGTCGATAATCGCGACCTTCGGACCGGGCTGGGTCGCTTCCGCTTCGGTGAACGCGCGACCCCGAACCACTGGCAATCCAACGGTTGAAAAATAATCTGCGCCCACGCTGTTCCAGGCCACCTCGAAGGCAAGGCCTTCGGCGGCGGTTGCCGGCTTAGCATCCGGAGCGAGACTGAGGCCGGCGCGTTGAACTTTTCTGCTTAACTCAAACATCCCGAACGGAACTATTGAAGAGATGCTCGCGTGCTCCACGCCTGGCAGTGCCGCCAGTCTGTCATTCAAGTTGCGATAAAGGTCCTGCGCGCGTTTCGGTTCATAACCCGCCAGGCTCGCATCGACTTCGAGAATATAGCTTGCGCCGGGTCTCAATCCTGTATCGACCGACGCTGCCTTGCCTGCACCACGAATGAACAAAGCCGCAGCGGTAACGAGCGCGAGTGAGAATGCGATTTGCACGACCACAAGCGGGTTGCGCGGTAAGAATTTCCAGCGCCGGCGCACCACGTCTTCCCCTGCGTGTTCCTTCAGATCGGCCACCACCGCGCTACGCGAAATTTTCAAGGCCGGCCCGAGCGCAAACATGAGCGTGCCGAGCAGGCAAAATCCGAACGTCGCCGCCAAAATTGCAGGATTCGGCCCGGTTAACCATACGATGTCGAGCGGCATCAGCTTGCGCATTGAGCGAACCAGCAAATCGGACGACCAGAGTCCAAGAATGAGTCCACCCACGCCACCGAGCACAGCCAGCGCAAAGCCTTCGGTGAGAAGCTGGCGAACGATGCGCCAACGGGTGCCACCAAGCGCGAGACGGATTGCGATTTCTTTGCGGCGCGCGGTACCGCGCGCGAGCAGCATGTTAGCGAGGTTAAGGCATGCCACTAGCAGCACCACTACCGCCATTCCGAGCAGCAATGGCGCGATGACTTTTATCCCGCTCTCGGCCGCCGGGTTGTTACTTACCGAATTACGCGACACCCTTGCCGCGATGAACGTCTGATCCCTTTGCTCGGCTGGGTACGCTTTTTCCAAATTGGTCGCGAGCCCTTTGAGCGCAGGCTCGGCCGCGGCCGCAGTCATCCCGGGCTTAAGCCGGCCCATGATACGCAGCTGCGTTCCTTTGCGATCGTCAATCGTGGTCTTGTTCCCCGACTCAAAATCGTTCGCTACCTGATCGTAAACACTCATCGGCAACCAAACTTCTGGCGAAAGAATTTGCATCGTGCCGACGAAACCCTTCGGCGTAATTCCGACGATGGTGAACGAGCGACCGTTGATCAGTAATTGCGAGCCGAGCACGTTTGGATCGAGGTCGTGCTTCTGCCAGTAACTGTAACTGACGATCGCGACCGGCGTGTTGTGGCCGGGCGTTTCCTCTTCCGCCAAAAATGCACGGCCTCGCGCCAACGGAACGCCGAGCACGGAGAAATAGTTCGAGGTGACGATGGCACTGAAAGCGCGCCGCGTATCGCCTTTCTGGCCGAGGCCGATCAACGCGAGATTGAAACCCATTACGTCGCTGAACACCGTGTTCTGCTCGCGAATGTCGAGATAAGTGGGATAAGAAAAACCGCGAAATTTCTTCGGATCCTTCTTGTCCTGAGAAAAGAGCTGCACCATTTCCTGCGGCTTGGCATAAGCCGGCGGGGCAAAGAAAAGCCTGTGCACCAGCGTGAATACGGCGGTATTCACGCCAATGCCGAGCGCAAGCACGGTTACCGCTGAAATGGTAAACGCCGGCGCCTTGAACAGCTGCCGGAACGCAAATTTAAAATCACGAATCATGGTTAGACGTCATGGCCTAGGGCCACCACTGGATCAGCGCGTGCTGCGCGATGGGCCGGGAGATAACTGGCGAGCAAGGCGACTGCTGCCAGCGCGATCGTCACGAACAGGAATGTCGTGATGTCAAACGCCCCAACATTGTAGAGCAACGCGGAGAGCAAACGAGTCGACAAAAAAGCGAGAACCAATCCAATGAGGGTGCCGATTCCAACCAACTTCGCTGCGTGTCCCACAATGAGTCGCAGGACATCGCTACGTTGCGCGCCCAGGGCCATTCGAACGCCGATCTCATGCGTCCGTTGGACTACCAGATATGAAATCACTCCATAAATTCCGACGCTCGCAAGCAACAACGCGATCCCGGCAAAAGCACCGAGCAACACCATCGACATTCGACGCGGAGCGATTGAATCGGCGGTGACGGTCTCAAGTGTGCGAAGGTTTGCGATTGGCTGATCGGGATCGATCGACTGGACTTCGCGCCGAACGGCTGAAGTGAGCGTACGGGGATCTTGCGCGCTCCGCACCGTTAAAATCATGCTGCTTTCCGCGCGCTGCGCGAGCGGCAGATAGTATTCCGGGGCTGGATCGAGATCGAGCCCGCGGTGCCGAATGCTTCGGACAATTCCAACTATGGTCAGCCATTTCGGATCCGGCTTGCTCGGATCGCTAAAGGTGATGCGTTTACCCAACGGGTCTTCATTGGGCCAATACTTTTTAGCCAGCGCATCGTTGATAATCACAACTCCCGGCGCCTGACCATTGTCGGATTCACTAAAGAAGCGTCCACGTAGCAGCGGCGTCTTCAGCACTCGGAAATAATCCGGTGTGACAACGCGAATCTCTTCGTCCGGTCCAGGTTCACTTTTACCAAGGACGCGGCCTTCGATCGAAAACGAGGAATCGGAATTTGAGCCGCTCAGTGGAAGAATGGTTGTGAAACCTGCTGCTTCGACTCCCGGCAATTGCTTGACCCGGCGCAGCGCTTCGTTCCAGAAATTGATCATCGCTTCGCCCTCTCGATAGTTGGCGGCTTCTCGCTGCGGATATTTCGTGTCCGGAAGATTCAACTCAGCCGTCAAAACATTGCGTCGATCGAATCCCGGATCGATGTTCTGCACCCGCGCGTAACTTTTCAGCAAAAGCCCTGCGCCAACGAGCAACACCAGCGCCAGCGCGATCTCGATGATCACCAGCGAATTGCGTACTTTATTGCGCTCCGCACCGGTGGTTGAAGACCGACCTCCTTCTTTGAGCGCTTCAGTCAGCTCCGGTTTCGCAGAGGCGAATGCCGGAATCAAGCCGAACAAAATTCCGGTTCCAACCGCGACGACCGCCGTCACAATTAAAACCACAAGATCGATGTTTACTTCAGCGAGCCGCGGAACGGTGCGCGCGCCTATCTGCTTGAGCAACTCAAGCCCCCAAACTGAAAGAACGATTCCAGCAGCTGCGCCCGCAAGAGCGAGTAACACGCTTTCGTTCAACACTTGGCGCACCAATCGCCAGCGTCCGGCGCCGAGCGCGACTCGAATAGCCAGCTCGCGTTCGCGCGCGCTGGCGCGAGCGAGGAGCATGGTCGCGAGATTCGCACAAGCGATCAGCAGCACGAAGATCACCGCGCCCAGCAAAATGGCCAGACCGGTCCGCATTCCGCCGACGACTTGATCCTGAAACGGATAGATTCGGGCACCAAACCCTCCGCCGCTATAAAAGTCGGGATACGTTCGAACCCAATTTGAAATAAGTTGATCAAGTTCCGACTGCGCTTTGGCCACCGACACATCTGGCCGTAATCGGGCGACCAAAGCGTAACTGCGCGAGTAGCGTTCTTTTAATTCCAGCGGAGTGAACGCGATCGGTTTCCAAATGTCCACACGTTCGGCAAACTGGTTGCCTTGAATGCCGAAAAGCGGGATCGGAAATTCGAATTTCGCCGGCATCACCCCGATCACAGTGTAGTTGCGGCCGTTCAAAAGAAGCGATTTACCAATAAGTGCCGGATCAGAATTAAACCGTCGCTTCCAAAGGCGTTCGCTGATCACGATGATATCGTCGTGACCCAGTCCCTGTTCTTCACGCGCAAAGGTGCGGCCTTTAATTGGCTCGACCCCCAGCAAAGGAAATAATGACGGCGATACGGCCGCGCCGGAAATGCGCTCCGGAACGTCGCCGCCGCCGAGATTGAATCTTTGAAAAGTAAACGCCGCGAGGCTTGTGCTGCTCTCGAATTGTTTTTCCAGATCGAGATACTCTGGCGCAGAGACCGGAATCCGCTCGAGTCCCATGGTTGCAAACCGCTCCCAAATCAACACGAGTCGGGAAGGTTGTTGATATGGTAGCGGCCGGACCACGAGCGCGTTGATCAAACTGAACACAGCGGTGTTCGCCCCAATCCCAAGCGCCAGCGTCAGGATGGCGACGGCAGTGAAGCCCGGAGCTTTTGCGAGCTGGCGGAGCGCGTATCGAAGATTGCTCATGAGATTGTCATCATTCAGCTCATTCCACCCGCAGCGCTTCGATGGGATCCACGAGGCTGGCTCGTCGCGCGGGCAGAAGGCAGGCAACAAACGCTACCAGAGAAAGCGCGAGCATGGCGCCGGCCATCGCTGCAATGTCCAAGGCCGCGACGTCGTAAAGCACACTCCGTAGTGCACGGCCGGTAACGAACGCTCCCAGCGATCCCGCGGCAAGACCGAGCCCAACCAGAACCGCACCTTGACCAAGGACGAGGCGCAGCACATCACCGCGGCTCGCACCAAGAGCAAACCGAATCCCGAGCTCACGTGTGCGTTGGGTCACGGTCAACGCCATCACTCCATACAACCCAACGCTGGCCAGGAGCAGCGCGATAGCGGCAAATGCGGCCAGGAGCGACATCATCATGCGACGCGAGCCAAGACTTTTGGCGATGTTGTTTTCCATCGTGGAGATGCCGGCAAAGGCCTGGTCAGGATCGAGCGCTTGAAGTTCGCGCTTGATGGCGGGCACGAGCGAGAGCGGATTACCTGATTTCACTCGCACGAGCAGCATGTTGCCGCGGGTCGGCACCTGGTCGGCGGGGAACGTCATTTGCACCCAGTGATATTGCTCGACGTTATCTTCGCCGGGCGCTTCATTGCGCGTGCGCGCAACCACGCCCACGATGGTCAGCGGCGGCGGATTCTTTTCGTTCGATCGGTTGTTGTCCATTTGCTGGCCGATGGGGTCTTTGCCGTGAAAATATTTTTGCGCGAGCGTTTCGTCGATGATGACCGAAGGCCGCTGGTTAGCGCGATCGTCGGCAGTGAAGGCGCGCCCTTGCAGCAGCGGCATTCCCATCACGCGAAAGTAATCAGGGGTAACGACATTGACTTCGGCTTCCGGTCTTTCGCCGGGCGGATAAGGTGGCGTGCCAGTGAGATGAAAGGAGCTGTCGAATTCATTGTCATCGAACGGAATATTCCAGCCGAGCGCGGCGGCTTCCACGCCCGGCAGAGCGCGGATTCGTTCGACCAGCTGATCGTTGAATCGCGCGACTTTTTCGTCAGTGTCGTAGCGCGCCTTGGGCAACAAAACGTCGGCTACTAAAATGTTCTCCGGCTTGAATCCAAGCCGCGCGTTTTGAGCGTTGTGAAAACTTTTCAGAGTCAATCCCGCGCCCGCCAGCAGGAGCAGAGCCAGAGCGACCTGCGCCACCACCAGCCCGGAACGAATACGCTGTCGTTGCGCACCATCGCTGGTCCCGCGGCCACCTTCATGCAAAGACAGAGTCAGCGATGCCGTGCGCGACACGCGCAATGCCGGCCAGACGCCGACAAGCAAACCAGCGCCGAGCGCCACCGCGGCCGTGAAAGCGAGAACTTTGAAGTCAAGGTTCGCTTCCTGAAAACGCGTAACGTCAGAGGGAGCGAAGCTGGCGGAGCCGGCGGGGGAAACAGCTTTGATGGCATCGAGTCCCCAGAGCGCGAGAAGCACACCAGCGATCGCGCCGAGCACGGCGAGAATTGCGCTTTCGACAAGCACCTGCCGGGCGAGCTGGCCGCGGCTCGCACCCAGAGCGGCGCGCACCGCCAGCTCGCGTTCGCGCCCGAGCGCGCGCGCGAGCTGTAAGTTCGCGACATTGGCGCAGGCGATGAGAAGCACACAGCCAACCGCGGCCAGAAGTAGCGCAACGCCGTGTTTGTAATCCTTCACCGCGGAATCGAGCAGAATGAACGCAGTGACGCTGCGTCCAGCATTGGAATCGGGATAGCGACGCTCGAGTTCAGCCGCGATGTTATTCAGATCGGCCGTCGCCTGCGCCAGTGTCACATTCGGTTTGAGCCGACCGAGCACGGAGAATCCAGGATGATTTCCACGATCCAGGTAGTCTTTGTCCGCGCGCAAATCTTCCAGAGGAATGTAAATCTGAGCCGCGCGCGGCAGTTTCACGTTGGGCCGGAGCACGCCGATTATTTCGCGTTCCACTCCATCGAGCATGATGGATTGACCGATGACTCCGCGCGAACTGCCGAAGCGACGTTTCCATAATCCATCGGAAATAAGCGCGACTTTTTTGCAATGCGGCACGTCGTCCCCTTCGCGGAAATCGCGCCCCAACTGTGGCGGAACGCCGAGCACGGAAAGGAAATTGTATGTCACGCGCGCGGAGCCGACGCGCTCCGCTTCGACATCGCTGGTCGCGCCGGACAAATTGGCATCGCCCCGGCGGAACAGAGCAAGATCAATGAATTCGCGCTGACTCGCGCGCCAATCCAGATAATTCGGCAGACACACCGAACCAGAATCGAAGAGACTTGTGCGCTCACGAATGAGGACGAGGCGGTCTGACTGAGGATAAGGCAGAGGCCGCAACAGCACGGCGTTAACAACACTAAAAATCGCAGTATTTGCACCGATGCCGAGGGCAAGCACGAGCACGGCGATGAACGCAAACCCCGGCTGTTTCAGCAGCTGCCGGAACGCGAATCGCAGATCTTGGACCATTGTCGGAGGTGATAATTTTTATTCTGTCCGAAGCGCTTCGATGGGATCCACGAGGCTGGCGCGCCGCGCCGGCAAAAAACAGGCAATCAGCGCCACCAATGAAAGCGTCAGCAGAGCGCTGATGAGCGCTGCCGGGTCTAACGGCGCCACGTCGTAGAGGACGCTTCTCAAGGCCCTACTGGCGACAAAGGCGCCGAGCAATCCCGCAGCGAGTCCGATCCCGACAAGAACAGCCCCTTGACCAAGGACAAGCCGCAGGACATCACCGCGGCTTGCACCGAGGGCAAACCGAATGCCCATCTCGCGTGTGCGTTGGGTTACAATTAATGCCATTACGCCGTAAAGCCCGATACTCGCGAGAACCAGTGCGAGTCCCGCAAACACACCGAGTAACGTCATTGTCAGGCGCTGCGACGCGAGGCTGTCTTCGATGTTTTCGTCCATCGTTGCGACATCGGAAACGGCCTGATCACGATCCAACGCCGCGATTTCGTCTCTGATTGGACTAATCAGGGAGTGCGAATTGAAACCTGCTTTCGCGCGGACGATGAGGTTCTCGTCATCCTTCGCAAACTGCGACGCACTGAAGTACATCATCGGCAGGTTGCGCGCGTCTTCCTTTTCCCCCGGCGCATTGTTCCGGGTATGAGGCACAATTCCAATAATGGTGAGCGGGATTCCATTTGCCGTCGGCGGTCCGATCGTAACTGGATCGTCGACTTGCTTGCCGATTGGATTGGTGCCCGGAAAGATTTTTTGCGCAGCAAGTTCATCGATCACAACGGTTCCCGGACGACCCATCACATCTTCCGGTCCGAAATCTCTGCCGCGCAGAATCGGCATACCAAGCGCGCGAAAGTAGTCCGGTGAAACAATTGCCATCTCGCTGATCGGTTCCTGGCCGGGAGGATCAGGCGGCGTGCCTGTAATGTGGAATGAGCTGTCCCATTCGTGATGATCGAATGGTTCGTTGTTGCAAATCGCCGCCGCGCTCACACCTGGGAGCCGTCTCGCTCTCTCGAGCAATTGATCGTAAAACCGAACGATCTTCTCCGGGGAATCGTAGCGCGATGGCGGAAGAGCAATGCTCATGGTCAAAGCGCCACGCGGATTGAACCCAAGCGGCACCTGCTGCGAACGCCAGAAACTCTTCAATGTTAGGCCCGCGGCCGCGAGCAGGAGGACCGCAAGAGCAACTTGTGCAATCACCAGGATCCCCCGGGCCCGCTGTCGTTGCGCGCCGCTACTGCCGCGCGCGCCGTCCTCGTGTAACTCGGCAGCCATCGAAGCCGTGTTCGAGACGCGCAGTGCAGGCCACACTCCAACAAGCAGTCCGGCGAACACTGAAATGATGCTGGCGGTCACAAGGACGAACCCGTCGATATTCGTTTCTTGAAATCGCGGCACATTAGGCGGAAGAAGCGAGCGAATTGCGTCAATGCTCCACACGGCGATCAGCACCGCGCAAACGCCGCCTAGCAACGCGACGACTCCGCTTTCCACCAACACCTGGCGCGCCAAATCCCAGCGGCTGGCACCAAGCGCCGCACGCACGGCGAGTTCTTTGCGACGCGCAATACCGCGCGCGAGTTGAAGATTTGCTGCATTCGCGCACGCGATCAACAGCACGCAGCCTACGGCCGCAAGCAGTACGCAAAGAAGATATCGGTACTGGCCTACCGAAAATTCAAGCAGAAGCTTTGCGGAAACCTGCCGACCGGTGTTCGAATCCGGATAGCGCCGCGAAAGCTCGGCAGCGATGGTGTCGAGCTCCGCGATTGCCTGCTTCAGTGTCGCTCCCGGTTTTAAGCGGGCCAGACACGAAAAAGCGTCGTGATTCCCACGCGACAAAAAATCGTGATCGGCGCGCAGATCGGCCAGCGGCAGAAAGACATCGCAGTTTCGCGGGAAACGAACACGTTCCGAAACAACGCCGATAATCTCGCGCGGCACGCCATCGACATTCAATCGTTGTCCGATTGCAATCGGTAATGCGCCAAATTGCTTCCGCCAAACTCGTTCGCTGATGAGGGCTACTTTCGCCGCGCCGGGAACATCATCGCTCTCTGCGAAATCACGACCGATCAGCGGAGAGACCTGCAAGATCGACAAATAGTTCGCGGTGATGCGCCCGGCTCTGGCTGCTTCCGGCGGCGATGTCCCGTCGGCGGTAGAGAGGCTCACACCCTCCGTCCTTGCCAATGCAAGATCGGTGAAGCTCTTCTGTGCGGCCCGCCAGTCGAGATAATTCATGTAACTGACCGAGCCTGATTCGAAACCGGATGGCCCGAGCAATCGCTCGCGCAGCAACGCCAGTTGCTCTGAATGTGGATAAGGCAGCGGCCTTAGCAGGACCGCGTTGACGACGCTAAAGATCGCAGTGTTCGCACCGATACCGAGCGCCAGGACCAGGATCGCAATGAACGTAAACCCGGGTTGCTTCACCAGTTGGCGCAACGCGAATCGAATGTCCTTAATCATAGGCGGCTGCTATTTTATCACTCAAAGTGTTCCGCCTGGGTTAGCGAGCGAACTGGCTGCGAATCTGAGAATTGATTCAGCATATTCATCCCTGTTCGTGTAAGGCTTGGACTGGATCGATGCGCGTTGCTCGCCAGGCCGGGACAAAGCAGGCGACGAAGGCAACGACGATTAGAATGATGGATGCTGCCCCAAATACGATCGGGTCGCGCGGACTCACCTTGTATAGCAACTCGGCCATCAAACGCGTGAGCATCGCTGCTGCCACTATTCCGATAACAATGCCGGCTACAGTCAGTCGAAGTCCGCGCGACATGACCAATCTCAAAAGATCTTTCACGCCGGCGCCGAGCGCCATTCGCAATCCGAGCTCACGCGTGCCTTGTGAAACAGAATACGACATCACCGCGTATAACCCGATCGCCGCCAGGAAAAGGGCCATCGTTCCGAAAAGTGCGACAAGCGTCACCGCTAGCCGCTCGCTATAGCTCATCCGATCGACCTGCTCTCCTAATCGATAGGCGCGTCCGGGCGCCAGATTCGCATCCAGCGCGTGCACCGCAGGCGCCAGAGCATTCAGGATTGCACCCGGTCTTTGGCGGGTCCGAATCACGAAAGAGTTTTGGATGCCGAAATTCTGCCGTAGCGGCACGTAAAAGAACGGCTTCGCAGGCTCGCGTTTTGTTTCGTAATTTACATTTTTCGCAATGCCGACGATCTCGAGCCAGCGGTCTCCGACTTTCACCCGTTGTCCAAGCGCTCTTTTACCCGGCCAATACTTCGCAGCCATCGTTTCGTTGATGATTGCCACCGGCGGCGCGTTTTCATCGTCCGTGCGAGCGAATTCGCGGCCGGAAACAACCGCGATCCCGATCGTCCCAAAATAATCCTCGGCTATTTCGTTGTAATTGACGGTCGGCTGCTCGTTAGGCGGCGGTTGGTAGCCATCAACTTCGATCGGCGCGGACGAGTAAGGCGTGTAGGTGAATGGAATCACACGCGTGAGACTGGCTGATTCGACGCCGGGCAATGCGCGCACGCGGTCCAACAGCTGCGTGTGAAAAATCTTGGCGCGCTCAAGATTATATCCAGCCGAAAACAAATCCACACCGGTTGCGACGACGTCAGCAGAAAAGCCTGGACTGGCGTTTCGCATTTTATTCAGGCTTTGCAAAAGCAAGCCGGTCCCAGCGAGCAAAACGAAGCTGAGTGAGACTTGCACGAGCACGAGTGCAGAACGCAGGCGCGATCGACTAGTTCCGCGGAGAACGCCGCCGGTCTCGCTCTTCAGCGCGCTGGAAAGATCGACATGGCTCGCTTGGATCGCCGGCACGAGAGCGAAGACCAAGGTCGCAAGAACGCAAATTGCCGCGCTCACCGCAAGCACACGCCAGTCGATCTGACCGGAATAATCAATGACGATTCCTGGCGCCGTCGAGGGGAACGTCAGCACGAGGGCGTTTCGACACCAGTATGCGACTGCAATTCCGCCAGCCGTAGCGATCAGCGATAACAACACACCTTCGGTAAGAAGTTGCCTGATCAACCGTCGTCGACCTGCGCCGAGTGCAAGCCGCATTGTCATTTCATGCCGGCGCAACAACGATCGCGCGAGCAACAGATTGCTGACGTTCGCGCATGCAATGAGCAACACCAGGAAAACGACAGCCATCGTGATCGCAAGTGTCTGGGACATGGCGCTGGCACCGTTGAACGGTGTTTTCCACAGCGGTAGGAGTTCGACGCCGTGGCCGCGGTTTGTCGCCGGAAAATCGTTTTCCAAACGTTGCGCGATCGAATTCAGTTCGGCTTGCGCCTGTTCGCGACTGACGCCGGGTTTCAGAAACGCGTAACCTTCGATCCAACGCGCGCCGCGATCTTCGAGTTTGTAACCGGTCGAGTCGAACGTCTCCTGCATGGAGATCGGTACCCAGAAGTTGAACGAATAGCCTACAAACGTGCCGTGAAATTTTTCCGGCGCGACAGCAATGATCGTGTGTTGAACACCGTTGAGGTATTGCGTTCTGCCGATGATGTTCGGATCGAGGTTATATCGATCCTTCCACGTTCGGTAGCTGATCACCACCACCGGATGCGCGTTACGGCCAGCTCCTTCCTCCGGTCTGAAGCTGCGCCCTAGAATCGGTTTTACACCGAGCGCGTCGAAATAATTCGCCGACACAATTCCCGCAGACGCGCGCTCCGCTCGATCACCCACGCTGAGCGAGGTGCCCGTGATTCTATCGACAATGAACGATTCAAACAGGGTTGAACTTTTTTCGAAATCGACAAAGTCAGGATAGGAAAGTGAGTTACCTCCCGTGACTCCGCGTGTGGTGCCGCCAAGCGCAAACATCCGGTCCTGATGCGCGACCAGCGGGTACGGACGAATCAAAATTCCTTCGATCCAGCTCAAAACGGCCGCATTGGTGCCGATCCCGAGCGTCAAACAGAGAATTGCGAGAAGCGAAAAGCCAGGACTCCGTCGAAGCATTCGGAAGCCGAAGCGAAGGTCTTGGAGAAAAGTCTGCATCTAATTCGTCATTCTGCCCGAAGCGCTTCGATCGGGTTTACAAATGTTGCGCGCCGCGCGGGCAGAAAACATGCAAGTAATGCGACTGCCCCGAGTATGAGCGCTGTGGTAGCGAGAAGCGCCGGATTGTGCGGCGAAACCTGGTAAAGCTGCGTAGTAAGCAAACGACCTAACGCAAGAGCAGCCACCATTCCGACGGTGAGTCCCAACAAGACAGGAGCCATTCCCTGACGAAGTACAAGCCGCAGCACATCCTTGGTTTGTGCTCCTAGCGCCATTCGCACGCCGATTTCGCCTGTGCGTTGTTCAACACTGTACGCAACTGCTCCGTAAATGCCGATGCTCGCAAGCAATAATGCGACGCCGGCGAAAATTCCAAGCAACCACATCATTAATCGCGCTTGGCCGCGCGCTTGCGCGACGACCGTGTCCATCATCTGAGGGATCGCGATCGCAATACCGGGATCTACTTTAGTGACAGCGGACTGCACCAGTCTGGTGATCGCATCGAGCTTAAAGTTGCTGCGAACTGCGACATTTAGGAATGGAAAGTTTTCCTGGGCCCACGGCCGATAAAATTCCATATCGGGCAGTTCAGCGATTCGTTGCGATCGCACATCGCCAACGATGCCGACTATTTCAGCCGGCGTGCCGCTGCTCGTGACGAGCAATGTCTTGCCGATGGGATTTTCGTTCGGAAAAACTTTTTTTGCGCCCGTCTGGCTGATGAGACAGACGTTTCTGCCTTCCATGAGATCGTGTTCATCGAAATCACGCCCGGCGATGAGCGGGATTCCCCAGGTCTTGAGATATCCCGGCACAACATCGTGACTTGGCGCGCTGGCTCGGTTTTCGACTGCCGGCACATCGCGGTCCGCGCGCGCATAGAGCGTGCGATTTCCACCAGCGAGGGGAATATCGCCGCTGATAGTCGCACTCTCGATGCCTGGCTCGTCGCGCAACGCAGCGAGAATTTGTTCGGCAAAACGCTGACGTGCCGGTGCATCTGGATATTGCGCCACCGGCACAGCGATCGCCCCGGTCCACAGATTATGCGGTCGGAACCCGAGATTCTGCTGGCTCAACTGAATAAAACTCGTGATGAGTAACGCCGCACCGGCGAACAACGTCACTGAAAGTGCGACTTGCGCACCGACGAGAATTTTGCGGAATCGCTGCTGTCGAATGCTTCCACGCGTTCCGCGGCCACCTTCCTTCAAACCACCAACCAAGTCCGCGTGGGAGCCCTGAAGCGCGGGATAGATTCCCATCAACAAACCGGTCAACACAGACAATGCGATGGTGAATCCGAGCACCGACAGCGACAGACTGCTGGCTGTGTTTCCCTCAAACGGAAGAAAATTGGACGCCATTTTCGGGACCAACGGCACAAGTCGCCAGGCCACGAACGCGCCGAGCGCGCCGGCAAAAAGGCTAACCAGCAAACTTTCCCACACGAAGAGTCTCACGATACTGCTGCGTGACGCGCCGACAGCCATTCGGAGCGCGATCTCTCGACGACGGCCACTGAAGCGGACCAGCAAGAGATTCGCGACGTTGCTGCATGCGATCAGTAATACAAAACAAACCGCAGCAAAAAGCGTCGCGAAGCCGGCCCGAATGTTTTCTGTCACATCCTGTGGAAGCGTTTTCACTGATGTACCGGCCGTGCTGTCGATCTTGTTCGCGTAATTCGCGCGGTAACCTTGCTCGAGCGACGGCAGCGCGGCACGCACCTGTTCGACCGTGATCCCCGGCTTGATTCGGCCAATTACCCGCAGAAACCCGGTGCCGCGCATCATGCGTTCGTACGAAAATCCCGGAAGCTGAAATGGTTTGGTCGTCCAAACTTCGGCGATGGGATTCGCACCGAACCATTGGGCTGACATATTCGGCAAGACGCCAACGATTGTGTGTGGCATTCCGTCGAGCGTGATGCTACGTCCGATCACGTTTGCATCGCCGCCGAGCCGCTTCTGCCAAAAGCTTTTTGTGATCAGCGCGACATCCGCCCCCTCCTCTTCCTCGGACCGAAAATTCCGGCCGAGTATTGGCCGGACGCCAAGGACATCGAAGTAGTTCGGCGTCACTCTTCCGCCGAAAATCTGGACGGGATCGCCCACGCCGGTGAGTGTGAAGCCGAACAAGTTCTCGGCGGCGAAACCGTCAAAAAGAGTTTGTCCTTCACGGTAATGTTGAAAGCGCGGCGCGGAGATCGCGATATCGACAAGATTGCGCGACTTGTCGCCGGCGAACATGTGGACAACGCGCGACGGTTCCTTGAATGGCAGCCCGCGCAAAAAAAGATCATTGATCAAGCTGAAGATCGTGGTGTTCAACCCGATCCCGAGCGCCAATGTGATGACAGCAATCGACGTGAACGCAGGCGATTTGCGGAGCTGGCGCAAAGCAAACTTTAGATCATTCATCTTATTCGGTGCGCAATGCTTGAATGGGGTCAACAAGTGTGGCGCGGCGCGCCGGGATCAAACACGCCATCAGTGCGGCGACGGCCAGTACAATTGTGGTGGCACCGAACAAAAATGGATCGTATGGCGAAATCTGATAAAGTTGAGCAGCGATCGACCGACCGAGCGCGAATGCCGCGGTGATTCCGACGACCAGGCCTATAATCACCGGTCGCATTCCCTGATTGATGATCAAGCGAAGGACGTCGCGGGTTTGCGCGCCGAGCGCCATCCGCACCCCAATCTCGCTCGTCCGCTGTTCCACCGTGTAAGCAACCGCACCGTAAATCCCGACCGTCGCCAGCAACAGCGCCACGCCGGCAAAAACCCCCAGTAACACCATCATCAGCTTGGCCTGGCCGAGGGCCTGCGCCATGATTTCGCTGAATGGCTGCGGCCAGATTAGAGCAAGGCTCGGATCGATGCTGCGCAGCGCGGTCTGAACCGAGCGCGTGATCGTTTCCGGCGGAAGCGGACTGCGCACCACGATTTTGAGGAACGGCCAACTCTCCTGGGCGAATGGACGATAAAATTCCATGTTGTTCGCCTGATTCAATTGCACCGAGCGCACATCGCCGACGACGCCGACAATCTCGACCGGCACGCTGCCGTTCGTGATCAGCAACGTTTTGCCGATCGGATTCTCGTCGCCGAACACCGTCTTCGCGCCCGCTTTGCTGATGATGATGACGTTCGGATGATCCATCACGTCCTGTTCGTTAAAATCGCGGCCCGCGATCAACGGAATGCCCGCAGCGCGGAACCAGCCCGGCATGATGTCGTTCGACGGCGCGCCTTTTCGCTCGGCAACCGGAGGCACGTTGCCTTCAGGCCGCGTATAGAGAGTCGCGCCCGGGTTGCCGAAGAGCGGAAAACTGCTGCTCAACATCAGGTCCTCGAATCCCGGAGTCGCGCGCAACGCTGTTTGCAATTGCTCAGCGAAACGCGCCCGGCTCGCCTGATCGGGATGTTGGGCCTGCGACAAAACCGTGACTCCGATCCAGAGTTTGTCCGTGTTGAAACCGGGATCCTGCTGACTCAGGCGCACGAAACTCGTGATGAGCAACGACGCGCCCGCGAGCAGCGTAACGGAGAGCGCCACCTGCGCGCCCACCAGAATTTTCCGGAACCGCTGTTGGCGCACACTTCCCTGGGTGCCGCGGCCGCCTTCCTTGAGCGCATCGACGATATCCGCGCGTGAGCTTTGCAACGCCGGATAAAGACCCATCGCGAATCCCGTCACGAGCGAAAGCCCAATCGTGAACAAGAGCACCGGCACGGAGAGCGCACTCGCGCTTCCCTGTTCGATCGGGAGAAAGTTCGCTGTCAGCTTCGGCACAAGTGGAACCAGCTGCCAAGCCAGCGCCGCACCGAGAATTCCCGCCAGCAGACTGATCAGCACGCTCTCGAAAACAAAAAGTCGCAGGACGCTGCTACGCGTCGCGCCCAACGCCAGCCGGAGCGAAATCTCGCGGCGCCGTCCGCTGAACCGCACTAGGAGCAGATTCGCCACGTTGCTGCAAGCGATGAGCAAAACGAACCCGACCGCTGTTAGCAGAGTCGCGAACCCGGGCCGCAAATTCTCCGTCACATCTTCCGGAAGCGTCTTGATGATGTTGCGCGCTTGCGCGTCGCCCTTCTCCGGAAATTGCGAGCGGTAACTGTCCTCGAGCGTGCCCAGCGCCGCCTTCGCCTGGTCAAGTGTGACGCCCGGCCTTAAGCGCCCGATCACGCGCAGGAACGCCGAGCCGCGCATCATCTTTTCATACGAGAAACCCGGGATGATCATCGGCTTCGTCGTCCAGACGTCCGCGTTCGGTCCCGTCCACGAGACCGGCATCTTTGCGATCACACCCACGATCGTGTGCGCCACGCCATCGAGCACGATCGTTTTCCCGATGATGTCCTGACTGCCGGCGAACCGCGCTTTCCAAAAGCGGTCCGTGATGATGGCCACATCCGCGCCTTCTTCTTCCTGCAGCAGAAAGGTTCGTCCCATGATTGGCCGCACGCCGAGCACGTCGAACCAGTTTGCGGTCGCTTTGAAAATCGGCACCGACAACGGATCGCCGAGACCCGACACCGTCGCCGCCTGTTGATTCTCCGCCGCGAACCCCGAGAAAATCGTCTGCCCGTCCCGATAAAGCATGAATCGCGGCGCCGACATCTGGAACTCGTCCGTTCGGTCTTTCCCCTTGGTCAGGATATGCAGGACCCTCTCCGGTTCCTGGAACGGCAGGCCTTTCAGGAAGAGAGCGCTGATCAGCGAAAAGATCGCAGTGTTCAGTCCAATCCCGAGCGCTAATGTGATCACAGCAATCGCGGTGAACGCAGGCGATTTGCGGAGCTGGCGCAAGGCAAACTTTAGATCATTCATATCACTCGGAGCGTAGCGCTTGAATCGGGTCGATACGTGTGGCGCGGCGCGCCGGGAGCAAACATGCAATCAACGCTGTCGTCGCGAGCAAAAGCGTTGAACCCACCAGCAGGGCCGGATTGTGCGCCGAAACCTGATAAAGCTGCGAAGCAATTAAACGACCGAGCACGAAGGCCGATCCAATTCCGATGCCTAGCCCGATAAGGACCGGTTTCATTCCCTGGTTCACAACCAGGCGCAACACGTCGCGCGTTTGGGCACCCAGCGCCATGCGAACTCCAATTTCTCCAGTGCGTTGCTCGACGGTGTAAGCGACTGCGCCGTAAATCCCGATACTGGCGAGGAGCAACGCGACTCCGGCAAAAATTCCGAGCAACCACATCATCAAACGCGCCTGGCCGAGCGCTCGCGCGACGACAGCGTCCATCGCTTGCGGTACCGCGATGGCCAATCCGGGATTCACTTTCGTAAGCGCGGACTGCACGAGCTTGGTCACCGCATCCACTTTCAGATTGGTGCGGACGGTGATGTTAACGAATGGAAAATTGTATTGCGCCCACGGCCGATAAAATTCCATGCCCGGCGGCTCGGCCACTTGCACTGAGCGCACATCGCCGACGATTCCCACAATTTCCCACTGCGCAAAGGCGAAGAATAAAGTCTTTCCGATTGGATTCTCACCCGGAAAAACTTGTTTCGCACCGGCCTGACTGATCAGACAAACTTTCTGTCCGTCGGCGGTGTCGTGCTCATTGAACTCGCGGCCAGCCAGAAGCGGCACTCCCCACGTCTTGAAATATCCGGGAGTAACCTCGTGACCAGGCACGATCTCACGCTTCTCGACTGGCGGAACATCACGATCGCCCCGCGCATAAAGATAACGACTGAAGCCAACCAACGGAATATCGCCGCTAATAGTCGCGCTCTCGAGCCCGGGAACACTACGCAACTCATGCAATGTTTGTTCAACAAAACGTTGACGCGACGGACGGTCTAGGTACTGCGAGGTCGGCAGTGTAATCGCACCCGTCCAAAGATTCTGGGGACGGAAGCCAAGGTTCTGCTGACTCAAGCGGATGAAACTCGTGATCAGCAGCGCCGCGCCGGCCAACAAAGTGACCGAGAGCGCGACTTGCGCGCCGACGAGGATTTTGCGGAAGCGCTGCTGGCGCGCACTGCCGCTCGTGCCGCGGCCGCCTTCTTTCAATGCATCAACCAAATCGGCGTGCGAACCCTGAAGCGCCGGATAAATTCCCATCAAGAGACCGGTCAAGATCGACAATCCAATCGCGAAGACGAGCACTGGTATCGACAAGCTCGTTGCGTCGCTCGCTTCCAACGGCAGAAAATTGGAGGCTATTCGCGGAACCAGCGGCACCAATTGCCACGCGACGAAAGCGCCGACCACACCCGCGATTACGCTGACGAGCAAACTTTCGAAAACGAATAGCCTCACGATACTGCTGCGCGACCCGCCGACGGCCATTCGCAACGCGATCTCGCGCCGGCGTCCACTGAAACGAACAAGCAATAGATTAGCGACGTTGCTGCACGCGATCAGCAAAACGAAACTCACCGCGGCGAAAAGCGTAACGAAGCCCGCGCGGAAATTCCGGGTCACGTCTTCAGGCAAAGCCCGCAGCGTGATGACGAATGCGCTGTCGATGTTGTTCGGATATTGGGACCGATAACTCTCTTCCAGCGATGGCAATACCGCGCGCGCTTGTTGAACCGTCATCCCCGGTTTCAATCGTCCGACAATCCGCAGAAAAAAGGAGCCGCGCATCAGTTGCTCATGACTGAAGCCGGGAATCTGAAAAGGTTTCGTCGTCCAAACTTCCGCGATCGGGTTCGCGCCAAACCAGGCCGCCGGCATATTTGGGAGAACGCCAACGATCGTGTGCGGCGTTCCGTCGAGTGTGATGCTTCGCCCAATCGCGTTCGGATCGCCTCCGAGGCACTTCTGCCAGAAATTTTTCGTCACCAATGCGACGTCGGCACTTTCCTCTTCTTCCGGCAGAAAATTGCGGCCAAGAATTGGGCGAACGCCCAGCACATCGAAATAGTTGGAGGTTACTCTCCCGCCAAAAATTTGGACAGGATCGCCAAGTCCGGTCAGCGTGAACGGGGAAGAATTCTGGGCGGCGGAATTCTCGGCGGCGAAACCGTCAAAAATCGTCTGACCGTCACGATAAAGTTGGTAACGCGGCGCCGATATTCCGACATCCGCCAAATCGCGCGTCTTGTCGCCGTTGTCGAGGTGAACAATGCGCGACGGTTCCTTGAACGGCAGCCGGCGCAG
>Ga0070698_100001865_pt1 | contig 23485 bp, 22 predicted proteins | sample KBSK1502metaG_FD_65477 | JGI IMG/M metagenome (GOLD analysis project Ga0070698, IMG submission 65477) | Corn, switchgrass and miscanthus rhizosphere microbial communities from Kellogg Biological Station, Michigan, USA - KBS K1-50-2 metaG | ecosystem: Host-associated > Plants > Roots >...
ACCCCCTGCGGCGAAGGTCAAACGCAAACTTTTCGTTGTGTTCGGGCGGCTCTTCCCTCATGAGTCCAGAGATGATTGAGCGAATTGCGCCTGGTGCGACCATTGGAGTACTCGGCGGCGGTCAACTTGGCAGAATGTTTGGAATTGCCGCCCGTCGCCTAGGTTACCGGGTTCATACCTATGAGGCCTCGCCGGATAGCCCAGCCGGACAAATTTCCGATCGCGAATTCACTGGGTCGTACACGGATGAAGCGGCAATAGCCGAGTTTGTCGATTCGGTGGATGTGATCACTTTTGAGTTCGAAAATATTCCGGCCGCAGTCCGCGATTGGATCGCCACGAAGAAGCCGATCCATCCTCGATCGGAAGTCCTTCATATTTGCCAGAACCGGGAGCGCGAAAAAACGTTTCTGCGCGCGAATGGCTATCCGACTGCGTCATTCCGTGTCGTTGGAAATGAAGACGAACTAAAGGTTGCGTTGGAAGATGTGGGTTATCCGGCTATTTTGAAGACCGCTGATTTTGGGTACGATGGCAAAGGACAACAGAAAATCAGGACGGCAGCCGATGCCGATTTCACGCCATATCTTCGAGGCAAGGCGGTTCTCGAAGGATGGGTTGATTTTCAATGCGAGATTTCCATAGTAGCTGCTCGCGGTGCGGACGGTACGCTTTGCACTTTCCCGGCGGCGGAGAACGTTCATTCACGGCATATCCTGGACTACTCGGTGATTCCGGCTCGGGTTCCCGATCGAATTCAACGAGAAGCGTCCGAGGTGGTGCGGTCGATAGCTACAGATCTGGATGTGGTGGGGCTGATTGCGGTGGAATTCTTTGTTACGACTGATGGAGAATTACTCGTTAATGAGCTGGCCCCACGGCCGCACAATTCCGGCCATTACACGTTTGATGCCTGCATCACCAGTCAGTTCGAACAGCAGCTGCGCGCGGTCTGCGGACATCCATTTGGGTCACCTGAATTGCTGGTGCCGACGGTTATGGTGAACCTCCTGGGCGATCTCTGGAATGATGGTAGACCTCCCGATTGGTCACCGATTTTGGCTCAACCGCGAACCAAACTGCATTTGTACGGTAAGCTGGAAGGAAGAGTCGGCCGCAAGATGGGTCACTACTGCGTGCTTGGTCCGACGTTGGCGGAGGCTTTTAAGGTCGCTATGAACATTAAATCGAAAATTCACCGTGCCTCGCTGGTTTAAGCCCTTACTCTGCATCCTCCTCGGAATGTTCTTCGCGGGATGCAATTCTGCGAAAACGGTCGATCCGTTCGGCTTACGCACGGTGGAGTTGGTGGTCGGGGGCGTGCCGTTGAAGACGGAGTTGGCCGAGGACGAACAATCGCGGGCAATGGGCTTGATGTTCCGGGATTCTCTCTCCGAAGATCGTGGCATGCTCTTCATATTCGACACGCCGCGACAAGCGTCCTTTTGGATGAAAAACACAAAGATTCCGCTTTCGATTGCATTTTTAGAGGGCGATCGGGTGATTAGCGAAGAAAAATCGATGCGGCCTTATGATGAAACGTTGATCCAAAGCCGCTCGGATAAAGTTCGCTATGCCATCGAAGTAAATGCAGGATGGTTTGATCGGCACCAGGTGAAGCCGGGCGCAAAAGTCGAGGGTATTCCGTCATGGTAACGAAGGAACAGACAATCGATCTTTTGGAGACGATCGCACAGTTGCTTGAATTGAAGGGAGAGAATCCGTTCAAAATTCGGGCGTACACCAATGCCGCTCGCGCGTTGGAGACCTATTCCGGAAATTTCCCGAAGCTGGTGGAAGAGAACGGATTGCGAGAATTAACTGGAATTGGTGAGGCGATTGCCAAAAAAATCTCGGAGTATGCTTTAACCGGAAAGCTGGAGTATTTCGAAAAACTGCGGTCGGATTTTCCGGAATCCTTGTTTGAACTGTTCGAGGTGCAGGGGCTCGCCGGTAAAAAAATCAAAGTGCTCTGGGAGAAGCTGCAAGTACGAAGCATTGCCGAGTTGGAGGGGGCCTGCCGTGACGGTCGGGTCGCAGAATTACCAGGTTTCGGCGCCAAGACCGCGGAAAACTTGTTGCGCTCAATCGAGCGGCGAACCAAACGGGCGGGGAGGTACTTGCTATCTGAAGCCGCCTTAATGGCAAATCAATTGATCGCCCATTTTAAGAATCATCCCGACGTTTCCCAAATTAGTGCCGCTGGCAGCTTACGCCGAGCCAAAGAAACGATCGGTGATCTTGATCTGCTGGTCGCGACCAAAGAACCGGCTCGAATCACTGAGCATTTTGTCACCTCCAATTTGATCGAACGGATCTTGGCGAAGGGAGAAACGAAAACCAGCGTGATCCTGAAGAACGGTATGCAAGCCGATTTACGGGTAGTAGCAAATCACGAGTTTCCATTTGCTTTAGCTTACTTTACTGGCAGCAAGGAACATAATGTGGCTCTCCGCGGGAGAGCGCTGCAACACGGCTGGACTCTCAACGAGTATCGGCTCGGCGACGATCCGGGAGCGAAAGAGCCGCCCGAGGCAATTCCACCGATCCGGACGGAGGAAGAACTTTACCAGGCGCTTGGGTTAGCCTTTGTTCCGCCTGAGCTGCGGGAGGCTAACGGCGAGATCGAGGCGGCGGAACGAAATGAACTCCCGCGCTTGATTGAGTGGAGTAATCTTCGCGGCACATTTCACAGTCATACGCATGCCAGCGATGGTCGAAACTCCTTGGAAGAAATGGCTAACGCAGCACGCGAACTCGGTTTGCAGTACTTGGGCATCGCGGACCATAGCAAGAGTTCGTTTCAGGCTCACGGCCTGGAGGAGAAACAGCTGACGGAGCAGGTCGCCAGGATCAAAGAATTGAACAAAAGCTTCGGCGATGACTTCAAGGTTTTTGCTGGAGTCGAATGTGATATTCTGAGAAACGGCGCCCTCGATTTTGCGGACGAAGTTCTGAGTCAGCTCGATTTCGTCGTGGCGAGTGTGCACTCGGTCATGAGCTTGTCCGAAAAGGAGATGACTGACCGGATGATCCGAGCGATGGAGAATCGGTTTGTTACGATGCTAGGTCATCCGACCGGGCGTTTGCTTCTATCGCGAGACGCGTCGGAAGTGGATCTTCCCGCGATCATCGAAGCTGCTGCTCGAACAAAAACGATTATTGAATTGAACGCCAACCCACGGCGGCTGGATCTGGATTGGCGCTTCTGGCGCTTAGCAAAATCCAAAGGGGTTCTCTGTTCGATCAACCCGGATGCACATTCGACGGCGGGACTCGAAGACCTCTGGTTTGGGGTGCAGATCGCCAGGAAAGGATGGCTGCAGCGGGAGGACGTGATCAACTGCCTGCCGCTCGATCGCATCGAGAAAGCGATTTGCCGTAAGCGAAAGAATCTTTGAAGAAGTTAGAGCGCCTTGATCGTCTCGAACGTTTGCAACAATTTGCGGGCTAGCCGGTATGTTTAGGCGCCCTAACCAAACCGACTTCACTGGCGGCTTTTTGTTGAGCTAGGATGCGATCGGCGATCTCGCGCACCATCTCTTCCAGCAAAAGGCGGAGATGGCTGTTGGTCCGGTAGTCAGCGGGGGCGATATGACGTACGCGTTCCGCTCGAGTCGCCAGATCGAAGCACTTGCGGAAACTGGATCGCTCTTCGTCGTCAGGATTATAAACCGCGATCGCCTGGCCACCGTTTTTCTTAATAATGGTGAAACAAGGAACATCGGTCGGTCCATCTCCCACGTAGACCATATTCGGAAACGGAATTGGGCGAATATCATCGGGCATGTGGTCGTTCACGTCCTGAGACAAGTCGAGTAGACCTTTGTTGATTCGAAAAAGATATTGCGTCTTCTGAGTGTGGCTGATGACCCTTTTCGGGAAAGTGATCCGGCCATCGGGATCTTCCGCGTATTCGCAGCCAAACACTGCACGTAGATAGGGACGAATCTGGCTGCCCTCGATCAAGATCTTCAACCCGGATGAAACGACGTAATGTTCCACCTGAATTCCAAATGCGAGATGATCCGTTGACAATAACCCGGACGCGAATTCTTCGAACATTTCGGGCAAGCCATTGTAAAGATGCATCTTGGCACCGAGTTCGCGGAGCTGTTGATTGGTTGGCCGGTCCATCGCCAGGTAGTCGAGAAGACATTTCATGTACGCGAGTTCCTGATCAAAGCCTTCGGTCTGCACCAGTTCCGCGCAGCGATGCCAGAATTTCTCGGCATTAATACCAAAAGCAGGAAAAATCACGTCGTCTTGCATGTAGGCAGGACTCAGCGTCTGATCGTAGTCGTAGACGATGGCAATTCTATTCTGGAGCGTAGCCATGCGGCATCCATGGATTATGCACTATCCCGTCTCCGGCCGGTAGACGAAAACCCGACTCCGCGTTTTTCTTGTGGTGGCCGGCGCTCGGGATGAACATGGTGCAAACCAACGCTTCTAAACTCCTTGAATTCCTCCAAGCCAGTTGTTGCCAGTTATTGCACATATTTCCTCAAAGCTGAGATGCAGCACATTTATCGGCAGATCACCGCACTGGTAGAATTTGAGACTTTTGTCATCACGAAATTTCACCAAAATGCGGACGTTTTCCCGTTTCGTGACGTTGAAAAGTTATCGCCTTCTCGCCAGGGACTAATCCGGCGTGGCTATCTCAAATATCTGCAGAGAAAGCCGGCCTTGATCTACCGTGGTGAATACGAAGCAACTCGAAAGATCCTGATCCGTCGCGACCCGGCGTTGATGCACATCTATTTTGGGAATACCGGAGTGCATCTTTTGCCACTGATCCGGAGGTGGGATCGACCATGCCTAGTCTCGTTCCATGGAATGGATGTACAGAATCGGCCCAAGGAAAAAGGCTATGAGCAACGCTTGCGAGAGCTGCTGCAGCTCGTTCCGCTGGTGTTGGTCCGTAGCCAATCGATCGGGGATCGGCTGCAGCAATTGGGCTGTAATCCAGACAAGATTCGAATGAACCGGACCGGCATTCCGCTGGGTGGTTTTCCTTTCGTGGAACGCTCTTATCCAGCAGATGGACGGTGGTTGTTGGTGCAGGCCTGCCGGCTAGTTCCAAAGAAGGGTTTATTCACGACGTTGGAGGCATTTTCTCTCTTTCGGCGAACATATCCGGCCGCACATTTGACCATTGCCGGGGATGGACCACTCCATGAACCAATCAAAAACCGGATTCGAGAGTTGCAGATCGATCGCTCGGTGACGTTGACCGGATTCGTGGATCAGCCGCGACTCCGATCACTTTTCGAACAGGCGCATCTTTTTGTGCATCCGAGCTATGCCACTGAAGATGGGAATCAGGAGGGAGTACCGAACTCGATGCTGGAAGCGATGGCCACGGGATTGCCGGTCGTTGCCAGCCGGCACGGGGGTATTCCGGAGGCGGTTGAGGATGGAAAGCAGGGTTACTTGGTTGCGGAGCAGGATGCTGCTGGTCTCGCGGCAGCGATGGTTAATTTGGCCTCAAACCGCGAATTGTGGCGCCAATTCGAGAGGGCCGCTTGCGCTAGAGTGTCCGAAACATTTGAGCAGTCGCGGCAAGTGAGTCGGCTAGAAGCAGCGTATCGCGAGACTTTGGAGCTTTGGCGTCGGGGAGCAACCTGACCGCGACGGGGCAATGGAGTAAGGGGAGTGATGGATTTTTGGTGGAGCAGTGCCGATGCCGGTAGACCCTTTTCGGCCCGGAGGGCCTTAGAAACTTAGCCCAGGCTTCAGCCTGGGTGGGTGTGTTTTGTCGCCGTAAGGTCTGAAGGACCGCGAGAAAGTTCGTCACGACGGTTCACCAGATTTGCGATCAAGAGCTTAAACCGATCTGAGATTGTGCGCTTCAAACGGTCCTTCAGACCGTGCACTATTTGAATCAGGCCACCCAGGCTGAAGCCTGGGCTAAGTTTCCAAGGCCCTTCGGGCCGAATCATGCCTCAACGGGTGGCAACAGGCTACATCGAACTTCTTCAGGAGAAGAAAGATTACGGCTTATCGCCCTCCGACAAAGAATCCATTCGGAAGATGGTTTCTCCCGGCTTCATCAGATCGAGTTTATCTCGGGCAAGTAGCTCCAGATAATTCGGATCACTTTGCAGAAGGGCGAGCTTCTTACTCTGTTTATTGTACAGCCCACGCTCTCGAGCGACTGACTCTTTCAGCGCTTGAACGGTGCTTTGTTGCTTCTGCCTTTCTTTGATCAGGGGCAAAAACCAACAGATCAAAAGGATCAGAACGGCGACAATGATGAGAATATGCAACACCCGATTGAGCAGCTGCCTGAGCCACTCTTGATGGGATTCATCAAATTGTTCGTAACCCGCTCTCACTCAGGCATCTTACCTTCCGTAACACGCGTTGTCACCTAGTTCCTCCTCGATCCTGAGGAGTTGGTTGTATTTTGCGATTCGATCGGTACGTGAGAGCGAACCGGTCTTAATTTGGCCGGCATTGGTTGCCACGGCGATATCGGCGATTGTGGTATCCTCGGTTTCACCGGAACGATGGCTGATCACGGAGGTATAATGGTTTTCCTTGGCCAATTCGATTGAATCGAGCGTTTCGGTCAGCGACCCGATCTGGTTTACCTTCACCAATATCGAGTTCGCAACTCCGGATTCGATACCCTTTTTAAGGAACTCGACATTGGTGACGAACAGATCGTCTCCAACTAATTGAACTTTCTGACCAAGCGCATCAGTGAGTTTTTTCCAACCCGCCCAGTCGTTTTCGGCGCAACCGTCTTCAATGGAGATAATTGGATACTTCGTGCAGAGCTGCTGATAAAGCGCAATCAGTTCATCCACTGATTTCTTTGATTGATCGGATTTTTTGAAAATGTAGACGTCGTTAGCTTTGTCGTAGAACTCGCTGGAGGCGACGTCCAAAGCGAATGCTATATCCGACCCTAGTTGGTATCCCGCCTTTTCGATCGCTTTAGCAATCGTATCCAGCGTGTCCTCTACACTGTTTAAATTAGGTGCGAATCCTCCCTCGTCACCAACCGCGGTCGAAAGACCCCGCTCTTTCAGCACGCTCTTAAGGGCGTGAAAAACCTCTGCGCCGTAGCGCAAACCTTCTGCGAACGTTGGTGCTCCCTTCGGCATAATCATGAATTCCTGAAAGTCGATTGGAGCATCGGAATGGGCACCTCCGTTGATGATGTTCATCATCGGGACAGGCAATACCTTTGCGTTTGGTCCGCCGAGATAGCGAAACAGAGGCAAATCCAGTTGGGCAGCGGCTGCGTGGGCAACCGCTAATGAAACACCGAGAATGGCGTTGGCACCGAGTTGCTTTTTGTTCGCCGTGCCGTCAAGCGCGATCATAGCTTGATCAATGGAAATCTGTTCGAGTGCATCCATGCCAACGATCGCATCAGCAATTTCGGTTTCTACGTTTTCCACGGCACGCCGGACTTCCTTGCCGCCGAAACGTTCTATATCACCGTCTCGCAGCTCCCAAGCTTCATGCTCACCGGTACTCGCACCGCTCGGAACGATGGCGCGGCCGACCGCGCCGCCAGTCAACTCCACGTCTACTTCGATCGTCGGATTGCCGCGAGAATCGAGGACCTGTCTGGCCCGGAGCTCAGAGATAATTGTAAGAGACATATTTAAACCTTAGCAGCGAAATCTTCCTCTACCGCCAAGTCCCGGTAAGCCGAGATTTCGATGATCTCTACCCGCCGGGAACCGGATTCGGTGGGAAGCTCAGCGACTTCACCCGGATGTTTCCCCAGAAGTGCCTGACCTAATGCGGTCTGGTATGAGAGAATGCCTCTTTCCGGCTCGCTATCCCAAGCGCCTAAAATCGAATAAGTGACCGTGGAGTCGGTCTCCAGGTCTCGAACGGTGACAACGGTTCCGACCGAGACTTTCTGGGTGTCTACATTTTCGAAACTCGAACCTCTCGCGCGCTCAAGCATTTGTTCCAATTCTGCTTTTCGGCGCATCAACACGGTCTGCATCTCCTTGGCAGCTTTGAATTCAAAATTCTCCCGTAAATCACCGTACGAGCGGGCAATACCGATTTCCTTCGTATTTTCAGGGATCTTCTTGGTGACTAGCTCGTCGTATTCTTCTTTCCTTTTTTGCAAGCTTGCCCAGGAAACAATAAGCGCCTCATCTTTGCCATCCGTTTCGCCGGTCAGCATGGTCTGAAGGTCCGGATGAATTTTGATCATACGGGCCATCAGTGAACGCCGGTTAAGTTCTTCGAACGCCGGGCTCGACATTAAACGACGCATCAGGTCACGCGCTTGAGGAATTTCGGCCTGAGCAATTATTTCGGGGATGAGCTCCTTATCGTCGATCAAAAGGTCGTGCAGTTTTGAATTGCGGCGGGTTTCGCCGAATTGATCACGTTCCAACGCGCTGAGGATCGCCGGGATCAAATCCGGACTGACCAGGTCAGAAAAGTGGATTGCACCGCGTTCCTTAGCCAGCCAGGTCAGTACCTCGGATGAAATGGAATGCTCTCTGATTCCTCGTACCAGCCATTGGTAAAATTGATCCTTGCGATCCTGCTCGACAAAGATTTTAGCGATCTCCCCGACCACGCGCGAGCCGGCATGCGGTAATGCGTGTAACAACCGAGTGTCCCAATCGCTGGGAAACGCTTCAAGGTAATCGTTTAGAACCCTTCGCTGTTTGGTAGCGGCAATTTGGGAAATGATTTCCGGCAACCGGGCTTGATGTTCCTGTAACAGTTGAACCACGCTCAACGAACCTGCCGCCAGATCCGGGAAACATAGCAGCAATTCGTCACGGACAATCAGTAGCTCGATGGCCAGAGCAGGATTGAGTCGAATATTACGGCCGGCGATCTCATCGACCTGAGTAACAACCGGCTGCAGGCTCGCTATTTCTCCCGCAAAAACCTCGCTATTTTTCGCGATTTTCTCCAGCACGCCGACTTGGGTTTTGAGTTGACGCGCTTGCTGGAATTGTTGGACGAGCTCATCGGCGTAGGAAACCGACCGGTCTCGAATCGTGATCGGTTCGGTCTTTTTTGCGGGAATGGAAAAGCGCCCATCTTTTCGTAGCACTTTCTTGGTGTTGTCCCACCATTTCTTAAATTCGGCCTCCGGAAGAAGGTCAGGCGTCAGCACCCTCTGAATTTGACTTGGTGTGATTTTCCCGCCAAAACTCGAGAGAAGCGTTTCAAAAAACGCTGGAATATCGCTACTGGCCTGCGCTTTCAAGGCTCCGGGATCGAGCGCCTTACGCACCAGGATATGATCTTCCCGCAACGGCTGCAGCGAGTCGGTTGCATATTTTGGCTGCATCACGTGCTGCTTTTTGGTCTGAAAATCGATCACGATCTGGTTCAGCAACAAATTCCAACTATGGACCTGACCAAAGCCCCAACTTTTGTGCAGACAAAAGGTGCCGGGCTTTAGTTGATCGAGTATTGCAGCGTCTTTGGGTGTTAAATTACCAGAATCGATCAACGTTTGAATGTCGGCATCCATAGAGAAGAGGGTTGAACATAGGTAACACTGCTAGAGGCACAATAAAAAAATCACCGAGCGTTTGCGAGGCAAGCAAAAGCCGAATTGCCGTTTCTGGAATTAACGTTGACCCTAAAAACGGTGAAGGCTACCGTGCGCGGTTTTGAGACATGTATGTGATTATTTCAAGGGAGCCGACCATCGCGGCTCGATTTCGACTTTATTGGCATTCATTCTTTTTGCCGCCGGAAGCGCTTACGGTGATGCGCTAAGCGATTTACGAGGAGTCTCGGTATTCAAGGACGCAGATCTGAACCGTCTGGCTAACGGAGAAATTCTCGCCCAGCGCGGGCCACAATTGGGCCTTTCTCGTGGTATCGTTATTGAATCCGCGTTCGTGGTGCACGCTCCGGTGCCGCAAGCTGCGGCTGGATTGGAGCAATTTAACCCGGCTCGGCACTCCGAACTTCGCACCTATCTTCAGGGAGATATCGGTTCTTCCCCATCGCCGAGCGACTTTCAAAAGTTGAGTTCGGCTCCGAATAATGCTTCCGTAAAGGCCTTCGTTGCCGCCACCGAGTCCCTCCCAGGTGATTCTTCCAGGCTGCAACTAAACAAGCAGGAAACGCGTCTGTATCAGCCCAGCGCTGACAAAGGGAATGTGCCTAATTCCGTGGTCGCTTTCTGGGGCCAAGTGCTTACCCAGAGAACGAAGGAGTTTCTATCGGGGGGATTAGCTGCGTTAGGGCCCTACGAAACCGGTGGAACCAGTTTAAAACCAGGTGACGAATTGAACCGATTGGTTCGAGAGGACTCCAAGGTCCGTTCCCAATTCTCTAGCCTGATCGAAGCGACCCCGCTGGGCGGTGGACGAGGCTCTCTCTCTCCCGGCGCATATTGGACTTTGTTTGAAGGAGACAACGAGGCAGCAGTGGCGCTGGGGGCCTCGTACGGAAAGAACGTCGGCGACGGATGGCAGGGCGTAGATATTCAATACTATGCGAGCGGTGATCTGAATGTGGCTGCGGTTTTCTATCAGATGTGGCCGATCACAATTAACGGAAGCCAGGCTACCTTGGTATGGAGGAGTGATCTCATCTCTTCGCCCTCGATCGGCGAGCTAAGAGGAGTTGAGCGGATGGGATCGGGATCGGCGTTGCTTCGCGAAATCCAAAAAAACATACGAGCCTTCCTAAAGGATATGCCGGCCCGACGCTAATGGCCGTCGGCGGTTTGGCTCACTAAAGGAGTAGAAATTTCTGTGCGTCTTCATTCCGCAGGTTTTGTTGTCTTTGTGATCGGCGCGTTGACGAATTGGGCAGCCGCTGCTGATCTTTCGTCTTGGTCGTTTGAGGGGACTGCCGATGCTGCCTACGTGGGCCCTAGCGAAATAAAGAAGGGACACGAATCGTTTGGATCATTCCATGAAGGGGACACTACCCTGAATGTCGTCGCATCAAATCAAATTTCGCAGAATACACTGCTACGTTTTGGTGTGAACTGGCAGCGCTTCTCGTTCACTCCGGATCCGAGCGCCCCGATTCCTGAAACGCTGCAATCCTTGAATCTGGAGATTGGTGCTGATTACCAATTAACCCCGGCCCTTTTGCTCCGAGTGGAGGCGCAACCCGGGTATTACACCGATTTCCAGGATCTGAGGCCGGCCGACTTCAACATTCCCTTTCTGGTTGGTGCGACCTATTTTGTTAGTAAGGATTTTCTTTGCGTGCTTGGATTTAGTGTAGATCTCAATCGAAGACCCCGTGTTTACCCGGCTGCCGGCGCTCGCTGGAGGATCTCGCCCAAGGTGGTTATAGATGCAATTCTCCCTGATCCGCAGATCGATTATGAGTTGAATCGAACCGTGACGCTGCATGTCGGGGCTTCGCTCAAGAATGGGTCTTATCGTGTCGATAACGATTTCGGGAAGGACCGTGGCCTTCCGAAATTGGATAACAGTATTCTTGATTACACTGAGATCCGGGCTGCGGCGGGCGTCTCCTGGAAGGTGAGCCGTGCGGTTTCGGTTGATCTGGAAAGCGGTTGCGTGCCATACAGAAAATTTGATTATTCGCGCGTCGATTACAAAGTGACGGCTTTCGATGTGGCACCTTTTGCCGAGTTGACTCTTTCTACGAAATTTTGACGTCGCTGCCGACTATTTAAATGTCTGAACTGGTCATTGAGTTACACGGAATCGTTAAGCGATACCGCAACACGCTCGCCGTCGACCAAGTCACGATGTCTGTGCTGAGCGGAGAAATCTTTGGGTTCTTGGGAGCAAACGGAGCGGGCAAGACTACCACCATCAGAATGCTTTGTGGTCTAACTCGACCGACCGCCGGACGAGGCAGCGTTTTTGGTCTGGATGTCTGGCGTGAACGCCACCGAATCAGGCAAAGGTTCGGCTACGTGCCCCAGCGCTTTAGCTTGTACACCGATCTGACCGTTATCGAGAATTTACGTTTTTTTGGAGGCGCTTACCAAGTTCCACGTCCGGAATTAGATCAGCGAATCGAAACTGTTTTAGGCAATTTCGAGTTAAGTGCGCGGCGCAATGCGCGGGCCGGAAGCTTGTCCGGCGGATTCAGGCAATTGCTTTCTATTGCCTGCGCCGTAGTTCACGATCCGACCCTGCTCTTTCTGGATGAGCCGACGGCTGGCCTTGATCCAGTGCATCGGCAATCGATTTGGGATTTGCTCTATGAATTGAGCCAGCGGGGCCGGACGATTTTCGTGACCACTCATTACATGGATGAAGCCGAACGCTGTACTGACGTTGGCTTTATTCAGGAGGGCAGACTCATGGCGAAAGACACACCCTCACGATTGAAACAGCGATTGGAGGGCAAGCTGCTGGAGTTGCACGTCGAACCGGTGATGAAGGCGTTGCCGGCCTTTAGGAAACGATCTGATGTACTTACCGTAGAGCTGCGCAGTGGCCGATTGCGCATATTAAGCGACGATCCGGAGGTGCTTATTGCCGAACTGCACAGAAGTTGGCCTTATCCGGAGCTAAAATGGCTTGGCCATGAGGCGGTACCGCCAGACATGGAAGATGTTTTCATGGCCTACTCACTGGGCCATCTTGATGAAATGACGGGGTCGCCAAGGCTTACCATGACTGCAACATGAGAGGGTTGCGCTTTTGGCGATCGATCGGAACGATCGCTTATAAGGAATTTATTCACGTCTGGCGAGACCGGCGAATCCTTCTGTCGATTATCATCCTGCCGCCGTTCTTTACGCTCGTATTTGGACATGCGTTCGAGGAGCAACAAACATTGCAGGATGTTCCCGCGCTCCTCTATGACGCCGACCGGACCACCGAAAGCGCGAAACTGATCGAGCAGCTAAAATCAAGCAAAAGCTTTATCTGGAAAGAGTGGAAGGAGCCGAAAACGGGCACGCCCAATCTCCTGAAGAGTCACGCATCCGCCGCGGTAGTTATTCCCTCGGGATGGGGTCAAAGCTTGCATAACGGGGATCCCAAACCGGTCCGCGTAGTATTGGATGGCACTGATACGAACACTGCGCCTGCGATCGAGGGAGTTCTCCAAGGTTTGTTAGGAGAATTTCAGATGAAGATGCGGGATGAGATGATTGATAACTTACCGGATCAGGTATTTGAAATGGGCCGCACTTTGCCGCCCGGAGTCCGAAACGAGTTTGGCTCGGCGATGACGCCGTGGATCGTCGAAAGACAGATTCTCTACAATCCTGGTTTGAAATTCATCGACTTCATCGTTCCCGGTATTGTGGGACTGATCTTGCAGCTGCTGACCGTCACGCTTATCGCCAGTACCATCACCCGAGAGCGAGAAGTAGGAACCTTATCCCAGCTTCTAGTGACTCCGCTTCGCCAGAGCGAGGTCGTGATTGGAAAGGTAATACCCTATCTGCTGATTTCTCTGGTGCTGATCGCTTCGACCATTTTCCTGAGCTTTCTCCATTTCGGAGTGCATTTTCAGCGAATCCATCTGTTGGGCTTGGTTTGTTTTTTGTTTCTGCTCTGCTCGCTCGGCTTGGGTTTGTTGATCTCAGCGTTTTCCAAAACGCAAACACAAGCCATTCAGTTTTCGGTTTTTGTTCTCTTGCCGGTGTTTATCCTCTCGGGAGCATTTGCGCCGCTGGATCAATTGCCTGAACCGGTGCAATGGTTTAGTCAGCTCTTTCCGCTGACCCATTTTTGCCATGCGTTTCGGCAGGTGAACATGTACAGCGCCCCTTTTCGATACATCGTGCCGGACCTCTTGATGCTTGCCGGGGGCGCTTTTTTGACCTGCGGCGTAGCCGCGTATCTGTTGCGGACCGGGGATGATTGAGGAGGCTGCGGGTTGCGAGTTGCGGATATCCCATCCCAAGAACCCGCAACTTGTAACTCGTAACTCGCAACCTCTCTTCACACCTTCAGCTCGTGATTCGTTTGTCCGTCGAGAATGAGAAATTTTTCGTGGTGGTAAGTTGGATCGGTCCGGAAGGTTAACCGTCCGGCGTATTTTCGCTCAATTTCTACGAGCAATTCTTCGTCTTCGGTCTTCAAACGGTTGAGGATCTCGGGGTTCACGATGACGCGAACGTCGTGAGTTTCTGGATGCTTTCGTAGCACGGCATGAAGGGTTCGTTGGATTTCGACGCTCATTGTCATCGGACTCTTAACCACGGCTCTTCCGTTGCAATAGGGACAAACAACAAAAAGTGATCCGGCCAGACTTTCCTGAGCGCGTTGCCGGGTCATCTCCATTAGACCCAGGGGTGAAATCGGCAGGACATGAGTCTTTGCTTTGTCGCGTTTCAGCCGGTCTTTCATCCGATTGTAGACCAACTGCTGATCTTTGCGATTCTTCATATCAATGAAGTCGCTGATGATTAGACCGCCGATGTTGCGGAGTCGGAGCTGTCTAGCAATCTCGTCGGCGGCCTCCAGGTTCGTTTGTAAGATCGTTTTTTCGACATCCCTTCCTCCCTTGTTGCGGCCGGTGTTTACGTCGATCGCAATCAACGCTTCAGTTTCATCGATGACGATATAGCCCCCGCATTTGAGCCAGACTTGACGATGGAAGGCGTCGTCGATCTGTTTTTGGATGCCAAAGCGCTCGAAAATCGGAGTCGATTCACTGTAGGGAACAATTCGGCGTTTTGAGCGCTTGGATATTTGGCCAACCTGTTCCTGCATCCTGGTGACAGCCGGCTCGTCGTCGCAATACACGATGTCGATGTCCTCAGTCAGGAAATCTCGTACGGTCCGATCGATTAGATCCGGCTCTTGGAACAAAACGGCTGGCGCCGGACGCGATTTGAAGGCGGTCTCGATTTGACGCCACTGTTCAAGTAGCAGCCCCAAATCGCGGAGGAAATAACGCGAACGCTGACCTTCGCCGATTGTCCGAATGATCACTCCCATTCCCTCCGGAATTTCCAGTTTTTGCAGAATCAACCGAAGACGTTCACGCTCTTTCGGGTCTTCGATCTTACGCGAAATGCCGCTCTGGTCATTATGCGGCATAAGGACTAAGTACCGGCCAGCGAGGCTGATGTTGGTGGTAATTCGTGGGCCCTTATTGCTGATCGGCCCTTTGGTGACCTGCACCATAACTTCCGAACCGACGGGATAGATTTCGGGGACATCTTTGGCGGTAATCTTTTTCCGATGTTTGCGTCCGGCTCGGCTGACCTCCTCAACGCTGCTATCCAAGCCGGGCAAGGCGTCCCAGAAATGGAGAAAAGCATTCTTTTCAAAGCCGATGTCGACGAACATCGCTTTGAGACCCTGTTCGATGTTCTTTACTTTGCCCTTAAAGATGCTGCCGACGATGTTACGGTCAGTATCTCGCTCAATGTTGTATTCCTCCAGAACGCCGTCTTCCAAGAGTGCGACTCTGCGTTCCAGCTTTTCGCAACTGATAACAATTTGATTGCCAACTTTCTTCGGATTGAATCCGAGAAATTGCTTCACTTTTTCTAACATTTTTCCGAGTCAAAAGAGGTTTGGCGGCTACCCGCTAAATTAGAAAAATAGGAAATGCTTTTTCTTTTCGGTTTGCTGCTGTTGCTGTTGCTGTTGGCCCGAGTTGTCCTCTTTCGGTTTTCGGCGGAAAAAATCGAAGAAGCTCTTGTGTTTTTCCTGTTGCTGAGCCGTTTTATTAACAGTTGAAGAATGATTGTCTGCCTCTGGTCGAATGTCCGGTTCCGAGGCTTTGTTTTTGGAAGAACTTTTCGTGGTTTCTTCTGCCACCGGGTGCGTGTCCGCCGTTTCTTCGTCATTGGCGGCAAATTGGGTCGGTACGCCGTTATCCTTGAAATTGATGGTCTGGACGAATTTAAAATTTCCAATCGCGGCGTCGAGCGGCTTTACCCCCGGATCAAAGCCTTTGTCCAGCGCGAGAATCTGTTCAATCAACTTGGCGGCAATGGGAGCAGGCACTTGACCGCCCGCTTGCGCTCCCTGTACCAACACCGCTAACGCGATCTTTGGGTTGTCATACGGCGCAAACGCGAGAAACCAGGTGTGATTGTCTTTTTGGCCGTCGCGCCAAAATTGGGCAGTTCCAGTTTTTCCGGCGACCACAACACCTGGAATCTTGGCGCGAGACCCAGTTCCACCCGAGTCATTGACCACTCGCCACATCCCACGACGAACCAGTTCGATTTCTTCTTTGCTCAGGTTATTATCTTTGCCGAGATCACCGCGTATTTTCTCGGGGCGCCGTATCATTGTGCCGTCCGGCTCCTGGATCTCGTAGACGATACTGGGCTTATAGACGGTGCCGCCGTTGGCCACGGTCGCGGCGACCATCGCCATCTGGAGGGGGCTAGCGAGGACGTATCCTTGTCCGATCGACGTGTTGGCAGTTTGCCCTTGGCTCCATTTTTCGTTGTGATTGATTCGGAGCCACTCCGGTGATGGCAACAAGCCGGGATCTTCGCCGCTCAGCTCGATTCCGGACGGCTGACCAAGTCCGAGCGTGTTTCCAACCTTATCGATCGCGTCGATTCCGGCCGCGTTTCCATACTGATAAAAATAAGCGTTACAGGAATTCTTGATCGCCTCGGTCAGGGTTTGAGTTCCGTGAGCGCCCCCTTTGGCGGCGATCCAGCATTTCATGTAGGTGTTTCCGTAGGTTACACCGCCGCTACAAGTAAACTGGGCTTTCGCTAAACCGCGGGTCAACCCTGCTAATGATGTGGCGAGTTTGTAGGTCGATCCCGGGGCGAAAGCGCTGATCGCACGGTTGGTTAGCGGATCGGCGTCGGCGTCTTTGATGGCGGCCCAATCTCGGGCCGAGATAGAAGGGATGAATTTGTTGGGATCGTAAGACGGTACCGAGGCCATCGCGAGAATTTGTCCGTTATTGGGATCCACCACGACACAAGCGGCGCGACCGACAACACGAAGCGTTGTCTCGACGATGTACTGAATGCGCGAATCGATCGTAAGATAAACATTCGCTCCCGGGGTCGGCTGCAAGACCTCTTTCTCACCCTCTATCTTATTCTTTGCGTTCTTCTTGAGAATTCGCTTACCGGGCTTACCTCGCAACTCATCATCCAAATAGTACTCGATGTTGGTGCGCCCCTGAACGTCGGGTTCATAAAAATTAAAGTCCCTGATGTCCGGGAGCTTATTGATATCCTTGGGCGCACCAACGTAGCCCAGGATCTGGCCCGCCATCGCGTTGTAAACGTATTTGCGCACCGGCCGGACATTCACTTGAACTCCGGGTAACCCAAGATCCTTCTCCGCAAATTTCGAGAAAGTCGCGAAGTCCAAATCCTCGCGATAGGTGAAGGGGACCAGAGTATTATTTCGATAATGAGTGCGTAGGCGTTCCGAGTTGTAGGGCTCCGCGACCTTCAGTTCTTCCAGACGCGGGATGATGGTTTTATCGACAATTTGCACGATGTCCTCCACCTTCCGGTCATGTAACATCCCTTCTGAATCGCGAGCGCGATAATCCAGTGTCGGCGGTTGACCGTACTGTTTTTTGTAGCCGGTTATGAGATCCGGCAGATAAAAATCGACCTCGTAGCTTGGGCGGTTGGTGACCAGCGCGACCCCATTTCGATCTCGAATCTCGCCCCGGACCGAGGGGATACGAACCGTTACTTCGGACGAGCCCTGGATTCGGGATTTGTAGGTGGAATATAGTCTAACCTGCACCCACCACAGCCGGATCCCAACGGCGGTAAGCGCAACCAGAAAAAGTCCGGCGAGAAAGAGAATTCGAAAATCGAGTATAGCAGAGGATTTCGAACGTGCCATAACGTCAAGTTAGTTTCATGACCTCCGCTCGCGGCCGGAATCCTACCAGGTGAGACAAGGAGGACAGGAAAAGAAAAACAAAGGGCGTAGTGACCATAGCAATCAGACCGGGGCCTAAAATGCGCCATACTATGACATCACTAAAGAAAAAATCACTCCGTTCGAAGCTGAGGATCGCATATTGTGCCAGCAGGCAAAAAGGAGTCAGAATCGCAGCAAGCTCTGCCAGGACCAGGTGAACGGCCCAACCCTTCCTGATAAACAAGGGACGAAAACCGTGGATGATTAGCGCCGGAATTAGATAAATGATGATCGACGTACCGATAACGTAGTCAGAATGGCCAGAGCTCCGGGGGATAGTTAATAGGTCATTCCAGAGGCCGGTCACAAATACCAAAACCAGCACCAGCGGAAAAGGGAAGGCCAGACTGCCGTAGAATAGCAACGCGGGTACAAAAAGAATAGCCGCTCCCTTTAGGAAAATCATCGGGGGAATATAAAGCTGGAAGATAAATGAGAGGAAAATCGACAAAATCAGAACGAGGAAAAACCTTATCATTTGATTCCGCTAATTACGAAAACATCTTGGACCTTGTTGAGATCCACTGCCGGCTGGACGAATGCCACGCCTTCTAACTCCTTGACCGTAAATTGCTTAACTGTACCAACGATTACCCCCGAAGGAAATACTCCGCCGGTTCCGGACGTAGTAACTTGCATGCCCGGCTTGATTTCGGCAGTTTTGGTAAGAAACCGGATGCGCAGGTCGGGAGCGAAATTGGAAGAGGCACGGGTTCCGCTGATAATGCCTTGTTCGTTGGTCCCCTCGATCGAGACGGAAACCCGAAGGCTCTCGTCCGAAACGAGGACGACGCTGGAGATATTCTTCGCGACCGTTGCGACTTTTCCGACCAGACCAGCCTCGGTGACCACCGCCATATCCACCGCCAGACCGTCCTCACTTCCGCGGTCAATGGAGCAAGTGTTCCACCAGCTTGCGTTGTCTCGAGCAATTACCCGAGCAGGAATCAATCGAAAAGGTGACCGTTCCCGAAAACCAAGCGCCTTATTCAGGCGGTTGACCTCGGTTTCGAGCGTCTTGAGAAGATTGTTGGTGGTTCGGAGTTGCTCGTTTTCTTGTCGGAGCTGACGATTTTCCTTTTCCAGTTCGTCGAGTTTTTTTAAACCACCGCTCATCCCGCCGAGTCCCTGCTGAACTGAGGAGCCGGTTTTCAAAATCGGCGAGACGAATTGGAGAAAGTTTGCTTGAATCTGCTGTTTGCAACCACCGGGGAGGAGAATGAGAACAAGAACTAGTACGACGAAAACTACCAGCGTCGCGATCGATGGGCCCCTCATGAGAGCGGAGATCTGCTATCGGGTTGGCTTATCAGAGGAGGCAACCTGTCGAAGAAACTTGATTTCGGTCAGCGCACGACCGGTCCCCTCCGCCACTGCGCTGAGGGGATCCTCGGCAACGTGAACCGGAAGACCAGTCTCTTCCTGCAACAGTTTATCCAAGCCCCGCAAGAGAGCACCTCCGCCGGCCAAAACCAGACCACGATCAACCAGGTCTGCGGAAAGCTCCGGCGGACAGCGCTCAAGGGTGACGCGCACCGATTCTACTATGGTCGAGATTGGTTCGAGCAAAGCCTCGCGAACTTCCTGGGAGGTAATGGTTAAAGTCTTCGGCAAGCCCGCCACCAAATCCCGGCCTTTTACTTCCATGCTGGTCTCTTTTTCCATTGGGTATGCGCTGCCAATTTTGATCTTGATTTCTTCGGCCGTGCGCTCTCCGATCATTAAGTTATAGGCGCGCTTCATATATCCTGCGACCGCTTCATCGAGTTCATCCCCGGCTACCCGTACACTCCGGCTAAACACAATGCCGGAAAGGGAGATCAAAGCGACCTCAGTAGTGCCGCCACCGATATCTATGATCATATTGCCGGCAGCATCTTGGACCGGCAAACCGACACCAATCGCTGCCGCCATCGGTTCTTCGATCAGATAAACCTCGCGCGCACCGGCGTGAGCGGCCGATTCTTTCACCGCGCGTTTCTCCACTTCGGTAATTCCGGAGGGCACGGCGATCACGACTCGGGGTCGAACCCACTTGCTGCTATGGACTTTGGTGATGAAATGTCGGAGCATTGCCTCCGTCATTTCGAAATCGGCGATGACACCGTCTTTCAATGGGCGTACCGCAACAATGTTACCGGGTGTACGGCCGAGCATTCGCTTTGCTTCATCGCCAACCGCTAAGACGTGGCTACTACCTGATCGAACCGCAACCACTGATGGCTCCCGTAAAACGATGCCCTGGTCCTTTACATACACCAGCGTGTTGGCTGTTCCCAGATCAATACCAATATCGTTCGAGAATAAGCCGAAAATGCCATTAAACATGCAAACTCTGCCTTTTTAATTTACTATTTCTGCTTCAGTCCCTGGCCGGACGAGCAACCTTTCGCGCTACTTCAGTGTTCAAGGGTGTCTGCGAGCCACCTTTATGATAGCCAGCCTGTATCTAGGTAGACGGAGACTGGTCGTCAAGGAAACAATCTGACTTAAAATCGCTAGGTTAAATCAGGCTCTGCATTGGATAGATACCGATCACAGTTTCAATTCCTACTAACCTTCTCGAGGGATATTTATCTGCTGGAAATCTTCGGAGCACTGTCGGTTTCAGCGTTGGGCTGGGCCGCTTGCCAATGTTCCGGCACACCGTGGTATCCTTCTGCTCCACTGTGGTTTGCCGGATATCTGGTCGTCTACAATCTGGACCGATTGTATCCAGACTCGGCGGATTCATTAAATACGCCCTTGCGGTTTCGCCATCGGGATAGGCTTCGCCGGAAAAGAGTCGTAGTGATAGTCTTCGGATCGCTGATCCTGATCGCTTGGCCAATATGGACCGGACAATCGCTGCTTCTTCCCGGGCTTGTAGCCGTGGCCGCCGGCTTTCAGTTTTATTCGCGTCCGTTACCCGGCCGTAGTATTCGGCTGAAAGACTTGCCCGGAATCAAAAGTTTCTTTGTTCCCGCATTTATCGCGACGATCCTGGTGATCTGGCCGATTCTGCAAACCGGCGAGAGGTTCTCCTGGTTGGATCTGGTCATCTTTACCTGGTGCTTCCTGGTCCTGGGAATCAACAGTCTGGTGTTTGATCTTCGAGATATAGCGGGGGACCGTCTTCATGGTACACCGACGATTCCGGCTCGACTGGCAGGAGGGCTGACCAGGCTTTTGCTGCTGGCTTTGGGAGCCAGCATGGTTTTCCTGAGCGGATGCCTTGGATTACCCGGTGATCTGTCGCGCACGCTGCCTTTTGCGTTGGCCTGCGTTCACGTCGCTATCATGGTCGCGATCCAATGCCGGGCTAAACCCATGTTGCTAAGCTTCCTGGCCGATCTGCTTCTTTTGGCTCCAGCTTTTTCGATTGGATTATTTCGCTAGGATCGAGATTGCCGGTTCGGGCGCATGAGGGCGCTATGGGTCTCATGAGACTTATGAGTCCCATTCAACTAGCACGATGTCGGCAAACCTTGCGCAACCTTTACCGCGTGCGGAATCGCAGTCGCAACAAACTTCAAGCAATCAACCGCTCCCGCCGGTTTGCCGGGCAACGCGATAACCAGTGAGCGATCCACGATTGCCGCTAGACTTCGGGAGAGGATCGCGTTCGGCGTCAGCTTCATCGATTCTGCCCGCATGATTTCACCAAAACCGGGAAGTTCAACGCGCATGATTGCTCGGATCGCCTCCGGGGTCTGATCGCGAGGGGCGATACCGGTGCCACCAGTCGTGAGAATAACCTGGCACCCCTGTACCGCGAATGCTTGAACGGCTTCTTGGATGCGTGAGATTTCATCCGGTACGATTGCTTCAGCCTGAACGTTCCAGCCGAATTGCTCAACTTGGCTGGCCAGCGCTGGGCCGCCGAAATCATCATAGACGCCGGCGGAAGCACGATCCGAAACTGTGACGATCCCGATGCTGATTTGGTTCACAAGGTTTCCTTGGTTTTGGACACTAAATGGATGTCAGTGATTGCCATCGTTTTGTCGACCGCCTTGCACATATCGTAAATGGTGAGTGCGCCAACAGTAACACCGCTCAAAGCTTCCATTTCGACTCCGGTCTGGGCATTAGTTACGATGGCGCAACGGATGCGGATTCCTTCACCGAGATCCTCGAATGTGACTTCGACGTGCTGAATCGGTAGAGTGTGGCAAAGCGGAATCAATTCGCCGGTCCGTTTTGCGGCCAGGATAGCTGCAATTTGCGCCGCCGCGAGGACATTGCCTTTGGCGATCTGCGATTGATTAATCTTTGCTAGAGTGGCCGGTTGAAGGCGGATGATTCCCTCCGCTACCGCAACGCGTCGCTCGACCGGTTTAGCTGACACATCGACCATGGACACCTGCCCTTCGCTGCTGAGATGTGTCAGTTCCATCCGATACGGTGCAGTATTGGGCTAGCCGCCGATAGCTACCATCTTGCGGCCGGGTTGGTAATTCGATCGAAACTCGTGCATTTCCGGTTTCTGATCTACCACTTGGCGAAAAAATCGCTGAAGATCTTCATCCGAGGCGCCTTCGCGCAATGGCTTTTTGATGTCGAATTCAAGGTGGCTGCCCAAACACGGACGAAGCTTGCCCTCGCAGGTGAGCCGGAGCTTGTTGCAGGTCTCGCAAAAATGAAGGTTGGTGAGTGCACCGATAAAGCCGATGCGTTGGCCATGTCCGGGACATTGATAATAGATGGCGGGGCCATTCGTCCGGTATTGCGGATCAGGAATCAAGGATCCGAATTCCGATTCCACGACGCGCCTTGCCTCCGCGACAGGAAGAAAGTTCGCATCATCAAGGACGGTTTCGGTACTTACCGGCATCAACTCGATAAAGCGCACCAAAAATTGGTGAAGCCGAGCGAATCGAACGAGGTCGGGAAGCTCGTGTTCATTCCTGCCGCGCATAAGAACCGTATTGAGCCGAATGTTGGTAAAGCCAGCCAATTTCGCGGCCTCGAGACCGGCCAGAGTTTGGTTCAAAAAATCTCGGCCAGTAATTGCGGCGTAAGTCTCGGCTTGAAGCGTATCAAGTGAAACGTTGAGACTGGTCACTCGCAGCCGGCGCAACGCCTGGGCCATAGTGACACCGGGCGCAACTTCCCTTGCCAACAAAGAGCCGTTGGTCGATACCCCAATCTCTTGAATTTTTGGAAGGACGCTAATCTGACGAAACAACTCAAGAACGTTTCTTCGAGTGAGCGGTTCGCCACCGGTGATTCGCACTTTTCTAACCCCCAATTCGGAGGCAACTCGGACCAAGCGCTGAATCTCTTGGTAGGTCAGAATTTCGTGATGGGGGAGCCACTCCTGAAGCTCCTGGGGCATGCAGTAAACGCACCGCTCGTTGCATCGGTCGGTGACCGAAACACGTAGATAGCTGATGCGATGTCCAAATCGATCCTCCATTCACGGAATCTAATCCCGCCAGCGGCTAGCGCAAGACTACCTGGCAGGATAGGGGCCACTCGCTCAATTGCGAAGTATTCAATTCGCGATCCGCAATCCGAAATTTCCACTGCGACAACGAGAAACGAGCCCGTTGCCCATCTGGATTCCCTTTGAAGGGATGTAAATTGTCGATACTCTTTGTTTCGTGAAACGGCGGCTGGCCTTGGCTTTAATTTTTTTGCTTCTCGCCGGCTGTTCGACCGTTGAAGACCGGATTAAAGCCAAACCG
>Ga0070698_100001867_pt1 | contig 23464 bp, 18 predicted proteins | sample KBSK1502metaG_FD_65477 | JGI IMG/M metagenome (GOLD analysis project Ga0070698, IMG submission 65477) | Corn, switchgrass and miscanthus rhizosphere microbial communities from Kellogg Biological Station, Michigan, USA - KBS K1-50-2 metaG | ecosystem: Host-associated > Plants > Roots >...
CGTGTACGGCTGTGCGCGACCCTTCGGCCCATGCCCCTTCCCCTCCTCCCTACGACCGCCCCCTACTCGATCCGGAGTTAAGCAGTGTTAAGTCGAATAGTCAATCGAAATAACACGTGGTGGCCAAGGGCACGAATCGCGGATTCGCGCCGGGGACCTGGCAGACGAGCTCCTGTTTAAGGTTGTCAATCAGATGGTGAGTCGACGCCTCCAAACCTCTCTTAGCTGCTGGTGTGAGCATTTCCGCACCTGGACGACTGGGCGCGATACATCTGCTGAGTCCAGGACACGATTCCCCTGAGAGCAATGCGCTGGTTCTTTTCGACCTGGTGGGCAGGGGCGTGCGGCGCATAGCAATCAGGTAATTGGTGGCTGTCCGTAGTCCACACACCAGGCTTCTGTAACCGCTCCGGACCTGCTCGTGGCGATGGCCTGCTCGAACCGTGCTGTCAGACCAACCCTTCTATGACGGCCTTCTGCCCGCCGGCGAAACGAATCTCGCGCGCTGGATCCCATCGTGGGCAGGGAACGCGCTCAAGTGGAGGATGCGATTTTCGTGTACCAGAGCGCACGCCTCAACACCAGGTCCAACCACGCCGACATGATGACCGAGTCCCAGTTCCGGCCCTACGGAAGCGGACCCGGATGTGATCGATCGAAACCAAGTGGCCGCGATCGCTGGTGCATGCACGCTTCTGCTCTTGCTACGAGCCGTGCCGGCATCGGCCAGATAGCTCGACAACAGGCCGCTCCAGAGACTCGTCAACACCGCCGCCCCCCCGAAAACGTCGGCGCACAGCGCTTGCCTGCCGAGATAGGCAATCACCCCGACTTGATCAGTGGCAGGCTTGATACCCTGCGCCATGCCGGTCAGCCTTTCCAGCTCCTGTGAGGCGAAGTCGCTGTAGGAGTGGGTTGGCGAGTCGACGTCGCTGCTGTCGAGGACCTGATCGACCCGCGCCCAGACGGCATGCTGGTCGGAGGAAAAAGTTCTCGCGCTCCGCATCGATCGCCCGACGGTAACCGCTTTGGCGGCGCGGATGCTCGGAGCCAGGTGAACGGCGGCTCTTCCGGTTGCGTGCTCCGAAACCCGATGCCACCGCCCCGCCTCAACACATGACACCGGCACGATGAGCCGGCTTTGAGCCGGAACAAGAATGCTGACGTTAAGCACACGGGTCTGCTTCATTCCCAGCAGGACCTCGCCTTCGACGATTAGAACCGGCCTCATGGCCCGATTCTCGACCAGCAGCTCCCCGACCACGCCGGTCTCACCGACCTCAGCGATGGAGACCAGGGCCATCGACTCGGCCTGCTCATAGAGGAGGTAATCTGCTCCGTCAAGGGCGGTCGAGCCCTTCAGAAGCAAAGGAAACAGAGCCAGGTTCCAAACGGTTGCGGGCGGGCCCACCTCAAGCCTGGAAGCAAGATCGAGAACCGCTCTTTCCGCATCCACGACCGCATCCTGTCTGGCCATTCAGACAGGTGTATGTCGCGTTTTGGCGGTTCGCGACGGACGCGCTTTAAGTGGGTGCATAATGCGGCCCTCGATGGCCCGCGAAGACTTCGAAAAGCACGACCGGCTGATCCGACTGATGCGTGAGCTGACACTTTTCCAGGCCAACCCGCGGGGCCTGACCACGGCGCAGATCGCAGACAAGATGGAGATCTCGCAGCGTCAGGCGCAGCGGGACATCGTGGTGCTCGAGCGCGAGCGAGGGGTGCCCTTCGTCCGCCAGGGTACCCGCTGGACCCTAATTCCTGGCTACTTCCTTCCACCGGTCCATTTCACCCTCCCTGAGGCGATGGCGATGGTCGTCGGCGCCCGGCTGATGTGGCGTTACGCCGATCGGGCTAACCCCTTCGCCGAAACCGCCTACGAGAAGCTCGCCGCAGTCCTTCCCGAGGCGATGAAGGGGCCTGTAATGGAGGTCGCGGAAGGGATGACCGAGAAACCCGAGGACGGGGTTTGGACCAAGGTCTTCGCGGCACTCACGACGGCGTGGGCAGAGCGGCGCAAGGTGCGGATCCGGTACACGATGCAGGGCCGGACGTTTGAGCGCGTTGTCTGGCCGCTGTTCATCGAGCCCACCCCGACCGCACACTCCTGTTACCTGATCGCCCACGACCAGAAGCGTGGCGAGCCGCGGGTCTACCGCCTGGACCGCATCTCCGGCGTCACCGTGCTGGAGGACCGGTTCGACCCGCCGCTAGGCGCGTCGCTGCGCAAGCTGCTCGGCCACGCCTGGGGCATTTGGTCCTCGGATCGACCTGTCGAGATCGTGCTGCGGTTCACACAAAGGGTCGCGGATCGGGTTACGGCGGCGAACTGGCACGAGTCGCAGGAGGTCCATGAGCTCCCGGATGGCCGCGTCGAGCTCCGCCTACTGATTGCGGAACCGACGGAGATCCGGCCGTGGATCCTCGGCTGGGGCAAGGAGTGCGAGGTTGTGGCACCGCGTGAGTTGCGAGAGTCGATCCTTGCCGAACTGGAGGAGGCTGCCGTCGTCTATGGCAAGCCTGCGGTGCCGCGCTCGATGGCAGGCTGATCTCGCATGGCGTGCCGCGGACGCGACAGGCACCTGTCGCAGGGTGTCAAGACGATCGGGCGATGAAGCTGCTCCATTTCGCGGACCTCCATCTCGACACCGCATTTGGGTGGGCGCCGCCGGCCGTAGCGTCCATTCAAAGGCAAGCCATCCGCGCCACCCTGCGGCGCATCGGAGAGGTGGCTCGAGAAGAGGGGGTCGACGCTGTGACCTGTGGTGGCGATCTCTATGAGCAGGAGCGATACACCGCCGACACCGCGGATTTCCTTGTATCGACCTTCGGCGATCTCCACCCGCTTCCCGTACTGCTCGCGCCCGGCAACCACGACTGGCTTGGGCCGTCAAGCATTTACGCTACCGCGCGCTGGAGCCACAACGTCCATCTTTTTCAAGGCGATCGTCTTGAAGCCTTCGAGGCAATACCGGGGATCACCATTTGGGGTGCTGCACACAGAGCGCCCGCAAACACCGATGACTTCCTGCACGACTTTCACGCCCGGGTGCCGGGGCTCAACATCGCTTTGTTTCACGGTTCTGAGCGCTCGGGCTTACCACAGCAGCCTGCCGGCAAGGAGCCTCACGCCGCTTTTTTCGCCCACGAAATCTCGGCCGGCGGACTCGTCCACGCTCTGCTGGGTCACTACCACACGGCGATTGAAGGGACTGATTACACGTATCCCGGCAGCCCGGAACAACTCTCTTTCGGCGATCCGGGGCCGCGTGGCGCCGTCCTCATCGAGTTTGCACCGGACGGGACATTCACCCGCCGGTGGATCGCGGTCGCTCAGTCGGCGCTAGACGTGATCGAAGTCGACGTGTCGGGCTTCGGCAACGCCCAGGAGGTTTGTGACCGCATCGAGGCAACGGTCGCCGGTCATAAAGGTGTGGCGCGAATCCACCTTAAGGGGGAGGTCGAGCCCTCACTCTCAATCGATCTGCCTGTGCTTCGCTACGCCGCGCGGGGGTTGCAATACGCCGAGTTCGATACGCGCGATATGAGGACCGCGTACGACGTGGACACGATCCGCGAAGAAAAGACTGTGCGAGGACAGTTTGTGCGCGACGTGTTTGGCGATTCCTCACTTGATGATGGCGAGCGCCAGCGAGTACTCGTCACGGGCCTGCGTGCCCTGAGCGGCCGCGACGACCTCGAGGTTGTCTGATGTGGATTAAGTCAGTGCGAATCGTCGCGTTCGGTCCATTCAAAGATGCCAGTCTCAAGCTCACACCCGGCATGAATGTGGTCATCGGCGACAACGAGTCTGGCAAGACCAGCTGGCACGCCGCAATCTACGCGGCGCTGTGCGGCATAAGGCGAGGCGCCGGAATTCGCTCGGAGGATCGCGAATTCAGGAATAGGCATCGACCATGGGAAGGCGATTCGTGGGCAGTGGAAGCCGAATTGCACCTTGCAGACGGCCGCGAGATTGAGATCAAGCAGGAGCTCGACCAGCGCGTCGACTGCCGCGCCGTTGATGTTGGTCTTGGGCGAACGGACGTATCGCACGAGATTATGTTCGAGGGCTCACCAGACGCCTCCCAGTGGCTGGGCCTCGACCGCCGCACTTTCCTCGCGACTGCCTGCGTGAACCAGGCCGAGATTTCGTTTGTAACCCACAGCGCATCCGCACTCCAGGATCACCTTCAGCGTGCAGCCGCCACCGCAGGCGCGGATGAGACCGCCGCTCGCGCCCTGGCGACGCTGAAGGAGTACCGCTCTCAGAATGTCGGGCTGGATCGACCAAACGCAGTTAAGCCCTTGCGTCGTGCGATTGTCGCTGCGATGCAGGCAACGCAAAGACTCGAAGCCGCTCGACATCAGCACGAGAAGTACTTGGCGCATTTGGAGACAGTCGAACGCCTCGAGGCTGAAGCCGCCGCCGCTCGTCGACGCCTTGACATAGTTGCAGCCGCAGCTGCAGCTCGAGAGGCAGCGATTGCGAACAGAAAGGTTGAGCAGGCCCGGTCGTTAGCGGCGGAGCTCGAGGGAGAACATATTGACCTCGAGACGACACAAAAAGCGGCCGATCGAGTCACGAGCGCGCTCGCGGCGTGGAGATCCGCTCCGGAGCCGCGACCACTGAGCGGTCCTACAGCCGAGGAGCTGGACCGTGAGTTTGCCAACCTGCCGCAGCCACCGACGGGCGAGCTCGCCCCATTGCCGCAGTTGGTCGAGGCAGAGACTGCCTGGAGGGCGGCTCGCAGTGCCCTTGAGGCGCATGCGTCAGGCAGGCCGCCGCTCCCATCTGCGCCGCCTACGTCCCTATCGCCCGCCGAGCTGCGCGAGCTCGCTCGCGACCTCTCCACCAGCGTTCCGGCCATCGATCCGGCGCTTGAGCGCGCGCATGACGACATGGAGCGCCACCTCGCACAGTTGCCTGAACGGAAAGTCAGCGTTCCCCTGCTCGCCGCGGCCGGCTTATGCGCGGTGGCGAGCGTTGCCATTGGACTGTACACATCCCCCCTCGTGCTGATCGCGGGACTGCTAATCGGCGCGGTGCTGGTTGCGCTCGGCGTGCGAAATGCGCTCCGAGATCCCGGGGGCCCTCTGCTTCCGCGACTCCACGATCTGGACTCTCGACTCGCTCAATCGCGGTTGGCTGTTGAGGCGGCTCAACGAACTGTGGCGGCGGCGCAAGACAGGACCTTCGGCGCGAGCTTGACGGCCGATCCCACTCGCCTGCTCGCCCTTGCACACGAAACGGAAGTGGCAGCTGCCGCAGCCGAAAAACACCGTCAATGGGAAAGCTCGCAGAGTGAGCTCGAACGCGGAGTGGAGGACAAAGCCGCAGTCCTGCGCGCGGCACTCATCGCGAGCGGGAATGCCGACCCTCAAGACCTGGACAGAGCAGTGGCGGAGTATCGGGGCGCCTGCACAGCCCGTGCGCGAATCGCCGAGCAAGCATCGCGACGTCCGCAGCTTGAACGTGAGCTCGGGACAAGGCGTCAGGCTGAAACTGCGTTTCAGGTGGCCCTGAAATTGCACCAGGCGGCGGAGACAGGTTTGAACGACGTGGCCCGAGAGCAAGGTCTGGAGCCGGGCGAACCGACGACCACGCACGCAGCGCTGACCACATGGCAAGAATCCAACGCGGAGCGGCTGAGCGCGGCAAAACGCCAGGCTGAGGCGAGAGGCGAGCTCGATGCGCTGCTGTCCGGCGGAACCCTCGACGATCTCGTGACGGCAGGAAACGACGCCTTGCGCAGGGCCGATGCCGCCGCCCGAGAGTTGGCGCGCCAAGAGATCGATACGCTCGTCGGTGTCGCCAATCTTGAAGACCTTCTTGCCGACGCACGAAAGGTTGCGCAATCCGCGCACCTTGCAACTGCCGGTGCCCAAGGTCAGCTAAAAGAGCTTTCGGAAGCGCCGGCCAGCGTGGCGGTAGCCGAAGAGGAGCTCGACGAGGCTCACCGCGAGCTTCAGCGGGTGCGTCGACTCGATCGAACGCTTGAGATCACATACGCAATCCTCGAGCGCGCCCAAGAGCGCGTGCATCGCGACATTGCACCGGTCCTCGAGCGAACGCTATGCGAATGGCTTCCGAGAGTGACGGCCGCCCGCTACGCAGATGCCAGTGTCAACCCTCAGTTCCTTTCGGTAAAGGTAAAAGATCCGGTTGGTGAATTTCGCGATGCCGAATTGCTGTCACAGGGCACCTTGGAGCAGATTTATCTACTCCTTCGGATGGCGCTCGTGGAGCACTTGACGAGGAAAGGTGAAACGTCACCACTGATCTTTGACGACGTCACGGTTCAAACAGACAGCGCACGGACAGTCGCGATCCTGAACCTCCTGCACGACATAGGCAAAGAGCGACAAGTCATAGTCTTCAGCCAGGAAGAGGACGTGCGCCGCTGGGCGGAGGCGAACCTAAATCAAGAAGGCGGTGGACTCGTCAGACTCGGCCCGCCGTCCGCTGATCTGCAGGCTCCGCTTCCTGACTGACATTCCGCAAGATTGCCTTAAGTTCGGCTACTTCGCTTCGCAGGGCTTTCAGTTGTGCCTCGACGGCACTCTCGCGGTTTTCCACACGGAGCCAACGAGCCGTCAACTGGGCCGAAATGAAGCCGAGTAGCCCAAGTCCGAAAAACACCAAGGTGCCCGCCAGGACCTTGCCCTCTGGCGTCACCGGCCGGAGGTCCCCGTAGCCGACGGTGGTCACCGTGATAAAGGCCATGTAGAGCGCATCACCGAAGTTGTGGATCACCGGATTGTGGCCCTTCTCGACGATCCAAAGACCATAAGCCGCGCCGAGCCACAGCAGAATGGCGGTCGGCCAGACGATCCATGTCCGCGACTGGTCGGTGTTGGTGACCTCGGATCGGATCAAGGCCACTTGTCGGATCTCACGCGCGAGTCGGAGAAGCCCCAGCAGACGGAGGAGCCGCAACAACCGCAGCGGTCCGATGAACGGCAAGCACGTGATGAGGTCGATCCAGTGCTCCCTTAGATACGCGAGCCTCGAAGGTGCATCGAGGCAGCGGGCCGAGAACTCCAGCAGGAAGACCACTGCTAGTACGCCAACGGCGACGTCGGCAATCACAGGGCCGCTTTCGTCCACGACAACGGAGAGCGCGACGTACGCGAGGGTAAGCGCCGCCATCGTGAGTTCCCACGGCAACTGATGGCGCGTAGTGAATTCGGTCAAGCGGCCGCGCCGCGAGCTGATGACCGTCACTTCTCGCCGCCCTGCTGCGCGAGCAGCCAGTTCAGCAAAAAGACGACGTACTTGGGCTTGTCGACGAGATAGAAGTCAGGATTCTCCTTTCCCTCGCGAGCGATCGAAAACGCGTCGTTATAGACCTCGACATGGATGAGCTTGGCGAGTGGAACGCTCACCGACTTTGTTCGGCCGACATACGCGACGCGCTGGTTGGTGAGGACAAACGAGCCAGTGTCGAGCTTGCTGAGTGACTGCTGCTGAATTGGCTGACCGCTGAACCGCCCAACGCGGTAGCGGATTCCGGTGTGCCCGATTGGGACGCTGAATCCGGTACTGCCGCCAACGTAATGGGTCCTTGTGACCATGCGGGCTAGTGTCGCTGGCACGGAAAAATAGGCGTGCTCGCCGGTCTTGAGCACGAGCGGAGCCTCGACTGGCTGCGCGCCGGAGGTCTACAGCGATGCCGCCATGTACAGAGAGTCGAATCCCATCGCCTTGATGGCGTCGTCGCGTCGCTTGGCCTCCTCGTCCCACGCGTTAGCGGAATCCCGTGTTGAGGCAGCCTTGGCGTCGAGCGATGCAGCCTGCGTTTCGAGATTGGCCGCCGCCGTTCGCTCGGTGTCCGCCGCAGAGACCGAGGGCTGAGGCGCGGCGCGAGCAATCTGAATCAGAAGCGCGCGGAGTTGCTCAGACGCCCGACTCCGATCTTGCTCCAGGTGATGCTCTTGCCGCCGAACGCTGATGCGTTTGAAGAAGCCGGCCGACTTCTCCTCTAACTTCAGCGAGGCTCCGATGTCGTCATTCGCAGCGACCTGTTGGGTCAGCGCCCTTGCCCCGTCGATCGTCGGCTGCAATCCGGCAGGGATCGGCCATTCCTTATCACCCGAAACGAGCGCGGCCCCCGCCTGTGCAAGATGGTCTTCCGCCTGAGTCCGCAACCCATTCGCCGAAGCGGCCGCGTCTCCAGCCCAAGCCCGCCATTGCGCTGCGCGCGAGCGAAGCGCTTCCGCCGTGGCGAGCGTCACCGGGCCGGCGTCGGTCTGAACCTCCGGCCACTCCGTCGTCTTCTCGGCCAAAGAGTCGGTCGACACGGGAGAAGTTTGACTCTGTGAGACCTTTGCCGTCCGACCCGACGGCCACCTGGTCCAGTGGATCGGTCTGTATTCAAAACGCGACTGCCAGCTGTCGCGCCGGGCGGCCAATCTCGACGGCGTGCCCGTGCGGCTACCACTTGCTTAACGCTGAATTAGACTTTCCAAGCCGGAGGAGGATTTGAGCTCGGATGTGCACGGCATTTCCGAGGCCTTCGACCCTGCCCGGGCCCGCGTCCGACGTCCACATCGAGTTCTTGAGGCGAAAGTGACCTAATGTCGACGCCTGACGAGAAAGACAAGCTAGAGGACGCGGTCGATCCGACCGACCTCGACACTTTCGTGCAGGCCGCACGTAAGTTTGGGCCGGACGAGGCACAGCGACGTCTGACCCGGCTCGGAATACCCGCCGGCAAGGTCCAGAAGCTCCGTGCCGCCTATGACGCCGAAGCAATCCGCATAGTCGTTCTTCGTAATCCCCCGAGCCTGGACCGAGCGCACGAACAGCCTTGGTACCTCGGTCCCTCGGACGACGATCGTTTCTGGCCGGCGATCTTGACCATACTCGACAAAGAGGACTGGGTCGCAGAGGACCTCAAAAACCTCGAGCAGGCTTCTACTAAGGTGGTCGCCCGGCTCCGCCATCCACGCACACCGCGGTTCACTACCCGAGGACTGGTGCTAGGTCACGTACAGAGCGGAAAGACGACAAATTTCACTTCTGTGATCGCCAAAGCCGCTGATCGCGATTACAAGTTGTTCATCGTGCTGTCAGGCGTCCACAACAGTCTGCGCGAACAAACCCAAGAGCGGCTCAGCCACTACCTCGTTGATCCCAATGTCGAATATTGGATGCCGCTCACCGGACCGACCAAAGACTTCGTCGCCCCCGAGAACGCGAACGTCTATTTGTCAAAGGTTGGTGAGCACCGCGTGTTGTGCATCGTGAAGAAGAACGGCATGCGCCTGAACAGACTAAAAGAGTGGCTCGCTCATGCAAACGTGGAGGTACTGGCCGACTGCCCAACCATGATCATCGACGATGAGGCCGATCAAGCATCTGTGGCGACGGCTCGAATCAACGGGTTGATAAGGGACCTGCTTCAGCTGCTCCCTCGAGCGGTGTACATCGGCTATACGGCCACACCCTTTGCCAACCTGTTAATCGATCCTTCGGCCAAGGATCTTTACCCTTCGAATTTCATCATCGATTTGCCGAAGCCGAAAGACCACTTCGGCACCGAAGTGATTTTCGGCCGCGACGCGGTGGAGGGCGAAACCGGAGACGGACCCCTGGATGGCTACAACATGGTTCGGGAGGTGGGCGTCGACGAGCTGCAATATCTGCGACTTTCGCCAGGTCAAGCTCCTGACGATTTCAAACCGCAGATTACGAAGAGTCTGCGCAAGGCGATCCTTTACTTCTGGCTTGCGACGGCTGCACGAAGGGTTCGAGGAATTGGAGTTCCGCACTCGACAATGCTCATCCACACAAGCATGCGGGTTGCCGTCCACGAGTCATTTCGAGAGCCGCTTGAGATTTTGCGAACGGAAACCGTTCAGAAGCTCGCGGCGGGAGATCGATTGTTGCTCGAGGAACTCAGGGATCTCTGGGTGGCAGAGACGGCCCAGGTCAAGGCTGAGCTCTTCGAACTTACGCCCGTCGACTTCGCCGACCTCAGGCAACGCCTTGCCGAGGTCATTGGTGCGACACGCGTAGTGATGGACAACTCCCGCAGCAAGGAACGACTCTCGTACTCGGGTGAGGAGTCCGTGATCGCAATCGCGGTTGGGGGGAACACGCTCTCGAGAGGACTGACACTCGAGGGTCTCGTCGTCAGCTACTTCGTCCGAGTCGCTTCCGCATACGACACCTTGCTGCAGATGGGACGGTGGTTTGGATATCGGCGAGGCTATGCCGATCTTCCGCGGATTTGGATGACGAACGAGCTGCGGCAGTGGTTCCGGCACCTCGCGACTGTCGAGGTCGAGATCAGGAACGACATTCGCAGATACGAGGAGGACAACCTCACGCCAGAGGACTTCGCCGTACGCATACGCACACACCCGGCGCTTGCCATTACCGCCGCCTCGAAGATGCAGGACGCCGTCAAGGCCGAAGCAAGTTACGGGGGTAGACGTCTTCAGACGCGGTACTTTTGGACGGAAAAGGACCATCAGTTCTGGCTCGCTGCGAATCTCGGCGCGGCACGCCAATTGGTGCACGATGCGGTGGACATCGACTCTGCCAAGCGTGAAGAGCATGACGCCGACGGTTATGTCGTCATGAGGTCGGTGAAGGTCGACACAGTGTTGAAATTTTTGAGGTCGTATCAGTTTCACGACCAGGCATTCGATCTCGACAATGCCCTGCTTGAGCGCTACATCAAGAAGCAAAACGAGAAAGGCCGCTTACTGGAATGGAACATCGCCATAGTCGGCGCGGATCCGACCTCGGACACGCAGCCGCTGCAACTTGCCACGGTGAGCGTCAAGAAGATCCGACGATCCAAGCTCCGGAATGGGCCTGTCGACTACGCGGACATCAAGACGCTTATGTCAAAAGAGCACCGCGTCATAGATCTCACAAGCGTCAGCCAAACAGAGGCTCGTCGAATGACAGAAGCAGCCCTGATGCGCAAGCGGAAGGACGACGATCCACCACTCCTGGCGATTTACCCGATCGACCGGACTTCTCCACCTGACGACCAGAACAAGGACAGCCGCGTGCCTCTCAATGCGGTCGAAGACGTCATCGGTTTGGGGCTTGTGTTTCCCGGCGGCGGGGCGGAGGCCGCAGTGGAGTATATGAGCGCCGACCTGTCGAGGCTTGGTCTTAAACCTGATGAAGTCGAGCAGCCCGTGGATGAGGACCCCGACGAGCAAGCTGCAGGCGTAGCGTGACCGTCGACGCGTTCGAGCTTGAGAGACGTTGGCGACTGGCCGAGACCAAGCCGGTTGACGAGGCCGACAACGTGGCGGCGGATCCCCTGCCTCTGCCATGGCCGGGATCGCCGGTTATGGTCGGCGTCGATGGACTGGGGGTCCGCCACCTACTGCTTCCGATTCAACAGCACGTCGAAGTGTCGGCGGAGGTGTCAGGAGCCGTGATCACACTCCGGAGGCGTGTCCTCGTCCGCGACGGCCTGTCTCGTGCATATCTGGACCTCGCATGCAAACGCGCAGAGGTGTTCGACCAATTTGCAATTCTCTCGACCGAGCTGTTGACCGCGGCCGCTCCGAATCCAGATGACATCGTGAAGATCACCGTGGATGTGCTCGCGTCGTGGCGCGAGCTTCTTCGGTCGCTCGTACGAAGCGGACTTGGCCGCGACGAGATCATCGGTCTCTTCGGCGAGCTGCTGATTCTCAAGCGAATGCTGGCGATCGACGCCCGTTACAGCGTGGAGGCCTGGACGGGTCCTGGCGGAGGACGACATGATTTCCAGCGCGCCCGTGAGTCACTTGAGGTCAAGAGCAGCACCGCGAGGCGCGGACGACCGGTGGTGATCCATGGTCTCGATCAGCTGGAGCGACTGCCTCAGACCCGGCTGAATCTATGGTGGCTGAGGCTTGAGGTAAGCGTCGGGCGGGGTGAGTCGTTGCGGTCCCTCGTCGACCACGTGCTGGATACGTCTCTGACACGGGCTGATTTGGAGCAGAAGCTCGCCAAGGCCGGCTATGACCTGCACCAGCCGGACGAGTACGAACAGCCGCTGTTCACCCAGATCGAATCGCGCCTCTACTTGGTCGATGAAGCATTCCCGGCTCTTACTCGACAGAGTCTGGTTTCCGGCGAGCTTCCGGCGGGAGTCATTGCTGTCAGCTATGAGATCAATCTGAGCGGCGACAAGCCGGCGCCCGTCGAATCCGCCCAGGAGGACCGTCTTCTTAACTTGTTGGCTCGTCGGCAATGAGGGCCGGGAGCTGGTATTCAGAACCGTTCCCTCCAGGCGGGGCGCTGGCCGCGACCGGAATGTTGAATCAACTCGGTCGTCCGAACCTGTCGTTGATCGAGGTCTTGGCACGGGAGGCAATCCAGAACAGCTGGGACGCTCGTATCGACGAGCGCGTCGTCAATTTCACGGTTGATGGTTGGACCTGTTCAAGTGAACGACAAGAAGAAATCGCGAGCTTGCTCGAGGTCGATCTCCCCACGAACGGCCTGACGCTACATAAATCACTAAAAGCCGAACCCCTGAGGCTCTTGGCAGTGACAGATAGGGGAACGACCGGACTCGGTGGTCCAACTCGAGCAGACGTCGAGTACACCTCCGACGAACCTCGCGACTTCGTGGGTTTCATCAGGAACGTCGGAGAGCCGCGCGACAAGAAGCTTGGTGCCGGTACCTTCGGTTTCGGAAAGTCCGTTTTCTACCTGTTCAGTCGGGCGCGGACTGTTGTCGTCTACACGCGATGCCGAACGGCAGGCACATACGAGTCCCGCTTCATCGGATACGCCGTCGGCGAGGAATACCGGCTGCCCGAGGGAGACGTTTACAAGCCATACACAGGTCGCCACTGGTGGGGGATCCCCGGCGACGGGGTGCAAGACCCTCTCGTCGGTCGTGATGCAGACAAAACCGCCGAAGTCTTTGGATTGCCTCTGTTCGCAGGCGAAGAGACCGGAACGACTGTGGTCGTGATCGATCCCATCACCGAAGATCCCGTCGCCGATATGGAGGCCATCGCATGGGCGATTACCTGGCATGCGTGGCCGAAAATCGTTGCACCCAAGCCCACGATGACCTTCAAAGTCACGTGGGAGGGAGAGGAGGTGACCGTACCGGATCCTCTGAAATCGCCCCCACTCGATGGACTTGTGGCCGCTTATCGCCAGCTTGAAGGCGCCGAAGATGTCGATTGTGCGTATCCGGCGATGCGGCTCGGACGACTGTCGCTGGAACGTCAGCTGGTTCGCGTCAACCGACCCAAATATCCCGAGACGTTCACGCCGCCGATCAGTTCGCCAGTTCACCACGTCGCGTTGATTCGCGCACCCGAGTTCGTCGTCAAATACTTTGCCGGCGACCCCCTTGCTGGGGACGTCGCCGAGTATGCCGGCGTGTTCATCGCCGATCCCGAAGTGGACGACGCGTTCGCCCGGGCCGAACCTCCTACACACGACGATTGGATCGCCGCTCAGCTGAGCGGTACGGACAAGCGACTTGTGAGAGCGCTGTTCTCACAGCTACGAGAGCGACTTCGTGTCTTCGCGCGACCGGTGGTTTCCGATCTCGTCGGCACGGGTGGCATTCCGCTTGGCGCCGCAAGTGCCGAATTCGCCAGCCTTGTCGCATCCGCCCATGCCACCGGCGGTACAACTACGTCGAAGGGCACGAACGGTGGCGGCGGCGGAGATGGGGAGTCAGGAGACGGAGGCGGCAAGGGTGGCGGTCGAACCAGAGGCAAGGTGCGACAGAGCCCTGCAGGTTCGATTGAGGAACTTGGTGAACCACATTACGGCGAGTTCGGGAATGAGCGACTGCTTCTTTTCCCGTTTCGCGTCTTGCGAGCCGTGCCCGACTCTCACTCGGTCGCAAAGCTTGGGATAGGCATCGACGAGAGCCAGCAGGCTGAGCAGGAATCGCCCGACGGTTGGACCCAACCCCGTTTGTTGGGTTGGCTTGGCCCAGACGGCGAAATGGTGCGCAGCGATCAACTTCAAACGCTCGGGCGAATCGGACAAATCTGGCACGCCGCCGTGGTGCCTGTTCCGGACACGGTGACGGTGCTCCGTTTGAGGGTCGAAAGGTCGAGCTCATGACCCAAGCGGGCTTCCCTTACGGCAGGCCGCATGCGAAGTGCGTGATGGCGGACGTATGGCTCCTGCACGACGGAAACGAATATCTCGAAGCTCCCCTATATCTCACGGCTTGGGACTATCACACCAAGCTGAGGTTCCGCCGCCAGTTGCAAGTCAACTTTGAATCGATCAAGCAAGAAAGCGGAATCGGCATAGACGGCCAGCTGGGAATCGTCGTCAGTGCGTTCTCAACGATGACCTGGCTGCGGTCCGAGGCCTTTCATGCACTGCTAAAGGAGGACGAGGCACAGGTCGACGTCCACTTCGAAATAGGGGGTGAGGAACTGGGAGGCGACCTTCGACTACGCACCGCCCTGGTTCTGCATCGAAACGAAACGAGTGCCCCTTTTACCGCCCATATTCCTGGAAGTGTGCTTTGGGATGACCTCCATGTCGTCCGACTTCAAGGTGATGCGCCGCTGTTTCCCATATCGGTAGTGGATTTCGAGAGAGCGGGGTTCGCATCCAACGCAGGTTGGTATCTCCTGATTGGGTCCGATCTCGACGCTCCACTCCATGCATCAATACGCCTGTATCTGAATGCGAACCACAGCCCGGTAGTAGCGGCATTTCAGAACGCGGCGGCACCACGCCCGGAAGATCAGGTTCTCTTGAGAGCAGTCAAGGCGGACGTCGCAAGAGTCATGGTTGAACATGCCTTGAACGAAGACGATCTCCGTGATGAAGGGGAGTGGGACACGGAATCACTTGGACACGCGTTGCGAAGTCTGCTGACCCGGTATTACGGCGGAGAAGACCTTGCGCAAGTGAACGAACGGCGCGTGAGTCATCCCTCCGACTTCAGCGCCGAATTGTTCGGCAAGGTCGGAGTATTCGGTGGCGCCTAGCCTTCTCTATCCCAGACTGCCGCCTGCGGTCGCTCAACATCTGTTTGAGGACTTGAAATCGCAATCCGTCGTCACCATGCCACACGCAACGAGCCATCCGGATGCAGTGTTTGCCGCGCTGGGAGGGGTCGAGGCGTCCAAGGACGTGCTGGGATCATTGGCGGACGCTATTCGACACGAGGCCCGAACGACTGGATTTCCACTGCCGCCCGAAGACGGGTCGGCCGGCGCGGCACGGTTTGATCTGGCATGCGCCGACATCCTCAGGAAACGAATGGACATGGTCCCTGCTGAGGCCGCCTCCGTGGACGTGTGGGCCTTCATCGGCGCAATTCTTCTGCCCGATGTCAGCTTTTGGCGTTTTCCTGAACCACCGGCCGACCGCGTCATCGGGCCAGACCTGACTAGACACGCGTTCGCAAGGCTTTGGTGGCGAGCTTATATGCTGGCAGACCTCGACGGTCAGGCGGGCTTGTCAGTGCTGTCGGCGATCTCTGAAAGCGAGATGAATCAGCTCTTCGAGCGTCGATCGATAGGGGGAAATCGAAAGCTGGTGCGTGCCACTGCGCGCCAATTGCTCAAGCTGGATAAGGATCGTCGCAGGCGCGAACCCGTCCGCGATGCCATTCGGCGGATCCGTCGCCTGCTGGCGTTCCTGGTACCCGAGTCCTTGGCGGACTCCGATTTGGATGAAGTGATCGCCCAAGTCTTCGCCGAGGCGCCTCCCGGCCCGGCTGCACCTCCAGCACCGGTTCAGCCCCCACCGCGTCCGCAGATCGTTACTCCGCCGACACCTTCAGAACCCTCACCTCCGTCCATCGAATTCGACGACGTCCACATTGCCGACGTTCCCGCCCAGATCGCAAGGGTCGTTATCGAGAAGGGCGGCGTGGCCGGCTCGGACCTCCCTGCTGTGTACGAGTCGAAGTACCACATAAGGGTTTCGGCTTCGCGAGCAGAGTTGCTCAACCGACTCGCATGGTCGGCCGGCGGCCGGCAATTCATAAGGCGTGACGAGATCAATGACATTTGGCTGCCTGGATCCGTTAGTCCCAGCCCTATCGCACAACTCGGAGATTGGACGATCGCTCGCATCCGACGGCGCGCGCTGGATCTACTTCGGGCCAATCCGAAGCAGGATCCATGGGAGCAATTGGTTGGGGAGGTCTACCAGTCCGGAGGCGGTCGCACACCGAAGGTCGTTCTTGGGATAGTCGGAAAGATCGTTGCTGAAGTGAGAAGAGAACTGAGACACAAATAACGATGGTCCGACTCTCGCGGAGAGCGTGCAGGGCCCCGTAAGTATCCACAGTTTTTCCACATGCTGTACCAAACGGATGTTTAGATACTAGATATAGCGTTCAACACCCCCTAGACTTGGATCGATGAACCAATCGGAGACCCCGGGTCGTCTCAGGCCGGGGTTCATCGACCTCTTCGCAGGATGTGGCGGCCTCGCGCTCGGTTTCGTCCAGGAGGGGTTCCGACCGGTCGCGGCGGTGGAGTGGGATGCGGACGCCGCGGAAACGTATCGGACGAATGTCGACCGACACATCGAAACCCTCGACATCGCTGACGTGCGCGGTCTGCCGAAGGCGACCATCCTAGCCGGCGGCCCTCCGTGTCAGGGGTTCAGCCTGCTCGGGGGCAGGGACGCACATGACCCCCGCAACCGCCTGTGGCGCGAGTACGTCCGGGTGCTTGACGAGACGAACGCAGACGTCTTCGTCATGGAGAACGTCCCTCAACTTTTGAACTCTGCGCAATTTCGGCTGCTTCGTGCTGAGGTGATTCGGAGTGGATTCAGAGTGGTCGCGGAGGTCCTCAACGCGGCGGACTACGGCGTTCCGCAAATGAGACGTCGGGCGATCGTGTTGGGATCTCGATTGGGTGAGCCCTTCTTTCCCGAGAGAACCCACGGTCCGCTCAGTGCGACGCCGCAGCCATACAGGACTGTCCGCCAGGCGTGGACTGAACCGCCCGCACTACCTGAGGATCCGACCGGCGAGAACTGGCACGTCCGGCGCCCCAGCGTGCGCGCCGAATCCATCATGCGTTACCGCTCCGTCCCCAAAGATGGTGGCAATCGCTTCCAAATGCAGGCGAATCTAGAGGCAGCAGGCTACGGCGACCTGGTGCCGCCATGCTGGCGAAACAAGCCGACTGGCACGACTGATGTGTTTGGTCGCCTCTGGTGGGATCGTCCTGCACTCACGATTCGGACAGAGTTCTTTAAGCCGGAGAAGGGAAGATATTTGCATCCATCGGCTGACAGAGCAATTACGGTGCGGGAGGCGGCCCGGCTACAGTCATTTCCCGACTCATTCGCGTTTCCGCCAGGACAATCGATGGTGAGCGTCGCAAGGCAGATCGGTAATGCGGTGCCACCATTACTGGCCAGAGCCCTCGCGAGAGCAATCCACGAACACCTATGGGAGCACGGGCAATGCACGCAGCCATCGGATCTTCAACATGAGCGGCAGCTGCAGCTGATTGGTTAACGCGGCGATCCAGCAGTCGTACGCGAGGTCGTCGAGATTACGATCGGCGGCGAGGGCCTCTAGGACGGTCTTCTTCCAAAACGTACTGTCCTGGCTTCAGGTCATGTCGGTTCTCGTTACTGGAGATCGGCCATCCCTCCTCGTCGCGGAGTTCGCGAAGCCTTCTAGCCCATTCATATATTCCGGAAACACCGCTCAAGGCCTCTTTGTCCACCACCCCGCCAACATTCAGTCGCAGATACCGCAAGATTCGGTCTCGGCCGTTGGAAGGAAGGCCGAGATTGGCAGCCAGGACTGCAAAGAGATCTCGAACATCGGCCTGGCAACGGCCAAGCTCCGCGAGCAGCCCGAGTACTTCGTCAGCTGCAAGGTCATGATCCACCACCTCTGCCACAAGCGAGTGCTCCTCCTCGAGCACGCCCAGAATCTTCTGCAGCAGCAGTGCGTTGTTCGAGGTGGACGCCTTCTTATTAGGCAAACCACCTGCAGAGTAGCAGCGCCACCAATCTATGGATGCCAGCGTCTAACGAAGCCTACGCTGGCGGCATCGACTGCTGATGCTGCTTGAGCGAGCCCATCCATTGCGACGCGACAAACGTGAAGTGGTCTTTGGGGTCTCCTTGTTGCTCCATCGTGGAATGTGTCTGTTTAACGAGGTCGATGTCGAAGACCACGATTAGCGTGTACTGTTTGCTGTTCGTCGAGGCAAAGACCCGTTCGCCTTCAGTCATAAAGAATCGCGGCGCAGCTGCCTGTGTGCCCTTTACTTCCGCATAGAGGACTTGCCCGCCAGCCGAACGGACCTCGATGTCGAAGCCTGGATTGTTGTGGGGCATCGGTTGTACCGCCGCGCTTGGAAATTTGGTCTTGAGGTACGCGGTTGCGACATGCATTGCGTACGCGTCTACCTCGTGCAACGACTTGGGGCTCGCATAGGCGTTCCCGGTCGAGATCTCACCTGGATCGCCCGAGTCGACCAACCGTTTGAAGATCTGATCTGTAATCTGGCGCACCCCTGTTCGATAGAACAGGCCGCCAGCTTCACCTCCGGGCTCAACCCGTTTACCGTCACTCCAAAGCAGCCCCACTGGGTGCGAGAACTCGCGATAGTCGTAGATCCGGCACAGAAGCCGGTCGCTTTTCGCTGGGCTGTCGCCAATCGCGCCAATCACGCCAGTGCCGAAATACTGCTGTGGCCGCGTCTTGCCGCTCGGCAATCGACGACCTCGGTAATACACAAACCGTTCGCCTGGCCTGACCAGCTTGCGATACCGGCGCGGGTACTCGTACGCCACACCGGTCACATCGGCGTACGCGATCCCGGACTCCGTCGCCTCATTAGTTGAAAGGACGAGAGGCACTTGTCAGTGACTCGCCGTGCGCGTCCGCACGAACCTTTCCGTTAGGTCCGCCATTTCTTTGATCGATTGATGCTCCCAAAACCGCACTACCTTCCAACCCTCCGATGCCAAGACCGCACTGTTGGCCTTGTCGCGCTCGATCGTGCGGTCCAATTTGCGGCCCCACCACTCGCGATGGATTAACGGACGAGTCGCATGTTTGGGACAGCCATGCCAGAAGCAGCCATCGACGAAGACGGCGATCTTCAAACGAGGGAACACAACGTCCGCCTCGCACCTCAGCTCCGCCAGAGGACGACGATCCTTGAAGAAGCGGAGTCCCCGCTTGAACAGCGCGCGCCGCAGGGCCACCTCGACGCTCGTCCCGTGGGGGCGATTGGACTGCATTGATCGCCGGACGCCAGGCGACGACGCCCACGAAGGAAGCGCCAGAGCAGTCCTTTCTCCCACTGAAGCTCGAACGAGTAGCCGCGTAATGCCCATCGCCCGGAGCGAGTCTAGCAAGTGAGTCGCCGTGCCAAAGCGGCCCGAAGGTTCACGCTGCGGCAAGTCACGACGGAGCGTATGCAAGCGGGAAAGTTCCTGGTCTGCGGTTGTTTGGTGGCCCCTCTATGTGTGCCAGGGACCACAAACAGACCGTTTAACAAAGCAAGTTCAGGTCCGTTTCCGGGTCGTTCCAGTTATTCGCCACCGGCTTCCAAAAGCCTCGAACTAATACGAGATCGGGCCTCAGGAGGGTCGTGGAGCCCACGCCCGGATTCGAACCGGGGACCTTTTCCTTACCAAGGAAATGCTCTACCGCCTGAGCTACGTGGGCGGGGCCGCGGCCCAAGAATTCTATTCTGGGTGGGTTGCAGCGTTCTGGGTCGGATCCTGCAGCCAGGCTAGCTACCTGACTCCACCCGGCCCACGTCGGTCAGGATCTCCGCCCGGCCTCGGATCTTGATCGCCGCCGTAAGCTCCGTGAACTGCGCCACCATCACCTCGCCCGCGTCCAGCCGCTCCGAGTGGTGCGAGCGCGTGTCCTTGCCTCGCGTCAGGCCCATGATCACCACCCCGTCCTCCAGCGCCTTCACGACCACGTACCGGCCGCTCGCGGCGCCCTCTTCTTCGCTCATCTCCACTCCTCTTTCTCCTCTCCCCTATCTCCAACTCGGCTTGCCGCGGCCGTTGCCGTTCGACTGCGCCTTCGGCCGCACGGTCTCCAACCTGGTCGACGCCGGCCCGACCAGCTCGTCGAGCTCGGCCTCCAGCGCCGCACCGGCCTGGACATGATAGCGACCGGCATGCACGGTCACCTCCCGGCTCCCGACCAGGACGTGCAGCACCACTTCGTCGCTTCCGGGGTGCCGCGCCAGCACCGCCTCCAGGCGTTCGGCGAGGCCCGAGTCGCTGTTTGGGACCCGCACGTGCAGCAGCTGCCGGCGCGCCACCGGCAGGCACTCTGGGTCGTCCCACAGCCACGCCATGTCGGCCACCACGGAGGCCGTCTCCACTTCGGCCTCCATTTCGGGCTCGACTGGAGAACTTGAGGCGCCGGTCGCCCGCGTGCTCCCGGCCCGCGCGTCCACCTTGCCCGCCACCACCACCACCTTGTCCGGCTCGAACAGCAATCGCGTCTCCTCGAACACACGCGGGAACAGGACTATGTCCACCGTCCCCGTCAGGTCTTCCAGCGACGCGTAGGCCATGATCTGGCCCTTGCGCGTCACCACGCGCCGCACCTCTCGCACCAGCCCCGCCACCCGCACCTCGGTGTCCTGCAGAGCGCTGGTCACCTCCACCGCCTGCGTGTCCGACAGCTTGGCCAGCTCGGCCGAGATCCGGCGCAGCGGGTGGTCAGACAGATATAGGCCGAGCAGCTCCTTTTCCAGCCGCAGCTTGTCTTCTCCGGGCATCGGCGCCACGTCGATGGCGAGGCCGTAGTCGTCGGCCGTCACCTCCTCCGAGCCGACCATCTCGAGCAGCGAGGTCTGGCCCGACTCCCGGTCTCGACGCGCCCGCTCCGCCCGCGCCACAACGTGTTCCAGGACGTAGAACAGCCGCGCCCGCTCGCCCAGCGAGTCGCATGCGCCCGACTGCACCAGCGACTCCAGCACCCGCTTGTTCACGTCCTGGATCGCCACCGTCCGCTCGCACAGGTCTTCCAGCGACTTGAACGGCCCGTCCGCGTCGCGCAGTGAAACGATCGACTCCACCGCGTGCTGCCCCACGTTCTTGATCGCCGCGAGGCCGAACAGGATGCGCGAATCGCTCATAGAGAAGTCCGCGCGCGAGCGGTTGATGTCCGGCGGCAGCACCTCGATGCCTCTGATCCGGCAGTCGACGATCGCCGTCGCCACCTTGTCCGCCGACCCCTCCATGTGGATCAGCAGCGAGGTCATGTACTCGAGCGGATAGTTCGCCTTCAGATAGGCGGTCTGGTAAGCGATCACGCCATAAGCGGCCGAATGCGCGCGGTTGAACCCGTACTCGGCGAACTTCGCGATGCCATCGAACAGCGTCTCCGAAGTCGATGAGGAGATCCCCCGCTCCACCGCCCCCGTCACGAACTTCGTCCGCAGCTTGGCCATCTTGGGCTTGTCCTTCTTTCCCATCGCAGCGCGCAGGATGTCCGCCTCGCTCATCGTGAACCCGGCCAGCTCGCGCGCGGCCATCATCACCTGCTCCTGGTAGATCATCACGCCGTACGTCTCGCGCAGAATCGGCTCCAGCCGCTCGTGCATGTACTCGATGGGCTCGCGGCCCTGCTTGCGCGCCACGAACGCGGGGATGTTGACCATCGGGCCCGGCCGGAACAGCGCGACCGCCGCCGAGACGTCCCCAAACGACTGCGGCCGCATGTCCATCACCATCCGGCGCATGCCCGCGCCTTCGAGCTGGAACACGCCGTGCGTGTCGCCGGCGGACAGCAGCTCGTACGTCTTGGCGTCGTCGAAGGGGATCGACTCGATGTCGATGTCGAGGCCGCGGTGCTCGCGCACCAGGCGTAGGCACGTGGCGATGATGTCGAGGTTCTGCAGGCCGAGGAAGTCGATCTTCAGCAGGCCGATGTCGCCGACCGCTTTCATGTCGTACTGGGTCACGACCGCCTCTTTGCCCGGGCCGAACTGCAGCGGTGTGTAGCGCACCAGCGGCTCGGGTGCGATCACCACGCCGGCCGCATGCGTGCTGACGTTGCGCGACACGCCCTCCAGGGCCCGCGCCACGTCGATCAGCCGCTTCTGTTCCTCGTTTGACTCGTACGCCTCGCGGAACTCGGGGACTTCCTTGACCGCGTCGTCCAGCGATTTCGAGCGTCCCTGCCACACCGGGATGAGCTTGGCCAGCCGGTCGGTGTCGCGCAGCGGCACCTCCAGCACGCGGCCCACGTCGCGGATGGCCGCCTTGGAGGCCATGGTCGTGAAGGTGATGATCTGCGCCACCCGGTCCGACCCGTACTTCTCCGAGACATATCTGATGACCTTCTCGCGACCCTCCACCGAGAAGTCGCAGTCGATGTCGGGCATCGACACCCGGTCGATGTTCAAGAAGCGCTCGAAGATGAGGCCGTGCTGGATCGGATCGAGGTTGGTGATGCCGAGGCAGTAGCTCACCAGGCTGCCGGCGGCGCTGCCCCGGCCCGGCCCCACCACGATCCCGTGCGAGCGCGCGTATTTGTAGAAGTCCCACACGATCAGGAAGTAGGACGCGTAGCCGGTCGCCTTGATCACGGCCAGCTCGCTCTCGGCCCGCTCTTTGGCCGCTGTGCCCGGCTCGCCGGTGTAACGCCAGTTGAGGCCGTCGGCGACCACCCTGGTCAGGTACTGGTCGGGCGTGAGCCCGTCGGGGACATCGAAGGGCGGCAGCAGGGTGGCGCCGAGGTTGATTTTGAGGTCGACCATCTCGGCCACGTCGAGGGTGCTCGCAAGCGCCTCGGGCAGGTCGGCGAACGCGGCCGCCATCTCTTCCGGCGTCTTCAGGTAGTTCTCCTGGGTCGAGAATCGCCAGCGGTTGGGATCGTTGAACCGCGCCCCGGTCTGCAGGCACAGGAGCACGTCGTGCGCCTCGGAGTCGTGCTTGTGGACGTAGTGGAGGTCGTTTGTGGCGCAGAGCCTCAGTCCGAATTCCTTGCCGAATCCAATAAGCGCCTCGTTGACCCGGTCCTGCTTGTCGATGCCGTGGCGCTGCACCTCGAGCAGGAAGCGGTCCTTGGTGAAGATGTCGCGGAACGCGGCCACCGACTCCCTGGCGCCGTCCATGTCGTTCTCGACGATCCGGCCCGCCACCTCGCCTTGCAGGCAACCCGAGAGGGCGATCAGGCCGGCCGAGTGCTCGGCCAGGATCTCCTTATCTATGCGAGGCTTGTAGTACATCCCCTCCATCTGCCCCACTGTGCAGAGCTTCATGAGGTTGAGGTAGCCCTCGTGGCTCGCGGCCAGGAGGGTGAGGTGGCTCGGGTCGCGGTCGACCCGGCCCTCGCGCAGCAGGCGTGATCGAGGCGCGACATACACCTCGCAGCCCACGATCGGCTTGATCCCGGCCTCCTTGCACGCCTTGTAGAAGTGGATGGCGCCGTACATGACGCCGTGGTCGGTGAGGCCTAGGGCCGGCATCTCCAGCTCGGCCGCGCGGGCGACCATGGCAGGGATGCGGCTGGCCCCA
>Ga0070698_100001868_pt1 | contig 23462 bp, 26 predicted proteins | sample KBSK1502metaG_FD_65477 | JGI IMG/M metagenome (GOLD analysis project Ga0070698, IMG submission 65477) | Corn, switchgrass and miscanthus rhizosphere microbial communities from Kellogg Biological Station, Michigan, USA - KBS K1-50-2 metaG | ecosystem: Host-associated > Plants > Roots >...
GGAGAAAGAATGAACAGGACTTCGTAAGTCCTCATACATCCTCCTTCTGGCCTAGCGGGACCTCGACGTAGCGGGGTCCAAGGAGCTGGCAAGTTGTAGGGGAGATAATAGTTGAGCAGCGGCAATTATTTCCAGGGCGAGATCGCGTAGATTGATTTCATGTATTCGGTCACGACATCGGATCGGTCGCCCGAGTGCCGCCACCAGTGATCGGGATCTGCCGGCTCATAGCGATCGGCGCGCATGATCACCTCGAACGAATTGCCCGCCGCCTTCCGGAAGAAGCGCCCGGCGCGCGCTGTGTGATAGGGCGACGTCACAACGATGATGCGTTTGTACTTTTGCAAACGTACGAAATGAGCGACATATCTCGATTCGCTGATTGTGGTGTCTTGAGTCGGTGACTGCAGGATCGCTGACGCTGGAACGGCCATCTGATGCAAAGCATCCTTCTGGATGTCGAGCCATACCGGCACTTTCACATGCACGCGACTCAGAACATTACTGCTGCTGATATCCGGCGAACGCATGAGGAGGATTCGCTTTGCCCATCCTTCTCGAAAGAGCGTTCCGGCCTCAAGGGTTCGTTCGAGGCGGTAGGAGCCAAGCACGACGATGGCATCGGCGGGAGCGAGAGGGTCGGTACGGATCAGCGGGCGGCTAGCATAACGCATCGCAGTGACCAAGGCGCCAGCAAGAGCTAACGCCAGGATCGCGGCACTTGCCAGCCTACGTAGCCGCATCAGCCCCGGAACAGGCCGACCTCTTTACCTGAGACGTAGCCCGAGAAGAGTCGTGTCGTGGCGGGCACACCCAGGTGATGCGCTGCGACTTCGGTGAACAGGTCACGAAAATCGGTCGTAACGCGGAGATCACGTTGCTCGTGCAGTCTGTCCTTCGCCAACCCGGGCCAGTTCCCGAGGACCCTTCCGCCGGCGACGCTCCCGCCGAGCGCCATCATGGCGCCAGCGGTTCCGTGGTCTGTTCCTTTCGATCCGTTCTCCCTGACCGTGCGCCCAAACTCGCTCACCACCAGAATGAGCGTCTTCTCGAGAGCGCTGCCGATGTCAGTGCGAAAAGCATCCAGCGAGCCCGCCAAGTCGGCGAAGTCGGTGGCGTTGGATGACGCCTGGTTCTGATGGGTATCGTAATGCGCTTCCACGTTGACGAATATGCAACGCGTGCCGACACCTGATTTTATGAATTGCGCGGCTTCGGTCATTGCATGGCCAAGAGACGTATCGGGATAAACGGCGCCATTGGCAGGCTGAATCGCGAAGGCTCGATTCGACCTGACGATGCGCATCGCTTGGAGACCAGCTCGACCTGTTCCGCCGACCACATCTCGCCGATTCGCGTAGAGATCTTCCAGAAGGCGTTCCGCTTCGTCTGCCCACCCTGTCGGAGCGAGAACGGACGACGCAACATTGCTAGTAACGAACGCCCCGTCCCGATTCACCACCGAGCGCGGAACGAAAGGAGAGAGTCCGACGACTTTGGTCAGACCGCGACCAGGCGTGGATTCCGCGCAGCGGCCGAGCCAGCCGGATTTTGGTGGGCCATTGGCGACAGATCCCGTCTCCATGAACTCCTGCGCCACAAAATGAGAGCGAGTGGAATCGTAAGCTCCAACCGCATGGACGATCGCGAGCAGCTTTTCGTCATATAGAGGCTTGAGCGGCCATAGTGCAGGATGAAGTCCAAAGAATCCATCCAGATCGATCGCAGAGTTGGGTTCTCCGCGTCGCGGCGGTCCTAGAGCAATAGTCGGACGGACTCGGTAATACTCCTCATCCGCATACGGTGCAGCGATCGCGAGGCCATCCACTCCGCCGCGTAAGAAGACGACAACTAATGTTGAGTCGATTCGCGCCGCGGATGCTGCGCGGCCAAAAACCGAGTCGACCGCCAGCCTGGTACCGATCGTGGCCAGCGCAGTCGCGTGAATGAATCGGCGGCGTGAAATACTCAATCGCACCTCAATGCCATTGAAACTCCGGGCTGGCTAATGTCAGCGCCACCATTTTGTTGAACCGCGGTAGATGACCGTCGGTCGCCTTTTCGAGTACGGCGGCGGTTGCCGGCGAGGGCACGCGTCCGAACACTTGCCGCCACATCTCATCGATTCCACTGTCAGGGCTTATGTCGGACTTAACGCCGGATAGTTCGTTTGCGGCGAGCTTGCACGCAAAATTGAAACGCTGAATCCAGTCAAATCCGTTGAGCCAGTCCGAACCACGATTCGAATACCCGCAAGGAGGCGAGCATTCATACGGAAGCATGCCCATGCGCAGAAGCGCTCCGTGCGTGATGCTTCGGGCGTCCGAAACGTCGGCGCCCACGGCTCGGATCGCGCTGGCAACGAATTCCAGCGGGGTCTTTACCTTCATAGCGATGGCGCCGTCAGACCAGAATTCGTCCGAGCGAAGGATTGTGTTTGTCACGGCGCGCAGATCGCCGCCAGTCGTCGCGAATGTCTCGGCGGCTCGGTTGACGACCGACATGGGTGGCTCGTCGGATAGAAGGCGTTGCGTGAGCCGGTATGCGACAAAGCGAGCCGTGCTCGGATGGGAAGCCAAATAGTCCAATACCCCCTCGCCATCTTCTTCGTCCCTGCTCGCCGGAAGTTCCAAGGCCATGACCCGTTTTGGTTCGCAGTCGTGCTTTGGCGATACGTAGGCGTAGGCGAAGGTGGGATTTCGAGAAAAGCAGTCTGCCTGCCAACCAGTGAACGCCCGAGCCGTGTCGACGACATCTGGCTGGTGATACCCACCTTGCACGGAAATCGTATGCAGCTCCATCAACTCACGTCCGTAATTCTCATTGAGGCCCTCGACGAGTACGCCGGCTTCGTATCGATTCGCGACGTTGCTGGTGTTATCGAGATAAGTGAGCATGGCCGGATGCCGGGCTGTTGCTCCGAGAAGATTCCGAAACTTTCCCAGAACATGCGGGCGGATTGCATCGCGTTCGTAGGACGCAATGAGCGGATAGCGCTCCTTCGCCATCACGTTGAAGTGGTTGTACCAGAAGTCCGTCAGGACCTCGATCAGCTGATTGCGCGCATAAATGCAGCGGATGATTTTCGACGAATGAAGATCTTCACGAAGCATCGCGTCCGGACGATTGCGGATGTTCTTCCAGATCTCGAGGCTGCTTTGACGAAGCGAAGGAAACGGAGCAAGCCGGCCCTCCAGCGCGGGATCATCGCCAGGAGCGGCCAGTGCGTCATCGATCCAACGCTCGAAACCGACTTCCAGGACAGAATCAATGTCACCGTGTGCCGGTCCGAACGCCGCTCGGTTAAGCAGATGTGCCGCGAGACGAGGGCTCTGAGCCTTGCGCGAGTGTCGAAACGTCATCGGGTGAGCCGCTGTATTCTACCGCTGTAGTATTGTGCAAAGTAAAAGACCCTGATCACAATGATGGAGAACGAACCTCGGCACCGCACAAATCTGCGCCTGCTGGCGCCGCTGTTTCTCTTCGCGGGGATTAGCTTCTTTGCCGCGCCGATTTTCCATCCCAATAATACTTGCGCCGATTGGCTCATGAAGTGGGGGCAGTTGTCGGCTGATCGGATCTGGATCCCCATCCATCAGGTCGCATCGCTCGGATTCGCTCTTGGTGCAGCGACGCTGTTTCTTTTCGCGATCGTCGGTCCACGGCAAATGGTCGGCTTGTGCGGCGGGGCTGCCGCGACCGCGGGCTTCGGAATGATGTCGATGCTTACGCTGATTCACGCGACGAGCGTCAGCGTCCTGGGCGCGGCCTACAACTCGGCCACAACGACAACCCAGCGCGAATCCGCCCGATTGATGGCCATGGCATTGGTTTCGTATGACGTGGCGGTCGAAGGCGTGGCCGCTGTTCTACTCTCGACCGGCCTCGTTATGCTCGCGCTGTACCTCTTCCGAATCGAGGCGATTTCAGCATTTCCTGTCTTAGTTCTGGCGGGCGATGGCTCGATCTGGGCGGTTCAATACTTCAGGCTTCTGCGCGTCTTCCATTACGGTTTTCCGGAATGGGTGCCGTACACATCACTCGGATTGTGGCTGTGCGCCGTCGGCGTCTTGCTCGCGATTCCGCAAAAGGCACCTCGACTCTCCGGCGAAGTCGTGGCTGCAACATAATTGCAGCATGTCGCCAATCTCGCCTGGAACGTTTGATGTCATTCACAACGCGATGCAGATCGGCTCGCTGGCAGCCTTCGCGATCTTTGTCGCCCTCGGGGTGCGCGTCCTGACCTCAGCTGCCGAGAGGCGGAGGCGCGCCATCAATCATCTTCTCGCCTACACGCTTGGCGTTCATGCGTTTCTCCTCATCGCACAAAAGGACGCATGGCCATTTTCGGTCTATCCGATGATGGCGGCGGTGAGCCGCAACCGTTCCGATCAGCACCAAATGATCGTGGCGCGAGGCGTCGACGCGCAGGGACGCGAATGGCCCGTCGATCCGATCGCCTGGTCGCCGCTGTACCCGTCGTCAACGTTAGCGTGGTTCGACGTCGGCTATCCAAGCGCTTCGGCGGCGGAGCGTCAGAGCGTGATGCGATTTCTACTCGAAAGAGCGGAAAAGGCACGCCGCCAGCGCGCCGCCGGCGAAGCGTTCATTGGAAACCGAGCTCTCCTTGGTCCGCTTGCTGCTCCTGACACTAACCTTTACGGAGCTGTATCTCCGGCGCCGATGCCGTTCCGCGCCCTGCGCATTTATCGCGTTTTCTGGAATCCAACTGCGTTTGCGCGCGATCCTTCGAGGGTGACCAGAAAGCTTCTGTGCGAATATCGATCATAACGTTGCGGGAGGCATGGAACGCTTTCTGGTTCCGACCATCAGCGCCTAACGGCATCATCGCGGCCCGCGTCGTGATTGCACTCAATGCGCTTTGGCTTATCGCATCGCGACCGTTACTCCCAGACGTCGTGCGCTGGCCCGCGCCATTCTGGACACACGCCGATGTCTTCATCCGAACCAGATTCTTCGTTTTGCCACTTCCCTTCTTTGTGGAGATGACGCTGTATGCGATCCTCGCGATCGCACTTGTCGGCGCGGCAGCCGGTATCGCTTTGCGGGTCTGTGCTTTCGCGGCCGCGATCCTGATCTATCACTTTGCGCCGATGGAGGACATCTTCACGTCGATTGGAGGCCCCTTCTTCCGAGGATTTACGCTGCCGTTGCTTGGGCTCCTCATCCTCGCCCAGTCGCAACGTCCGAAGCGAAGCGACGGCCCATCCTCCGAATTTCGATGGCCCCTCGCGCTGATGCAGGTCCTGTTTGCGTTCACTTATCTTTTGTCAGGCTTTTCAAAGCTGCGAATTGCCGGCGCATCGTGGTCAACCGGCGACACGTTCGAATCGATTGTCCTGGCGATGATGATTCCCGACAGCGTTCCACCGTGGGCACACTTTTTTGTCGGAAATGCACTCCTATGCTGGCTTGGGGCGATCGTCGGCACAGCGTTGGATTTTCTGTTCATTGTCGCGGTCCTTTCGCGGCGCGCTGCTCGACTAATCATTCCGATCACCTTCATCGCACACTTGGTTATCATTCGCGTCCTCGGCGTCGTATTTCTCGGCATGCCGATGTTGCTGTTGTTTGTTAACTGGGATTGGGTACGCGAGGCGTTGCGAAGGGAAAGCGGCGCGAGAACCGAAATCGCCCTAGCAGAGTGAGGATGACCCAGCAGTCGATTTCGCGTGCGCCGATCTTCCGGTGCATGCGCCGTGCGCCGCGATTCGTGACGTTCACGTGGTATTCGACCTCCTCCACGCCGTCGCGAGACAATGTCGCGGCCTGATGCATCAGGACACTGCCGGTCAGCGAATGGCCGCGATGTCGCGGGTCGGCCGTTCCACCGCGGTTGAAACCCACCGGTCCGGCGGGCCGCTCGGCCAGGGAGCACGCTGCGGTGCTGCCATCGGATTCAGAGATTGCTACGAATGCCAGCTGTTCGCCGCGTGTCGACGGATCGACGTTTAACATCCGTACCGCTTCTTGCCATCGTGGCGACTCGGAACCGACACATTCGTAGCGATAGCCCGGCACCGGAACAAACTCCGGCGGTGGCGGAAAACGTCCGGTGACGATCACATCCATGTCGATGAGTCTCCCGCCGGTTCGGCTCCAGAGACGCGCCAGAAATCCGCGAACTCCGTAGAGCGCCCATGCCGTTTGAACTCTTGCGTTGAGGCGGTGAAGGAGCCAGAGCGTTGCAATCATGACTTGAGCGGGTCGCCGGCCGAGTGCGAACGCTGCCTCTGCAAATCGGCGATTTCGCCGCTGCGCTTTCGATTCCCGGCACATCGGCATTTCATTGACCACGCGACCCACGATTGCCGAACGCGGAATGGGCGCATCGACGACCTCGTTGGCGTCGCCTCGCGTCATCATCCACTGTTCCCGCATTTGTAGCAGACGGTGAACGACGACTTCGTCGCGATGGAGAAAGACGATCACATCGCCGGGCGTCACGTTCTCATCACAAACAATATCCAACGGTCTGCCTGGTGGAATCGTCGGAAGCATGCTGAACCCCCGGAAACTCGTTGTGATTCGGCGCTGCTGCTGCTTCCAAATTGTCGCAACCGAGGCCAGTTGCTTCCCGCTCAGCGGCTCAGAGGCGATCACGCTACGTAGCCGGGACGGGCGCCGGCAATCGCAGCAGCGGGAACCGACGCGATGCGGTGATCCGGCAGCAGGAGATACGGACCGATGCTGTCGCGCGTATGACGGTGTTTGAACGCCCAGAAAATTCCATCGAGGTAGAAGTGCAAAAGAACCACCACGTTCAAGATCCAATTGTGAAATCCCATCGCGTGGATGTGATGCACGAAGCGATCGGTGACAGATGTGGTCGCGACGAGCGCCAGCAGCAGGATCAAAATGCGAGGGATCGATTGGCTCACGTATGCGAGCGCTCGCTGCGCATGTGAGCCTTGCTGGCGCGAGTACTTGCGATGATTGAGCAGCCACAGAATTCCCATGTACTGGAGATAGTGACCGGCAAGCATCGCTGAGGTCGCCGTCGACCGGCTCGTCAAGATCACATAGGGAGCGTAGAGAAGAACGGACGTGCCGAGAAAAATCATCTCTGGGGAACGGAATTTCGATCCTCGCCGCATCATCCGCGTCAGCAACACGCCCAACGCCACGACTCCGACCGTAAGGAGTACCGGTCCGAGATACGGCGCGACCGGAAATGGCAGATATGCGAAGTAATGAACGAAGCTCGGCTGCTTTGAAATCGTGACGGAATACATTCCGCCGGCGAGACAAATCAGCGCCACATTGGCGGCCACCTTTTCTCGTTGATTGTCGCCGCCGTTCAAATGACGGTAGATCGACAGGATTCCGACGCTTTGGCGAGAAACGTGGAAGACGTTCCATGCATCCACGACGAGCGCGACGAGCAGATAGAGCTTCAAAACGAATGAGGCGGTCAGCGCAAGCACGATGAGAACCGGACCAAAGAAGAACGCGATCTGCCGGGTACGAGCGTAAGCAATGTTCTTGTCGTCGAAGTAGAAGCTATACGTCGATAAGTAGTGCGGCATTCCGAGGAAGAAGAGCGAGAAACCGCTGATGAGGATCGAGTCGACGAAAGGGGTAAATCCACAGATTAGCAAACCGAGAAGTGGCGGCAGCGCAAGCAGCCACAGATCGTAATTTCTTGATTCGATCCAGCCCGTGCGCGTCTCTGCCATGGCGAAATCAACTTGCGCTCAACTGCGCGACGAGGCGCTTGGCGGCCTCAATTTCCTCTTCGGTGAATCCAGCCTCACGCCGGACGCCTTCGGCGACAGGATAGACAGTGGCGGCCTCGCCGGCGATGATCTTGAGCGCGTCATTGGCCGCCGACACGGCACGTGTCAGCTCGAAAACAGCCGCCGCTCCGCCTTCATCCATTAGCCGCTTGATCCATACGTTCGCATATCGCACGTGCTGCACTTCATCAGCGAGCTGAGCGTCGAACAGCTCCTCCAAATCGCCTCTCCCCTCCCGTCGTGACCCCTCGGTCACTTCTTTCTGGATGGCATCGATTCCGGCCGCCTCGAAGCTGCGGTTCTGGACAGCGAGCCTTCCGATTAGCGAGGAAATCCGAGTGATCAGGCGATACTGAAAGTTCATCACTGGATATTGGCCGACTATTGCGCCGCGACGCTCGAAGCACGCGCGAAACGCCTCAATATGTCGTGCCTCATCCCAGCATTGGCGCGCCATTGACATCCGCAGCTGCCACGGCGCATTCGGAAAATCGGCAAGGTTGCGCGCTGAAATCTCCAGACCGTTGATTTCCTCGTTCATCTGCCGGTGCAGGAACTCGCGCATCATCTCGCTGTCGCCGGCATCGAAGTTCGCCATCTCCGACCACAATTCCCTGACGTCGAAGCGACCGTCACGCGCAGGGCCGGATGCAAACAGACGCGGATCGAGTGCGCTGCTCACGATCGGCCCTCTTTCTGTTGCGCTGGCAGCAGGGAACGGAAGCCGGCCTGTCTCAGGATTTCGTGAATCTCATCATCGCTGAACTCAGCGAGTTTTCGATCCTCGATATTCACGCTCGGGACCTGAGCCTGTGGGTCGCCGTACACCTTTCCGATCGCATTCGTGTCGCCTGCCTTCGGCTGAAGCGCGACATTGACCTGACTCAGAAAACGCACCGCCATGGCGACCTTCATCAGGACGCGCGGATTCTCCGCCGCAAGCTGTTTGATCCAGCGATTCGCAAACCGGACATGCTGAATTTCGTCAGCGAGAATGGCGTCAAGGACGTCGGCAGTCGCGTCATCGCCGAGCGCGCGCCATTCGCGAATCGTGCTGCCAACAACGTCCATCGCTCCTGCTTCCAGAGTTCGATTCTGCGATGCGAGTCGCCCCGCCAAATCGTCGATGGCACATGTGACCTGCCATTCGAACGCCGAGATCGGAAACTCACCCTTACGACCGCCCATTTCGAGCAATCGCCGATGTAGGGCCGTGATGTGACGCGATTCATCCCAGCATTGCCGCGCCAATTCCATGCGCAGCCCCCACGGCGCGTCAGGGAATTCGACCAGGCACTGTGCGGCGATGTCGAGGCTTGTTATCTCGTTGCTCATGTGGCGGTGGACCGCTTCGCGGCGGGCCACGTCATCGGTGCTTTCGTACGTGTGGAGTTCGCTGTCGCGACGGACAACCTTGAAGCACGCATCACGCGCAGGTTCTTCCCGAAGCGACAGACCCTCCTCCAGCACGAATCCAATCGTTTTCATGCGCTTCCCCGCTCAACGATATTCGCGTGTGCGCGTTCCTGTCCCACGAGTGCATCGAAGCGAATGCTTTTGATTGACAGGTCGTTACGAAGCTTGGTCGCTTGGTCGCGCATGCGTGTTATGTCGCCGAGGATCCTCTCGATGACGACGACGGACGGAGCGTCAAGTAGCGAATCCGTGTCCCTGATGTAGTCGCGATAACGGCGTTTCATCGCGGGCAGAAAGACGTCGTACAACGCCGAAAGCCGCGCGGCAGTACCGTCCGCTGTGAAAATCTCTTCGAGAAATTTCGCGTACGACGCGGTCGGCGGCAGTGTGTAGTGCTCCGGTTGCCGGAGCTCGAAGGTTCGCTTGCCGAGAGCATCCGCATGCTGCGCGAAGTCCCATATGTGACGGCCCAGCACTATTTTTACTTCCATTTCGGGCGTCAGCGGGGTCCAGGCCGCTGTAATCTCCATGAGCCGAACTTCAATGAATCGAAACGTAGCGATTGACCGGGCGCGATCACTGACGGTCAGTGGCATGGCGTCGTCGAACCTCGCAATAAGATTTTAGAAATTGTCCGGTAACCTACACTGATCGAACGTCGTCGTCAACGATCGAGATGCCGCGGTCTTCCCATGGAAAGAATAGCAAGAGCAGAGGCGTGCTCAAGAAAATTACTCCGAACACCTTCCAAATGAAGAGGTGACCCACGAAGAGAATCGGCACGACAATGACGCTCGTCCGAGGGAAGAACAAGGGAACCAGCACCGCGAAGTCAAGGAAAAGACCGCCCACCGCCCCCACCCATCCGAGTGCGACGCTCGCCGCCCACGCCGGAGCCCACGGAGGAACGAATTCGGGCAGAGCCATGGAGCGTACCAGCGAGCGAAAGTAGTCTGATGTAAACCAAATCGGCCCGACATTCCACAGTTTCGCCACTCCCGACGACACATAGATGTTCACGACCATGACCCGCACAAGCATCAGCGGCCACCGGAACTCGGATGATGGCAATCCCTGTAATCGCGGGACTTCGGTGAACGCTAAAAGAAACAGCGCGAGTGCCGGCAGGGTCAATCCACGAAAGTGCGGACCACTTCCCACCGTCAATATGCTTTCGAGGGGAGCGAATCTGTACAACAGAAGCGCGGACAAGAAACACGAGATGCGCGGCAAAAGCCCACTCGCGGCGGAAGCAAGAGACAACGCGAGAAGGACGTACAACATCGTCTCGATTCGCTGTGGCATTGGGAAAAGGAGAAATCGAGCACGTAGCGGTGGCTCGACGGCGGTCCAGAAAACGTGAGGCCACCGTAATACCTCCGGTAAGTCAGGACGGGAGAGCACTATCCAAAGAGCGTTGAGCGACACGAGCGCCCGACAGATGATGATGCCAACTGGACGCGCGGGCCGAAACCAAAATCGCTTCCACGCCTCTACGACGGTCATTGCGTGAATTCCAGGAGCAACTGACGTCTCGGCGCCGCTGGCGGCGCGGCAGCAACCCATTGCAAGCGATAGACACGGATACCGACATATGGTTGGCGTGAAACCACAGCTACCCGCTGGTACGAATATGTATCGGGAGCGGAGAATGTCCCGAGAAAGCGTTCGTTGCCGAATCGATCGCCAGCCTCGCGCGCTTGGCGTGCCCACTCCGCTTTTTGAAGCAAAAAGCGTCCGACCTCCTTCCGCTGTGCCGGGTCGGTGCGATCGAAGACGTTTTCGAACCAACCTCGAATGGATTGATTGGTCAGCGGCGACCACGCCTGGGGATCCACCTCCCACTCGGATCCATCGGCGGTGATTGCTCGGACAGCGATCATGGTCTCTACTCGCCCGGAAGTGGAGCGGTCATTTGCCATCATCGGAAACGTTGCCAGCGGCCATGCGTCGCGTCCCGAAATCGTCATGATGATCAGGAGAATAAGCACGTATCCGATGAGCGCGTTGATGGCCCTCCGTCGGGGCACGCCCCCCAAGAACAGCAGAAACGCCGACATTCCCACAAAGAGAAAAACCGCTGCGGCGCGCGCGAGCTGCGTCATTGTGCTTCGGCGTGTAGAAGCTCTCGCTCGACCAACGCAGCCGTTTCATCAGGCGCTGCAGCCTTGAGGCGGTAGCAACGGCAACGTGAAAGGAGGCGAATCATCTCAAAGACACGCGAGACCTTCGTGCCCTCCTGGAGCGCAGTCGCAATCGGCTGCATTAAGGCCAGCTCCTGGCGTCCAGCATCGATCGCATGCATCGTCGGATTAGCGCCAAATCCATCGAGAAAAACGACACTTTGCAGCCGAGCATGAGCAGGCTCAATGACGTCAAGGATGTCTTCGATCGGAACCCGCATCATTCCATCTTCGTCGACGAAATGGGCCACTCGGTTTAAAGCACTTTGCACCGCTGCTGAGCGTGGTCCAGGCTTGATTCCGACCGGCCTCCGAAACGGAAGCAGCATGCCATCGGCCGGATTGTAGACGGCCATTTCGTCGCCGAGGAATCCGTGACCGCGTACCGCCAGTGCCAGAGAGAGGGTCGACTTCCCGGTCCCTTTCATTCCGACAAGCATCACCCCGCCCTTGCCGAGATTGAGTGACGCGGCGTGAAAGAAAAGAAACTCAGTACGAAATCGCAGAATGCGCAACATGAGGAAATTCGCCAGAATCCGACGCCAACGCGGAACGAGAAGGAAATGCGCAAAGCGGCGTTCGAAGACGAATAGGGGCTCATCGAGGCCGTCGAGAGCAACAGCGTTTGGACGACCCTCGACGGGGCGCAGCGGGATGGTCGCCGACCCGAAGCTGAGCAGAAAGTCTGCTGCGTCGCTGAGGTCATCACCTTCGACGACGATCGTTCCGGCGTTGGACGTTTGTCGGGTCTCAACGCGAACCCGAACGCTCCGGGGAGCCAACGAATAATCGAGGAGGCGCTCGCCGGTTCCGAGAATCAGGCGCAGCTCATCCATTAACATCCGATCGTCGGTACTGACTTCGAGATCGATACCGAACAGGCCGAAAGACGCTGATGTCAGAGCCGGCTCCAGAAAGAAAAAACCGCACTCGATGTGCACCGAGTGCGGTTTCATGGTAGACGCGATTAAGTAATCAGCAGGCGGCGGTCCACCAGGTTTGCATGGCCTGGGTCACCTGGAAGGTGTTGAGGACGTCGCGTTCGCTCATCACCTGCACACGGGGCGTTACATAGGCGGGACGATCCGAATTCTTGGGTTCACGGGCAACCTTGAGAAGTTCGTTCTCCTTCATTTTCACCCTCCGATGTACCCACGATTCTAGGTAAACCGTCAACATCTAGTCAAGAAGTAATCCGAGGGAGGTCAATTCAGCGGCCGCGGATTGGACGTCTCGGATCGCCCTTTCCAAATCGACATCGCGGAACTCCTCTATCAAGCGGGTCGCGATATCGCCCAGCGGCGTGCCGCCATCGCAGCTTTTCCAGACGAAGGCCATGGTCTGGTTCAGTACAAAGAACTTTGACTGTGCAGGATCGAACAACATCATTTCATTCTGAAGGGGCGCCTGCTCGATCTTGGGATTACGACGCAATTGTCGCACGCTGGCAGCGGACATCAACACACCTCGCACTGTTGGAATCGGGGTCGAATCGTACGAAGGGTTGCCGAAGCGAGTCAAGGCGCACGCCGCGGCGCACGCTTGCCGCCTCGGGTCGCGGCGCGCATCTGCAGGAGCAGAGTCGGAAGCGGAAACGGCTCGTTAGCATCTTGGAGGCCTTCGCGCGTGGCAACCTCAATGGACGGAAGTGGCGGCAGAACGGTGTAGCCGTCGTTGTGGAGCGTTCGGACATTCCTCTGCACAGCCGCATGGTCCCACATCGCTGCATTGGTGACCGGAACGAAGAAGACCGGAGCGCGCGTCGCGAGGATGAGAGCCGCGATCAGTTCGTCGGCAATTCCATGCGCCACTTTGCCGAGGATGTTCACTGTCGCCGGATAGACGACGATGACGTCGACGTTGCGACCGAGTTCGATGTGCGGAACATAGATGCCGTCGGCACTATCGTCGATCTCCGTGAATACCGGATGCCGGCTGGCAACCTCGAGCGCGTAGGGCGAAACCATCTTCGACGCCGCGCGTGATACGACGACTTGAACGTCGTCGGCAACGTGCCGGAGAAGAGCGAGTACGAATCCCGGAAGCGCGTAAGCCTGAAATCCTCCGGACGCGCACAGCAGAACTTTTCCCATTCGGCGATCGGAATGAGCCTTCTTCATCGTTCCTCCGATGTGACATGGTAAACTCCCTCGCCTCTCGTACGCACGATGCTGTGGGTGGTCCGAGCTGCGCCCTTCGTCACTCTTCTGATCCTCGGCGCGATCGTCAATCTCGCGCGTGGACGACCATACGAACGACTTGCCACGAACATCTTCATCTTTTTCTTCGCGGGCATCAGCTGCGCTCTCGGCCTGAGCCAGCACGATTTTTGGCCGTTTTCCTGTTATCCCGTCATGGTCGAATCATCGAGCGGCATCCCGGCCGCGGTGTGGTACGAGGCGTGTGTCGCTCATGACAGCGGAGAACAAGCGCTCGACAGTTCGCCGATCACACGCTCGGTCATGGAGAAATGGATCGAACGGCGATTCATGCGACTGCATCCCGAGGAGCAGAACGCCGCGGCGCGCTTTCTTCTGCAGAATCGCTGCGCGAACACACGTCCCCTTGGTCCGCTCACAGCTCCCGATTGGCTGGTGCGTCGCGCCGCTGCGGTGGATTTCACACCCAAGCGAGCGCTGCGAATCTACCGGCACAACGTTTCCGGACGCGTGCTTGTCTACGAGTTTCGCCTGCGATGAATGATCTCGAGCGCCTTTTGTATCTTCCGGAGCGCGCTCGTGCAGTCATCGTCACTCGGGCGATCGTCGCCTTGCACGCGTTGTGGATCGTCCTTTCCCGGTTCTGTCTTCCCGACCTTTTCTTCTGGCCGCGAGAATTCTGGAGTGGCGTCGCCCACGAAACCGTTCTGCGTTACGGTTGGCTGACCGAAATACCTGAACGAGCACTGTTCGTCGCGCTCCTCATCCTGCTGCCGATCGCGATCTGGAGTCGAGCCGCTTCGATATTGAGCGCCGTTCTTCTCTATCACTTCGCGCCGCTCGAAGATGCGATCATCGGTTGGCCTGGACCGTATCTGCGCGGATTGACGGTCGATGTAGTCGCTTTGGCGATCCTCGCCTTGAGTCCACCATCGCGATCAATGCCTTCCGGAAATTTTCGATGGCCAATTCTCCTGGTTCGATTCGCTGTCGCGGCGCAGTACACCTTTTCCACGGTCGCGAAATTGCGCGCCACCGGCATTGACTGGTTCTCCGCCGACAACATCAGCAACGTCGCACGCATCTATCAAATGATCGGCGTCGCACCGCACGCGGAGCTGGTCATCCAGCATCGACCGCTGGCTTTTATCATCGGCGCCGGGTGGTTTGTCTTGTCGATCGGAATTGCCGTGGCCGTGGTATCGAGGCGCGCCGCTGCGGTCGTCACACCGTTGATGGCACTCGCGCATATGGCGGCGGCCTTTTTGTTCGGAATCGTCTGGTTGGCCGCTCCGCTCCTGCTCGTGTTTATCGAATTCGGTCAAAGGACAACGCCGAATTCTTCCATCCAGCGCGCCAGCGCATAAAGCCGCCAGACAGCGCGCGCATCGCGTTCAACTCCTTCGCGATAGTCTTTGAGGAAATGCTCGACTTCGCCGCGTCGAAACGGCGTTGCATTCGCAATTCCGAGGACCCGAGCTTCGATGTCGGGCCACATGTCACTGAGCAGCATGACGTCCGGTGTGCCGAATCCCATTCGGTCCGTTCGTTCGGTCACCTCGGCGGGAAGATAGCGGCGAGCCACGTCGCGAAGAATTCGTTTTCGCTCGCCGTTGCCGGCCTTGTATTCGTCCGGCAATGAAAATGCCAGAGATAGGACTGCAAGATCGAGATACGGCACACGCGCCTCGATCGAATTCGCCATCGCGAATCTGTCGGTGTAGGTGACCACCATTTTGACGTTGCCCCACCAAACGTCTCGATACAAGCACCGGCCAACTCTGGTCGCGTGACCGCCGTAATCCGCCAACGCTTCACGGATTGCCGCCGACCTGACTTCCGATTCGCCAAACGACGGATTGAACCAGCCATTGGTGATCGTCCGATGATTGCGTAGCGGTCGCAGCACGAAATTGTTCGCCGCCGCCGCCATCGACGTCCGCTGGCGCCGCGCAATCGCGCGCAGCTCGCGAGCGAGGCTCAGGAAACGCCCGCGATTGAAATAGTCGCCCAAAAGATTCGACTGGTATCCGGGGTAGCCGGCGAAGACCTCGTCGGAAGCTTCGCCACCGATAACAACGGTCATGCCGCGATCGCGGCATAGCTCGTAGATCCGAAACTGCGCCAATGCCGGAAGGCCGAGCGATGGCTCTTCAACAGCGCGAATGACACGCCCGGCGTTCGACGCAATCCACGACGCGTCGAAAGTTGTCTCGTGCAAGGTCAACGCGTGTTTGCGGGCCACCGCCTCGGCGTACGGCAATTCACTGAATTCGCTTCCTCTTCCGCGAAAGCCGAAGCTGAATGTTGGGGCGACCGTCTGGGCACTGGCGCGCGCTCGCGTCGCCATGATTCCGGTCAGCAATGACGAATCGAGCCCGCCGGATAGGAGATAGCCGACTCGGACGTCGGCGAGGTTGTGCGTGTCGACGGCTCGCGTGAGTGCTTCATCCAGTTCGTCGACTGACTGGCCATAGTCGCTGTTGCCGAGTGGCCGTGGAACGACCGAAGAAAGACTCCAGAATCGCTGCGGCGTTCGGCGGGCGTCCTCAATATCGAGCGCAACTTCCACCAACGAGGCTTGCGGAAATGGCTGGATGTCGTCGAAGAATGTCTCGTCGAGAACTGGAATACGGTTGCCCTGAAGAAAACGGGCGATGAGGTGCGCGTTCGGTGCGGGCCGCTCACCCTTCGACGCCAGGATCTGCTTGGTCTCCGACGCGATCAGCAGCCGCGAGCCGTCGTGCGCCCACACGACCGGTTTCATCCCCAGCCGATCGCGAGAGATGACGAGCTTCCGGCGCGTCAAGTCGACAATGACGATGGCCCACATCCCGTCGAGCACTTCGAACGCTCGCGTTCCCCATGTTTCGTAAGCCGCGAGAGCGACTTCGGTGTCGCTATGGCTGCCGAATTGCCTTCCCTGTGCCGAAAGTTGTTCGCGCAGTCCCTTGAAGTTGTAGATCTCGCCGTTGAAGGCAATCCAAATGCTCCGATCGGCGGTTGCCATCGGTTGCGATGCCGCATCGCTGAGATCGACGATGCGAAGCCTGCGGAACGCCACTCCGGCGATCATCGCCGTCTGCGGCACGGCCTCGGCGGAGTCGATCAGATGCGGCTGCCAGTCGCCATCGATGATGAGGAATCGCTCGGCGTCCGGACCGCGATGCGGAATCGGCGCGTGCATGCGCAGCAACGTCCTGACGGATTCAGATGACCGCGCGTAGTCGACGACAGCGCTAATTCCGCACATCGGTCGGAGACGCTGCGATCGGCCGCCATCGCAAAAATTGGAAGCGCCGAATCAGAATAGGAACCTGCGATTCAGCCCCCATTGCGAGGAACAACCATAAGAACGCGTCGACCTGATACCGGTAAATCGGCCCTTCGCTCTTCTCGAACAGACAGCTCACCGCGATGACGTACACGATGGTGGATAACAAAAACACGATCACGGGCGACGCTCGTCGATCACTGCGCAGCCTGCGCCAACCCGTCCACAAGGCGAGGACAAGCAGAGGAAATCCGACGAATGGCGCAGCAAGCTCACTCCAGGACCAGCGCGGAAAGAAGCGCCGCGGATAATCGAAGTAAATGCCGATCTGATAGCCGCTGAAAATGTAGAGAGAATTCAACACATTCAGCAGGTATTTGTGGGGATAGTGCTCGATGAGATAGAGCGTATCGCGCAGGTAGACGCGCCCGACCACGAGATACACCACGTGGTTGAAATTCGGCTGGCCCGTCGATTTCCGGAGCTGATCAAGCGCCGGAATGCCCGTCGGTTCGACACGAAAGTAGCGGAGAAAATCGGCGGGCGGCGCATTGCGATAGACCTTGACCAGCGGAGATACCTTGCCGACCGCGAGTTCGCGCGACTTCTCGCTGCTCATGCTCGCTGTCATCGTTGCGAGATTGCATCCGAACCAACTGCTTCCGAGGAACTGGTGGAAGATGATCCACTGCTTCGTTTGAAGCGCGATTACGACGAGAAATGGAATAACAGTTGCCGCAATGACCCGTCGCGACAATCCGTAGCGACTCGCGAATGCGGCTCCGAAAAATAGAAGGATTGCAGCGCACCACAAGGAGTTGAAGAAAGCGCGAGTCAGAGGAAGAACGACAACGAGAACTGCGGCGAGCAACAACCAGAGAGTCGACCCGTAGCCCATCGCCCGTTCCCACGCCAGGGCGGCCAGCACCAGCAGAAGCGCCAGCGGCAGGCCGTAGTACACGGCGCTCTCCATCCACATCGCGTTCGGATTCAGCATGAACAAAACGACGGCGATTGCCGCCATGATGCGGCTAATCTTAAGGCGTCGAAGAAGAACGTACGTGGTGAGGTAAAGCGTCAAAGCCAGAGCCCAACTGATCCATTGATAGTTCTGGTTGAAGTTTCCGGGGACTCTGAGAATGGTCGCAACGAACAAATTAAACAGGGGCGGCTGCGAGTGGAGATACCAGAGACTCCGCCACAAATCATTTGAGAGAAGCTCACGGTCGAGGATCGGCATGCCATCGCCGAGCGAGGCGCCATTGAAATGATTGCCGCTAATTGCGTCGACGGCGCGAGACGCGAGGTGACCGCTGAAGTTGAACGTGCTGACGCCGAGCGAGACGGGCTGAAACAGAAGACGTGACACCGCGAAGGCAAGCACCACAAACGCCGGTCCTGCGAAACGTCGAGGCGATAGCACGTGGGTCAGAATACCAGAGGAAACCGGACGCTAAACTCGACCGCGGTATGTCGCTCCCGCCGTCGTTGTTTGCCCGCGATCGATCGCCAGGTGACAACGAAGGGCTGGCTGCCGACGCGACGCCGACGTATTCACTCGTGTGTCTGCGCCAGAGGGCTGACATTGATTTTCTGATCCCGCTCTCACGCACAGCGGCTATCGCCGAACGACTCCGCGAAGCGGGCCTGCGGCGCACATGCCCTGCCGGAACAGCAACGCGTCTGGCCGCACATCACGAAATCACCTTCGGGTCGGTCACGGCTCAGCTTGAAAGTCGTTGCTCGCGTCGCTCAGCGACCTTCGAGAGTGATTCGCTGCGCGATCGCGGATGCCAGCTTTCGCGTGCCGGCATCGCCGTAGTGCGCGGTGTCGATATACGTATCCAGGAACTTGTCATTCGCGAAAATGTCAGCGAGAAACAGAAAGCGGCGATCGTCGATCCCCCCACGCAGACGCGCATTGACCATTCGCATTGGCTTTTCGAACCCCTGGAGCTCGGCGCCCTTTGTACGGCCGCGCATGGAGTCAAACGACGAGGGCTGCCAGACAAACAGCGTGGCGGTGCCAAAGGCGTCCCCGGCCGATTCCGCCAACTTCACATTGGCTAGATAGCGTTGCTGTACGGTTGTGACGTGCCGCTCGAGCTGCTCTCCGCTCGGAATCTCGTTCGCACGCGATTCATGCACCATCCTCTTTCGAATCGCATGAAACAAACGGACGGGTGGAAAACTCACCGAGAACGTCATCCACGGTTGCGACAATTTGATGATTGTCCCGTCGAAATCGATATCGGGTTTGTCGAGCGTGTAGCTCGCATCATTGATGCCGTCCAGAAAGATCGCCACATCCGCGTGGCGTCCCGACCTGAGCAGCCATTGGAAAAGCGTAACTTCCTGCGACGAGAAGTGGCCGAGGTGGCCGTGATTGACAACCACTACCCGAGTGGCGGGAAAAGTGTGCTGCAGGAACGCTTGAAGATGTGCCGCGAGGGTCTGATCGTCAGGTAGTCCATATCCCATGGCCGTCGACCCGCCGAACAGCCAGATCACGCTCTGACGATCAAACGAGCCTCTCGCGGGTGGCGGGGTCCGCCGGACAGGAACGGGTTCGGCCGTATCGATATTGACCCATTGCGAATGCCATGGCGGCTCGGAAAACCCTATCCAAGGGCGAGAATTCTCGGTCGTGCCAATTCGACGGAATTCGCGAAAAACTTTTTTCGCGTCATCTGCGCCGAGCGAATGCACGGCCCTGGCGTTGTAAAAAGACTCGGCGCCACGCGCACGCAGCTTGTCGAGAACGAAGAAGCCCACGCTAATGAATGCGGTCACCACGGCAAACAGAAGGCACGCATTCAGCCAGTGGATAGCTGTAGCAATGTAGATTCCCCAGAACCTTCTCAGCTTCATCGTTCAAAAGAGCGTGTAGATGAAAGGAGCCGCGCCTGACAGATAGACCGTGAGCGCCATCATGAGAACAACCAGAATGATCGGAAGCAGCCACCATTTCTTGTTAGCTTTCAGAAACCGGAACAATTCGCGAATGATGTGCGGATCGTTCGACGCCGCCGCGATCTCCGGAAAGCCCGCTTCAGAAGGTGTGGAGGTATTGGGCCGGCTCATCTGAAATTTCCTTCACACGCCATTGTGGGAATGGGCGGCGGCGATGCAGTCGGTCGCGACCGATCAGCCGGAACACCAGGGCGACGGGAGTGAAAACTCCATAGAAGACGATCGCCAGTAGAGCGCGCGACACACACCAGCCGATGGGAAACGCTGCAATTGCAAGCGCGACGTAGAACCAGCGCAACAGGCGCGGGCGCACAAATCCAATGGCAAGGATTAGTACCGCAACCGGAGCGAAAAAGATCCAGGTGCCGCCCTGCGCGACGCGCCAGGCGGACATGCCAGCAAGAAGACATCCCGCGATCGATGCGAAGCCTCGCAGCTTCCGATCGTTGGGGTGCAAATCGATGTCGGAGCTGTTCATTCAGTCGAGTTGGAATTGTGCCAGATGTTCGCTTCGCGCGGAGGTCATGGCGCGCTCCGTGAGCGCCTCGCGTCGCACGACGTAATTGCCGAGAACGAGAATGTCGATCTGCGTGGCCATGAAGCATCGAAATGCATCTTCTGCTGAGCAGACAAGCGGTTCACCGCGAACATTGAAACTGGTGTTGACGAGCACCGGGCAGCGCGTAATCGCTTCGAACTTCTGAAGCAAGCGATGCAGCTTCGGATTGCGATCGTGGTCGACAGTCTGCAGTCGAGCGCTGTAATCGACATGCGTGACGGCCGGTATGGAAGATCGGGCGATGTTCACGCGCCGCCGGAGATCCGGATCCGACGCCAGGATCCGCTGCTCATTGTGGGCGATCGCACGTCGGTGCGGCACGAGCAGGGGCGCGACCAGCAGCATGTACGGACTCGGCCAGCCATCCGGAAGATCGAACCATTCTCCTGTCCGCTCGGCCAGCACCGCAGGCGCGAATGGCCGAAAGCTTTCGCGGTATTTGACTTTCAGATTGAGCGTCGACTGCATGCGGGGCGAGCGGGCATCGGCCAGAATGCTGCGTGCACCGAGGGCGCGAGGCCCGAATTCCATCCGGCCATGGGCCCATCCGACGATCTTCTCACTGGCCAGCCAGTGCGCCATGCGATCGAGCAGCTCGTCGTCGTTCTCGATGTGCTCATACTCGATGCCGTACTTCTGCAGGGTTGCTCGGGCTTCGCCGTCGGTGATCGACGGCCCCAGGAAACTTCCCTTCTGGGAGTCGCGTGGGTTTGGGACGCGAGGGTTCTCGAGGAGTTGATGCCATACGAACAACGCGGCACCGAGGGAGCCACCAGCATCGCCCGCCGCAGGTTGAATCCAGATCCGTTCGAAGGGACCCTCACGCGCGAGCCGTCCGTTTGCAACGCAATTGAGCGCGACGCCGCCGGCCATGACTAGATTCCGCATCCGCGTCGTGGAATGCACGTGCCGGGCAATGCGCAACATCATCTCGTCCGTGACGCTTTGAATGCTGGCTGCCAGGTCCATGTGCTTTTGGAGAATCTCGGACTCCGGTGTTCGTGGGGGACCGCCAAAGAGCGCATGGAACCTGCCGTTGGTCATCGTCAATCCCTGGCAGTAGTCGAAGTACCCCATGTCGAGCCAGAGACTGCCGTCGTTTTTGTGCCGCAGGAGCTTCTGCTCGATTACTTCCCGGTAAACGGGTCGGCCATACGGGGCAAGGCCCATCAGTTTGTATTCGCCGCTGTTGACTTTGAAACCGCAGTAGGAGGTAAAGGCTGAATATAGAAGTCCAAGGGAATGCGGGAACTCCAGCTGTTCGCTCAATTCGATGCGATTGCTCCGACCGATGCCGCACGTTGCGGTGCTCCATTCGCCGGCGCCATCGATGGTCAGGATGGCTGCCTCTTGGAAAGGGCTCGGAAAAAACGCGCTGGCGGCGTGACTCTGATGATGATCGAGAAAGACGAGTGGAATCCGGCGCGATGCGCCAAGCTCGCGCCGGATGATGGAAGGGATCCGCAGCTTGGTCTTCGGCCAGATGTTCATCGCCCGCATGAAATTTCGGAATCCGAATGGCGCGAACGAGAGATACGTCTCCAGAAGGCGGTCGAAGTGGACCAGTGGCTTCTCATAAAACGCCACGTAGTCGAGAGCGTCGGCGTTCATCGAGCGTTCCGCGAGACAGGCGCGAATGGCATTCACGGGAAACGAAGGGTCATGTTTCCTCCGCGTCAACCTCTCTTCCTGAATTGCCGCGGCAATATCGCCATCCACGACCAGCGACGCAGCACTGTCGTGATAGAAGGCTGAGATTCCGAGAATCGCGACCATGGAGTACACCGATCAGTCTACGACGCACAACGGTAAATAGTGGAGCCGTTGACCGGACTTGCACCGGTGGCCTGTTGACGCCGAGCGAGACCGGCTGAAACAGAAGGCCGCGACACCACGCAGACTAGCGTCAGGATTATCGGCGCTGCGCCTCGAACGTTGGTCGGCGTGGCAGGTGAGAATAGCTGACCGACGGCGATGCTAGACTCGCCGGACGGGATGTTTCTGCCTTCATCGCTATGGCCGGCCGCATACCGCTCGATCACGAATGAGCCGTGGCCGCCGGTGTCGCGCAAGAGAGCCGACGCGTTCGTGCAGGCCTGCGTGGCAAACGGACTCCTGTCGCTCCTTTTCGAAGCGGAAGTCCCCGACTGCGTCCGAGCCGCCCTGGCAGATGTGCGTGCGATGGAACGTGCGAACGTTCGGCGCACGCGACTTCTGCTCGACGCATTTGGAAAGCTGGCAGCAATTCTTGGCGACGAACCCTTTGTCGTTCTGAAGGGATTAGATTTCGCTTTTCGGATTTACAGAGCGCCCCACCTGCGTCAGATGGCTGACATCGATATTCTGGTTCCCCGATCACGCTCCGGCGCGGTCGCGACGCGTCTCCGTGAGGCGGGAATTCGCCAATCGTTTCCCGCAGGCGCGGCAACGCGACTCGCGTCGCATCACGAGACTGTTTTCGAGCTCGACGGCGTCACCGTCGAGCCGCATCACGGCTTCATCCAGCGGCAACGTCACAACATTGACTATGACGCTGTTTGGCAGCGGCGCCTGCCGTTTCAGGTTGAAGGGATCGCGACATTTCGACTGTGCGACGAAGACGCCATTCTCTACGCTGCGCTCACCCTGGCAACCAACGCCTTTGACCTTCCGGCAATCCGCTATCTCGATCTTTGTCTACTCCTTGATCGTTACCACGGCGATCTGTTGCTGTTGGCTTCGCGCGCCCGGCAGTGGCGGATCGAACGCGCGTACTTCGCGGCCCTCGATCGCACGGCGACGGTCTTTCCGGAGATCCTCCATCGCATCCGCCTCGATGATCTGCTCACGCCGGGAACGCGCCGCTTCCTTCGCAAGCGCGTACTTCCGACGCCGATCCCAAGGCTACGAGCAAGCCGTACGCAACAGCTCTGGCGGAAATATCAACTGATGGACGGCAACCGTGAGCGCTTCGGCTTTCTGATCTATCACGTCTTCGCCGCGATCGGCGGAAACGTGACGCGTCTGACTCGGCGAGGTATTGGAGCCGTTGACCGGACTTGAACCGGTGACCTGCTGATTACGAATCAGCTGCTCTACCAACTGAGCTACAACGGCCCGTTCGGCGGGGATTTTGGGAACAATGCGGCGCGCGATTCT
>Ga0070698_100001869_pt1 | contig 23455 bp, 24 predicted proteins | sample KBSK1502metaG_FD_65477 | JGI IMG/M metagenome (GOLD analysis project Ga0070698, IMG submission 65477) | Corn, switchgrass and miscanthus rhizosphere microbial communities from Kellogg Biological Station, Michigan, USA - KBS K1-50-2 metaG | ecosystem: Host-associated > Plants > Roots >...
CACATCCGGCAGCCCGATCGCCAACACCAGCCCGCCCAGACCCCAGCCCCCGCCCCGCCGCACCAACCCGGGCATTTCGCGCCCTCGCGACGCCCCACCAGGGCACCTATGGCTGATAAGGAGTTGCGCGCGGGGCGGGCTAGCGCGGCCGGCGACGGACAAGCGAGGTGGCGCGGGGGGCGGGCTAGCGCGGCCGGCGGCGGACAAGCGAGGTGGCGCGGGGGGCGGGCTAGCGCGGCCGGCGGCGGACAAGCGAGGTTGCGCGCGGGGCGGGCTAGCGCGGCCGGCGGCGGACAAGTGAGGTTGCGCGCGGCTCGCGCGAGACAGCCGAGCTGCCCCGGTGGCCGCGGGTGGTCACACTGAGGATTCGACGGGCGGGCGGAGTAGTGAGACGCTGAGGCCGTGGCGTATATCGAGCTTGGAAATGATATTCCTGGAATTCGCGGGCTGCTCGTTTACCGGCCGGAGACGGCCAGGCCGCTCGGCGAGCTCGCCGAGGTCCTGCTGCGGGGCGACAGCACGCTGACGCGGGGCGAGCGCGAGCTGATCGCCGCCTACGTGTCGCGGCGCAACGAGTGCGTGTACTGCTCGAATTCGCACGCGGCGACCGCCGCGGCGCAGTTGCCCGGCGGCGCGGGCCTGGTCGGGCAGGTAATGGCCGACCCCGGCACCGCTCCCGTTTCCGCCAAGCTCAGGGCGCTGCTCGACATCGCCGACCTGGTCCGGGTGGACGGGCGGCTGGTGTCGCCCGAGGCCGTGGCGAAGGCGCGCGCCGCCGGCGCCACCGACGTGGAGATCCATGACACCGTGCTGATCGCGGCTGCGTTCTGCATGTACAACCGGTACGTGGACGGGCTGGGGACGTCCGCGCCCGATGACCCCGCCCACTACGCGGCTGGCGCTCAAGTACTCGTCGAGCACGGCTACCTGGAGCCGTGAAGCCGGGCAGGCGCCACGGGCCCGTTCGGGATAGCGGGAGGCGGTAGCGGCGCGAGGGGAAAGCGGCGGCCGACCTAAGCTGGAAGCGTGCCTAACTTGCGGATCGCTCTTGCTCAACTGAACGCTACCGTCGGGGACCTGACCGGGAACGCCGAGCTGGCCGTGGAGTGGACGCGGCGCGCCGCGGCGCGCGGGGCGCGGGTCGTGCTGTTCCCCGAGATGTTCCTCACCGGGTATCCCGTGGAGGACCTCGCGCTGCGGGCGTCGTTCGTAGAGGCGTCGATCGCGGCGACCCACCACGTCGCCCAGCGGCTGGACGCCGAGGGGCTCGGCGGCGTCGCGGTGGTCATCGGGTACCTGGACCGGCGGGCGGACCTCGCGCCGCGCACCGGGCTGCCGGCGGGCGCGCCGCTCGACGCGGCGGCCGTGCTGCACGGCGGGCGGGTCGTGGCGACCAGCGCCAAGCACCACCTGCCGAACTACGGCGTCTTCGACGAGTACCGGTACTTCGTGCCGGGGAACAGCCTGCCGGTGTTCCGGGTGCCGCTGGGAGACGGCGAGGCGGTGGACGTCGCCATCGCGATCTGCGAGGACCTGTGGCAGGACGGCGGGCCGGTGGCGGTGTGCCTGCGCGCGGGCGCCGGCCTGCTCGTGGTGCCGAACGCCTCACCCTACGAGCGCGGCAAGGACGACGTGCGGCTCGAGCTGGTCACGCGGCGGGCGCGCGAGGCCGGGGCCGTGCTCGCCTACTGCAACCTCGTCGGCGGCCAGGACGAGCTGGTCTTCGACGGGGACTCGATCGTGGTGACCGCGACCGGCGAGGTGCTCGCGCGCGGCCCGCAGTTCGAGGAGGAGCTGGTCGTCCTCGACGTCGACCTGCCCGGGGCGGAGGGCGGCGACGCGCCAGACGGGCCTGTCGACGCCGAGGACGGGACCGATATCACGATCGAGCGGCTGACCCTGCCCGACCTGCCGCTGCCGGAGGTGACGGCCGGGGAGGACGAGCACGGGCCGTTCTGGCCGCGGCTGGACGACCGCGCCGAGGTGTACGCGGCGCTGGTCGCCGGGACGCGGGACTACGTGCGGAAGAACGGGTTCCACTCGGTCATCCTCGCGCTGTCCGGCGGCATCGACTCGGCGCTGACCGCGACGATCGCCGCCGACGCGATCGGGCCAGAGAACGTCTACGTGGTGCTGATGCCGAGCCGGTACTCCTCGGAAGGATCCGTCACCGACGCCGAGGACCTGGTGAAGCGGCAGGGCATCCACGGGCGGACGGTGCCGATCCAGGCCATCGTGGACGCGTTCCGCGACGAGCTGGGCGACTTCCCCGCCGACGGGCTGCCCGCGGAGAACCTGCAGTCCCGGGTGCGCGGCGTGATCAACATGGCGCTGTCCAACGCCGGCAATCACCTCGTGCTCACCACCGGCAACAAAAGCGAGCTGGCAACCGGGTACTCGACGCTCTACGGTGACTCGGCGGGCGGTTTCGGCCCGATCAAGGACGTCTTCAAGACGCTCGTCTGGGACCTGTCCAGGTGGCGTAATGAGTATGCGGAACGTACGGGGGCTACTCCCCCCATCCCCGTTAACTCCATCGAGAAGGCGCCGTCGGCGGAGCTTGCTCCCGGGCAGCTCGACACCGACTCGCTGCCGGCGTACGAGGAGCTGGACGCGCTGCTCGACGACTACGTGGAAAAGGACATGGGGTCGGCGGAACTGATCGCGGCGGGCCACGACCCGGCGCTCGTCGAGCGGGTGATCAGGCTCGTCGACCTCGCCGAGTTCAAGCGCCGCCAGTACCCGCCGGGGCCGAAGATCAGCCCGAAGAACTTCGGCCGCGGGCGGCGGCTGCCCATCACTAGCGCGTGGCGCGAGCCGCCGCCGCGCTCGTAATTCACCCGCGCCGGGTGGCCTGCCGGCGGCCCGGTTCCGCGCACCCTTGAAGGGGTCTTCCCGGATGCGCGGAAGGAGCTGCCGCGGATGCTAAGGAAATACGCCGGTCTCGCCGGCCTCATCATCTTCATCGTGCTGCCGCTGGCGGCGTGCGGGGCGGCTGGCAGCAGCGTCAGCTCGGCGGTGAGCAGCATCGCCGCCAGCGTCACCGCGACACGGACCGGCGCGACCGGGCAGCCGACGACCGGGCAGCCGACGACCGCGCCGCCTACCACGGCGCCGCCCACGACAGCGCCGCCCACGACAGCGCCGCCCACGACGGCCGCGCCCACGACGGCCGCGCCGACAACAGCCGCTCCCACGACCGCCGCGCCCACGACCGCGGCGGCCGCTACAACGCCGGCCGCGACTGGCAGCTCCACGTCTCCCTGGGTGTGGTTCTGGGTGGCCCTGGGAATCGCGGTGGCCGCCGGCCTCGTGATCTGGGCCCTCGTCGCGCGCCGGCGGCGGTCCGCCGCGGCGAACGACTGGCGGGCCCGCGTGATCGACGCGTACGCGAAGGGGGCGGCGCTGCACGACGCGATGGCGGCGGCCGAGGCGCCTGGCGCGCTGACACGGTCCGACCCGGACGCCGGGTTCCGCTGGTCGGACCTGCAGCGCAGGGCCGACGACTACACTCAGCTGCTCTACGCCATGCAGCAGGAGGCGCCTGGCGAGGTAGAACGCATCCTGGTTGCTGATGTCATCGCCTCGCTGCAGGCGGCCCGGTCGGCCATGGAGGCCCAGCGGTCGGCAGGAGCGTCCGACAGCACGCTCGCGGGGATCGCGCGCGACCGGATCGCGTTCTTCGCCAGTTCAGTCAACTCGCTGCGGCAGCCGGACGTCCGGCCCGCCTGAGCTGGTGCTTCCCCCGTTCCGGATGATTCCGATCGCGTCCTTGATCAGGCGGCGCGCCCGGACGACCGCCGTCCGGTCGGCAAGCAGCTCGCCCGGGCTCTCTCCCGATAGCCACCTGAGGCGGAGCTTGAGACGCTCGGGGCCGACCAGGCCGGCCCAGACGCCGTCCTCACCGCCCCGGTACCAGTACCTCATCGAGAACTCCAGGCACTCACCCCGCAGCGGACACGTGTTGCACAGCGCGATGGCCGGCGCGGCCTGGACGCGGGCAATGTCAGCGTTGCGGCTGGGCGGGAACCACGCGGCGGTGTCCAGACCGGAATCGGCGCAACTGGCCTGGTCACTGAACAGGAGCCGGGCGAGTTCGGCGTCGGTCAGGCTGCGCGGCGCGCGAACCGCCCCGGCCACGGATGTGCGCCTGGCCATCGCCAGCCAGCCGCGGTGGCCTGCTCCGTGCGTTCCCTCGGCCATATCGACTCCCAGCTGTCAATGACCCTATCCCGGCTCCTCCATCCAAGTAATGCGGGTCCCGGAAGGCATCACCCGCCCCGGAGGACTCGGGGACGGCAGCCGCCGGTCACCACATGGCCCGGGTCGTGCCTCACCCGTCGCGAGGGATGCGACGACCGCCGCAGTGATGGAGAATGCCGTGCACATCACTTGGAGCAATCTCGTGGGAATTCTCAGTTACGTGCAGGCGGCTCCGTCGGGGACGTCCCTGACAGTCTCCGGCCAGGTCGACGGCAGTTCCGCCGCGGTTTTCGAGGAGCTGCTGCTGCGGGTCAGCCGGATGCACCGCCCGCCGCTGCTGCTTGACCTGTCCCGGATCGACTCGATGGACGGCGCCGGGCTCGCGGCGCTCCTGACGATCAGAAACCTCACGGCTGCCCGAGACCGCAGGCTCCGCGTCATCGCGGCCTCTACGGCGGTCCGCACGCTGCTCTGCCTGACCGGCGCCCAGCACATCCTCGAGGAGTCGCCGTACGCCGTGCATGCCCCGGCGTAAGAGGGCCCGGGTCAGCGGGCGCCGGCGCCCTGCAGCAGCTCGTCGACGACGCGGGTGGCGAAGCCCGGCTCCGCGGGCGTGCGGTCGTGCTTGCCGCGGGCCATCACCGCTCCGCTGAGCATGAGCATGGCGATCTCGATGTCGGTGTCCGCGCGGAGCTCGCCGGTGGCGACGCCGCGGCGGAGCACCGACCTGATCAGTTCGCGGCGCGGCTCCACCACCTGCTCCTTGTAGCGCTTGACCAGCCGCGGGTAGCGCTCGCCCTCGCCGTGCAGCAGCGCGAACTGGCGCGCGTACCTGGGATCGTCGGCGTCGCTGGCCATCACGTCGAGCATCGCGATCAGGTCCTCGCGCACCGACTCGCCGCGCGGCTCGGGCAGCGGGCTCTTCAGCGAGGCGAACGCCGCGATCAGCAGGTCCTCCTTGCCGGGCCAGCGCCGGTACAGGGTCGCTTTGCCGACCCCGGCGCGGGCCGCGACGTCCTCGCAGCCCACGCCGTCCACGCCGCGCTCGGCGATCGCCTCGAGCGTGGCGTCGAGGATCGCCTGCTCGGCCCGCTCGCTGCGCGGCCGCCCAGGGCGCCGCACGGCGCCGGTCCCGGCGTCGGTCGCGGCATCCTGGGCGGTCATTGTCGCACTGATCTCTGCGGCACTGGCCGCCACGTCGGTGCCGGCGTGGTCAGCTTGCGTGCGCATCGTTCGTTACCTCTTTACCTTTCGGACAGCTCGCGTTCGGCCGCGAGCTCCCGCTCGGCCGCCGCCACTTCCGCGGCGACCAGTTCTTCGATGGTAGGCCGCTGCCGGCCCGGCATCCAGCGCATCACCACGAGCCCGCCCAGCACGGCGATGCTGGCCGCGACCAGCGTGGTGATCCGCATCGCGTCGACGAACGCGACGTTCGCCGGGTCGAGCAGGAACTGGCCCGCGTGGCCGAGGTGCTCGGCCACCGCCTGGGTGGCGGAGATGGACTGGCCGGCGGTGTCCCGTGCGCCCGCCGGCAGCTTGGCCAGCGTCGGGGACATCGTCCCGCGGTAGGACTGGGCGAGGATCGAGCCGAGCACGGCGACGCCGAGCGCCACCGCGACCTGCCGCGCCGTGTTGGTCAGCGCGGACCCCGCGCCGGCCCGCTCCCTGGGCAGCACGTCCATGACCGCTGCGGTCGCGGCCGGCATGGCCAGCCCGATGCCCGCGCCCTGCACGCCGAACAGCACGGCGAGGATCCAGATCGGCGAGGCGGTGCCGAGGGTCGCGTAGCCGCCGATGGCCAGCGCGTTGAGCAGCATGCCGCCGGCACCGACCGCCCGGACACCGTACCTGGTGACCAGGCTGGCGCTGCGCGGCGCCGCGATGAACTGGCCGAGCGCGAACGGGACGGTCAGCAGGCCGGCGGTCAGCGGGGTGTAGCCGCGGACGTTCTGCAGGTAGAAGCTGGTGAAGAAGTACACGCCGCCCATCCCGAAGAACAGCAGCGTGATCGCCCCGACCGAGGCCGACAGCCGCCGGTCGCGGAACAGCCGGACGTCCAGCGAGGGGTGGTCGATGCGGCTCTCGTACCAGGCGAACAGTCCGAGCGCGAGCAGGCCGCCGAGGACCGGCCCGAGGACGCCGGCGCTGGTCCAGGACGCGCCGTCACCACCCTGCACGATCCCGTACACCAGCAGCACCAGGCCCACGATGGAGCCGAGCACGCCCAGATAGTCGATCTTGCCGGGGGCGGGGTTGCGCGACTCCGGGACGAGGAAGAACACGGCCGCCGCGCCGAGCACGGTCACCGGGACGTTGATCAGGAAGACCGAGCCCCACCAGAAGTGGGCGAGCAGCAGGCCGCCGAGCACCGGGCCGATGGCCACGCCAATGCCGACCGCGGAGGCCCAGATGCCGATGGCACGCGCCCGCTCCTGTGGCTCGAAGACGTTGGAGATGATGGACAGCGTCTGCGGCATGACCGCGGCGCCGCCAAGGCCCATCACCGCGCGGGCCGCGATGAGCTGGTCTGGCGAACGCGAGTAGGCGGAGAGCAGCGAGCCGATGCCGAACAGCGCGAGGCCCGCGATGAGCATGCGCTTGCGGCCGATCCGGTCGCCGAGCACCCCGAACGTGAACAGCAGCCCGGCGAACACGAGGGTGTAGGAGTTGATCGCCCATTCGAGTTCGCTCTGGCTGGCGCCAAGGCCCCCGACCGGGTTCGCGATCGTCTTCAGCGCCACGTTCAGGACGGTGTTGTCGATGACGATGGCGAGCAGCCCGACCACGAGCACGCTGAGGATAACCCAGCGCCTGCGTTGAATCGTCAATGCGTCCATGGGTCCCTTCAAGGACATTGGAAAGCTTGGGGGCGGGCAGATCGCCCGCGCTATCGATACGGAACAGGTCCGTATCGGAATCTATTCCACGGCCTTTGGGGGACTTTCAGGTCTTTTACAACGCCACGTCGGCCTGGCGAATTTCGCCGGTGCCGGGGTTGACGAGCAGGGACAGCACGACCGTGGCGTGCTCGCCGGCCAGCTCAACGCTGACCGAGGCGGCGCCGTCGCCGGCCCGGTACGCGCCAGTCGTGCACGTGCCCGCCCAGGCGGCGGCCATGAGCAGGCGGCGGCGCAGCAGCCCTTCATCCGTGCCTGGCGCCACCCTCATGGCACCCGGCCACTGGGCGGCGCCGCTGTTCAGCCAGCTGACGAGATCCTCGAGGACCGTCGCGAGGACCGAGTCCCTGGCGGGCGGGACGGCGAGGGCCAGCGACTGCACGCGCGGCGGCCGCTCCGGGTTGAGCAGGATCTGCGCCTGCACGGTGCCCCGCGGCCCGGTCAGCCACCAGCGGCGGTGCGCCGGGGTGTCCGACTCCGGCGCCCTGGTGTCGTCGGCGCGGAAGTCACCGATCCGCCGCCTGATCAGCTCAAGGGCGCGCCGTCGCTCCTGGTACGGGGCGTCGAGCGCGACGTTCTCGCTGAACAGCGCGTCCGCAGCCGTGTCGTCCCAGTTCGCCAGGAGCCGGTTGACCTCGCTTGCGGCCGCCAGCGTCTCCGGCCAGGGCGCCCCAGCTGGCGGCAGGGGCGTCGCGGACGGCGCGGACGGCGAGTCGGGGTCCGCCGGGGACAGCGCCACGTGGTACGAGGCGGGCCGCGGCAGCAGGGCTTCCAGGACCATGCCGGCCAGCACCGACATCGGCGCGTACGTGCCGTTGCCCAGCGCGATCACACCGAGGCCGGTGGCCGGATGCCAGCGCATGTTGCTGCCGAACCCTGGGTAGCCGCCGCTGTGGCTGACCACCCGGCCCAGCACCGGATCCTCGTCCACGAACAGCCCGAACCCGTAGTACGCGGGCGATCCCGGCGGTCCGCCGGGGAGCCGGTCCGGCGCGCGCCAGTCGGTCACCGCCTGCGGCTGCTGCATCTCCCGCCGCGACGCCCTGCGCAGCGGGTGCGTCTTGTCCGCGTCCGAGCCACCGCCGGGCGGGAACGCCGCCGCGAAGCCGGCCACCCACCGCGCCAGGTCGCTGACCGACGAGAACACCCCGCCCATCGGCGCGAACGCGCCGTACGGGTCGAACGGGAGCTCCGCCCAGCCCGCGGGCCCGCGCCGGTACCCGGTCGCGAGCTCACCGGGGTCGAACCCGGCCGCGTCGTACCCGGTGCGGGTCATGCCGAGCGGCGCGAGCAGCCTGGTCGTGACGAAATCGGCGTACTCCGCCTGCCCCGCCGTCGCCACGATCCTGCCGAGGATCGCGTAGCCAAGGTTGGAGTACTCGAACCGGGTGCCCGGTGCCCAGTTGAACCGCATTCCGCCGGCCAGCAGCGCGCCGAACTCATCAAGCGGCAGCCCCTGCTGCCGGTCGCCCCACGGGTCGTCGGTCGGGAACCCCGCGGTCATCGTCAGCAGGTGCCTGATCGTCACCCGGTCGGAGTCCGGCGTCACCGGCGGCCAGCCGGCCATCTCGGGCACGTACTTCTCCGCCGGGTCGTCGAGCGCCAGCCGCCCCTCGTCGCGTAGCAGCAGGACGGCCGACGCGGTGAAGCTCTTCGACATCGACGCGATCCGGAACACCGTGTCCGCGTCCGGCGCCGGCCTGCCGTCGCCGCGCGCGCCGAACGCGGCGGAGTGCACCAGGACGCCGCCGGTGACGACGCCATAGGAGATCGCGGGCTGGGCGCCGCGGTCAAAGTAGTGGCTGACGATGGCGTCGACTGCCGCGAAGTCACTGCGCACCCGTTCAGTCTCGCACGCCCCTGACGTACGATTATCGACGTGTCCGGGTACGCCGCAGGGGCGACTCGAGACTGTGGAGGTTGGGACCATGCCGTCTCAAGAATCTGAGCCGCTGTACGGCGGCCGCCGTCCGGGCCGGGTCACGGTCAGGGACATCGCCGCCGCCAAGACGCGCGGCGAGAAATGGCCGATGCTTACCGCCTACGACGCGCTGACCGCGGGAATCTTCGACGAGGCCGGGATCCCGGTGCTGCTGGTCGGGGATTCCGCTGGGAACGTGGTGTTCGGCTACGACACGACGATCCCGGTCACCATCGACGATCTCATCCCGCTGACCGCCGCCGTGGTGCGCGGGACGAAGCGGTCGATGGTGGTGGCGGACCTGCCGTTCGGCTCCTACCAGGCGTCACCGGCCGCCGCGCTGGAGGCCGCCGTCCGGTTCATGAAGGAGGCGGGCGCGCACGCCGTGAAGCTGGAGGGCGGCCTGCGGGTCGCGCACCACGTGGAGGAGCTCGTCGCCGCCGGCATCCCTGTGATGGGGCACCTCGGGCTCACCCCGCAGTCCGTGTACGCGTTCGGCGGGTTCCGGGTGCAGGGCCGCGGCGAGGCCGGCGACCGGCTGCTGCACGACGCGAAGGCCCTGGAGGCGGCCGGCGCGTTCGCCGTGGTGCTCGAGGGCATCCCGTCACCGCTCGGCGCGCGGATCACCGAGGCGCTGCACGTCCCGACGATCGGCATCGGCGCCGGCCCGGACTGTGACGCGCAGGTCCTGGTCTGGCAGGACATGGCCGGGCTGTCGCCGCGCTCCCCCAAGTTCGCCAAGCGGTACGCGGACATCGCCGGGGTGCTGCGCACCGCGGCGAGCGAGTTCGCCGCCGATGTCGCCTCCGGCGCGTTCCCGACGGAGGAGTACTCCTACCGTTAGCGCGCAGCGCCGGCGGTCAGCGAGTCGCCAACGCGCGCAGCTGCGGCAGGACCTCCTTGCCGATCATCTCGATCGCGCCCATCGGGTCGAGGGACATCACCTGGATGGAGACGATGTCCGCGCCGACTTCCGTGACCAAGGGGTGGTAGGACTCGACGAGGGCGGCCGCGTCGGGGACGACAGCGTAGCTGGCCAGGACCTCGGCGGGGTCCATCTCGTCCGCCCTGATCCGCAGCTCGGCGGGGTCGGTCGCCTCGAGGCGGCCGGGGGCGCGCAGGCCGCGCATGGACGACAGCGCCTCCCACGCCTCCGACGGGCCGTCCGCGAGGACGGTCCACCGGGTGGCGAGCACCTGCTGCTGCCTGCCCGATTCGCTCGCGGCGCGCCGGTACGGCGCGATGACCTTGGCCACCGTGTCCGCGGCGTCCTTGACGCTGGTGATCAGGCCGTCCGCGTAGGTGCCGGCGAACTGCGCCGACTTGGGACCGCCGGCGGCCATCAGGATGGGGACATCGCTGGCCGGCGGCGAGTAGAGCTTCGCGGTCTCGGTCGTGTAGTGCTCGCCGTGGAAGGTTACCTTCTCGCCGGCCAGCAGCCGGTGCATGATCTCCAACGCTTCCTGCATGCGCGCCTGGCGCTCCGCGTACCCGGGGAACGGGAAGCCCAGCGGCCGCTCGTTCAGCGCCTCGCCGGTGCCGACGCCGAGCAACAGCCGGCCGCCGGACAGCCGGTCGGTCGTCGCCGCCATCTGCGCGACGAGCGCGGGATGGTAGTGGAACAGCGGGCAGGTAACCGAGGTGCCCAGCTGGACGTTCGTCGTCTGGGCCGCCACCGCGCCTAGCCAGGCCCAGACGAACCCGGCCGCGGACGTGTCGTCCACCCAGGGGTGGAAGTGGTCGCTGCCCAGCACCACGTCGAAGCCAGCCTGCTCGGCGGCCACGGCCTGCTTCACCAGGTCTTCGGGCTGGTAGGACTCGTGACTGCACAGCCAGGCGAACTTCATGTATGGCCTCCTCGAGGATTTGTCGCTTCTGATCTTCTCATTGCGTGGGGTCGCTGGGTCGAGGGGTGTAACCGCGCGCGAGTCGGCACCCGGGGCGGGCGCCGAACACGCGCGGTTTCACCCCAGCGCCCCACGCTTCTCCGGTCATCGGGGGTGCGGGTCCGGTCATAGGGGATGCGTGCGAAGTAGCGTCTGGGCGGGCATTCTTTAGACGTGGATGCCGACCAGGTCGCTACGCTCCGTGCGTTGCTTGCGGGGTCGCCTTGGCTGGAGCAAGCCCGGGCGTTCGGGCGAGCGCTGAGGCGCTCGCCTCGGTCGGCCGGAGGATTGCTTGTTGTGGGCACGCCTACCTATGAGCCGTGGCATGTCACGGCGCACTTGGACGATGAGGCGCGGCTGGCCGGGATTCCTGAGTTGGCGCCTACGTTGGTGCGGTGGGCGCCGCCGCCTGGGGCGCCGGCGCACCTGTCCGTGGGGCTGGCACGGCTTGAGGCCGCGCAGCGGGGCGAGACGTTGTTCGTGGTCGCGGACGATACGGCTCCGGTGCCTTTGCTGGAGAGGGTTGATGATGCGCGGCGGGTGGGCGCCACCATTCTGGCTCTCGACGAGGGGGATCCCGAACTCGACGCGCTGGCGCATGAGGCCCTGGCGGTGCCGGAGTCGTTGTCGTTCGATGCGGGGCAGCACCTAGTTTCTGCCGCAGCGGGAGAACGCGACCCCGGGGCAGGCGCGACGCGCAGGCACAGCCTGCGCGAGCGCCTAGCCCGCCTGCTGGACACGGTGAGCGGCCCCAACGCCTAGGCGAGGAGCGGTGGCGCCGTGGTGGGACCGCGCGTGTTCGGCGCCCGCCCCGGGTGCCGACTCGCGCGCGGGGACACCACCCGCCGCCGTGAGGAGGGCTAGTCGTCGGGTCCGAGGAAGCTCCAGACCTGCGGGAAGTGGCCGATGCCCAGTTTCCGGCAGATCTTCTGCGCGGCCATGCTGACGCCCTCGGTAAACGTGGGATAGGCGAACTGAAGCTCCGCAACTTGGTCAACCGTCATCCCGGCGGCCATGCATGCCGCGACGGTCTGGACCGTTTCTGCCGAATACTCGCCCAGGACATGCCCGCCGAGGATGGTGTGGCTGGCGCGGTCGGCGATGAGCTTGCAGAAGCCGTCTGGCCGGCCGTCGGCGACCGGCCGGACCATGTCGTCGTAGCGGGCCAGTCCGGTCACGGTGTCGTGGGTCCGCGCGGCGTCGGGTTCGGACAGGCCGACCCTGCCGTATTCGGGATCGGTGAAGCTGCCACTGGGCACAACGTCGTACGTCGCCTGCCTGGCGGGTCCCAGGACGGCGTTCCTGGCGGCGATGCGGCCCTCCATCCGCGCGCTCTGCACCAGCATCGAACGGCCGTTGACATCGCCGACGGCGAAGATGTGCCCGACGTTGGTGCGCAGGTACTGGTCGACGGCGATCGCGCTGGGCTCAGCGCTGACGCCGGCCGCGTCCAGGTTCAGCTGGCTGAGGTTGCCAGGCCAGCCCACCGCGAAGAAGACGGCGTCCGCTGCCGCCTGCCCGGTCCCGTCGCGGCCGCGGTGCTCGACGCGGATCCCGCCGCCGCGCTGGGAGAGAGATTGGACCATCGTCCCCGTCGCGATGGTCATGCCGCGGGCGCGGAAAGCGCGGCCGAGTTCTTCCGACACGCTGGGGTCGGCGGCCGGGACAAGGACAGGACCCGCCTCGTAGACGGTCACGGCCGCGCCGAGATCAGCGAAGATGGACGCCATCTGGCAGCCGGTGTCGGCGCCGCCTACCACCGCGACCCGGCCCGGCAGGCTCGTCAGGGACGGGATGTCCTCGTAGGTCAGCGCGTGCTCAGCCCCGGGGATCGGCAGCCGGGCGGCATGCCCGCCGACGGCAAGGATGACGCGGTCCGCCGACCAGCGGCGGCCATCGCGCGCGGCCATGGTGTGCGGACCGGTGAAGCCGACCGGCCCGATGTCCTCGAACAGCTCGATGCCGTGCCGGCGCAGATGGCCTGCCAGGTCCTTCTTCTCACGGGCGTACCGGGCCACCCGCTCGTTGTTGGCGAGGACCACGGGCAGGTTGGGCACCGGCGGAGGACCGTCAAGGCCGAAGGTGGCCCACGATGACCAGTCGCGCGCCAGGCGCGCGGCGCGCGCCAGCGTCCGCACCGGCGCCGGCCCGCGATTGAGGCTGGTGCCCCCGATCTGGGCTGCCTCAACCAGAGTGACCCGGGCGCCGAGCTCCCGTGCCTGCAGAGCGGCGGTGGCCCCCGCGGGGCCGCCGCCGACCACGAGCACGCTCAGGTCAGCGTTCATGGGCCCACCGTGACCTGTTCCGCGGCCCCGGCGGACCATCCTTGCCGGGTGATCCGGCGGGCTAGGTGCTAAGAGTCGAGGGACAGCACCATCGTCGGGCGCTCGATGACGTGGTCGTCGCGCAGCGGGCGGACGGCCGTGCCGATCGCGAAGAATTCTGTCGTGTGCGAGCCCCACGTGTGGCTGTGCTGCCGCAGCTGCACGCCGACGATGCCCTCGGCGTGCAGCGCCTCGGCTTCGGCCTGCATGCGGGACATGGCCAGCTCCCGCGCGTCGTACAGCGCCTGGGTGAACTGCTCGATCTCGACGTTGCGGCCGATGTTGCCGATCTTGGCGCCCATCCGCTGGTGCGCGATGTGGTACACGCACGAGCCCATCACCATGCCGAGCGGCGCGTAGCCCGCCCGGATCAGCGTCCAGAAGTCCTGCCCGGACAGGTCGGAGGTGAACGGCTGCTTCTTGTTGTTCCGCCAGTTGCTCACGCCGCCGCCGCCCGCGTCCGGCTCGGCCTTCACCGCCGTGCCCACCGCGATGAACTCCGCGATGTCCGCGCCGAACTCCTTCATCTCCACGTCCAGCCGTACGCCGACGATGCCGTCGGCCTTCAGCGCGTCCGCCTCGGCCTCCATCCGGGACATCGCCAGCTCCCGCGCGTGGTACATCGCCTGCGACAGCACGTCCAGCTCCTGGTTGCGGCCCCAGCGCCCGATCTGCAGCCCGACGTGGTAGATCGACGAGCCGAGCACCAGGCCGAGCGGCCGGAACCCGGCCTCGCGCACCAGCAGGAACTCGTTCACCGACAGGTCGGAGGTGAAGATCGACCCGGCCTTGCCCGGCTGCAGTTCGGCGAGCCGCTTGATGGCGTCCTGCGGGACGCCCGCCACGCCAAGGTCACTGGTCTGCTGGTCGGTCATGACGTCCTCAACTTCCGTTTAGGCGTTTCTGTTCGCGCCGATGTCGACCCGCGCCGCCTGGCGCCGCTGCGGGTCGAGAGACATGATGGCCAGCGGAGACGGCCCCTTACGTTCCGCACCGTCTGAAAAGCGGACGATCGCGGTACCCACGTTGATCGCCTCAACCACATGATCGCGGCCGCCCTCCTGAGCGGGGCACTCGCGCTCGCGCACGTGGAAGTCCATGTCCGCGACCACCACGCCCTGTGCGCCGAGCCGCTTGACGTCGGCGGCGAGCTGCGTCCGCGCGTCGTGACGCGCGTCGTTGACCAGCTCCGTGAAGCCGTTGACCTCGGCGTTCCCCGCGCCCCACCGGGTCTGGCCGCGGGTCAGCCAGTCGTCGTGCCGCGCCGCGATCGAGATGCCGAGCACCAGCCCGGCCGGCATCCAGCCCTTGTGCACCAGCTTCGCGAAGTCCTGGCCGGACAGGTCGGAGGTGAACGGGTGGCGGAGCGGCGGCGCGCTCGGCGCGCGCACCGCGGTGCCGATCGCCTTGAACTCCAGCCCGCCGGACGGGAAGGGCCCGATCGAGAGGCGGACGCCGACGACGCCGTGGCCGCCGAGTTCCGCGCACTCCTCCACCATCCGGTGGATCGCGGTGCGCCGCGCCTCGTACATCGTCTGGACCAGGGGGCTGAACGACCCGTAGCCGCCCGCGCTCGACACCTGGGTCCGCGCGCCCATGGGAGACGACCCCCAGGTGTACCCGTAGCTGCCCCACGCGCCCGGGCAGCCATAGCCGCCGGTGTAGCCGACGTTGTAGACGGCCGCGCCGAGCACCTGGCCGGTCGCCTGGAAGCCGACGGACCTGATCGCGGCGAACTCGTCGGACGTGAGCGCCGAGCCCCAGGTGCCACTGCGCCGGATCTCGGCCATCCGCGCTTCCGCGGCGGGGGGCAAGTCTTTGCTCACGAGGTCTAGCCTAGCTCCGGGCGGGCGCGGAAAGAGACACCGCCGATCCGGCTGGTCCCGCCATTGCGGCTAATCCTGCGCATCCCACTCCTCGTTGCGCTCTTTCACCTTCTCCAGGGCGTGCGCGGCCTCTTCTCTCGTCGGGTACGGGCCAAGCAGGTCCTTGCCAGGACAGTCGGTGTCTGGCCCCTCGACCGTGTTGTGCCTCGTGCAGAACCACCATTGCTCCTGTGAGGAAGTCATGCACATTAGACTCCCAGAACATGGCCACTTTGCTCCACCCGGGCCGGCTCTCCCCGACCCGGCAGGTTCCCGCGAACATCGTCCGCCCCGAGTACGTGGGCAAGAAGCAGCCCACGCTCGGCGAGCCCGACGTCAAGGACGCCGACACGATCGCGCGGATGCGGGTGGCCGGCCGGCTCGCCGCCCAGGCGCTGGAAGAGGTGGGCCGCAACGTCCGGCCCGGCGTCACGACCGACTACCTGGATCAGGTCGGGCACGACTTCCTCATCAGCCGCGGGGCGTACCCGTCCACGCTGGGCTACCGCGGCTACCCCAAGTCGCTGTGCACCTCGCTGAACGAGGTCATCTGCCACGGCATCCCCGATGACACGGTCGTCAAGGACGGCGACATCGTCAATGTCGACATAACGGCCTTCATCGGCGGGGTGCACGGGGACACCAACGCGACGTTCCTGGCCGGTGACGTGTCCGAGGAATCCCGGTTGCTGGTCGAGCGCACGCACGAGGCCATGATGCGCGGCATCCGCGCCGTCGCCCCCGGCCGGCCGCTGAACGCCGTCGGCCGCGTCATCGAGTCCTACGCGCGCCGCTTCGGGTACGGCGTGGTCCGCGACTTCACCGGGCACGGCATCGGCACCACGTTCCACTCCGGGCTGGTCGTGCCGCACTACGACGACCCGGACAACGACGTGATCATGGAAACGGGCATGACGTTCACCATCGAGCCCATGCTCACCCTCGGCACGGTCAAGTACGACATCTGGCCAGACGGGTGGACCGCGGTCACGCGGGACCGGAAGCGGACCGCCCAGTTCGAGCACACCGTCCTGGTCACCGAGGACGGCCACGAGATCCTGACGCTGCCGTAAGTGGGCGAGTTCGAGTTCGACGCGGACACCCAGCTGTCCGGGAGCGGGCCCGAGTTCGAGGCGAGCCTCCCGGAGGACTGGGGCGGGACACCCGGCGTCAACGGCGGCTTCATGCTCGCGCTGTGCACCCGCGCGCTGGCGCGCGTGCTACCGTTCCCGGACCCGCTCGTCGTCTCCGGCTTCTACCTGCGGCCCGGCTCGCCGGGCCCGGCCCTGGTGAGCACCGAGGTGATCAGGGCCGGCAAGACGACCGCGTTCGGCGAGGCCGCCCTGTGGCGGGACGGCAGGCAGGTGCTCCGCACCACCGCCGCGTTCACCGACCTGGCGCAGGCCGCCGCCCGGCCGGGATCGCCCGGTCACGCGTTCTCGGCCGGCGCCGCGCCTGACCTGCCGCCGCCTGAGGAGTGCTTCGGCTTCGAGCCTGGCGCGGTGCGCGGCGTCTCGATCGCCGACCACTTCGACTACCGGATCCCGTCCGCGCCCGGCTGGCTGACCGGGCGGCCGAGCGGGGATCCGCGGTATGAATTCTGGATGCGGTTCCGCGACGGCCGGCCCGCGGACCTGCTGTCCCTGCCGCTGATCGTGGACGCGGCGCCCCCCGCGGTGCTCGAGCTCGGCATCGCCTCCACCACCGTCGAGCTCACCGTGCACCTGCGCGCCCGCCCGGCGTCCGGTTGGCTGGCCTGCCGGACGTGGACGAGCTACGTCGGCGGTGGCTATCACGAGGAGGATTTCGAGGTCTGGGATTCGGCTGGCACGCTGGTTGCCCAGTCTCGCCAGCTCGCGCTCATCCTCGGCTGAGGTCTTATCTTTTATCCCGAACGGGCCCGTGGTGTCTCTTGGAGCCCGTGCTTGGAGGAGGCGGCGTTGATCGAGGCGGTCGTGTTCGACCTGGACGGGGTGCTCATCGACTCCGAGCCGGTGTGGGAGGAGGTCCGCCGGGAGGTCGTCGCCGCCCACGGCGGGCACTGGCCGCCGGACGCGCAGGACCGGATGATGGGGATGAGCACCGCCGAGTGGTCGGCCTATCTGGTGACCGACCTCGGGGTGCGGTTGTCACCCCCTCGGGTCGCGGAGGTGGTGATCTCGGCGATGGCCGCGCGCTACCGGTCGCACCTGCCGCTGCTGCCCGGTGCGGCGGAGGCGGTCCGCCTTCTTGGCGCGCGGTTCACGCTGGGGCTGGCGAGTTCCTCGCCCCGGTCGCTGATCGCCGTGGTGCTCGACGCGTCCGGGCTGCGGTCGTCGTTCGCGGCGGTGCGGTCCACCGAGGAGGAGGCGCGCGGTAAGCCCGCGCCGGACGTGTACCTGACGGTGGCCGGCCTGCTGGGCGTTGATCCGGGGTCGTGCGCGGCGGCGGAGGACTCCTCCAACGGGCTGCGTTCGGCTGCGGCGGCGGGGTTCGCGGTGCTCGCGGTGCCGCGCCCGCAGTATCCGCCGGCGCCGGACGCGCTCGCTTCGGCGCGGCTGGTGCTGGGCGGTCTTCCTGAGCTGACCGTGGCGGCGGTTACGGCGCTGGGGTGAGGACGGTGATGAAGTCCCGCGTCCAGCCGGTGAGGTACTGACTCGCGGGGCGGTGCTGACCGGGCACCCCCGGGCTGAGCGGGCCGCCCGTCCGGGACGCGGTGTCCAGCTGCACCCACTCGGGGTTGATGTCGAGTTCCATGGCGGTCCGCGCTCCGCTGCCGATCAGCGCCTCGGCCAGGTCGGCGGGCGTGGTGGACATGCTCGCCGCGTACATCAGCTCGCCGGCCGCGTTCTCGCCGAGCGCGGAGCGCGCCACGTACTCGGCGTGCCCCAGCGTGCCGCCCCAGCGCCACCACAGGGCCGACTCCGCGGTCGGCTTGCCACCCGCGACCAGCGCCCAGAGGTTCTGCCTGACACTGTAGACGGACTCGCCTTTGACAGGCACGCCGTGGCCCCAGACGCCGACCGTCGCCTGGCCCGACGTGTCGATCACCAGGCTGGCCAGGCCGCCGCGAAGGGCCCGGACCACGTGGCCCTCCTGCTCGTAGCCGCCGGCCAGCGAGTCCAGCTTGAACCCGCCGTTGAACGCGGCGAGCAGCCTCGATCGCTCCGTTCCCGTTATCTTCGGGCCGGCCGTGACCGGGCCGGCCAGCGGCCCCGGGTCATCGCTGCCGTTGTGCAGCGCGTACTGCACGGGGCCGCGGAACGTGGCGATGGTGATCAACGATCCGTCCTTCGCGGTCACCTGGGAGAAGGTCACCCGCACCGGGCCGCCGCGCGGGACCGCGCGCCCTGCGGCCGCGGCCCAGCCGGCGCTCGCCCGCCCCGCGGGGACCGCCGTCGCGGCGTGGCGGGCGGTCATCGTGGTGCCGGCTCCGTGGCCCGATGCCGGCTGCGCCGTGCCGCATCCTGCAGCGACGACGACGACGGCGGCGACGGCGAGGAGCGGCAGCCGGCCAGCGGTCAGGCGGATCGGTGTCACTGGTACATCCTGGCGGAAAAAATTCTGCCGATCGCGCGATCCACCTTCTCTGTTAGGTATGGATCGCGCGATCGGCAGGCCCCCGAGCGGGGTTAAGCGTCGCGCTTGCGGAACAGGTAGGCGCCGACCGTCAGGAACACGGCGGCGTAGATCAGCGTCACCCCGAACTGCGGCCAGGCCGACCAGAGGTGGTCATTGGTCTGGCCGATGGTCACCGAGAGCACCCGGCCCGCGGCGTCGGGGAAGAACCGCATGATGTCCCAGCGCCAGGTGTCGGGCAGGATCTGGATGATGATCGGCAGCACGAACATCAGGCCGATGACCGAGGTGATCGCGCCCGCGGTGTGCCGGATGATCGCGCCGAGGCCGAAGGCGATCAGCGCGACGACCGTCACGAACAGCGCGGTGCCGACGATCGCAGTGAGCACGGTGCTCGGCGAGATCACGATCGTGCCGATGAAGTGGTAGATCGGCGGCCCGTTGCTGTTCGGCCCCCCGGCGGGCGGGCTCATGTTGACGCCCCTGGGGATCGTGACGGAGTGGAACAGCGAGGCGCTAACCCCGGAGCCGGACATGGCCGCCTGGCCGACGAAGAACGAGACGAACGAGGTGATCAGCGAGACGATCAGCGTCACCGTGCCGAACACGATCAACTTCGCGGCGTAGACCGTGCCCCGCCGCGGCATCGCGGTCAGCGACGTGCGGATCATCCCCGTGGAGTACTCGGACGTGATCACCATCGCGCCGAGCACCGCGATGATCAGCTGGCCGAGCTCGAAGAAGGCGATCAGCGACGCCTGCGCCGCGTCTGTTCCCGCCTTGTTCCACGGGTTGTTGTGGAGGTTGGACGCGATGCCGAAGCCGGCGATGGCCGCGACGCCGACGCTGACGATGAACAGCGCCGCGATCGTCCAGTAGGTGGAGCGGACCGAACGGAGCTTGGTGAACTCCGAGCGGATCGCGCCGGCTAGCCCGGCGCGGCCGGTCGCCGGCGGCAGCGGCGACAGCCGCAGTGCCGGGGCAGAGCCTGGTGCAGTAGTGGTAGCCATTGGTCAGACCCCGCTTCCGATCGTCGCGGCACCGGTGCGCGCCTCGGCGTGGTACTCCACGGCGTCCGCGGTCACTTCCATGTACGCCTCTTCAAGCGAGGCGCGCATGACGCTCAGCTCGTGCAGCCGGATGCCCTGCTCGAAGGCGATGTCGCCGACCATGTCGGCGGGCATCCCGCGCACCAGTAGCGAGCCGTCATTGTCCACGGTGGCGGTGCCGCCCTTGGCGGCCACGGCGAGCAGCAGCTGGTCAGGGGAAGGTGTCCGCACCCGCACCGCCGCACCGGACGAGCGGGCGATGAACTCGGCCATCGTGCAGTCGGCGATGAGCTTGCCCCTGCCGATCACGATCAGGTGGTCGGCGGTGTTCTCCATCTCCGACATCAGGTGACTGGACACGAAGACCGTGCGGCCCTCGCCGGCCAGCGCCTTCATCAGGTTCCTGATCCACAGGATGCCCTCGGGGTCGAGCCCGTTCACCGGCTCGTCGAACATGAGCACCTGCGGGTCGCCGAGCATGGTCGCCGCGATCCCGAGCCGCTGGCTCATGCCGAGCGAGAAGCCCTTGGACCGCTTGCGCGCCACCTCGGAAAGCCCGACGAGGTCGAGCACCTCGCCGACCCGTGAGGTGGGCAGGTTGTTGGTCTGTGCCAGGCACAGCAGGTGGTTGTAGGCGCTGCGTCCCCCGTGCACCGCCTTGGCGTCCAGTAGCGCACCGACCTCGCGCATCGGGTACGCCAGGTCGCGGTATTGCCTGCCGTCAACGATGACCGTCCCCGCGTCGGCGTAGTCCAGCCCGAGGATCAGCCGCATGGTGGTCGTCTTGCCTGCGCCGTTCGGGCCGAGGAAGCCGGTCACCTTGCCCGGCTCAATGCCGAACGAGAGGTCGCTGACGGCGACCTTATCGCCGTATCGCTTCGTGAGGCCCCGTACCTCGATCATGGGAGATTGTCCTCTCTGCTTAGAGACGACCCCAGTCTGGCCGGCGCGGGGTATGTACGGCGTCGGTCCTAGTGATGATTCCGCTCTACTCCCCCGGGGTGATACCGGTGGGCCGCGCGGCGTAGTGCAGGCTCACCGAGTACCCGTGACCAGCGCCGAGCATCCGGTGCCTGCCGTCGCCGCCGTGCACCCGGACGCGGCCGGCCCGCAGCGGGCGGCCCGCCTCGGCCACTTCCCCGGCGAGCAGCGTGGCGTACCCGCAGTCGCAGTCGGTGACCGCGCCGGGAGGCAGCACCAGCAGCCAGGCGCCGGCCGTTCCCGGCACCGGGACGCGCAGCGGTGCGTCCGGATCGAAGCGGACCAGGTCCCACCAGCGCTGCGGGGCGGCGGCGAGCTCGCTGAGCTGGCCCGCCTTCCTGCCGACGGTGTGCGGCGCGGCGCTTTCACGAGACTGCGGCGGCAGCACGAACGGAGCGGCGAGCTGGGCGATCTCAGGGGCAACCGAAAGGTCGGCGTTCAACGAAGGGTTCCTTCACGTGTTGGCTGGACTGACTCCTGGATGCGGGCCGGGGGGAATGGGGGGCGGGGAGTCCCCCATGCCAGGATTCAGCGACAACACGCGGGAACGCGGCAGCACAGCATGGCGACTCGGGCAGTCATGCGTGCTGGCATGCGCACTAGGAGACCGTAATTACGGTGCTCTGTCAAGTCGGCAGGCCAGCAGCGGTCGGCTGGCTGAACGGCTGTCGCTTTCCATACCCGGCGCTTCCCTCAGCGCAGTGCGCGGAACGCTGCGCGCAGCTCTTCGGAAAACAGCTGTGGTTGTTCCCAGGCCGCGAAGTGGCCGCCTTTGTCGGCGTGGTTGAAGTAGATCAGGTTGTGATACGCCTGTTCAGTCCAGCTGCGCGGCGCGGTGACGTACTCCTCGGGAAACACCGTGACCGCGGCCGGGAGGGAAACATCGGCGGCGGCGTAGAAGTTCTTGCCCGTTACGGCTAGCTGCCAGTACAACCGGGCCGCGGACGCCGCTGTACTCGTGAGCCAGTACAGCGAGGTGTTATCGAGCACGTCGTCGCGCGTGATGGCGCCGTAGGAGTGTCCGGCAAAGAGCTGCGCCAGGTGCTCGTACGTGGTCGCGTCGTGGTCCAGGAGCCAGGCCGCCAGGCCGACAGGCGTGTCGGTCAGGAGGTAGCCGATCGTCTGCGGGCGGGTGCCCTGGATGACGCCGTATCCGCGGTGATACGTCGCGAACGCGATCTGCCCGTACGCGCGCTTTTCCGCGTCCGTGAGGTCAGCAGGCGCAGGATCGCCGTTACGGATGTGACCGAGGATGTCCAGCGGAACCATCGCCTCGCATCTGCGCCAGTCGTATTCCGTGGCCCAGCGGTCCGCGAGGGCCTGCATCGTTCGCGAGCTGCACGCCCTGTGACTGATCATCGACAGGCTCTCGTTCGGGCGGCCGCCACGCCGCGATCCGGCGCCGAAGGTCGGCGACCGCCTCCTCGGCGATATCGACATGAAACGGCCGGACGGCTGGGTCCGCATTCACGGTCAGAACCGGACCGGCCGGAAGCCCGCGCGAACTTCTTCTGAAAACAGCTGCGGCTCCTCCCAGGCCGCGAAGTGACCGCCCCTGTCGACCTCGTGGAAGTAGGTGACGCGGGGGTAGAGCTTCTCGACCCAGCTGCGCGGGGCCCGGAAGATCTCACCGGGGAACGTGGTGAAGCCGACCGGGAGCGTTACCTCCGGAGGAGGCTGCCCGGCCGCAAGGGCTGCGGCTCGGCCGCCCTCCCAGTACGAGCGGGCGGCTGAGGTCCCGGTGCCGGTCAGCCAGTAGGTCGTAATGTTGTCGAGGATGTGGTCGCGGGTCAGATTGCCCGACGGCTTGTCGTCGATGAAAGCGCCGGAGATCTTGTAGTAGCTGTCGGTGTCGTGGTCGAGCATCCAGGCCGCCAGCGCGACCGGTGAATCCAGCAGGGCGTAGCCGATCGTTTGCGGCCGCGTGGCCTGTTCCAGGAAGTAGCCGGAGCCGCTCGTCCTGAAGGTGTTGAGCGCGGCGAGCGCGGCGCGCTCCTCCTCGGAGTCCGCGGGCAGGCCGCTGACGTTGCCCACAGCCTGCCTGAGGAAGTTCAGGTGAATGCCGAGCAGCCCCTCGGGTGCCTGGCTGCCCATCGCGTCGGTGACGGCGGCGCCCTGGTCGCCGCCCTGGGCGACGTAACGGGTGTAGCCGAGGCGGCGCATCAGCTCCGCCCAGGCGCGCGCGACGCGGCCGGGGTCCCAGCCGACCTCGGTTGGCTCAGCGGAGAAGCCGTAGCCGGGCAGCGAGGGCAGTACCAGGTCGAACGCGTCCTCGGCGCGTCCGCCATGCGCGGTGGGGTCGGTGAGCGGGCCGATGACCTCGAGCAGCTCAATCACCGAGCCGGGCCAGCCGTGCGTGATGACCAGCGGCAACGCGTTCTCGTGCCGCGACTTCACGTGGATGAAGTGGATATCCTCGCCGTCGATCTCGGTGGTGAACTGCGGCAGCGCGTTCAGCTTCGCTTCGCACTTGCGCCAGTCATAATCGGCCGCCCAGTAACGGGCGAGTTCCTGGATCGTCGCCAGCTGCACGCCCTGCGACCGGTCTGTGGCCAGTTCCCTGGAGGGCCAGCGCGTCGCGGCGATGCGGTGCCGAAGGCCGGCGATCGCTTCGTCGGGCGTGTCGACGCGGAAGGGACGGATGCCAGTTTCCTCGGACATCAGCCTTTGCCTCCCTGGACTGGGTGTCGGCGACGGACCAGTCTCAGCATCGCGGATCGCGCGGACGTGGCGCGCCCGTCATATCACCTGCTTGCACCCTGGGCTGCGCC
>Ga0070698_100001871_pt1 | contig 23452 bp, 15 predicted proteins | sample KBSK1502metaG_FD_65477 | JGI IMG/M metagenome (GOLD analysis project Ga0070698, IMG submission 65477) | Corn, switchgrass and miscanthus rhizosphere microbial communities from Kellogg Biological Station, Michigan, USA - KBS K1-50-2 metaG | ecosystem: Host-associated > Plants > Roots >...
ACTAGGGTTTGCGAACCGCGATCGCGATCATCCGCCGCCCGTCCTGGGGGATCGTGCCATCGGGCGCCGCAAGCGGCGCCAGTTCCCGGGCGATCGCCTGGCGCGCCGCAGCACGCAGCTCGTGCGGCAAATGGCTCAACAGGTTGCCGAACGAGCTCGCTTCGGAAAAGCGCACGGCGACCTCCGCCGACGCATGCACATAGGGATAGTCGTGGAGCCCGACCGATAGAACCTCGAAGCCTGCGGCCTCCAGCAGCCCGCGGAGCTCGCCCTCGTCGACGCGAAAGGTGATGTCGCCGCGCGGGCGCGGATAGGCGGCAAAAGGTGGCCGCGCCAGCACCTCGCTCATGACCCCACGCAACGGCGAGCGCTGATCCTTGGCGCTGCCGCCGATGCCGATCCGCCCACCCCGCCGCAACACGCGCGCGAACTCGCGCAACGGTCCGGCCTTGTCCGGCAGCCAATGCAGTACGGCATTCAGGCAGACGACATCGAAGCTCGCGGAGGGTATCGCCGAAAGGTCATTGGCGTTGCCGACACGAAACACCAAGTTGGGCCGCGCCCTCGATTGCGCGATTTCGATGCGCAGCGGCAGCGGATCGACGCCCAGAACGTGGCCGGCCGGGCCGGCGATGTCCGCGATATGTTCGGCCAGCAGGCCGGTGCCGCACCCGACATCGAGGACGCGCTCGCCCGGTGAGATCGCCAGCGCCTGCACCAGGCGCTTGCCCGACTGGAACTGCCGGCCGACGCTGATGCTTTCGTAGTCGCGCGCCAGCGCCTCGCTGTCGTCGGCGAGCGAAGGCCCTGTCTTGAAATCAACTTCCGCCATGCCATCCCTCTTGTTCTCTTCGGCCCGGCCCGCCGTCGGGACGGCGACCTTCCAATGCGATCCTCTGTGTCATCGCTCTCTCTGCTCTATCGCGTCAGTGACCTCGTCGGCTATGGTCAAGACATGGCAGCAGCCAAGCAGATCGAGACGCCGGGGTCCTCGACCAAGCCGGCGGTCCTGGTGGTCGAGGACGTGGTCCTGGTGCGCCTGCTCCTGGCCGACTTTTTGCGCGGGCGCGACTTCCATGTCATCGAAGTATCGAATGCCGACGAGGCGCTGCGCGTGCTCGAATCGGATTTTCCGGTCGATGTCGTGCTGAGCGACATCCACATGCCCGGCGCTTCGATGGACGGGCTGGCTCTGGCGCGCTGGATCCGCGCCCATCGGCCGGAGCTCAAGGTGATCCTGGCGTCCGGCTACGTCAGCGAAGCCGACCCGGCCGACGCCGCCTATCACGAAGGCGCGATCCTGAAGAAGCCCTTCAACCATGCCGAGCTCGAACGGCGGCTGAGGGCAGCGATCGAGGACACGGAGCCTGGCGGGTGAGCTGGGCTTGGCGGCTGACCTCGGCAGACGACCTGGCCTTGTGCTGCGGCCAAACAAGCCCGCCCGGGGAGAAGGTTCGGGCGGGCTTGGGGCAAGCGCTCTGGCGGACCGCGTGAGGCGTGGCGTCAGGGTCGCCAGCATTGCCATGAAGGGAGCCACACCCTCCCTTCACCCGACTAAACGCCGGCCGGCGGGCCACGCTGCGTGACCAGTCGGTGGCTGCCCTGCCCCCAACGCTTCCCTTGGACTGCAACGATCAGCGTCGGCCCGGCATTGTGTCCCCAGCGAAGAGGGTGAAGCGTGGTCGAGTCGGCGTCGTGGAAATGGGTGCCGGTGCAGGACATTGCACGGCGACTTGAGCTGGACGAGGAAGTCGTCGAGACGGCCGTTCGGCGCGCCGTCGAGAAGGGCTGGTTCGAGGCCACGACCGACTGGCCTCGGCGGGTGCGTCTGCGTTCCGATTTGCTCGACCTGCTTTGATCGAGAAGTCGGGTCGCCCCCGGTTTGCCGGCGTTTGCTCGGGCACCGCGCCGGCAGTGCTGCCAGTGGCAGACCCCGAGGCTGTTATCGATCCGGCACAGTCCTCGCTTCGCGCGCGAGCAGCCGGCGAATGCGGCGCTCGAGGTTGCGATGGTCATAGGGCTTGGCGAGATGCGGCCCCTGCTCGCAGAGCGTCCCTGCCTCCTCGGCCGAGCGACGTACGCCGGATGTCAGGATGACTTTCGTCTGCGGCCGTTCGCGGCGGACCCATTGGGCGAGGCTGAAACCATCCATGTCCCCCGGGATGTCGACGCAGCAAAACAGCACGTCGACCGTGATGTCGGATTCAAATACGCGGAGCGCCTCCGCGGCGGTTCTTGCCTCGACGACCTTGAAGCCGCACTCCCGCAGATAGGCTGCGACGGCCATGCGGACGAGCACTTCGTTTTCGACGATCAGGACAGTGGGCGCAGCCATGGTTTGGTCGGAGCTCATGGCGCGCTAACGTCGATTACGACGCGAATGTTCCAGATTTCGGAACAACGTCCCGACCAAGACGTTATGGCTTCAGGGCCAATGCACGATGGCGGCATGCCATCACGCAAATATCACCAACATCGGTCTTTGCCCGATGGCGATCGCTGCTCCAAGGCCCGGCGGAACCCGCAACGCCACGACGATCTGCGAGTTGATTGACTGTCGCTTGTGGAGGTTTCCATGAAGATGGCAGTCCTTGCGGCATTGCCCATCCTGCTCAGTGCCGCTGTCGCGCAGGCCCAGCGTCCCGGGACCGGCAACCCCGTCGATGTCGGAAAGATCCCCGAATCGGGACCGGCGGTGGTCGGCGGGACGGGCGCGACGGCCGGTCCCAATTCCAAGAACCAGGCGCTCAGCCCGATGCCCGGCCTGCGCGACGAAGAGTTGAGCGAGAAGCCACCCGATTCAGCGCTCCGGCCCCTGCCGGAGATCCGCCCGATACCGGGCCCGGCACGCCAGCAACCGGCTACGCCGACACGATGAACGGCTTGGCCCGGGCGTCGTAATCGGCATAGCCCAGGGTGGCGCGCAGCTCGGGTGGCGGCAGCGCGCTCTTGGCTTCGGCTTCGCCCGCCTTGAGCGCGGCCAAGCCTGCCTTCATGCCGGCCGTTGCCGGCGACAGAAGGCCGGTCGGATAAGTGCCGATCTTGAAGCCGAGTGTGGCGGCCTGCTTTTGCGAGGGCGTGGCACGCGGCGCGCCGGGCGAGAGCACGGCGAAGCTGGGCTTGCCTTGTGCGGCGGCGACAGCGCGGCGGATCTCGCCGTCGTCGGCGGGCGAGTCGAGGAACAGGATGTCGGCGCCCTCCGCCGCGTACATTTCGATGCGCGCCACGGCCTCGTCGATGCCTTGGGTCGGCCGGCAATCGGTGCGCGCAAGGATCAGGATGTCCGATTCCTTGGCCGCTTCGACGGCGGCGCGCATCTTCATCCGCGCCTCGGCGCGCGGCAGGCAAGGCTTGCCGGCGGCGGTCAGCGCACGCGGCGTGATCTTGTCCTCGATCAGCACAGCGGCGGCGCCGGCGCGGCCATAGGCGCGCACGGTACGCTGCACGTTCATGGCGTTGCCGTAGCCGTGATCGCCGTCGGCCAGCACCAGCAGTTCGGGCGCCGCGCCATGCACCATGTTGAAGGAGTCGAACATCTCGCCGAACGAGATCAGGTCGAGATCGGGCCCGCCCAGCCGGCTTGCCGCCACGCAGGAGCCCGACAGGAACGCCGTCTTGAAGCCGGCGCCGGCCGTCAGCCTGGCCGAAAGCCCATCCCACACGGCCGGCATCACGACGAGGCCGGGTTCGGCCAGCAGGGCGCGCAAACGGGCAGGCGCGGTGGCGACAAGAGCAGTCATTAGAATTTCCTCCGAAGCGGCTTGTTGGGCGGTGACGATATCAGCCACGCCCGAGGACGGCGATCAAAAGCCGTAACCCGCGCGGTACGGCCGCGTCGCCTGCGCGCAACCCATGGTAGGAAGGCCCCCATGTTGACGGCAAGACATGGCGCTCGACATGGCCGCGCCCCGGAGAGAGGGCGAATTTGAGTTCGATCTCCATGCAGACCGAACGCCGGGGCGCGCCTTTCGGTTCACTCGATTTTGACCATAAGGCGTTGTCGACCGCCGTGGTCCTGAGGATTAGTCTGGTGGCGTTGCCGAGTGGGGAAAAAATGCGTGGCCATCTCGTTCTCGTGGTCGCCTGCGCGGGTCTCACCGCCTGCGTACCCGATGACGCGGCCTACACGCCGGTCTTTCTGCCGCCGCCCTACAGCGATCTGCCGCCCGCCCCGCCCGGCGAATCGATCGAGGCGGGCAAGCCGGTCGATCTCAACGCCCGACAACAAGAGGCGGTCGTGGCGGGCGTCATCAAGTGGATGAAGGATCCGCGCTCGGCTCATTTCGGGACAATGCAAGGCGCCCGCAACAGCCGCGGCCTGACCGTCGTTTGCGGACAGGTCGATGGACGGAATTCGGCCGGCGGCTATGTCGGGCTGTCGCCCTTCATCGGCGTGCTCATGGGAAGCGCCGCGCGGCCCGATTTCGTCGTCGTCGGCATCGGCGCGTCCGGCCGCGAACGGGCCGAAGTTACGTCGCTCTGCCGCGATAGCGGAGTGGCTCTGCGGGCCTGAAGCAAGCGACGACCAATTCTCGCGGGCCGGGCGCCACTCCGGCTGGCCATGTGTTGCTACCCACGAACCGTGAGGTCATGGCCGCTGCTGTCGGATTTCCGCTCCTGGGTTCCTCCCCCGTCGGCTCCCGTGCGTTAAGCTGCGTGTCTGCATTCCACGCCGCCGCGAGTATGATTCGCTTACACCGTCCGGCGGCGATCTGCCTAGCCCTGGGTTGTCAACAGGACCAACGGCAGCGCCGAGCAGAGGCGAGCCACCGACGTTCGTCCGCCAGGCAGTTCGACCGGAACGCCCGTCCATCCATCGAATAGGACTCGTGCCGGCAGCGATTCGAGTTGCAGCACGGTGTCTGACCACGCGGACGGCGCGATGGCGAGATCATCACTGCGTGGCAGCATGCCGAGCGGCAGGCGTGGAACGGCAGCCAACAGCCAATGCTCGCCGTGGCGGCGGACAAAGGAGACGATCGAGGCCGCGCGGGCGCCTTCGACCGGCACCGGGAGGTAGCTGCCCTCGGCGAACAGCGCCGGCGTGCGGCGGCGCAGGGCAAGAAGGCGGACGATCAGCGCCTGCTTGATGCGGCCATCGCGCCAGCAAGCGGCGAGCGGCGAAAAGTCGGAATCGCCGAGCGTCGCGATTCGCGCGGCGAAATCGACCGGACGGCGGTTGTCGGGATCGACCAGGCTGAAGTCCCAGAACTCGGTACCTTGGTAAAGGTCGGGCACGCCCGGCACCGTGAGCCTCAGCAGGCATTGCGCCAGCCCGTTCACCGCGCCGGCCGGCGCGATGCGGCGCACGAGAGCCGCGATCTCATCCAACAGAGCGGGCAGCGCGGCCTCGGCGATCAGGGCCAGGGTGAAGCGGCGCGCGGCGCTCTCGTAGCTTTCGTCGACTGCCGCCCAGTCGCTGGCGAGCTTGGCCTCGCGCAAGGCCTTGTGCTGCCACGCTGCCAGCCGCTCGGCGAAGGCCAGGCGACCTTTGCGATCGGCGGGCTCGAGATCGAGCGGCCAGGCGCCGACGATGGTCTGCAGCAGCAGCGCCGTGTCGCCGGCGCCTGGCGCGCCACCGCTGCAGAGTCGCGCCGACGCTTCGACCCAGCGCGCCTGGAGTGCGGCCCATTCCTCGGCCATGCCGCTCAGCACCGCGAGGCGGGCGCGCACGTCCTCGCCGCGCTTGTGGTCGTGCGTGGCTGTCGCCAGCATGGCGTGCGGGTGGTCCGCCGCGCGCGCCACGACACGGGCATGGAACGAGGCGGCGTCGAGGGCGAAGGTTTCGACATCGAAGCCGACATCGTTGCGCGACAGCAGCCGGCCGTAACGATAGAAGGCCGTGTCCTCGACGGATTTGGCGGCGACCGGCGCGCTCAATTGCTGGAAGCGCGCGACCGCGACCGGCCGGGCGGGCGGGTCGGTGAACAGGCGGACAACCGGATCGATCGCCCAGCGGTCGGTGGCGAGGCAGGTCTTGCGCGCGCCGTCGGCCGCTCGCCGCAGGACCGCCCGATCGGCGTCGGAAAAAAGACCGTCGCCGCCGTAGGTGCGATAGACCGGAAAGTGGACCAGCAATTCGGTCAGCACGCGGCGCAGGGTGGCGCGGGCCAACTCGCCGCCCGAGAACGCCGCCGCACAGGCGTCGAGCTGGGCGGAAAAGCTGCGCGCCACGATCTCGCGCCGCGCCGCCTGCTCCTCCGGCGCGAAGTCGGCCGATCGGCCGCTGAGCGACGACCAGGCCTCGGCCAGGCAGGCCTCGCCATCCGCGTCGTGCTGCAGCGCGCTCACGTCGTTCATGAAGTCGTAGCCCGTCGTGCCGTCGCAGGCCCAGTCGCGCGGCAAGGCCTCGCCGCGCATCAGGATCTTTTCCACCACCAGCCAGGCTTTCCGGCCCAGCCGCTGGCGGAGCTTTCGGCAGTAGGCCGCCGGATCGGTGAGGCCATCGACATGATCGATGCGCAGGCCGTCGATCAGCCCCTCGGCATGAAGGCGCAACGGCAGAGCATGCACGGCTTCGAAGGCCTGCGACTCTTCCATGCGCAGGCAGACCAACTCGTTGATGTCGAAGAAGCGGCGCCAATTGATGCGATCGGAGGCGGTGCGCCACCACGCCAGCCGATAATGCTGGCGCGCCAGGAGGTCGGGCAGCGAGCCCGAGCAGCCGGCGCGCTCGGCCAGCGGCAGGCGATGGGAGAAGTAGCGCAGCACGCGCTCCTCGCGCACCAGTTCCAGTTCACCGGCCGCCAGCACCTCTTCGAGCGGCCGGCCGAGAATCGGCAGCAGGACCTTGTCGTCGGCCTCCCAGTCGATGTCGAAGAAGCGGGCATACGGGCTGGCCCGGCCGTGGCGAAGGACGTCGGCCCACCACGGGTTGGCGGTGTCGGCGGCCATGTGGTTGGGCACGATGTCGAGGATCAGGCCGAGGCCGGCTTGGGCAAGTGAAGCCGCGAGGGCGCGCAGGCCCTCCTCGCCGCCGAGCTCGGGATTGATCTGCGTTGCGTCAATCACGTCATAGCCGTGCATCGAGCCCGGCCGCGCGACGGCGATCGGCGAGGCATAGAGGTGGCTGACGCCGAGCCGCGCGAAGTAAGGCACGAGAGCCTGGGCATCGGCGAAGGTGAAGGCGCGATGGAACTGCAGTCGCAGCGTCGCCCGCGGAATGTGGGCGCGCGGGATCATGCGCGGCGCCGGGCGATGATGCCGGCGCGGGCCGGCACGGGCGGCGCCTCGAACAGGTCGCGCGCGAGGGGCACCAGACGGCGCCGCCAGTTGGGATGCTCATCGGTCGTGCCGGGCAGGTTGGGCTGTTCGGCAAGCCCCAGCAGGTCTTCCAGCGGCGCCAGCATCAGCCGCGACGGCGACAGCGCGACATAGGCGAGCGCCGCATCGACCGCGGCGGCCGGCTGGTCGCTGGGCGGCGGCGGGCCCGCGGCGGCGCCCGCACCGGTGAAGGCGCGCCACAGCCTGAGACGATCCTTCTCGCGCTGCTCTTCCTCGCCGGGCGCGCCGAGGCCGAGCGCGCGGCGGGTCCTGATGTCCTCGCCGCTCCACCAGCCGGCGACGGTCGGCAGATCGTGGGTCGTCGTCATGGCGACGGCATCGCGGCGCCAGCGCGCGGGCTTCTTGAAGGTGAGCCGCGTACGTTCGAACCACATCACGTCCATGCTGGCGACGCCGGCGCGGCGCAGGCGGGCACGGAAGCCGGGCGGCACCGTGCCGAGGTCCTCGCCGATCACGACCGCGCCGTGGCGGTGCGATTCGAGCGCCAGCAGGCGCAAAAGGTCCTCCAGGGGATAGGCGAGATAAGCGCCTTCGGTGGCCGGCACGCCGCGCGGGATCAGCCAGAGCCGCATCAGGCCCATGACGTGATCGATGCGCACGCCTCCGGCATGACTGAGCGCTGCCCGCAGCGTGGCGAGAAAAGGCCCGAAGCCCTGCGCCACCAGGGCGCGCGGCGAGAAGCCGGTGAGGCCCCAATCCTGGCCGCGCGGATTGAAGGCGTCGGGCGGCGCGCCGATGGCGAGCCCCAGCAGCAGGTCGGACTGCCGCGCCCACGCATGGCTGCCCGATCGGTCCATGCCGATCGCCAGATCGCCGATCAGGCCGATCCGCATGCCCGCGGCGCGGGCCGCCGTTTGCGCAGCGGCGAAGGAGCGCGCCGTCAGCCATTGCAGAAAGAGGTGGTAGCGCACCGCGGCGGCATCGCGCGGCTGGCGCCACCCGGCGGGCCATTCCGTCCAGTTGCCCGGCCGCTCGTCATGCAGCGCGTCGAACAGCGCATGCTCGCGCAAGGCCTCGCCGCCTTCACGCACGAAACGCTCGAAGTCGGCCGCGAGCACGCTGCGGGCGGCGAGGTCGCGGTTGGCGAAATCGTCGAACAGGCAACGCAACACGGCGAACTTCGCCGCTGCCGCAGCCGCCCAGTCGATCGAAGGCGCGCCTTCCAGCGCCTGGCGCCCGCTCGGCGTGCAGGCGGCGATTCGGTCGGCCGCAAAGGTGGCGGACGGATCGGCGTACAGCGGATTGAGAAACAGCCGGCTCGACGGCGAATAGGGGCTATATCGTGACGGGTCGGCCGGAAACAGGCTGTGCAGCGGGCTGAGCGCAACCGCATCGGCGCCTCGACGGGCCGCGGCTTCGGCGAGATCGCGCACGGCGCCTGCGTCGCCGATGCCGCCGTCGCCGCTGCGGCGCAGGCCATAGATCTGCGCGGCCACACCCCACATCCGGCGACCGGCGCCGATATCGTCGAGCGTGAGGCAGCGCGCCGGCGCCACCGCGAGCGTGATCTCGCGGTCGGCAAAGCGCAGGCGATGGTAGCCCGGCTGCGCGACGGCGGGGACGCTCGCGCCCTTGCCGCTGCGCAACGTCAGCCGGCGGACATTGCCGTCTTCCAGCGCCAACTCGGCCGGGATGTCGGCATCGAGCGACAGGTTCGCCAGGATCGTTGGCGTATTGAGTCGCGCCGTGACGAGCGGCGGCAGATCCGGCCCATCGTCGGCGTCGTGCAGCGACTCGAGCAGGCGGCGAAGCGATTCCGTCCTGACGCGCTGGGGTCGACCCGTCGCATCGATCCAGTCGACGGCGATCCCCGCCTGGCGCGCACGGGCGCGGAGCGCCTGTTCATTCATCCCGGCGCCTCAAGGAAGGCCGCCGTCACCGGCCCTTGCAGGCGGCCCCGTCGCATCTCCTTGCCGGCGCCGGCGCGCGATTCGAACAACAGGTCACCGGCAGGCTGCTCGATGGGGCAAAGCTCTCCGCCGAGATTGCAGACGAGGCTGAACACGGCGCCGTCCTCCAGGCGCCAGCGCGCCATGACGGCGGCCGATCCGACCGATCTCGCCGCAATCGCCCGGGCACCCGTCAGACGCGGCATCAGGGCCGCCGTCCGCAATCCCAGCAATTTCTTGTAAAGCGCGCGCCGCTCGGCGCCGCGCCTGCCGTCCGTCACCGGCCGGCTGGAGTCGAATGTCTGCCGGACATTGGGATCGGGAATCGCCTGAGCCGTCTCGCCGTCTTGGAAGCCCGCGAAGGCGGCGAACTCGCGCCGCCTGCCCTCGCGCACGGCTTGCCCCAGGTCGCCGTGATGGTCGGTGAAGTAAAGGAAGGGCGTGCGGCTGGCATCCTCCTCGCCCATGAAGATCAGCGGGATCTGTGGACAGAGAAGCTGGAGGGCGATGGCGGCCTCCAGCGTCGCCGGATCGACCCTGTCGACCAGCCGGTCGCCGAACGGCCGGTTGCCGATCTGGTCGTGGTTCTGCAGGAAGAACACGAAGGCGGTCGGCGGCAGATCGGCGCTGGGCGAGCCGCGCCGCCGGCCTTTGCGATAGGCCGAGGGTTCACCCTGGTAAATGAAGCCTTCGGCCAGGCAGCGCGCCAGCTTGTCGGCCGGCTGCTCGGCATAGTCGGCGTAGTAGCCGTCGCGCTCGCCGGTCAGCAGGACATGCAGGACATGATGCGCATCGTCGTTCCACTGCGCATCGAACCGGCGGCGCAGATGCGCGGCCGCATTGCCGTCATGCTCGAGCACGAGATGGACGTGCCGGCCGGGCTCGACCGTGGCCCGCACCTCGGCCGCCATGTCGTCCAGCCAATCGGCTTCGGAGATCGCATGCACGGCGTCCAGGCGCAGTCCGTCGAAGCGGTATTCCATCAGCCAATAGAGCGCGTTCTCGGTGAAGAAGCGGCGGACCTCGGCGCGCCGGAAATCGATCGCCGCCCCCCACGGCGTGGCGATGTCGTTGCGGAAGAAGCCGGGCGCGTAGCGCGCGAGATAGTTCCCGTCCGGCCCGAAGTGATTGTAGACCACGTCGAGAAAGATCATCAGGCCGCTTGAATGGGCGGCGTCGACCAGCGCCTTCAGCTCGTCGGGCGTGCCGTAGGCGCGGTCGGGGGCGAAGGGCAGCACGCCGTCATAGCCCCAGTTGCGCTGGCCCGGAAAATCGTTGATCGGCATCAACTCGACGGCGGTGATGCCGAGCTCGGCAAGGCCCGGCAAGGCGGCCCGCACGCCGGCAAAGCCGTCCAAGGCGCCGACATGCAGCTCGTACAAGACGGTCTCGCGCCATTTCCGTCCGCGCCAGCCGGGATGCTGCCAGCGATAAGCGCGCGGATCGACGACCACGCTCGGGTCGTGAACATCGTCGACCTGGGCGCGCGACGCCGGATCCGGCACGGCAAGACCGTCGTCCAGCCGATAACGATACCGCGCCCCCGCTGCGCAGCGCGCTTCGGCCTCGAACCAGCCTTCCGGAGATCGCCGCATCGGCATAGGCACCCGGTCGTCGATCTCCACGGCAACCGCTTGGCAAGCCGGCGCCCACAGCCGAAAGCGCGTGCGGTCGGGCGCGATCAGGCTGGCGCCGAACGTCAGGTCGCGGGCGAAGCTGGTCACGCGCCGTCGTCCTTGCGCGTGCTCAGGATCAGCACGACGCTGCGCGCGCCGACCACGATCTCCTCGCCCTCGAACTCGCGCTCGGGCGCGTCGGGCGCCGCGCTGTCGACCAGCAAGCGCGCCGGCAGGCCGGGCGGCGGCAGGCGAAAACGCTGTTCCTCGGCGCCGGCATTGAAGAATGCCGTCAGGATCGACACGTTGCCGTCGCCGTTGCGGCCGGCGCGCCGCAGCACCAAGCGCCGCTCCTCCGGATTGTTCCAGGACTCGTTGGACACCGGCACGCCCTCGGCATCGAACCAGGCGATGTCGCGGATATCGGGCGCCAGCTCATCCTGGCCGTGCAGGAAGCGCGGCGCGCGCAGCACGGTGTGGCGGTGGCGCAGCGCGATCATCCGTTGCATGAAGGTCGTGAGCACGCGGCCGTCGGGGCTGTCGGCCAGCCGCCAGTCGAGCCACGAGATATCGTTGTCCTGGCAGTAGGCGTTGTTGTTGCCGCGCTGGGTGCGGCCGAATTCGTCGCCGCCCAGCAGCATGGGCGTGCCCTGCGCCAGGAACACGGTGGCGAGGAACGCGCGCTGCAGGCGCCGTCTCGTGTCGAGGATCGCCGGATCGTCGGTCGGCCCCTCGACGCCCCAGTTGGCCGAATAGTTTTCGGCGTGGCCGTCATTGTTGCCCTCACCGTTGGCCTCGTTGTGGCGCTCGGCATAGCTCACCACGTCGGCCAGCGTGAAGCCGTCGTGGCTGGCAACGTAGTTGATCGAGGCCCACGGCCGGCGCGCCTGCTTGTCGAACAGGTCGCTCGAGCCGGCCAGGCGGACGGCGAAATCGGCGCGCTGACCGGCATCGCCGCGCCAATAGCGGCGCACGCCATCGCGAAAGCGGTCGTTCCATTCGGCGAAGCCCGGCGGATGCTGGCCGAGCTGGTAGCCTCCCGGGCCGACGTCCCACGGCTCGGCGATCAGCTTGACCCGCGCCAGCACCGGATCCTGGCGGATGGCGTCGAAGAAGCCCGAATGGGGGTCGAAGCCGTGCGCCTCGCGGCCGAGAGCCACGCCGAGATCGAAGCGAAAGCCGTCGACGCGAAAGGCCGTCACCCAGTAGCGCAGGGAATCCATCACCATCTGCAGGACGCGCGGCGTCGACAGGTTCAGCGTGTTGCCGGTGCCGGTGTCGTTGACGCAATGGCGCGGATTGTCGGCGACCAGCCGGTAGTAGCTGGCATTGTCGAGGCCGCGAAAGCACAGGGTCGGGCCCATCTCGCTGCCCTCGCCGGTGTGGTTGTAGACGACGTCGAGGATCACCTCGAGGCCGGCGGCATGCAGGTGGCGGATGGCGATACGCATCTCGTCGGCAGTGTTGTCCGAGAGATAGCGTGGCTCGGGCGCGAAGAAGCCGAGGCTGTTGTAGCCCCAGTAGTTGCGCAGGCCCCTCTGCAGCAGGGGGCGGTCCTGCACGAAGGCGTGAACCGGCAGCAGTTCCACGGTGGTCACGCCGAGCCGCCTCAGGTGATCGATGAACCACGGCTCGCCGAGCGCGGCGAATGTGCCGCGCTCGTTGGGCCGCAACTCCTGGCGCAGCATGCTGAGACCGCGCACATGGACTTCGTAGATCACCGTGTCGGCCCACGGCACGGCGGGCGGCCGGTCGTCGGCCCAATTGAAGTTGTCGTCGGCCACCACCGCCTTCATCACGCCCGGCGCGCTGTCGCGCCGGTCGAAGGACAGGTCGGCGCGCGGCGAATTCACGCGATAGCCGAACAGCGCGTCCGACATGCGCAACTCGCCGGCGACGCGGCGGGCATAGGGATCGAGCAGCAGCTTGTGATGGTTGAAGCGGTGGCCGCGCTGCGGCTCGTAAGGGCCGTGCGCGCGATAGCCGTAGATCAGCCCGGTGCGCGCATTGGGCAGATAGCCGTGCCAGACCTCGTCGGTCCATTCCGGCAGTTCGAAACGGGCGATCTCGCGCCGGCCCGACGGATCGAACAGGCAAAGTTCGATCTTGACGGCGTGCGCGGAGAACACCGCGAAGTTGGTGCCAAGACCATCCCAGGTGGCGCCCAGCGGATAGGGCACGCCGGGCAGCAGGCGATCGGGCCAGGTCGGCATGCTTTAGCCTGCGGCGCGCAGTATCACCGTCGCCAGCGGTGGCAGCGTGAGCTGCACGCTATGAGGCTGGCCGTGCGCGGGTTGCTCGAGCGTATGGACTTCGCCGTCATTGCCGAGATCGCTGCCGCCATAGAAACGCGAATCGGTATTGGCGATCTCGCGCCAGCGGCCGGCATTCGGCACGCCGATCGAATAGCCGTACCGCGGCACCGGGGTCATGTTGCAGACGACAAGGACCGGCGCACTGCCCTCGTCGGCCAAGCGCAGGAAGGCGAAGACCGAGTTGGCGCGGTCGTCGCCGACCAGCCAGCGAAAGCCGTCGGCGCGGGCATCGCGTACATGCAGTGCGGGTTCGGCGCCATAGAGCCGGTTGAGATCGCCCACCAGGCGCTGCACGCCGGCATGGGCGGGATCGCCGAGCAGCGGCCAGTCGATCTCGGCGTCATGGTTCCATTCGCGCTCCTGGGCGATCTCGCTGCCCATGAACAACAGCTTCTTGCCGGGATGGGCCCACATGAAACCGAGATAGGCACGCAGATTGGCGAAGCGCTGCCAGCGGTCGCCCGGCATCTTACCGAGCAGCGAGTGTTTGCCGTAGACGACCTCGTCGTGCGAGATCGGCAGGATGAATTTCTCGGAGAACGCGTAGAGCAGGCCGAAGGTCATGTCGTCGTGGTGGAAGGCGCGATGGATCGGCTGGTGTTCCATGTAGCGTAAAGTGTCGTGCATCCAGCCCATGTTCCATTTGAAGGAGAAGCCCAGCCCGTCCGGCACGGGTGCCGTCACGCCGGGCCAGGCGGTCGATTCCTCGGCGACGACGATGGCGCCGGGACAGCGCTCGCCGACCACCGCATTGAGGTGGCGCAGGAAGCCGATGGCCTCGAGGTTTTCGCGGCCGCCATAGACGTTGGGGATCCAGCCATCGGCGGGGCGGCTGTAATCGCGGTAGAGCATGGAGGCCACGGCATCGACCCGCAGGCCGTCGACGTGATAGCGCTCCAGCCAGTGCAACGCGCTGGCAATCAGGAACCCCTGAACTTCGCGCCGGCCGAAATTGTAGATGAAGGTGTTCCAGTCGCGATGGAAGCCCTCGCGCGGATCGAGATGCTCGTAAAGGGCCGTGCCATCGAAGCGCGCGAGGCCATGCGCATCGGTCGGAAAGTGCGCCGGCACCCAGTCGAGCAGGAGAGCGATATTCGCCGCGTGCAGCGCATCGACGAAGCGCGCCAAGGACTCCGGCGGACCATAGCGAGCGCTCGGCGCGAACAGGCCGAGCGGCTGGTAACCCCACGAGCCGCCGAACGGGTGCTCGGCGATCGGCAGCAGCTCGAGATGGGTGAAGCCGAGCTCGACGAGATAGGGAATGAGTCGTTCGGTGGCGAGATCCCAGATCGAGGCGCGATCGTCGGCCGGCCGCATCCATGATCCGATATGGACCTCGTAAATGGAAATCGGCGCGGTCGGCGATTGGCGCTGGGCGCGCCCTGCCATCCAGCGATCATCGGTCCAGCGGAAGGGCCGCGGCGAGGCCACGACCGATGCCGTGGCCGGCGCGGGCTCGGCCTGTTGCGCCACCGGGTCGGCCTTGGCCGGCAGGCGCACACCGCCCGGGCCGACGATATCGAACTTGTAGAGCGCGCCCGCCGCCAGACGGGGCACGAAGAGTTCCCAGATGCCCGAGGGAAAGCGCAGGCGCATGGGATGGCGGCGCGCATCCCACGAATTGAAGTCGCCGATCACCGCCACCCGCTCGGCGTTGGGTGCCCAGACCGCGAAGCGCACACCCTGGACGCCGTCGACGGTCACGACGTTGGCGCCGAGCGCCTCGGCCAGGTGGAAATGCCGGCCCTCGTTGAAGAGATGCAGATCGAGCTCGCCCAGCAGCGGACCGAAGGAATAGGGATCCTCGGTTTCCTGCACTGTTTGCGGCCACTTTATGCGCAACAGATAGGGCGAGGCGTCCGATACCGTCGCTTCGAACAGGCCGGGTGTCTCGCTTTCGACCAGTGCCCCCAACGGAGATCGATCGGCCCGGCGCAGCACCTCGACCGACTGCGCCCCCGGGAGGAAGACGCGAATGCTGCGTCCGCCCGGGCTGTCGTGCGGGCCCATTACCTCGAAGGGATCGCGATGGCGTGCCGTCGCCAGCGCTTCGGCGTCGGCACGATCCAGCCGCGTGAGTGCCGCGGCCGTCACGAGGAGGCACCCGGCGCAGGGGCGAGAAGGCGGCTGGCGATGCGCGCCAAGCCGCCCACCGGGATGGCGAGCCAGGTCGGCCGGTTGGCCGCCTCGTAGTTCACCTCGTAGGCCGCCTTCTCGATCAGGAAGAAGTCGAGCAGCCGGCTGTCCTTCTTGCCGACCCCGCCAGTGGCCTCGCGATAGCCGCCGAGGAACGCCTTTCCCGCGCCCTCGCGCAGGCGCGTTATCAGCCTCTGACGCCGTCCCGGCGACACACGGCTTGCGATCACGTTCTTGGGGTCGAGCGCCGTCGCCGCCGCATAGTCGATGGAGCGCAACAGGCCCGCGACGTCGCGCAAGGGGCTGGCCTTGCCGCGGCGTTCGGCCAGTGGCCGCGCCGGCTCGCCCTCGAAGTCGATGATGTAGGCGTCGGCGCTGGCGACCAACACTTGGCCCAGGTGGAAGTCGCCATGGATGCGCGTCACGGGCGTGCCTTCGCCGCTCTCGCCCAGTCGGCGTAGTGCCTGTTCCAGCGCCTCGCGACCGGCCAGCAACGCGCTGGCGTCGGCTTCGGCCGTTTCGTTGTCCCAGTCCTTGCGCGCGCCGATGGCGTCGAACGCCTGCGACAGCAGCTCCATCGCCCGTTCGATCCAGGCCGCGACGTCCTCGCGGCCTGCCGCGCGCGGCGCGAAGGCCGGATCGTCGGTCGGCCGCGCCAGCACGGTGTGCATGGCGCCGAGCTGGCGGCCGATCGCCGCAGCCAGGGTGTGATAGTCCTTGATGTCGTCGCCACGCGATTCGGCGGAGGCCTCGCGGCTCGCCGTGGCGTCAAAGGCGCGGTTGACCTGGTTCAGGGCCCAGGTCCAGGCATCGCCCTGGTTGCGCACGAAAGCCTGCGCGACAGCCAGCGCATGGCGTTGCCCATCGGGGCCGATGCGGCTCACCTCGCCCAGAAGCGCCGGCGCATTGGCAAAATTGTGCGCCGTGAGATAGCGGCCCATCTCGGCCTCGGGATGCTCGCCAGTCGAGATGCGGCGGAAGATCTTCAGCATCACCGCGTCGTCGACGATCAACGAGCTGTTCGACTGTTCGGCCGTCAGCCACATGACGGGCGCATCGGCCGGCCGGCGCAGGACCTCGATCTTGTCGGGCGCCGGCTCGAAGACGATCTGGCCTTCCGGCGTCTCGATGCGCGCGCCGTCGGCGAGCGAGACCAGCATCTGGCGCGCAAAGACCGGCAGCGAAAAGGCGTCGGTCAAGAGGCCAACCCGCCGCCCGCGCCGCACGCGCGCCAGCGCAAGCTGGGACGGCAGGGCCGCACTCGGCTCATCCTCCCAGCACGTCGACAACGGCAGTTGCCAGCGGCTGGTCGCGCCATCGGTCTTGACCTCGACCTCGGCCAGCAGCATGTCGCGCTCGCCGCCCAACTGTGCGGTGTAGGCGATGTGCGAGGATTGCAGGGTCTGGTCCTTGGAGCCGAACCAGCGGCGCTTCTGCAGGTAGGGCGGCAGCGTCTCGCGCTCGAGGATGGGTGCGGCCGATTCGAGGGCCTCGTCGAGACGGTTGCGCAGCACGACGGTGACGTAGTCCGGCATCGGCTCGGGCGCGGGCGTATGCCACGACGGCGATTCGCTCTCGCTGGTCAGGATGAACCAGTAGAAGCCGAAGGGCGGCAGGGTGAGCAGGTAGGTTAGCTTGCCGATCGGCGGGAACAGCGAGCCGCCGGTCAGCTCAACCGGCACGCGGCCGTTGAATTCCGAGAGGTCGAGCTCGACCGCCTGCGGCGTGTGCGAGACGTTGGCCACGCACAGGATGACCTCGCCCTCGAGCTCGCGCAGGTAGGCCAGCACCTTGCGGTTCTTGGGGTACAGGAAGCGCAGGCCGCCGCGGCCGAAGGCGGCGTGCTGACGACGGATGGCGAGCATGCGGCGCATCCAGTGCAGCAGCGAATGGACGTCGCGCGTCTGCGCCTCGGCATTGATCGTCTCGTAGCCGTAGAGTGCGTCCATGATCACGGGCAGCGCCAGCGCCGCCGGATCGGCGCGCGAGAAGCCGCCGTTGCGGTCGGGCGACCACTGCATGGGCGTGCGCACGCCGTCGCGGTCGCCCAGTCGGATATTGTCGCCCATGCCGAGCTCGTCGCCATAGTAGATCACCGGCGCGCCCGGCATGGAGAACAAGAGGCAGTTCATTAGCTCGATGCGGCGACGGTCGCGCTCGAGGAGCGGCGCCAGCCGGCGGCGGATGCCGAGATTGAGGCGGGCGCGCCGATCGGTGGCATAGGTCTGCCACAGATAGTCGCGCTCCGAATCGGTCACCATCTCGAGCGTGAGCTCGTCGTGATTGCGCAGGAAGATCGCCCACTGGCAGTTGTCGGGGATCTGCGGCGTCTGGCGCATGATGTCGGTGATGGGGAAGCGATCCTCACGCGCCAGCGCCATGTACATGCGCGGCATCAGCGGGAAATGGAACGCCATGTGGCATTCGTCGCCCTGGCCGAAATATTCCTTGGTATCCTCCGGCCATTGATTGGCCTCGGCCAGCAGCATGCGGCCGGGAAACGAGGCGTCGAGATCGGCGCGGATACGTTTCAGCACGTCATGCGTTTCCGGCAGGTTCTCGTTGTTGGTGCCTTCGCGTTCCATCAGATAGGGCACGGCATCAAGCCTCAGCCCGTCGACGCCCATGTCGAGCCAGAAGTGCATGATCCGCAGCACCGCCTTCAGCACTTCGGGATTGTCGAAATTGAGGTCGGGCTGGTGGGCGTAGAAGCGATGCCAGTAGTAGGCGTTGGCCACCGGGTCCCAGGTCCAGTTCGAGCGCTGGGTATCGAGGAAGATGACGCGCGTGCCGGCATATTTCTGGTCGTTGTCGGACCAGACATAGAAGTCGCGCTCCGGCGATCCCGCCGGCGCCTGGCGGGCGCGCTGGAACCAGGCATGCTGGTCGGAGGTGTGGTTGATTACCAGTTCGGTGATGACGCGGATGCCGCGCCGATGCGCCTCCTCGATGAAGCGCTTGACGTCGTCGAGCGTGCCGTACTCGGGATGGACCGCGGTGTACTCGGCGATGTCATAGCCGTCATCGAGGCGCGGCGAGGGATAAAAGGGCAGCAGCCACAGCGTGTTGACGCCAAGCTCGGCGATGTAGTCGAGCTTGGATATCAGGCCGGGAAAGTCGCCGATGCCGTCGTTGTCGGAATCGAAGAACGATTTTACGTGAAGCTGGTAGATGATCGCGTCCTTGTACCAGAGCGCGTCCTGCGCGACCGGCAACTGGGCGGCGGCCAACGGGGCATTGAGGGGCGCGTTCATGGTCTTGCTCCCGCCGGCGCGATGCGCCAGATCGCAAAGGGAAGGTCGGCCGGATCGAGCCGCAGGCGCTGGATCTTGCCCTGCCACACGAACCGATGCCCGCGCATCAGATCCTCGACTTCGACCGCGCCGTCATCGGGCAGGTTCCATTCCCACAGCGGCACCTCGAAGGCGGCTTCCTGCACGCCGTGCGGATCGAGGCTGACGGCCACCAGCACCATGTCCTCGCGGGCGGACGTCATCTTGCCGTAGACCATCACCTGGTCGTTGAAGGCGTTGTAGAAGGCGAGGCCGAGATGGCTGTGCAGCGCCGGATGGGATTTGCGCAGCCGGTTGAGGGTGGAAATCTCGGCGACGATGTTGCCGGGCGCGCCAAAATCCCGGCGCCGGATCTCATACTTCTCGGAATCGAGATATTCCTCGCGGCCGGGAAGGGCGGCGGCCTCGCAGAGCTCGAAACCCGAATAGAGGCCCCACAGGCCCGACAAGGTGGAGGCGAGCACGGCGCGGATGAGGAAGCCGGCGCGTCCCGACGTCTGCAGGAAGTAGGGATTGATATCGGGCGTGTTGACGAAGAAGTTCGGGCGGAAATAGTCGATGACGTCGGTCGTGGTGAGCTCGCGCAGATAGTCGGTGAGCTCGGCCTTGGTGTTGCGCCACGTGAAGTAGGTATAGGACTGCGAGAAGCCGACCTTGGCCAACCGATACATCATCGTCGGCCGCGTAAAAGCCTCGGCCAGGAAGATCGTCTCGGGATGGTGGCCGCGGATGTCGGCGATCATCCATTCCCAGAACGGCAGCGGCTTGGTGTGCGGATTGTCGACCCGGAAGATGTGCACGCCCTCGCCGATCCAGTGCAGGACCACGTCGCGCAGCGCCAGCCAAAGGTCCGGCATGGCGCCCTTGGCATAAAAGTCGACATTGACGATGTCCTCGTACTTCTTGGGCGGGTTCTCGGCATAGCGGATCGAACCGTCGGCGCGGTGGTGGAACCACTGCGGATGCTCCTTGAGCCAGGGGTGGTCGAGCGAGCACTGGATGGCAAAATCGAGCGCGATCTCCAGGCCATGGTCGGCGGCGGCGGCGATGAGCCGGCGGAAATCCTGCGGCGTGCCGAGCGCCGGATGGATCGCATCGTATCCGCCGTCGACGCCGCCGATGGCATAGGGGCTGCCCGGATCGTCGGGCCCGGCCTTCAACGCATTGTTGCGGCCCTTGCGGTTGGTGGTGCCGATGGGATGGATCGGCGGGAAATAGAGGACGTCAAAGCCCATGTCGCGAATGCGCGGCAAGGCCTCGATGACGTCATCGAACGTGCCCAAGGAGCGCGGGAAGAGCTCGTACCAGCTCGCAAACTCGGCCTGCGGCCGCTCGACATCCACCGCGATGGCCGCGTGGCGGCAGGCAAAGGCGCGCTCGTCGGCCGCGGCGACGAGGCGTCGGGTTTCGCTTGCCGTCAGCAGCGCCACATCAGCGCCGGGATCGCCATCGGGCAGCGCGGCCACGACCTGATCGAGTCCCAGCCGTTTGAGATACGCCTTGGCCTCGGCGATCTCGGGCGCGACACCGATGCCGGCGCGGTGCTTGACGTCCAGCGCATGACAAAGCGAGGCGTATTCGTCGCGCCACGCTTCGATCGCGAACAGATGCCGGCCGATGCGTTTGGGCATCATCGTGCCGCGCCAGCGATCGTTGGCGATCGGCGAAAGAGGCACGCGCTGCCAATCCTTGTCGTCGGCCGCCCGCCACAGCAGCTCGGCCGCCAGCATGTCGTGGCCATCGGCATAGACCTCGGCTTCGACCGTGATCGGCCGGCCGATGATGCGCTTGACCGCGAACGGCCCGCCGCTCACCTGCGGCGTCACGTTATCGATGACGACGGGCGAGAGCGCGGCGGCCGCGCTGGCCGCGCGCCGGTCCTGCCGTTTGCCCTCGCGCACGGCGCCGATGCGGCTCAAGAGCGCCACGCTTATTTCACCAGGCGCCAGATGGTCGGCACGCGGCCCGCCCTCCAGCATCCGCGGCGCACCGAGCAACGCCGCGGCGGCCGGATCGAGAGGATCGAGGCTGACGGGAAGCGGCTTCGGCTGGCCGAGATCGTTGTTGATCAGCACGGCGACGCCGCGTTGCGCGGCCAGACCATCGGCGGCATCGAGCCGCGCCAACACCGTCACCGTGGCCGACGAGCCGGTCAGGCGGCGCATTTCGCCCGTGATCGACAGCTTTGCCAGGCATCCGACCTCGCGCGTCGCTTGCCGGACGTCCGCCTCGATTTCGTCCTCGAAGCCGGCCGGCATCATCAGTCCGCCGGCGGTGGTTGCCGCCAGCCTGAGCATGCGTCGTCGCAAGTCGATGTCAACTGGAGGGATGCGCAAAGGCGCCTCGGCCGGGCCGATGACCGGGGCGATGCGCCGCAGCGATTCGTGCTCCTCGACGTACCACGCGGCCCGCCCATCCCACCACGGGGTCGAGGCGAAGACGCCGTCGAGGCCGAGGCCGGCCAGACCGGCGTGGCGCGACCAGCTGAGCCCCGGAGTCCAAGCCCACAAGGCACATTCCGTCCGGCCGCGCGTCGCCGCGACGATCCCGCGCAGGGCGTCGTTCGACAGCAGGTCCAGTCCGACCAGCCGAAAGCCGGCGGCCCCTGCCCGTACCAGGCGCGCCAGATGCTCGGCCCACCAGACGGCGAGGCGCTCGCCGGCGTCCGGACGCACCGTCGCGGCATGGGCGAACCCCGGATCGTGGCGAGGATCGGCGACGTCGCCGTGATCGCGCCATTCGTAGAGGCCATTGGCCGCGCGGGCGCTGGCGCCGTCCGCCGCCAAGCGGTCGAGCACGATATCGAGGAACAGAGGCAAGCGCTCGGCGGCGCACAGCGCGGCAAGTTCGCCCACCGCGTCTTCGGACGATCCAGCCGTGCCGAGCTTCGGATCGCTCGCCTCGAGGTCGGCAATCAGGAAAGGATCGCGTCCGGCGGCGAAAATCGGACCGGCGCAGACATGATCGAAGCCGAGGTCGGCGGCGCGACCGATCTGCCGGCGCCAATCCACCGGGACGCCGGAACGACCATGATGAACGTAGTAGATCCGGGGTCCTTGCACCCACGCCTCCCCCACCGCGGCGACCGCTTCCGCGGGTTTCGTGCACCTGCCCATGACACTGCAACCATTGGCGAGCCCAGAGGTTGCACTTCATTGGGCCTGAATGTTCCGCCGGCAACATCGCCGAGGGTCGTTTGTGAACGAGGCAAGCAGCCAGCATGACAGGCGACAAAAGCGCGAGCTTCGACTCCGCCAGACTGTTCGTTGCCGGTCAGAAGGTGTCAGATACGACGATCACCTGCAAGGTGGCGCACCACTGCGTCACTCCAGCACGATCCGCGGAAAGTAGAACGACACGACCCAGTTCGGCACGTCGACGATCGAGCTGATGCGCAGGTCGGCGCAGACGCTGCACAGCATATAAGCATCGATCGGCGAATAGCCGAAGCGCTTGGCCAGAAGCTCGATCATTTCCATCACCGCGGTGCGCGCGCCGGTCATCAGGTCGGGGCCGATGCCGGTGGTGACCTCGTAGCCCTGCTTGTCGAAATGGTCGCTCACCGGGCCCGGCGTGACGTAGCGCGGCATCTTGAGATCGGCGCCCTTTATGAGGTCGAACTTCAACGCCACGTCGATCGGGCTTTCGATCGCCGTGCCGCAGACTTCGCCGTCGCCTTGCGCGGCATGGGTGTCGCCGACCGAGAACAGCGCGCCGTCGACTTCGATCGGCAGGTAGAGCTCGACGCCGGCGGTGATGTCGCGCACGTCCATGTTGCCGCCGACATTGCGCGGCGGGACGATGCTGTGCAGGCCGGGCGCGGCCGGCGCCACGCCGATCGTGCCGGGGAAGGGCCGCAACGGCACCCGGCCGCCCGGCCCGTACATCGCGGGCTTGAGGCCGGGATCGTAGTTCCAGTGATGCAGGTGCGCCTCGGGGAACTGGTCGGCGAGCAGGCCGAAGCCCGGAATGTTGCCGGTCCAGCCCCAGCCCGAGGGATGGAGCGACAAAACGGTGACCTTGAGCGCATCGCCCGGCTTGGCGCCGTCGACATAGACCGGGCCGGTCACAGGATTGACATAGGCGAGGTCGAGCTTCCTCAGCGCTTCCGCCGTCGAGGTCTTGGTGAGCTGGCCGGAGGACGCATCCTTCGTCTCGAATTCCACGGTCTCGCCCGGCGCGATCTTGAGCCTCGGCGGGAAGGCGTTGTTCCAGCCGTGATGGATGTGATCGCGATGGATCGTGTGGTTGGCGTGCGTGTGCATGGGCTTCTCCATTTCGTCGTCCTGAGCGAAGCGAAGGACCTCATCGCCGCTTGCAACCGCCATGAGATCCTTCGCTTCGCTCAGGATGACACGGGTTACACGGCGACCGTCAGCGCGCCATCGATCACGAGGTTGGTGCCGGAGATGCGGCTGGCCATCGGGCTCGAGAGGAAGACCACGCCGTTGGCGACTTCCCCAGGCGTCCCGAACTTGCCCGTCGGATTGACCTTCAGCGTCGAGGCGAACAGGTCCGGCAGGTTTTTCTCGATGTTCTGCCAGATGCCGCCGTCGAAATAGGTGTTGCCGGGCGACACGCAGTTGACGCGGATGCCCTTGCCGACGAGCTGCCGGCTCAAGCCTTTGGCGTAGTGGATCAGTGCCGCCTTGATCGCGCCGTAGGAGCCGGCGGCGAAGTCGACCTCGAAGCCCGACACGCTGGAAATCAGCGCGATCGACGGCGAGGAGGATTTCTCGAGAAACGGCACGGCCGCGCCGACGGCGTTCACCGTATGCATCATGTCGGTACGGAAGGATTTTTCCCAGGTTTCAGCCGAGTCGCCGACCGCGAGGGCGCTGACATTGCACACCAGCGCGTCGATGCCGCCGAGCTCCGCCGCACTCGCGGCGATCCAGTCCTTGAGCGCAGCGCCGTCG
>Ga0070698_100001872_pt1 | contig 23452 bp, 19 predicted proteins | sample KBSK1502metaG_FD_65477 | JGI IMG/M metagenome (GOLD analysis project Ga0070698, IMG submission 65477) | Corn, switchgrass and miscanthus rhizosphere microbial communities from Kellogg Biological Station, Michigan, USA - KBS K1-50-2 metaG | ecosystem: Host-associated > Plants > Roots >...
CGCGCATGAGTCGCGGTGCCGACGTGAACTTCGGCGCGCTCACGCGCGGCATGGTCGCGGCGCTCGACCGCCAGTCCAACTTCGCCGTCGAGCTCAACCACGAGGTCACCGACCTGCACCGCGATGGCACGCGCTGGCGCGTCGACGTTCGCGATCTCGCGAGCGGCAACGAACGCACGGTGCGCGCGAACTTCGTGTTCATCGGCGCCGGTGGCTACTCGCTCTCTCTCCTCGAGCGCGCCGGCATTCCAGAGGCGATTGGCTACGGCGCGTTCCCGGTCAGCGGCCAGTGGCTGCGCTGCACGAATCGCGACGTGATCGCGCGCCATCACGCGAAGGTGTACGGCAAAGCGGAGGTCGGCGCGCCGCCGATGTCGGTGCCGCATCTCGACACGCGCTGGATCGGAGACACGCAGGAGCTGTTGTTCGGCCCCTACGCCGGCTTCACGACGAAGTTTCTCAAAGCCGGCTCGTGGCTCGATCTGCTGCGTTCGATCGGCATCCACAACATGCGCGCGGTGATGAGCGCGGGCCTGCACAACCTTGATCTCACGCGCTACCTCGTCGGCCAGAGCATGCTGTCTGCCGACGAGCGCGTGACGCTCTTGCGCCGCTACTGCCCGACGGCGAACGACGATGATTGGGAGCTGCAGATCGCGGGACTGCGCGTCCAGATCATCAAGAGCGATGGTCGTGGCGGCGGCGAGCTGAAGTTCGGCACGGAGGTCGTGACGAGTGGCGATGGCTCGATCGCCGCGCTGCTCGGCGCTTCGCCCGGTGCGTCGACGGCGGTCTCGATCATGATCGATCTGCTGGAGCGCTGCTTTGCCGATCGCTGGACCGCGTGGCGACCTCGCCTCGCGCAGGTGGTCCCGTCGCTCGCGTAGCGCACTACAGCGTTACGAGCATCACGACCGCAAACGCAAACGCGACCACCGCGGCAAGCGCCCTGGTGACGTGCGGACGCGGCAGCCGCACGAGCTCGGTGCGCTCGAACGGCGTACTGTCGCGCGGCGGCAGGCGACCTCGTCGGAGAAGCAGGCGGTCCATCGGTGTGACCAGCTGGTCTCGGTTGATGGTTTCGATGACGTCGAGGTCGCGCATGACCAGAGGTGATTGCAACGGCGATGCCCCGGTCAACGCGTATGGTTACCGCCGGTTGGCTGCATGCATGGTCTCGCGCCGAGCCGCGTGCGGTCTGGCTGCAAGCCACTTCCGCGATGGGCGCGCGCGCGTGAACGTCGCGTGTTTACTGTGCGGTGGTGCGACGCGCGAGACGCGAGACGTAGCGAGATGCGGTCTGCCGCTTGAGGATGCCCTTGCTGACCGCGCTGTCGATGATCGACACCGCTTTCTTCACAAGCTCCTGCGCATTGGCGGCTTTGGTATCGACCGCGCTGCGCGCCGACTTGACGGCCGTGCGTAGCGTTGCCATCGCGGCGCGGTTGCGCGCGCGATGCTTGATCATCTTGCGGTTCTGCTTCTCGGCCGACTGGATATTGGCCACAAAAATGCTCCTAGCGGAGGCGAGCGTTTACCCCGTCTGAGCGCAGGGTGTCAAGGCCTGGCAGCTGAGGGTCCTTCGTAACCTCAATGCATCGTATTCACCGACGATCCTTACGGGAGTACACCACCGGTTCTGTGGATAAGTTGATGAGTTAACGGTGGGTGAGCGGGGGATCTTGTCGAGATCACATCGACTCGATCTCGGCTGCTCAAAAAACAGTCATTTTCACCGTACAGATTTCTTAGCTTCGTTCCAAAGCGCGTCCATCTCTTCGAGATTCGATTGCGGTGGTGTCTTTCCGCGTTCGGCAAGCCGATCTTCCACGATCTCGAAGCGACGTTCGAAACGTTGTGTTGCATCAAGCAACGCGTTCTCGGCATCGACGCCGAGCTTTCGACTAAGGTTCACGACCGCGAGCAACAGATCGCCGAGCTCGCGATGGATCTCGCGCGAGTCTTGCGCGCGCACCGCGCCGAGCACCTCACTCACTTCCTCCTCGACTTTTGCGAACGATCCTTCCCAGCCCGGCCAATCGAATCCGACCTTGCCGCAGCGATAGCCGATCTTTTGCGCGCGCACGAGCGCAGGCCCGTTCGGGATCCCGTCGAGGATGCGGCGCTTCGCTTCGCCTTTGTCGGCTTTCTCGGCGGCTTTGATCTGATCCCACTGCGCGAGGACTTTGGCCGGCGTGTCGACGCCTTCGGTTTGCGCGAACACGTGCGGATGACGGCGGATCAGCTTGTCGGAGATGCTCGCGACAACCGCGTCGATATCGAACGTGCCCTCTTCGCGACGAAGCGCCGCTTGAAACACGATCTGCATGAGCAGATCGCCGAGCTCTTCGCAGTGATCGGCGGCATCATCGCGCGCGAGCGCGTCGAGCACTTCGTACGTTTCCTCGACGAGGAATGGCCGCAACGTCTCGAGGGTTTGCTCGCGGTCCCACGGGCAGCCGCTCGGGCCGAGCAATCGGTCCATGATCTCGACGAGTCCGGCCAGTGAAGCTCCAGGCTGCCCTTCTGATCGCATAAGCACGTGCTATACCGCCGCCTCGGGCGTGGCCAAGCAGATTCACCGCGAGAAACTCGCATTCGATGATCCCGAAGCGCTGCAGGCGCTGTGTGGGAGCAACAACAGCCGGCTCAAGCTGATCGAGCGTACGGCGGGTGCCGAGGTGCATCTGCGCGGCAACGAGATCACGATCGAGGGCGAGGAGGGCGCGGCCGAAACGGCGAAGAGCGCGCTCGAACAGCTCTACGACCTCGCGCTCGCTGGCCGGCCACTCTCCTCCGATGATGTCGTACGCGCCGTGCGCCTCTTGCAGGGCGATCAGCCGACGACGATCGGCTCTGTCTTCGGCGAGACGATCCTGTCACCGCGCGCCGGGCGGCCGATCGCGCCCAAGGGCGCGACGCAGAAGCAGTACGTCGACCTCGTCCGTGCGAACGACATCGTCTTCGCGATCGGTCCCGCCGGCACCGGCAAGACCTATCTTGCGATGGCACTCGCGGTGCGGGCGCTGCTCGACAAGCAGGTGCGCCGCATCATCCTCACGCGCCCGGCCGTCGAGGCCGGCGAGCGCCTCGGCTTTCTGCCGGGCACGCTCGAGGAGAAAGTCGATCCCTATCTGCGGCCGCTGTTCGATGCGCTGCACGACATGCTCGATCCCGACCGGCTGCAGCGGCTCGTCGCCGACGACATCATCGAGGTCGCACCGCTGGCGTTCTTGCGTGGCCGCACGCTCAACGAATCGTTCATCGTCCTCGACGAGGCGCAAAACACGACCCCTGCGCAGATGAAGATGTTTTTGACGCGCATGGGCTACGGCGCGAAGGTCGTAATTACGGGCGATATCACACAGACCGACCTGCCGCCGGGCCAGCGCAGCGGGCTCCGCGACGCGCTGGACCTTGTGCGCGAGATTCGTGGAATCGGCACGATCGAGTTTTCCGACGCTGATGTAGTGCGACATCCTCTCGTCGCCGCCCTGATCCGTGCCTACGACGCGCGTGACCGCGCTCGCTCCGAGGCCCGAGAAGCCAGAGCGAGCGGGTCACCCAAAGACTCCGCCGACGAGATAGACTCGTAAGACATGGTGGTGGCCGGCCCAGATGACCTGGTCAGTGCAGTAACTCGTGACAGGCGCATGGTCGGTTATCGCGTTCGCCGTCAAGGCGAAGCGTGGATCGAGCTCGAGGTCATCGCGCAGCGCGCGCGCAGCCCTGTGCTGCTCGTGCTCGCGTGGCCCGATGTGTGGCGCGATTCAAAGCGCCTGCAGCCGCACCTCGTGCGCGCGCGGTCCGGCAACTACGGGCTGATTCTCGTCGGCACGGATAACGAGCTCGAAGAGGAACGCCTCGACGCGGCGCCGAGCGACGCCGACCTCACCGCGATCACAACGCCGATCACGATGGTTCGCCTGCTGCTGCTTTTGCGTGCGCGCTCCGAAGCGATCGCAATGCGCATGCAAGCCGCCGCACTCGAGCTCGAGCTCGAGCGCTCGCGCCACGAGAACGACATGCTGATCTCGATCGGCCGCGCGCTCTCGCAGGAACGCGACATTCAGTCGCTGCTCGCGATCATCTTGCGCCGCGCGTGCGAGGTCACGAATGCCGACGCTGGCAGCGTGTACATCGTCGAGGGCCACGAGGAAGAAGTCTCCAAGCGCACGCTGCGCTTCGCGGTGTCGCAAAACGAATCGCGCAACGTGCAATCGGCAGGCTTCACGATGCCGATCTCCGCGTCGTCGATCGTCGGCACGTGCGTGCTATCGGGCGATCGCATCAACGTGCCCGATCTGTACGCGCTCGACGAGCCGGGCGTCGGCAATAACCCATGGGGCTTCGTCCACGACCGCAGCTTCGACGACAAGTACCGCTATCAGACGCGCTCCGTGCTCGCGGTCCCGATGATCTCGGCGCGCACCGAAGTCATCGGCGTGATCCAGCTGATCAACAAGCGTGCGAAGGGCTGGATCCAGCTCGACTTGCCATCGGACTTTGAAGATGGCGTCGTGTCGTTCGACGACATCTCCGAAGCGTATGTTGCCGCGCTCGCGTCGCAGGCCGGCATCGCGCTCGAGAACGTGCTGCTCTACGAAGAGGTCAAGACGCTGTTCGACAGCTTCGTCAAAGCGGCTGTCACCGCGATCGAATCGCGCGATCCGACGACGTCCGGTCACTCCGAGCGCGTCGCCGAGCTCACGGTCGGTCTCGCACGCGCCGTCAATCGCGCCGAGAGCGGCCACTACCGCGAGGTGCGCTTCTCGAAAGACGACCTCACGCAGATCGAGTACGCGGCGCTGCTCCACGACTTCGGCAAGGTCGGCGTGCGCGAGCACATCCTCGTCAAAGCGAAGAAGCTCTACGAGCACGAGCGCGAGCTGATCCTGCAGCGCTTCCAGCTCATCAAGCGCGGCTACAAGATCGAAGGCCTCGAGAAAAAAGTTCGCTACCTCACGGAGGCGTCGCGCGAGCAGGTCGCGTCGGAGCTCGCCTCCGCCGACAGCGACGTCATCACGAAGATCAAACAGCTCGATGAGATCATCACGTTCATCCTGCAGGCGAACGAGCCCACCGTGCTCGACCAGGGTGGCTTCGAGAAACTCGCCGAGCTTTCCGGCATGACATACCGCGATGAGCTCGGCCAGCACTTGCCACTGTTGACGCCGACGGAAGCGAACTGCCTCCAGATCAAGCGCGGCTCGCTCACCGATCAGGAGCGCCTCGAGATCAACAATCACGTCGTCCACACGTACAACTTCCTCGTGCAGATTCCGTGGAGCCGCACGCTGCGCGATGTGCCCGACATCGCGCACGCGCACCACGAAAAGCTCGACGGTACGGGGTATCCGAAGCGGCTGCGCGGCGATCAGATTCCGGTGCCCGCTCGCATGATGGCCATCTCGGATATCTACGACGCGCTCACCGCGAGCGATCGCCCGTACAAGAAGGCGATGCCGGCCGAGAAGGCGCTCGACATCCTCGCCTCCGACGTCAAGCGCGGTCAGCTCGACTCCGAGCTGTTCGAAGTGTTCGTCGGAGCGCGCGTGTTCGCGCTGACGAATCGCGGCGACCGCCGCTAGCACGATGGCCGTCGAGCTCACGATCGATGACGGCATCGCCGTCGGCCGCCCGCTCGTCACGCGCCTGCGCCGCCAGCTCGCGCGCATGGTCAAGGCAGCCGCGCTCGCCGAAGGTCGCAAGGACCTCGAAGTCGCGGTGCGCCTGTGCGACGACGCCGCGATTCGCGAGCTCAACCGCGATTACCGCGGCAAGAACAAGCCAACCGACGTGCTCGCGTTCGCGCAGCGCGAAGCCGCCACCGCCGACGCCGCACTCCTCGGCGACATCGTGATCAGCATCGACACGGCAAAGCGCCAGGCCAAGCGCGGTCTACCCGCCGAGCTGATGCACCTCGCAGCGCATGGCCTCTGCCACCTCCTGGGCTACGACCATCGCGACGACGACGAAGAGCGCGAGATGAACACGCGCGCCGCCGCGCTCCGCCGCGAAGCCGCCCGCAGCGGTCGCGTTCGTGCCGCCTGACGTCGATGACGTTTGGAATCGCCAAGGCGCCGCAGAGCCAAGGCGCCAGAGAGAGGGTTGGGCAGGGTCGCGCTCATCGCATCACCACCCGAACCATATAGGGCTGCAGAGGTGAGACGGTCGCGACAGATGAGACCGGACCCAGACCAGCCTCTGGCTGGCGCCTTGGCGTCTTCTGGCGCCTTGGCGTTGAATCAGCGCGCAGTGCGTTGCACGAATGATCGTCGAGCTCGGTTTAACCAACCCTCTGACTGGCGCCTTGGCTCTTCGGCGCCTTGGCGATTCAAACCGTACTTACTGGCATTTGGCCGGCGAGCCGGTGCACGTCGTGCCGGTCGGGCACGACAGCACGGCGGCGGCACCGCCGGAGAACAGCGGCGAGCCGCACTTCGTGCCTGTCGCGACGACACCATGCACGTTGAGCGTGGTCATGCCGTTGTTCGAGCTGTAGCCATCGACCGTGATCGAGTAGCCACCGGGCGCCACATTCGACAGCGTGATCTTCGAGCGGAAGCTGCCACCACTATCGTCATCGCATCCGAGCTGCGTCGTGCACTGCGTGTTGCGCATCATCAGCACGGTGTCGAAGCCAGATCCGATCGTATCGACATCGAGCGTCACGACAGGCACCGGTAGTTGCAGTGCGTAGGTGATGTCGGGCGCGCTCGACGTGGTCTGGCACGTGGGTGCCCAGTCGTTCGACTTGCCCATCGTCGTGCCCGTCGTCGTCTTCGTCGTGATCAGCGACGGTGGATCCATCTCGCCCGTACAGAATGCCTCGCTCGTGCCGCTGGCCGCGACGCAGCCGAAGTCGGCCGGCCAGTCGGTCATCGAATCGCCGTCGTCGTCGGCGCTGTTCGCGCAAACGGGGGCGGTGGCCGGGTCGGTCTCGGTATCGTCGTCGGGCCCGGTGCAGCCGGGGTCGTTCGGATAGTCGATCTTGCCGTCGGCGTCGCCGTCGAGGCCATCGCTGCACTTCGCGGGCTGGCACGTCTTCGAGCCCGTCGTGCCTTTGCACGCGTAGCCCGTGTTGCATGTGATCGCGCCCGCGGTCGCGAGCACACCTTCGCACGGCTGGCCGTTCTCGATCTTGCCCGACACGTTGATCGTGTACGTGCCCGAGCTGCTGCTGTAGCCATCGACGACGTAGTAGTACGCGCCGGCCGCGAGGTTCGTGAGCGTCAGCGTCTCGGGCTCGTCGTCGCACGCGACCGGAGTGCCGGCGCAGGTCGAGTTGTAGACCGCGACCGACGCGTCGAACGTGTTGACGTTGTCGATCGTCAGCGTCGACATCGTGGGAACGTCGATGCGGTAGACCTTATCGGGCGCGGTGTTCGTCGTGCTCGAGCAGCTGTTGCCGATCGTGACATCGTTGACTGCGCCGACCGTCGTGCCCGTCGTCGCGGCTGCGATGATCGTCTCCACGCCCTCGGAGGTCACGCACGCTTCGCTCGCGTCCGCGGCCGACTTGCACGTCGTGTCCTGGCCGTAATCGATCTTCGTGTCGCCGTCGTTGTCGACGCCATCGCCGCACTCGGGGCAGCCGGCGCCGGGGCACGAATCGGTCTCGTCGTCGTCGGTCGGGCTCGTGCAGCCGGGATCGAGCGGGTAGCCGTTCTTGCCGTCCATGTCGTCATCGATCGAGTCTTCGCAGACGTGCTTCGCGCAGACCTTCGTCGCTTGGCCATACGGGATCCGGCACACGAGGCCGGGGCCGCAGTCGTCGGCGCCGCTGCACGGCTCGCCTTCACCCGTCATGAAGCGCACCGACAGCTCGTACGGGCCGCCGGTCGCGTCGCGCGCGTCGACGACGAGGTAATACGTGCCAGGCTGCGAAATTGGCTTCGTCACCGTCGATTTGCGATTCGTCGTCGCGACATCGTCGTTGCAGGCCATCTCGCTCGCGTTGTCGGAGCACGCGGCGCCGCGGATGTAGAGCACCGTGTTCGTCGTCGCCGTGCCGTCGAGGTCGGTCGTCGCGACGACAACCTTCGGCGACATCACGCGCAGCTCGTAGACATCTTCGACGCCCGCGCCGCCACACATCGGCGACATCAGGTTTGATGGCGAACCCGCCATCAACATGCCCGTTGCGTGACCATCGAACGGCAGCTTCTTGATCTGCACGGCCGCGCCGCACGCGACAGGATTCTGCGTGTACTCGTCGGTATCCGACGCCGACGTGCAGCCACCGCTATCACCCGGATAGTCGGTCGTGCCGTTCGCGTCATCATCTTTGCCGTTCGCGCACTGCGGGCAGTTGGGACCGTCGGGACAATCGTCGTCTTCGGTGTTCTGTTGCGGCGCGAAGCAGCCAGGGTCGAGCGGAAAGTCGATCTTGCCGTCGCCATCGTTGTCGCGGCCGTCTTTGCAGAGCGGACTCGGCATCGAATCTTCCGAGTCATCGCCGTCGTTATCGCAGCCGAGATCGTCGGGGAAATCGACCATGCCGTCCCCGTCGTTATCTTTGCCGTCGGCGCATTGCGCCTTGTTGTTGAATTCATCGTCGCCGCCGTTGCAGGCGAGAGGAACGATTAACAGCGCACTGAACGCGGCGACGAGAAACCAGCGCATAAGAGGCCTCGCGGAGACTAGGGGAGGCCGGGTTGTAGAGAAGTGTGGGACAGCGGTCAAGTACTGAACATCAACTGCAAATCACCGTTTGCAGTTCAGCCGAGATCGAAAAACAGGAACTTCAGATAACGACCCTCTTCAAACGCAGGAAGAACAGGGTGATCGCTCGCAGCGCCCGCTGTCAGACGCAAACGAATGTCGGCTGCACCCAGCAATTCGAGTTGCGCGAGAAGATCACTCTCGTGCACATGCGATGAGCACGACGCGAGTGCGAATCGTCCTCGTGGTTCGACCACTGCGAGCGCCGCCTTCGCGAGACGTTGATACGCGCGCAACGCAGCCGGCTTCGCGCGCTCGCTCGGCGCGAAGCTCGGCGGGTCGACGATCACGACATCCCAACGCCGACCCTGCTCGCGCGCGCGCGTGAGAAACTCGAACACGTCGGCGACGACGCGCTCGTGCGCATCGGCGGGCAGGCCGCTGAGCGCGAGGTTCTTTTCGATCGCGGCGATCGCGGGCGGCGCGATGTCGACGGATGTCACGCGCGTCGCGCCGCCGAGCGCAGCGTGCAGCGAGAAGCCGCCGGTGTACGCGAACAAGTTGAGCACGCTCTGCCCACCGGCATGCCGACGGATCGTTCGCCGATTCTCGCGCTGATCGAGAAAGAACCCGGTCTTTTGCCCGGCGCGCACGTCAACGCCGAAGCGCGCTTCGTCTTCGGTGATCACGATCTCCGCCGCCGGCTCGCCGCGCAGCGCCTCGCCGATCTGGTTCTTGCGCTCGCCGCGCAACCACACGTGCGCGATCGTCGCGCCACCGCGCTCGAGCCCGGCGATCACATCTTCGATCCGCGCGCGCCAGAAGCTCGCGGCGGCGGCACCATCGAACACGATGACCGCCGTATCGGTGTACGCATCGACGACGAGCCCGGGGCAGCCATCCGCCTCGCCGTGGATCAATCGTCGCCCGGTGCACCCGACGAGCAGTGGATCGCGCGCGCGCCGCAGTGCCGCCGCCTCCGCGCGCGCAGCTGCCCACGCGCCATCGCACGTCGCATCGGGCGCATCGAGAATTCGCGCGCGAATCGGCGAGCTCGGATCGGCGAGCGCCGTCGCGAGCGGCCCTTTGTCGTCGACGAGCGTGACGACATCGCCGACCGCGATCTTCTTCGACGCGGCGAGCGCGCGGTCATACACCCACGGGTGACCCGCAGAGATGCGCTCGCGCAGCGGCTTGGTAACGCGCCAGGTGGCGCGGCTCACTTCAACGTCACGGCCGTGAGCTGATACATGTGCGAGAAGTTGTTGAGCACCTGCACGACGCCGACGTTCTCGGCGATCCACAGCGTGTTGAACCAACCAGCCGGCAGCTCCATCGGCTTTGCGTTCGGCGAGCCGCCCTCGAGCGTGACGCGACCGGTGGTGATGAGCCCGACCTTCTCGGCGTTGTACTTGCCGGGCTTCGTCGAGACGGGCTCCGGATCTTGCGGCGTGAACCGGCGCTCGAGCTCGATCTTGCCGCTGCCGAGCTTGGCATCGGAGCCCTCGACCGGCAGGCGCTTCCAATGCATCACGAGGTCTTCACCCCAACCGGCTTCGCCGATGCTGCCCTTCGTGAGCTGCCAGCTCGTGCCCTTCACGCGATCGAGCTTGTCGATCTCGAGCCCGAGATAGCCGCCCGGTTCGCCCGCGAAGAAGAAGCTGTTCGGCGAGATGTTGAACTTCTTATCCGTGCAATTGATCGTCGACGTGTACGTGTACTCCTCGACCTGCGGCTTCTTCTCGTCCTTCGTGCGATCGATCGTGAGCTTCTCTTCGAGCGTCGCCACGTACTCGCCGCCCTTGGCCTCGACCGTCTTGACGGTGACTTGAATCGTCTTGGGCTGCGTCGGCGACAGGCGCTTGATCTGATCCGTCGGCGGCTGCGGCGCAGGAATCGCGACGTACGTCCACTGATTGCCCGCGACGAGCGGCATCACCTTCGCGCCGCACGCGCCACCGGCTTTACCTTTGGGACCCGCGCCACCCTTCGGCTCGGGCAGCGGGCGCTTGGGGCGCGCATCGGCAGCAAAGGGAATCAACAACGTAGCGACGAGGAGCCAGCGCATCGGTGCCCGAAGTCATACGGCACCCTGGGCCCAAGGTAAAGCGATCCAGGACTGACACCCTGCGAGGCGGACTTAGCGCCCCTGTGCCCCGTATACGCAGTTAGGATCGTTGGTATCCGCACACATCTTCATGATGAGCTCGCGGAATCTGTTGTCGCGGCGCATGTCAGCGAAGTCCGCATCCAGCACCTGCTTCCGGCCGAGGAGCTTGTCGATGTACTTCTCGACCTCGACCTTCTTGCTCCAGTGCGGCTTCATCTGGAGCAGGCGTGTGAGCAGATTGACCGAGCATTGCTTGCGGCCGATCTTTGCGTAGACCGCCGCGAGGCCGTACGTCGCCTTGACGTTGTACGGATCCGCGACGAGCGCCGTAATGAAATCGTTGACCGCGTCGGTCACGTATTGCTCGCGCGTCATGCGATCGACTTCGGCGTTATTCGAGGCGGTGAACTTCGAATACGCCTGATCGGCGAGGCGCATGCCCTCGGGAATCGAGCGCTCGTCGAACGGCATCGCCTTGGGCTCCGATGCCGGATCCGTCGGCGCGCAGTCCTTCGCGACGGCGACGTTCTCCTTCGGCTGCGGATCGGGACGCAGCGGCGGTGGTGGCGGCGAGATTTCGTCTTTCTCGTGGCAGCCCGCGAGCAGGGTGAAGACGACGAGCAATGCGTATTTCATCAACGTCCTACCGCCGCCATCGCGTCCTTGCGATAGCCCTTGAACCATTGCGCGTTGGCATCGATCGTATCGATGTTGCGGTTCGCTTCGCTCGCCCACTTGGGGTTATTCGATAGCGACGCGAGCCGCTTGAGCATCGCGATCGCACAGCCCTTGCGCAGGACGCGATCGTAGGCGACGGCGAGCTTGAGCGTTGCCCCGATGTTGTACGGATCCTTGATCAGCGCGTTGCGATACTTCTCGATCGCTTCTTTGATCAGGCCGACCTTCATCGTGTCTTCTTTTGCGGAATCCGACTGCGCGAGCGCGGTCTCCGCCTGATCGAACAGCGTGCGCGCCATCGACTCCTGCCGGCGCACCTTCTTCGGATCATCGCTGAAGGTCGCCGTGCATTGGTCGACGTACGTGATCTCGACCTTAGCGGCCTCGGCCTCGGGCGGGCGCTTCTTCTTATCGGGATTGCGCAGCTTCTCCGGCTTTGCGCCGTAGAGGGGGCTGCACGCGGGCGTCATCACCGCGAGCGCGAGGCAGACCAAAAGCCTATGGCCCATAACCCGACGGTAGCGCGGGTGGGCGCGCCGATCAAACGGTGTGGAAGTAGCGCGTAAGCGGCTTTAGCCACGGCGCCGCCGCAAACATCAGCAGCGAGCCAGCAAGCGCCGGCTTGAGCGCGACCGCGTCATGACCGACGGCGATCTCCATGCCCGAGAGCGTCAGCATCAGCGCGCCTGCCGCGCCGAGCGCGAGCACGCCCCAGGTCCGGAGCTGGACGAGCCCGCGCAGGCCAAAGCCCGCGAGCACGAGCGCGGCTAGCGAAATCACGAGCTCGCTCGCCTCACGCGGCATCAGCGCGTAGAGCAGCACGAACGGCAGCGATACGCCGGCGCGAATGACCGAGCGGCCGAGCTTGTTGACCGCGTTTTCGTCCATATGGAACTTCTCGCGCCATGCGGTCTGGCCGTCGTAGCCCTCCGCCATCGCCGAGCCCCACAGCATCGCGGTGACCGCGAGGTGCGTGCCGCCGATGAACAGTACCTGCTCGTCGAGGCCGATCTGCCAGAGCCCGACGCCGCCGAGGATCACGCCGAACAAGCTGACGCCGACGGCGTACCAGCGTGCCCAGAAGTAGCCCGCGACGAGCGCGAAAAACGCGAGGCCGTAGACGCCGGCCATGCCGTAGAACGCCTTCGCCAGATGGGGTGGCCCCATCACCGCGTTGAGCAAATACATGAGGAACCAGAACGCGAAGATGATGGCCGATAAGGCGCGGCGTTCACCGACGAGCTTCATACCCACCAATATAGCGCAGGTAGTTCGCGCGGCTAGCTTTCACTTCGGGGGCTTAACCGCGAAGTTCTTCTGGACGATCAGTCGGAAATGTTTGTAGCCGGCTTCCTTTTGTTTCGCCGAAAACATCACCTCGATAAGGAGGCGATATGGGGTCGTGCGGTCGGCGATGATGAGGATCTCCGGCGGGGGGCCCTTCGAGGGATCGGTACCCCGGCGCTGCATGTTTTTGAGCTCTTCCTGGCGCAGCGACGCGAGATAGCTCGTCAGGCGCGGAATCTTGATGCCGAGCGAGCCGCCTTCCTTCTCGGAGGGATCGACATCGCCGTCATGGACCGACACGATCGAGTGACCCTCGACGACGATGCCGTTTGGCGTGATCACGAGCAACCACGCCTTTTCGGGCAGGGGCGCATCGGTGGTCGTGCGCGGGAGCGCGACCGTGCCGGCCGTGATCTCGAGCGCGCTCGTCGCCATCTGGAAGATGAAGGCAACGAGCAGGATCGTCATCATGTCCATCATCGGCATGATGTTCAGGTGACGGATCGTCTCGCCTTCGGGGACGCGAGCGACCGCCTTGCGAATGAGCCCGCGCGCCTCGCGCTGCGTAAAGCTCATTCGAATCCCGATGAGAAGAGGATGTCGCTAAACAGCGCCATCGTTTTTGGATCGTACGTGGCACGCGCCGTGTCGTAGAGCCGCTTGTCGGGCGAGATCGGGTCCTTCGCTTTCTTGAGCGCGGGATCCTCCGTCGGCAGCGCGCAGCCCACCGTGTCCTTGCCGAAGTCGGGCATCTTGCAGCGCATCGCCGCCATCACCGACGCGATCGTGTTGTATGGAATCGCGCCGTCGGCCATCAGGATGATCTGATACGTGTCGGCCTTGCGCTGCTTGCCGGCGTAGCGACGATTCGCGATCTCGAACAGCGTGTTCGATAGCCCGCGATAATCGAACACGGGCAGCGGAATCTCCTTGCTCGGGCTCGGCTCGCACCGCTGCGTCGTGTTGCGGCAGAAGTTGCTCTCACACATATACGCGCCATCGCACTGCTCGCCATCGCGACCGGTGCGCGGAAACGTCGCCTTCGGCGCGCCGAGCGAGCCTTCGAGGCCCGAGATCGACCACAGCATGACGCGATCGCGCGTGACCGACACGACGAGCTTGAGCGGCTGCTCGTTCGGATCTTGATTCGCCTGCTGCATCGATGTCTGCGGCGGCGCCTTATCGGGCAGCGACGTATCGATCTGCGTGAAGATGATGCCCGCCGAGATCGAGAACAGCAGGAACAGCATCAGGTTCGTGACCATATCGAGATAGGGGATGAGGTTGAGCTCGCCGCTCTCGATCTCATCCGACTCGATTTGCTCTTCGCGACGCCGCACCGCGGTGCGGGTCTTCGAGCGAACGCGCTGTGCGCTGAGGTTCGCCACTGGGCTACTACTCGAGATCCTCAGTGGGCGCTGCGGGTGCGCGGCTCGCGGCTGCTGCTGCGCCGCCATCGGCGAGCAGGTTCTCGAAGCGCAGGCTGAATGCTTCGAGATCCGTGACGACCTTCTTCATCGCGGCCGACAGCAGCAGGTGGCCGACCATGCAGATGAGCGCGATCGTGAGACCGAACGCCGTGTTGTACATGGCTTCGGAGATGCCCTTCGAGAGCTGCTCGCGCTGCTCGGCGGGGTTTGCTTCGCCGATGCCGCCGAACGTTCGGATGAGGCCGGTGATCGTGCCGAGCAGACCGACGAGCGTCGTGATGTTCGCGAGCGACCACAGCGCGCCGATTCGCGTCTTCACTTCGGGAAGCGTGTCGGTCATCGTTTCTTCCATCGCCTGCGCGACGGCAGCTTCACCGCGATGCAGGCGATTGAGGCCGGCCTTCGCGACGCGCGCAACGGGTGCCGTCGTCGCATCGCAAAGCTTCTTCGCGCGATCGACGTTGTTCGCCGAGAGCAGCTTGCGCAACTGCTCGAGGAACGCCTTCGCGTTTAGATGTCCGCGTCCGAGGAAGTAGATCGAGCGCTCAACGATGAGGCCGATGACGACCGCCAAGAAGAACGTATTGACGATGAAAAAGGGGCCGCCCTTTTGAAAGACATCGCTTAGCCAGCTCATCGATCCTGCCTTTTGCGCGCGGGGAAACCCAAACGCGGAAGTTGCCGATGTTGTAGCTAGCGCCCTCGGGCAGCGTCAAGCAAACCCTTCGCGCATTCTTCTTGGTGAACGCTGACTTAGTAGAACTTAATTGTTCAAGGCGCCCGCTGTGATCCAGCGCTCGATGGCATCGAGCTTCTGGCAGCACAGCGTCGCGTTGTTCATTGGCATATAGCCAACGTCTTGGGGTGGTGGACCAGCGGGCGGATCTGCCTCACTGGGCTCGATCCCATGCAGAATGTAAAAGAGATAGCTCTGCGCCGGGTTACCCGGGGTCACTAAAACGCGCGTCGGATCGAGATTCGACATCACCCCGCCCGTGCCAGATGCGCCCATCAGCGTCGCATAGGACTTGCCGGCGCTGAGGTCGATACGGCCCGATGCCGTCGTCCCGGTATGGCACGACGAGCCAAAACAGTTTGACAAAAAGATCTTGTTCTCGATCCACGCAAAGTCCGAGTGCGTCGTCGCTTCCATGCACACCGCCGCCGTCGATTCTTTGCAGGTGCCGCCACCACCGTCGGGTTGTTCGCGGCGATCGAGATCGATTCGACAGGCAGAAAGCAGCACGGCAGCGTATAGGACGACACGCATCGGGCGGAACCTATCACGCGTGGGCGCTAGCGCGCTGTGACATCAGAGGCACGATAGCGACGCGCATTTCGCAGCCGGTTTCGGCAGCGTTGGCGCGGGCACGAGATCGTCAAACGATTTGACCGGCGGGCCGGCAAGAAAGCGCGATGGCAAGTTGCCGCGCACGAATGGCATCCACACGGCGGTCGGGGAGGGACCGACGGGCTCGCCGCTCCATGGATCGACGCGTGCGAATGTCACGTTCGTCGGCGTCGGGAAGTCGCGCGGCTTCGTGCGCGGATGCGCCTTCGTCATGAAGTCGACCCAGATCGGCACCGCGGCGCCTCCGCCGGTGATCTTGTCGCCGATCGGCGTCGAATCGTCGCGGCCGATCCACACGCCGCAGAGGAGATCGGTCGTGTAGCCGGTGAACCAGACATCTTTATAGTTCGCTGACGTGCCGGTCTTGCCGGCGGCAGGGCGACCGATCGTGCTCGCGTACTTCGCCGTGCCGCGCGAGACGACCTGCTTCATCATATTGATCAGCACGTAGGCGACCTCGGGCGAGATCACCTGCGGGCCGAGCGGTGCCTTGCGCAGATCCTCGACGACCTGGCCGCCCGTGCTCGTCACGAGATCGAAGAAGCGGGGCGTCACGCGGCGGCCGCCGTTCGCGATCCCGGCATAGCCCGCGGCGATCTCGATCGGCGTGAGATCGGGCGTGCCGAGGCTGATCGAGATGTGCCGCGGGATCGGCGAGGCGATCCCGAAGCCGCGCATGATCTCGATGATGCGGTCGATACCGACTTGCACCGCGATCTGCACGCTGATCGTGTTGAGCGAATACGCGAGCGCCGTCATCAGCGTGACGTTGCCCATGTACTTGTTGTCGTAGTTCGCGGGCGTCCACACGCCGGTGGCTGTGGTCACCGAGAACGGACCATCGTGCATGACGTCGATCGGCGTCTTGCCCGCTTCGATCGCCGCGGCGTAGATCCACGGTTTGATCGACGAGCCGACCTGGCGATGGGCCTGCGTCGCGCGATCGAACTGCGAGCCGACCCAGTCGTAGCCTCCGACGAGCGCGACGACGCGCCCCGTCTGCGGCTCGATCGCCACGAGCGAGCCTTGCAGCGCGGGCCGCTGCGCGATCGTCGTGCTGTTGCCGTCGATCGACAGCCGTACCGGGAGGAGATCGCCGAGCCGAACTAGTTTTTTCGGATCCGGTTTGTCGTCGGTCGTCTTGCCGCGCCACGCGAGGACATCTTTGGCGTCGGCATCCACGAGCGGCAGACGCTTCGGGCCGAGGTCGACGATCACGCCGCCCTTTTTCGGGAAGTCGACGACCATCGCGCCGTAGCGCTGCTCGGGCAGCAGCTGATCAGCGAGCGCGGAGGTATCGTCGGTGCCGCCGGTCAATGGATGCGCGGGGCCGCCGGTCCACGCGCCGCGCTGCGCGCTCGCGACTGCGCCGATCGGGCCGCGAAAGCCGAGCTTGCGATCGAGCGCCTCGAGGCCGCGCTTGAGTGCGGCTTCGGCGATGCCCTGCATGTGCGTATCGAGCGTCGAGTAGAAGCGCAGCCCGCCGCGAAACAGCTCGGTGTTGCCGTAGCGCCGCGTCGCGAGCTGGCGCACGTGCTCGACGAAGTACGGCGATGCGAGGTGGTTGAGATCCGAATCATCGACGAGCGCGATCGGCTCGGCGAGTGCGGCTTGATACTCCGCATCTGAGATGTACTTGTCCTCGCGCATGTGGCCGAGCACGTAGCGCTGGCGCTCGCGCGCGAGCTGCATGTTGCGATGCGGCGCATATTTCGTCGGCGATGCGACGAGCCCGGCGAGCATCGCGGCCTCGGCGATCGTGAGGTCCTCGACCTCTTTGCCGAAGTACGTCTCGGCGGCGGCGCCGACGCCGTACGCACCGTGACCGAGGTAGACGTGGTTTAGGTAGATCGACAGGATCTCCGCCTTCGTGAGCTCGCGCTCGAGGCGATACGCGAGGATGACCTCCTTCATCTTCCGCTTGTACTTCTGCTGCTTCTTGTTCGCCGCGAGCGCTTGTGCGCTCAGCTCGAGGTCGCTCAGATCGGCTTCTTCGCCGAACAGCAGCGTCTGCTTGATGATCTGCTGGGTGATCGTCGAACCGCCTTGCTTGATGCCGCTCGAGCGAAAGTTCTTCCACGCCGCGCGGACGATGCCGACGAGGTCAAAGCCAGGATGCTTGTAGAAGCGGCGATCCTCGGCGGCGAGGAACGCGGCCGGCACGTGCGGCGGCATGCGCTCGAGCGCGACGATGCGCCGATTTTCGATCGAGAACGAGCCGATCTCCTCGCCCTCCGACGACAGCACGATCGACTTTCGGTTCGGCTGGTAATCGAGCAGCTTCGTCAGATCCTGCGGCAGATCATCATTGATCGTTTTGATCGCGAGGTAGAGCGCCGCGGCCGCGAACGACATGCCGTAGAGCACGAGCAGAAACACCACGCGCAAGACCGACGCGTGGCCCAGCCGTCGACGTCGGCGGCGCGTGTTGTTGGGGCGCGAAAGCTCGGCCACGCTATGCTCAGTCTATGAGACCTCGGCGCTTGCCGCACGTCTTCGTCCTCGTATGGACGAGCGTCGCGCTCGCGCAAGGGCATGCGGTGCCAGACTTCGCCACGCAGCCGCCGAAGTTCGCCGTGACGCCGTTCGAGAACCACGTGCCCGGCGGCAAGTCGCTCGAATGGATTGTGGCAGAAGCGCCGTTCGAGATCGCCGAGAAGACCGAGGCGGTGCTCGGGCTTGACGCGACGGGCGGCCCTCTGTACGTGCCCGGCGAGCGCGTCCCGCCTGATGCCGACACCGTGTTCGAGTACGGCAAGAAGCAGGGCGTTCAGTTTGTCGTGACCGGGTGGTTCGATCGGCTCGGCGAGCAGCTGCGCATGGTCATGCTCGTGTGGAAGACCGACAAGAGCACGGCAAAGGTGGTCGGCGAGGCGCAACGCCTGGGGCCGATCACCGGGTATCACAAGCTCCTCGGCGAGGTGATGGGCGAGGCGTGGAGCGAGGCGGGCATCGCCGTCGGTCCAGACCGCGCGGTCGGGCTCGCGCGCCCGCTATCGAACGACATCTATCCCGTGTTCATGATGGGGCGCGGCCTCGGGCACTTCAGCGGTGCGCTCGCCGCGATGAGCTCGGTGTTCGGCACCGGCAGCGCCGGCCCAGGGCCCGACGTGAAGGCGGCCGAGCACGATCTCGAGCGCGCGGTGTTTCTCGATCCAAAATTGTTCGAGGCGCAGCGGCTCGTCGGCGAGTTTTACCTCGCGACGGCGAAAGGCGATCCGAAGCTCGTCGCGAAGGCGGCCGGCAAGTTCAACTACGCTGCCGACCTCGCGCCCGAGGATCCATCGTCGGTGCGCGCCGCGGCGTTCGCGATGGAGCGCGCCGGCAAATGGGAGGTCGCGCTCGATCGCTTTGCGAAGCTCGTCAGGATGCGGCCGTGGGATCTCGACGCGCGCTTTCGCCTCGGCAACGCGCTGTGGCAGACGGGCGATGCGAAAGCGGCCGAGCAGCAGCTCGAGATCGTCACCGCGCGCATGCCCGATCATCTGCCCGCACGCCGCGTGCTCGTGCTCATCCATTCGGCGCGCAGTGACACGCCGAAGCTGATCCGCGAGCTCGAGGCGATCGCAGCGCGCGCGCCGACAGATCTGAACGTCAAGAGTGATCTCGCGACGGCGTATAGCGCCGTCGGAAACTGGGACAAGGCGATCAACGAGCTCGAGCTCGTCGCTCGCGATCATTCGACCGACATGCCGCTGCTCGTGCGCCTCGGCGATGCGTATCGCAAGGCGAACAAGCTCGATCGCGCGCTGCCGGTGTACCAGCGCGCACAACGCCTCGACCCCGACAGCGGCTTGCCGGGGTTTGCGGCGGCGCAAGCGCTCTACGACGCCGGCCGCTACGTCGAAGCGATGCGCATGTACCTGCTGCTGCAGAAAGGTGCCGATCAACCGGCTGCCGAGCACGCGCTCGGCGCGATCGCATTCATGCAGAATCGCGCCGACGACGCCGCGTGGTACTTCCGCAAGGCGTCGCGCACGTGGCCGCGCAATGTCGTGATGCGTCGCGCGCTCGTCGCAGGGGAGCTCCTTCGCAAGGACACGCAGTCGGCGCTCATCCAGGTCGAGCCCGCGCTTACCGGGTTTCCGAATGACGGCGTGCTTCATTATCTAGCGGCGGTCGCGCATCAAGCCGCCGGCGATACCGAACGCGCAAAGCGCGAGCTCGAGGTCGCGCTCAAGCATTCGCCTGGCTTCGCTCCGGCGAAGAACGCACAGCAAGCGCTCGCCGCCGGACGCACGTTCGCGCTCGAGTACAAGCCCGAGCTCGTGCGGCCGTGGGGCGATGGTGAAGCGCTGCAAGCCGCGATCGATCAATACGCGCTGCTCTCGACGACGATGGCGACGGTGCGCGTCGAGTACCAGGCCCACGCGCTCGCGATCATCGGCTTGCTTGGCAAGGGACCGAGCGCGAAGGTCAAAGTTGGCACGGTGCGAACGTGCCCGCTCGATGCATCGATGTCGTGGGATGCCGCGCAAAAGCTACTCGCGCGCTATGCGCGGCTCGGCGGCGAGCTCGAGCAAACGTATCGCTTCATCGCGCGCCACGATGAAATCGGAATGACCGAGGGCCTTCTGCCGAACGCGCGCAAAGAAGTCGCGGCCGCGAAGAAGAGCTTCAAGGTCGCGCTCGCGGATATGGGCGAGCTGCGCTCGGAGTGGATTCGCGGCGTCATCCCGGAGCTGCGCGCCGTCGGCTGCAGCGACAAGCTGCTCGCGGCCGCGGTGAAAGATCCGCTGCGTTACCGCGTGATCAAGGAAGACAAACCGGAGGTGCTGCCGCCCAAACCGCCACCGCGCGCGAAGCCGCGTACGACGTTCTTCGTCGACAACTCGCGCTGCGCGGAGCCGGTCGACGTGTGGATCGATGGCAGTCATGTCGGGCAGGTCGCGCCTGGTCGCCGCAGCGCGCTCGTCGCCGACGGCGGCGAACGCACGCTTTGCCTGCTCGTGCCGGGCGGCGCGCAATGCGGCGATCGCGGCACCGTGCGGCAGGTGTATCTGCACGACGGTTGGGTCACGACGATCTATTGCCCGAAGTGAAACTTCGCATCACGTGCAAACGCGTGCGCATGGTGGACTCGCGTTTCACGTTCCGAGGTGCCTAGGATGCGCCAGCAACGGAGGAACGAATGCGGCTGCGCCACGTGGTTCGTGTTTCGATGATCAGCGGAGTCGCGGCGGTGAGCCTCATCGTTGCCTGCGGCGGTGGCGATGACAGCGACCACACGGGTGCGCCCGATGCGAAGGTGTACCTCGATGCTGCAGCGATGGTCGATGCGCCGGGCTCTGGCGGCAACGTCACCGGCCTTGGCCAGACATGCACGCCGCCAGCGCAGGGCAGCGGCCAGGGCGACTGTCCAACGGGCTACGTGTGCCTGGCCCTCACGGGTGCGACGCACCCATGGTGCAGCAAGACGTGTACGGCGGGATCCGGCGATACGTGCGCGATGGGCTACACCGGGCCCGGCGTCGCGGGATGCATCATGCAGGTCTCGTTCAACAGCGGGCCCGCGATGTCGTTCTGCGGCATAACGTGCGCCGGCATGGTCAACGGCTGCACGACGACGACCTGCAACGGCACGTGCCCCTCTCAGCTTGCGTGCTCGGCAACATTGATGGACACCGGCGGCAACACGCTCGGCAGCGCGTGCCAGTAAGCCGCTTAGTGAAACGAGCTTGACTTCGGCGCACCGCGAGGTCTCGATCCGTGCGTGTCTGCAACCTGTCCGCCCGAAGCCGAGCTGATCGGCTTTCTCGAGCGGAACATCACGCGCGAGCGGCGCGCCGAGATCGAGGCGCACTTCGATACGTGCGCGCAGTGTCGCGAGCTCGCCTACGTGCTCGCGACGCAGGGCGGCGAAGGCGATGGTTCGCCGCTCGATGTTGGCGAGCAGATCAGCCACTTCGTGATCGAGGACCGCATCGCGGCCGGTGGCATGGGTGCGATCTATCGTGCGCACGACACGACACTGCGCCGCGACGTCGCGCTCAAGCTGTTGCACGTCAGCTCGCGAGCCCAGCCGGATGCGCCGATGCGCATGCTGCGCGAAGCGCAGGGGCTCGCGCGGCTACATCATCCGAACGTCGTCACCGTCTACGAGACGGGCCTCCACGCCGACGAAGTCTTCATCGCGATGGAGCTGATCGATGGCGTGTCGCTCGATCGTTGGCTCGCCGAGAAGCCGCGCCCGTGGCGACAGCTCGTCGCGATCTTCACGCAGGCGGCCCGCGGGCTCGCCGCCGCGCATCGCGGCGGGCTCGTTCATCGCGACATCAAGCCGGCGAACATCATGATCGCAAGTGATCGCTACGCGAAGATCGTCGACTTCGGGCTCGCCCGTGCGATCGGTGAGCGGGTACCACGCGATGCGGTGATGGATGTGACGACGCGGCTCACCGCGCCCGGCACGCTCGTCGGCACACCGGCGTATTGCGCGCCGGAGCAGCTCGCCGGCTACGAGGTCGACACCGCGAGCGACGTGTTCAGCTTTTGCGTCACGCTGTGCGAGGCCGTGTTCGGCTCGCGGCCGTATGTCGCCGATACAGCCGCGCAGTTACTTGCGCGGATGGGCGATCCGCGCGGCCCCGATCTACCGCGCTCGCCGCGAATCCCGGCGAAGCTGCGCTCGCTATTGCGCCGCGGTCTCGCGTTCGATCCGAGGCAGCGGCCGACGATGGACGACCTCGTCGCGGCGCTCGCGCATCGCCCGCGCGCGCGTCTCGTCGTCGCGGCGGCGGCGGTCGTGGTCGCGATCCCGATCGTGACGCTTGCGGCGAGCGCGCGCGACGACGTCTGCGCCGGCTCGCGCACCGAGCTCGCCACGATCTGGAACAGCACGCAGCGCACGCGAATTCGATCCGCGATCCTCGGCACGCGGCTGGCGTTCGCGCCGACGACACTGCAGCACGTCGAGCTCGGGCTCGATGGCTACGCGAACCGGTGGGTCGCGATTCACGGCGAGGCGTGCCGCGCGACGGCGGTGCATCATTCGCAAACGCCGGAGCTGCTCGATCGCCGGATGGCGTGCCTCGCGAGTCGGCGCGCCGATCTGAACGCTGCCGTGACGATGCTCGCGCAGACGGATCGCGACACGATCCGCGAGGCGCTGCGCATCGTCGGCTCGATGCCATCGCTGAGCGCGTGCAACGATACGGCGAACCTGCTCGCGCTGGCGCCACCGCCGCCGGGCGTCTCGCTCGGGCCGGTGCGAGAGGCGCTCGCGCGGGCGTCGGCGCTTCGCGCAGCGGGCAAATACGTGCCCGCGCTCGCCGCTAGCGAAACCGCGGTGAGCCTCGCCGAGCGCGCGATGTACAAGCCGCTGCTCGCCGAAGCGCTCTACGAACGCGGTAGCGTGCAAGTCAAGCTGCTCCATCGCAGGGAAGGGCGCGACAGCTACGAACGCGCGTTGCTCGAAGCGACTGCAAGCGGCGACACGCGCCTCGAGGCGCAGCTGCTCGCCGAGCTCGCGCTCGTCACGCATGACGAATCACCGGATGGCGGCGTCGCGATCATGTACGCGCGCCAGGCGCTCGCGCTGTTCGCGCGCATCGGCAACGACCCGTTGCTCGAGGCGAAGCTGCGCTACGCGATGTCGCGCTCGGTGTTCCTGACGGACCAGGGCGAGGGCGAGCGGCAGCACGCGCTCGGCCTCGAGAAGTTGCGGCAAGCCGAGAAGCTCGATCCCGATGCGGCGCGCCTTCTGCGCATCGACTACGAGCTCATGCAGGCGCGCATCATCAACGATCCCAAGATCGTGCTGCCGAAGCTCGCGGCGCTGCTCGCCGATAGCGAGGCCGCGTTCGGCGTCGCTCATCCGACGAACGCGCTACTGCTCTCGGAGATGGCGGAGTACGCCGACATGGCCGGGCGTCCCGACGAAGCGCGTGGCTATGCGCGGCGGGTCGCGGTGTTGCTCGCGCCGTATCC
>Ga0070698_100001873_pt1 | contig 23446 bp, 20 predicted proteins | sample KBSK1502metaG_FD_65477 | JGI IMG/M metagenome (GOLD analysis project Ga0070698, IMG submission 65477) | Corn, switchgrass and miscanthus rhizosphere microbial communities from Kellogg Biological Station, Michigan, USA - KBS K1-50-2 metaG | ecosystem: Host-associated > Plants > Roots >...
GCGCCCGGCCCCGGGTTTGCGCCCGGCCCCGGGTTTGCGCCCGGCCCCGGGTTTGCGCCCGGCCCCGGGTTTGCGCCCGGCCCCGGGTTTGCGCCCGGCCCCGGGTTTGCGCCCGGCCCCCGGTTTGCGCCCGGTTCCAGCCCCGCCGCCAGGCCCGCCCTCGGCCACAGGCCTGCTCGGGCCGCGCGTACCCAAGAACCAACCCAGTCCCACTGTCACCTCTCGCCCCTTCAGACCCGCCGCTCGCCCGCACCCGCCCGTTGCGTTTGTCGTGGTTGCGCCAATGACCACATTCTTTTGTGGTGGTTGCGCCAACCACCACAAACGATGCCCGGCCGGTCGGCGGGATCCATGGCGGTGCCGGGTCTTGACGACCGGTGTGCCGGGCGGCGGGCCAGCACTGGCGCTGGCACGCCATGAGTTGGATGAGCGCCGGGGCCGGCGTCCGGTGACGCGGATCATCGCGGGGACGGCGCGGGGCCGGCAGCTCGCGGTGCCGCCCGGTACGCGGACCCGGCCGACCAGCGACCGCGCCCGCGAGGGGCTGTTCGCGACGATCACCGCCGTGCACGGCCCGCTCACCGGGGCCGGGGTGCTCGACCTGTACGCCGGGTCGGGCGCGGTGGGCCTGGAGGCCCTGTCCCGCGGGGCCGCGCGAGCGCTGCTGGTCGAGTCCGACCCCGCAGTGACCAGGGTGATCCGGGCCAACATCGCCGCGGTCGGCCTGCCCGGCGCCGGGGTTGTCACCGGCCGGGTGGCCACCGTCCTCGCCCGCGGGCCTGAGCCCGGGACCACGTTCGACGTGGTGGTGGCCGACCCGCCCTACGCCGTCGGGGAGCAGGAGATCGCCTGCATGCTGACCGCGCTGCGCGCGGGCGGGTGGCTGGCCGGCGGCGCCCTCGTCGCGGTGGAGCGGGCCAGCCGTTCCGGCCCGGTGGCCTGGCCCGCCGGTTATGCGCCGGACCGGTCCCGCCGTTACGGCGAGGCGACCTTCTGGTACGGTCTCGCCGCAGGCATATAGGCCCTTACCGGGGCCGCCGTACCCAGGGCCTGCACGGAAGGACGGGAAGCGCGTGCGCCGCGTCATCTGCCCCGGCTCGTTCGACCCGGTGACCAACGGCCACCTGGACATCATCCAGCGCGCGGCCAGGCTGAACGACGAGGTCATCGTGGTGGTCGGGGCCAACCTGGCCAAGCACGGCATGTTCACCGTGGACGAGCGCGTGGCGATGCTCAAAGAGGTCACCAGCGAGCTGCCCAACGTGTCGGTCGGGACGTTCCGCGGGCTGCTCGTGGACTACTGCAAGGAGCACGGGGTGACGGCGATTGTCAAGGGCCTGCGCGCGGTCAGCGACTTCGAGTACGAGATGGAGATGGCCCAGATGAACTACCGTCTCGCCGAGATCGAGACGCTGTTCCTGACGGCGAACCCGCTCTACTCGTTCCTGCGCTCCAGCCTGGTACGGGAGATCGCCACCTACGGCGGCAACGTGTCCTCGCTCGTGCCGCCCCTGGTGGATGAGCAACTGCGGGCCAAGCTGGCCGCGCCGGGCCAGGGCTGACCCGGCACCGCGGCGGTCGCGCCCGGTTTGGCTGGCCGGGCACCCTGGCGCCCGCGTCCGGTTCTGCCGACCGGGTACCCTGGTGGCCCGCCCGGTTCGGCGCAGCGCCCGTGCGCCGGTAAAATAGCGTCCCAGAACTGCTCGCTACCTGAATTTGCCATGCCTTCATACCGCAGGACAGCCGGCGCCCGCACCGACCCGCGAGGGCTGCTGGTCTTCGATACCCGGGCGCTCGACCACCGCCCGGGTTCGGCACGCGCCGAGACCAGGGCCGTGCCCGCCCCCGCAGATCTCCACACCGGCATGGCCTGGATTCCGCAGGGCGCCGAACTGGACCTCAAGGTCCAGCTGGAGTCCGTCACCGAAGGCGTGCTCGTCACCGCCACCGCCACGGCGCCGGTGGCCGGGGAGTGCGCGCGGTGCCTGGAACCGGTATCGCAAACGGTCCATGTCCGGTGCCAGGAGCTGTTCGGTTATGAGCAAAACGGCGGGAATACCGGTGAGGACGGGTACTCTCTGGACGGGGACTTGCTCGATCTCGAGCCGGCCCTCCGAGATGCCCTGGTTCTCGCGCTGCCGCTCGCGCCGCGGTGCCAGGAAGACTGCCCCGGGCTGTGCGCCGAATGTGGTGTGCGGCTTGCCCAGGCGGGCCCCGGCCACCACCACGGCCCGGCCCTGGACCCCCGGTGGGCAGCTCTGCGTCAGATCACGATGCAGCCCAGCCCGGACGGCTCGCCCGCTCCGGAGATAGGTGAGGAGAACGGACGTGGCCGTCCCTAAGCGGAGGATGTCGCGCAGCAACACGAGATCCCGGCGCGCGAAGTGGAAGGCCACGGCGCCGACCCTGGTTCGGTGTCCGCAGTGCCGGGACCCCAAGCTGCCGCACACCGCGTGCCCGACCTGCGGCACCTACAACCGCCGTCAGGTAATCGCGCCCTCCTGAGACGCGGCGTGGTAGGTACCCGAGCGGTGCTGACCCGCCAAGCGGGCGCCCACGCCGGGCACCGCCACGCAGGTGCCCCGAAGGCCCTCGGGAGGAGGACACCATGAAGGTCGCAGCCGACCACCAGACGGGAGCCAGCCAGCCCGACACCACCGAGCTGCTGCGGGTCCTCGACGCCGGCCTGTCTCCCGGCCTGCTGGAGCGTGCCCTCACACACCGCTCCTACGCCTACGAAAACGGTGGCCTGCCCACCAACGAGCGTCTGGAGTTCCTCGGCGACTCGGTGCTCGGCCTGGTCGTCACCGACGCGCTGTTCCGCGGGTACCCGGACCTGCCCGAGGGCCAGTTGGCCAAGCTGCGTGCCGCCGTGGTCAACATGCGGGCGCTGGCCGGGGTGGCCCGGGGGCTGCGGCTTGGCGACTACGTGCGTCTTGGCCGCGGCGAGGACGGCACCGGCGGGCGGGACAAGTCCTCGATCCTCGCCGATACCCTGGAAGCCGTGATCGGCGCCGTGTACATAGAACGCGGCCTGGACGAGGCCTCCGCGCTGGTGCACCGGCTGTTCGACGCGGTCATCGCCCGGTCCGCGCGGCTCGGCGCCGGCCTGGACTGGAAAACCTCCCTGCAGGAGCTGACCGCCTCCGGGGTGCTCGGCGTGCCGGAGTATCACGTCGAGGAGAGCGGGCCCGACCACCAGAAGTCGTTCCGCGCCATGGTCCGGGTGGGTGGCCATGTGTACGGCGCCGGCGAGGGCCGCTCCAAGAAGGAGGCGGAGCAGCAGGCCGCCGAGGCCGCCTGGAACGCCATCAGCAACGGTGAGCCGCCGCTGGCCGGTAACAACCATGGCGAGGCGGCCGCTACCGACCCGGCCGTCACCGCCCCGGCTGGTACCGGCCAGGCAGGCACCGGCCAGGCTGGCACGGCCCCCGCCGGTTCTCCCCCGGCCGGCTCCGGCGCTCCGGGGGCAGGTAACCCCGGGGCGGGCGGCAGCCCCGGGGCCGGGCGCCCGGCGGGGTGAGGCGTGCCGGAGCTACCTGAGGTCGAGGTCGTCCGCAGGGGCCTGGAGCGGCACGTCGTGGGCCGGGCGATCAGCACGGTCGAGGTGCTCCACCCGCGCGCCATCCGGCGGCATGTGGCGGGTCGGGATGACTTCGAGGCGGCGGCCCGCGGGCAGGTGATCACCGCCGCCCTCCGCCGTGGCAAGTACCTGTGGCTGCCCCTAGCGCAGGACTCGGCCGGATCGGTCGCCGAGGATGCCCTGCTGGCCCACCTGGGCATGAGCGGCCAGTTGCTGCTCAGCGAGCCGGGGGAGCCGGTATCGCCACATGTCCGGATCCGGTTCACCTTCACCGACTCCGGCCCCGAACTGAGGTTCACGGACCAGCGCACGTTCGGCCACATCCTGCTCGACCGCGGCGGCGCCGCGCTGCCGGCGCCCCTTGCGCACATCGCTCCCGACCCGCTGGAGTCCGCCTACGACGAGGCTGCGGTCCTCGCCAGGCTGCGCACCAGGCACAGCGACATCAAGCGCGCCCTGCTCGACCAGTCGCTACTGAGCGGCGTGGGCAACATCTACGCGGACGAGGCCCTGTGGCGGGCCAGGACGCACTGGGCCAAGGAGGCGGCAACCCTGCGCCGGGCCGACGCCAGCCGGCTCCTCGCGGCCGTTCGCGAGGTGCTGACCGAGGCGTTGCGGGCAGGCGGCACCTCGTTCGACAGCCTGTACGTGAACGTCAACGGCGAGAGCGGGTACTTCAGCCGGTCACTGGCGGTATACGGGCGCGAGGGCGAGCCCTGCCCGCGCTGCGGCGCCCCGGTGCGGCGTGATCCGTTCATGAACCGGTCGTCGTACAGTTGCCCCGTCTGCCAGCCCCGGCCCAGGGCCCGGAAAGGCGCGCGTGACCTGCGGAGTCACTCAACTTGACCGGATAGCCGTGAGGGTGCGATCCTTGAGGGGTTACCTTGCGCGCACTCATGCACGTCTTCGCATGTGCGCCCACTCTGGTCACTCAGTGTGGAGGACCCACTACAATGGCGAAGGCTCTACTCGGCCACGTCGGCGGGCCTGACCCCCGCATCATTTCTGAAATGCGCCGCCTGCAGCGGCGGGTGCGGGACCTGGAGGCCGAGTTGGCCAGGCTCCAGGAGGAGAAGGACGTGCTCGCTGCGGAGGTTGGCCACGAACTGCTCGTGGTTGGCCGCGAGCGCGAACCAGCGCTTACCTGATCTGTCGGCTCAGCTCGACGACCCGAGGGGCGCCGCGAGGCGGCGTCCCTCTTTAGTTTGCCTGGGCCCGTAGCGCGGCCGCCCGCCCGCCTGCGGTTTTGCCCCCGGCCGCGGCCCGGTGCGCCTCGCGCGCCGCGGGCGAAATCGCAGGGACCGTCGCCCGATCGCGGTAAGGTGCGGGAAAGTCGGCAGGCTGGGCGCTTTCCGGTCACGAGTGGAGGGGGAGGAGAGCCCGCGGGTGTACGTGAAGAGCCTCACCCTGCGTGGGTTCAAGTCCTTCGCCTCGGCCACCTCCCTCCGGTTCGAGCCAGGTATCACCTGCGTGGTGGGGCCGAACGGATCCGGCAAATCGAACATCGTGGACGCGTTCGCCTGGGTGATGGGCGAGCAGGGCGCCAAGAGCCTGCGCGGCGGCAAGATGGACGACGTCGTCTTCGCCGGCACCGCCTACCGGCCGCCGCTCGGCCGGGCCGAGGTCACCCTCACCATCGACAACACCGATGGCGCGCTCCCGATCGACTACACAGAAGTGACCATCAGCCGCCTGCTCTTCCGGTCCGGCCAGAGCGAGTACGCGATCAACGGGAACCAGTGCCGGCTCCTCGACGTCACCGAACTCCTCTCCGACTCGGGCCTGGGCCGCGAAATGCACGTCATCGTGGGCCAGGGCCAGCTCGACGAGGTGCTGCACGCCGGGCCCGAGGCGCGGCGGGCGCTGATCGAGGAGGCCGCCGGGGTGCTCAAGCACCGGCGGCGCAAGGAGAAGGCGCTCCGCAAGCTCGAGGCCATGCAGGCCAACCTGACCCGGCTGGTGGACCTCACCGGTGAACTGCGCCGCCGCCTCGGCCCACTGGGGCGGCAGGCTGCGATCGCCCGCCGCGCCGCGTCGATCCAGGCCGATCTGCGGGACGCCAAGCTCCGGCTGCTGGCCGACGACTTCGTGCGGGCCGCGGCGGCACTGGAACGCGGCGAGGCCCACGAGGCGGCCGCGGCGGCCCGGCGGGCCGAACTGGAGGAGGCGCTGGCTCACGCCCGCCGGCAGGAATCCGCGCTGGACGCCGATGAGCAGCTGCACGCGCCGCGGCTCGAGGCGGCGCTGCAGACCTGGTTTGAGCTCTCTTCCTTGGCCGAACGCCTTCGCGGGGTGGCCAACCTCGCACGCGAGCGTCATTCCCTGCTGGCCGGCGACGAGGCCCCGGCCCGCCCTGGCCGGGATCCGGGCGAACTGGACGCCGAGGCGGCCTCGCTGCGCGAGCAGGAGGCGGTCCTTGGCGAGGCGCTGGAGACCGCACGGGTCTCGCTGACGCGGGCCGCCGGGGAGCGCACGGCCGCGGAGTCGGACCTCGCCGCGGCCGAACGGTTGCTCGCCGACCGGGCCCGCGCCGCCGCGGCGCACGCCGACCAACTGGCCAGGCTGCGCGCGCAGGTGGGCGCCGCCCGCAGCCGGGCAGCGGCCAGCGAGGAGGAGGCCGCTCGCCTGGCGGACGCCATCGAGCAGGCCCGCTCCCGGGCGCAGTTCGCCCGGCAGGAACTGCAGGAGGCGCAGGAACTGGCCGTCGGCGGGACCGAGGACCGGGCCGGCCTGACCGCCGCGCACGAGGAGGCCGCCGCCGCGCTCGCCGAGAGTTCCGCGCGCCTCGCCCGGTGCCGCGCCGCCGAGCGGGTGGCCAGCGCCGAGCGGGCCGCCCTGCTCGCCCGCCGTCAGGCGCTTGAGGAGGGCCTACGGGCCGTCCAGGACGGCACCGCGGCGTCGGCGGCGCTGCTGGCGGACCCGGAGTGGTCCCGGCACGTGCTCGGCGGGGTCGCCACCTTGCTGACCGTCGCAGAGGGCGCCCAGGAAGCCATTACGGCCGCGCTCGGCGGTGCCGCCGATGCGGTGGCGGTCGCGGGCCTGGACGCCGCCGTGGCGATCCTGGGCGGTCTCAAGGGCGCCGACGCCGGCACCGCCGGGCTCGTCATCGCGCAGACCGGCTCGGGGCCCGCAGAGGCCGCCGACGGCGCTGTGACGGTGGGCAGCGCGGCCGGGGGCATGACGGCGGGAGGGCTGCCACCGGGCGTGGTGCCCGCGGCGGAGCTGGTAAAGGCGCCGGGGGAGCTGGTCGCGGCGCTGGCCGGCCTGCTGGACGGGGTGGTCGTTGCCGATGACCTCGCCCAGGCCCGCGAGGTCGTCCGTGCCCGCCCCGAACTCAGGGTGGTCACCAGGGACGGCGACCTGATCGGCGCGCACTGGGCGCACGGGGGCTCGGCCAGGGCGCCGAGCATGCTGGCGATGCGCGCGGCGGCCGACGAAGCGGCGGCCGGCCTGGCCGCGGCCGAGCGTGCCGCGCAAGAGGCCGCGGCCGCGCTGGCGAACGCGGTCGCCGGGGAAGAGCGGGATCGCGAGGACGCGGGCCGGGCCCTGGCCGGGGTGCGGGCCGCCGACAAGGCCGCGGCGGAATCGTCCGGCCGCCTGGGACGGCTCGCGGGCGCGGCGCGCGCGGCCCAGGACGAAGCCGCCCGGCTGGAGGCGGCGGTTGGCTCCGTCGCCAAGCAGCGTGAGCGTGACAACGCCGCGCTTGCCGGGCTCGTCGCCAAGCTCGCGGAGGCAGAGGCGGCGGTTGGCTCCGTCGCCAAGCAGCGTGAGCGTGACAACGCCGCGCTTGCCGGGCTCGTCGCCAAGCTCGCGGAGGCAGAGGCGGGCGAGGACGCCGCCGATCCCGGGGGCGAGGCTGGCCAGGCCCCGGAGGAGGCGGAGGTTCCGGACCGGGACTCCCTGGCCGCCCGGGCCGGTGCGGCCAGGGAGGCCGAGACCGACGCCCGCCTCGAAGTCAGGACGGCCGAGGAGCGGCTCAGGGCGATCGCCGGCCGTGCGGACGAGCTGGCGGCCGCGGCGGTGCGGGAACGGCGGGCGGCCGAGGCCGCGGTGGCTAGGCGCCAGCTGCGGGCACAGCAGGCGGAGGTCGCCGGGGCCGTGGCCGCGGGCGCGGGCATCGCCCTGGGCAAGATCGGGGAGTCGCTGGCCGCCGCGCAGGCGGACCGTGAGGCCGCCGAGCAGGCCAGCAAGGGCCGGGTGGAGGCGCTCAAGGAGGTCCGGGCCCGGGTCCGGACCATCGCCGCGGACCTGGACCGGGTGGTGGACACCGCGCACGGCGCCGAGGTCAGCAGCGCCGAGCACCGGCTGCGGCTGGAGCAGTTCGTGATCCGGGCCGCCGAGGAGTTCGGCGTGGACACCCACGCCCTGGTCGCGGAGTACGGGCCGGACGTCCCGGTGCCCGTGCCCGAGGAGGGCGAGCCGGCCGTGCCCAGGCGGCGCCGCACCGGTCTCGCGGTCGGCCACAACGGCGCGTGCGAGCCGGGCCCCGCCCGGGACGGCGCGAGCCGGAACGGTGCCAGTCATGACGGTGCCGGCCATGACGGCGCCGGCCAGAACGTTGCCGCGCCGGCCGGGCCCGGGCAGCACGGGCCAGGTCAGGCCGCGCCAAGTCAGCACGATGGGGCGCAGGCCGGAACGCTTGCAGCGGCACGGGCGCCGCTGGAAGCGCGGGCCGCCGAGGGCGAACTGGTCACCCGGGAGGACGCCACCGGTCCGGCGGGCGGCGAGCCGCCGGCGCCCCCGGCGCCAGTGCGGACGATCCCCTACGTCCGGGCCGAGCAGGAGAAGCGCGCCGCCACCGCGCAGCGCCAGCTTGACCAGCTCGGCAAGGTAAACCCGCTGGCCCTGGAGGAGTACGCGGCGCTGGAGGAGCGGCATCAGTTCCTCGCCACCCAGCTCGAGGACCTCAAGAAGACCCGCCGCGACCTGCTTACCGTCGTCAAGGAGGTCGACGACCGGGTCCAGCAGGTGTTCACGTCGGCCTTCGCCGACACCGCCACCGAGTTCGAGCAGATCTTCTCGCGGCTGTTCCCCGGCGGCGAGGGCAGGCTGGTCCTCACCGAGCCCGACGACATGCTGGCCACCGGCATCGACGTGGAGGCCCGGCCGCCGGGCAAGAAGGTCAAGCGGCTGTCCCTGCTGTCCGGCGGCGAGCGCTCGCTGACCGCGATCGCGTTCCTGCTGGCCATCTTCAAGGCCCGCCCGTCGCCGTTCTACGTGCTGGACGAGGTCGAGGCGGCCCTGGATGACACCAACCTGCAGCGGCTGCTCGGCATCTTCGAGGAGTTGCGCGGCACCTCCCAGCTGATCGTCGTCACGCACCAGAAGCGCACCATGGAGGTCGCTGACGCCCTGTACGGGACCAGCATGCAGGGCGACGGGGTGTCCACGGTGGTGAGCCAGCGGCTGCGGGAGCCCGCGCGGGCCTAGCGGATAGGCGCCCGGCCTGGGTGCGGGCCCGCCACGGACGTGTCCATCTGCCAGACTGGGGCCGTTATGGGTTACTTGATCATCGTCATCGTCCTCGTCGTCCTGGCCCTGATAGCCGGCGGCGCCATGCTGGTGCGCACCCGGCGGCGGCCGGCCGGGACCGCCGCGCCGCCGCAGGCACCGCCCGCGCCCACCGCGCCGTCCCCCGCGGGACCCACGGGGCAGGATGTGGGCACCACGGCCGCGCCGCCGGCCCCAGGTCCCCTGGTGGCCGGGGCGCCCGCCGAGGTGGCGGAGCCGCCGCAACCGCTCGCGGGCCGGATGACCCGCCTGCGCGGCCGGCTCGCGCGCTCGCAGACCGGGTTCGGCTCGGTGCTGCTCGGCCTGCTTTCCCGTGACGGGCTCGACGAGCAGGGCTGGGAGGAGATCGAAGACACCCTGGTCGGGGCCGACCTCGGCGCCGCACCGGCGGCGCAGGTCGTCAGCGAGCTGCGCACCCAGGTCCGGGTGGGCGGCGCCCGGGGCAGCACCGAGGTGCGCGCCCTGCTCAGGCAGGACCTGATCGAGCAGGTCGGCCCGGACATGGACAGGACGCTGCGGGTGGCCAGGCACGGCGACCGGCCCGCCGTGGTGCTGATGGTCGGGGTCAACGGCACCGGCAAGACGTCCACCTGCGGGAAGCTGGCCCGCGCACTCATCGGCGAAGGCCGCACGGTCCTGCTCGGCGCGGCCGACACGTTCCGCGCCGCCGCCGTGGACCAGCTGGAGACCTGGGGGCAGCGCGTGGGCGCCCGGGTGGTCCGTTCGGACCGGGAGGGCGCCGACCCGGCGAGCGTCGCTTTTGACGCGGTGAAGCAGGGCATCGACGAACGCGCGGACACCGTCATCGTGGATACCGCTGGGCGGCTGCACACCAAGACCGGCCTGATGGACGAGCTCGGCAAGGTCAAGCGCGTCATCGAGCGGCAGGCGACCGTGGACGAGGTCCTGCTGGTCCTGGACGCCACCACCGGGCAGAACGGGCTGCGCCAGGCCAGGGTGTTCGCGGAGGCCGTGGACATCACCGGAATCGTGCTGACCAAGCTGGACGGGACGGCCAAGGGCGGGATCGTGGTGGCGGTGCAGCGCGAACTCGGGGTGCCGGTCAAGCTGGTCGGCCTGGGCGAGGGACCGGACGACCTGGCCCCGTTCGAGCCCGCCACGTTCGTCGACGCGATCCTCGGGTAGCCGGCCCCGGCACCGCCCGCGCGGCGCGCTCCGCGACCAGCCATGACGGGCCCTCTGGGATACTGGCCGCATGCCGGCCAGCTGGCGGCGGACCCCGCGGCAGAGCGTCACGGCCGAGTGCGAACGGCGGGGCAAGGCCGCGGTCGTCTCCGGGTGCATCGGCCTTCTCCAGGGCCGTCACGACGTCGACGACGCGCTCGTGCTCGCGCTGGGCGGGCCGGCCGCCGAGGCCGTGCTCGACGGCCAAGCCGGCGGGCGGGCAGGCTACTGGCCGCGGGTGTGGGCAGCCCGCGGTCTGCTGCACGCCTGGGACGGCCGGGCCACCGCGGCGATCGTCCGGGCCACGGCAGACGACGCCTGGCGGGTGCGGGAGATGGCGGCCAAGGTCATCGCCCGCCATTGCGTCGGCGACGCGTTCGAGGCCGTCTCGGAGCTGCGGAACGACCCGGTGCCGAGAGTCCGGGCCGCGGCCGGCCGGGCGGTCGTGCTGCTGACCGCCGGCGGCACCTGAGCGGTGCGGCAGCCCGGGGAATCGCCATGGCCAGGCGCGCCGTGGCGGCACCGGCTGCCAGCCGCCCGGCGATCTGCCGGCCATGACCCGAGGAGGCCGGCGCGAAACGTCTGCGTAACACGACGACCGGCGGTTTCACCCGGCGGAAACAGTCCGTAACCACCGGCGAAACGCCTCCGCGGGACGCTGGGGCGCAGCGCACGGTCCCGGGAGGCAGGTCGCATGAAGCTCATCACCGCCGTGATCAAGCCCTTCAAGCTGGACGAGGTGAAGTCGGCACTCCATGCGTTCGGCGTGCACGGCATGACGGTCAGTGAAGCGAGCGGGTACGGCCGGCAGCGCGGCCACACGGAGGTGTACCGCGGCGCGGAGTACCAGATCGACTTGGTCCCGAAGGTCCGGCTGGAGGTGCTCTGCGACGACGAGGATGCCGATGACCTGATCGGTGTGGTGGTCAAGGCCGCGCAGACGGGGCGGATCGGCGACGGCAAGGTCTGGTGCAGCCCGGTGGACACGGTGGTGCGGGTCCGCACGGGGGAGCGCGGCCGGGGAGCCCTCTGAGGGCCCGCGCCGCCTTGGCAGGCGTGGTGCCGATGGGCGGGCCACCGGGCAAGCCCGCCCGGGGATCGGGCGCGCCGCCGGGCGCCACCGGGCCCGCCGTCTCGCTCGCGGCCGACCGGGCCCGCCGCGCCGCGAGCGCCGATCGCTGGCTGGCCTCGCTACTGGGCGCCGAGCCCGGGGTGGCGCTGGTGGCGGTCGGCGGGTACGGGCGGCGGGCGCTGCTGCCGGGCAGCGACCTCGACGTGCTGCTGCTGCACAACGGGCGACCGGGGATCGCCGCCCTGGCGGACCGGATCTGGTACCCCATCTGGGACTCGGGCACCCGGCTCGACCATGCCGTGCGCCGCCCGGCCGACGCCCGCGAGGTGGCCCGCCAGGACGTGCGCGTGGCGCTCGGCCTGTTGCACGCCCGGCACGTCGCCGGGGACCCCGGGCTGACCAGCGACCTGCGCACGGGCGCGCTCGCGGACTGGCGGTCGGCCGCCCGCACCCGGCTGGCCGAACTGCAGGCCCTGCACGCGGAGCGGACCGCCCGCAGCGGCGAGCTTGCGTTCCTGCTCGAGCCCGACCTCAAGGAGTCCAGGGGCGGGCTGCGCGACGCGGAGGCCATCTACGCGGTGGCCGCGGCCTGGGTGGCTCCCGGGCCCGGGCCGCGGGCGCGCGCCGCGCAGGAGGCCATCCTGGACGCGCGGCACGCCCTGCACGAGGTAACCGGCCGGGCCACCGACCGGCTGGTGCTCCAGGAGCAGGACGAGGTGGCGCGCGTGCTGGGCCTGGCCGACGCCGACGCGCTGCTGTGCCGGCTGGCCGGGGCAGGGCGGACCATCGCGTACTCGCTGGACCAGTCGCTGCGCCAGGCGCTGCGCAGCCGGCCCGGTGCCGCCGGGCGTGGTGCCACCGGGCGCGGTACCGCGGACGTGCCGGGCGGGCGCGGTTCGGTGGGCGCGCCGGGTCCCGCCCGGGCCCGCCGCCCGCGCCACGGCCGGGCCGGGGACGGCCCGCAGCGGCGGCCGCTCGCCGATGGCCTGGTGGAGCAGGACGGTGAGGTCGTGCTGGCACGGCCCGCCGACCCGGCCGCCGACCCGGTGCTCGTGCTGCGCGCCGCCGCGGCGGCCGCCGGGGCCGGCCTGGCGCTGGCCCCGCGGACGCTGGCCCGGCTCAGGGAATGCCCGCCGCTGCCGGTTCCCTGGCCGGCCGCGGCCCGGGAAGCCCTGACCACGCTGCTGGGCACCGGGCAGGCGGCCATCGGCGTGTGGGAGGCCCTCGACCAGGAGGGCATGCTGCCCGGCCTGATCCCGGGCTGGGACCGGGTGCGGAACCGGCCGCAGCGCAACCCGCTGCACACCTTCACCGTGGACCGGCACCTGGTCGAAACGGCCGCCAGGGCCGCCGCCCTCACCCGGGACGTGGCGCGCCCGGACCTGCTGTTGCTCGCCGCGCTGCTGCACGACATCGGCAAGGGCTGGCCCGGCGACCACCGGGTGACCGGGGAGGTGGTGACCAGGGACACCGCGCGCCGGATGGGCCTGCCCGACGGGGACACCGGGCTGGTCGCCGGCGCCGTCCGGCACCACCTGCTGCTGCCGCACACGGCGACCCGGCGGGATCTGGAGGACCCGCAGACCGCCGCCCAGGTCGCCGAGACCGTGGGCAGCCGCTCACTGCTCGAACTGCTGCACGCGCTGGCGATCGCGGACGGCCAGGCGACCGGCCCCGCCGCGTGGAACGACTGGAAGGCGGGCCTGGTCGCCGGCCTGGTGCGCCGCGCCGCCGCGGTGCTGGGCGGTGTGCCGCCCCCCGTGCCGCGGGCGCTTCGCCCCGGCCAGATCGCGCTCGCCGAGGCCGGCCAGCCCGCGGCCATGGTGACGGGCTGCGAGGTGACGGTCGTCGCGCCCGACCGTCCTGGGCTGCTATGGCAGGCGGCGGGGGTGCTCGCGTGCCACCGGCTGGCGGTGCGCTCGGCGAACGCGACATCTCACGGCGCGATGGCGGTGGCCTCGTTCACCGTCGCCCATCCTTACGGCGCGCCGCCGGATGCCGCGCTGGTCACCTCGGAGTTGCGGCGGGTGCTCGCCGGGGAACTGGACGTGGCGGACCGGCTCAAGCGCCAGGGGCTGCTCACCCCCCCGCCCGGAAGCGCTGGCCGGCCGTGGCTCGCGCCCCCCAAGGTCACCCTGGTCGACGGCGCCTCGCGGACCGCCACCGTGGTGGAGGTGCGCGCCCACGACGCCCCGGGGCTGTTGTGGCGGATCGGCCGCGCGCTTGGTGAATGCGGCCTCGACGTGCGCGCCGCCCGCGTGGAGACGCTCGGCGCGGAGGCCGTGGACGTCTTCTACGTGGTCGGCGCCGACGGCCGGCGCCTCACCGACGCCACCGCGCGTGGCCGGGTTGCCGCTCGGGTCCTCTCCGCGCTCACGGGCTAGCCAGGAGACCGGATGCCCTAGCCTGGAGCACGTGTTCGAGACACTCTCCGACCGGCTGACACAGGTCCTGTCCTCGCTCCGGGGCAAGGGCAGGCTGTCGGCTGCCGATATCGAGTCGACCACCCGCGAGATCCGCCTTGTCCTGCTTGAGGCGGACGTGGCCCTGCCGGTGGCCAGGGAGTTCATCTCCCGGGTGCGGGAGCGGGCCTCCTCGGAGGAGGTCTCGGCGGCGCTCAACCCGGCCCAGCAGATCATCAAGATCGTCCACGAGGAGCTCATCGCGATCCTGGGCGGTGAGGCCCGCCGGCTGCGGTTCGCCAAGACTCCGCCGACCGTGATCATGCTGGCCGGCCTGCAGGGTTCCGGTAAGACCACGCTCGCGGCCAAGCTGGCCCGCTGGCTGAAGGCGCAGAACAACACCCCGCTCCTGGTGGCCGCCGACCTGCAGCGGCCGAACGCGGTACAGCAGTTGCAGGTGCTTGGGGAGCAGGCGGGCGTGCCGGTGTACGCGCCGGAGCCCGGCAACGGTGTCGGCGACCCGGTGGCGGTGGCACGCCAGTCGATAGAGGAGGCCCGGCACCGGCTGCACAACGTCGTCGTGATCGACACCGCGGGCCGGCTCGGCATCGACGAGGAGATGATGGCCCAGGCGGCGGCCATCGCCGACGCCACGGACCCGGACGAGATCCTGTTCGTGGTCGACGCCATGATCGGCCAGGACGCGGTGACCACGGCCCAGGCGTTCCTCGACGGCGTCGGCTTCGACGGGGTGGTCCTGACCAAGCTGGACGGCGACGCCAGGGGCGGCGCGGCGCTGTCGATCGCCCAGCTCACCGGGCGGCCCGTGATGTTCGCCTCCACCGGTGAGAAGCTCGAGGACTTTGACATCTTCCATCCGGACCGGATGGCGTCCCGGATCCTCGACATGGGCGACATGCTCACGCTGATCGAGCAGGCCGAGCGCACGTTCGACGCGGAGCAGACCGCGGCCATGGCGGGCAAGCTGGTTTCCGGCGAGGGCTTCACCCTGGAGGACTTCGTCGAGCAGCTGGCGATGCTGCGCAAGCTGGGGCCGATCAGCAACCTGCTCGGGATGCTGCCCGGCGCGGCGCAGAACCGGGAGATGTTCAGCCAGATCAGCGACGCCGACCTCGACCGGACCGCGGCGATCGTGAACTCGATGACCCCGGCCGAGCGGCGCAACCCGAAGATCCTCAACGGATCCCGGCGGGCGCGCATCGCGAAGGGCTCCGGCACGACCGTGGGTGAGGTGAACAACCTGGTCGTCCGGTTCCTCGAAGGCCAGAAGGTGATGCGGCAGATGCTGGGCGGCGGCGGGATCCCGGGCATGCCGGGGATCCCCGGGATGCGCCGCGCCGCCGCCAAGGCCGCGAAGGGCAAGAAGGGGTCGAAGAAGAAGCCCAAGGGCGGGCGTCCCGGCGGTGCGCCGGGCCGGTCTGGTGGTGCCGGTACGACCCCGGGCAAGTCCGCCGGTGGCGTTGGCGGCCTGGGCGGTGCCGGTCTGCCCGGCCTGGGCGGTCCAGGTGGGCTGGGCGGTGCCGGTGGCCCGGGTCCCGGAAGCCTGCCCGGCGGCCTGGGCACTGTCGGCGGCCTGGGCGGTGCCGGTGGGCTCGGCGGTGCCGGCGGCCTGGGAGCGGCCGGGGGCCCGGGTCCCGGAAGCCTGCCCGGCGGCCTGGGCGGTGCCGGTGGGCTGCGCGGTGCCGGCGGCCTGGATCCCGGAAGCCTGCCCGGCGGCCTGGGCGGCGGGCGGCCGGCCGGGATGGGTGGCGCAGCGCCCGGTAGGCGCGGTGGCGCACTGCCCGCCGGCCTGGCCGGCAAGGGCCGCCCGAGGGAGGCGGCTAGCGGGAAGGACCGCCAGCGTGCGAGCGGATCACCCGACCGTCAGCCCGGTCACGGCGGGGCCCCGAGCGGCCGGCCCGGCGCGGCCGGCGCCGCGAACAGCGGCGGCGCGAAGGATGGCGGTGCGAACGGCGGCGGTGCGAACGGCGGCGGTGCGAAGGATGGCGGTACGAACGGCGGCGGTGCGAACGGCGGCGGTGCGAACGGCGGCGGTGCGAAGGGTGGTGCTGCAAGCGGCGGCGGTGCGAAGGGTGGTGCTGCAAGCAGCGGCACCGGGGACGGTGCTTCCGGGCTAACCTCGACCGACCTTCCGGCAGGCTTCACGCCTCCCCAGGGTGGTGGCCGGAATCGGCTGCTCGGCCGCAAGGCCAAACGGAAGTAGCCCCACCGCACGGCCACTTGCCTGTCCAGCGCGCCACACGCACCACAGAAATGATGCCACGGCGGCCCCGCCCGCCGTGGGCGATACTTCCATGATCACGGCGCGGGCTGGCCGGGGCTGTTGCGCTTGCTGATGTTGCCGTGACTGCAGGGATGGCCGACGGCGCTTGTGGTTGGTGACACTCCACCGACATTCTTTGGTGGGTGGAGTCCCACCAACCACAATTCTTCCTGGCGAGGTGGCGGTCCTTCCTGGCGAGATAGCGGTTTCGCGATCTGTCACGCCAGAGTCCGCGGCGGTACTCCCATGATCATTCGAGGGGAGCCGTCTGGTGCCGCGTGACAAGTTGTGACCCCAGCGGCCACGGCGCCAGGCGGGACGGCCGCCTCCCGGCCGCGTTTGTCGTCGTTGCCGTGGCGATGACACTCGTTTGTCGTCGTTGCCGTGGCGACGACATTCGATTCCGGCCGATCGCCGCCACGGCGAAAGAGCCATCCACGCGTTGCGTTATAGCTGCACTCGCAGCAACATTCTGCGCCGGGCCGCCGCGGCCGGCGTGATCTCCGCCGACGTAGCGGCGATGGCGCACGCCGACCTGCTCGACCTGCGGGTGGACCGACCTGCTCGACCTGCGGGTGGAACTGTTTCCCTACAGCCCGTTTTGCCGCCCGGGTATGGGCGCTCAGGAGCAATCTGACCTCCTACGACGCCTGGTATGTGGCACTGGCCGAGTTTCTCGGTGCCCGGCTTGCGACGCTCGACCTGACGCTGGCGCGGGCGACGGGGCCGCGGTGCGGGTTCGAGACGCCGGCCGCGGACTGAAGCCGGGCATGGCCGGATCGCGGTAGAGAGCCGGCACGGCGCGTGGTGGGCGATTACGTTCTGGTCCCCGTCGTCTGGCACAATGGCTGGGTTACATCGTCCGTCGGTCAGTGACGCCCTCTCACGCTCGCTGACCCGGGCCCGTCCGGGGCATGCCCGCCGGTCCCCACCTGGCGCGTTCGTCACCGCAGCAGAGCCTCATGGGAGAAGAGCTTCAGCCGTGGCTGTCAAGATCAAGCTCAAGCGCATGGGCAAGATCCGTGCGCCGTTTTACCGGATCATCGTGGCCGACGCCCGCACCAAGCGGGACGGCCGGGCGATCGAGGAGATAGGCAAGTATCACCCCAAGGTCGACCCTTCGCTCATCGAGGTGGACTCCAACCGCGCGCAGTACTGGCTGTCGGTGGGGGCGCAGCCGACGGACCCGGTCCGCCGGCTGCTGGAGATCACCGGCGACTGGCAGAGGTTCAAGGGCCTGGCCGGCGCCGAGGGCACCCTGAAGTCGGGCGCGCCGAGGCCGGACAAGAAGGAAGCGTTCGCCGCGGCGGTCGCCGAGACCGTCAAGGACCTCAAGGTCAAGGGCGGCGGCAAGGCTGCCGAGACCAAGTCCGCCGACGGCAAGGCCGCCGAGGCCAACACGGACAAGGCCAGGAGCCGTAAGCCGGCCGCGAGCGGTGGCAGGACCGCCAAGGACGACTCCGCCGCCAAGGATGACGCTGCCGCCAAGGACGGCGCGGCCAGGGACGGTGCCGCCAAGGGCAGCACCGCGAAGGACGGCGCGGCCAGGGGCGGCGCGGCCAGGGGCGGCACCGCGAAGGACGGCGCGGTCAGGGGCGGCGCGGCCAGGGGCGGCACCGCGAAGGACGGCGCGGTCAGGGGCGGCGCGGCCAGGGGCGGCACCGCGAAGGACGGGGCGGGCAAGGACAGCTCCGCTAAGGACAGAGCCGCCAAGGACAGCTCTGCCAAGGACGGCACGGGCAAGGACGCTGCCGCCAAGGACAGCGCCGCCAAGGACAGCGCCGCCAAGGACAGCGCCGCTAACCAGACCAGCGCCAAGGGCGGTGCGGCCAGGGGCGACGGTGCCAAGGGCACCACGGCCAGGGCCGGCGCCGCGGGTTCTGCCGACGGCGAGGCCGCCGCCGCCGAGGGGTCCGCCGCCGCCGAGGGGACAGCCGCCGCCGAGGGGCTGACCGCCGCTGCTGAGGGCGAGCCGGCCGCCGCCGGGACCTCGGCCGCCGGGCAGGACGGCGAGGCCTGAGGTGCTCCAAGAGGCGCTCGAGCACCTGGTCAAGGGCATCGTGGATCATCCCGACGACGTCCGCGTTGCCAGCCACGGGCTCCGCAGGGGCCGGGTCCTTGAGGTCCGCGTGCACCCGGACGACCTGGGCAAGGTGATCGGCCGGGGCGGGCGCACCGCCCGGGCGCTGCGCACCGTCATCGGTTCACTGGCCGGCGGGCGCTACGTCCGGGTCGACCTGCTGGACGTGGACGAGGTCAGGTAGCTGACCGCGGTGGCTGCGGCCGCTCGCCGCTGGCAGGTGGCTCCGGCGTCGCCCTCGGCACGCACGCGGGTGAACGCCCCCGGCGCTCCCGGGGGGCGACGGGGCCGGCCGGGTAGGAGCTTGGCCGAGCCCGCGGTGCCTTTCCGGGACGAACCCCGGGTACCTGGCCGGGCGGCCACGCGGCAGGCTGGAGAGCTATGGGAGAGTCCCTCGTGGTTGGCCGGATACTCAGGCCGCACGGGCTCCGCGGGGAGCTGTCGGTCGAGGTCCGTACCGACGATCCCGGCGAGCGGTTCGCCGCCGGGTCCGTACTCACCACCGACCCGCCCGAGGCGGGCCCGCTGACCGTCCGGGCCTCGCGGTGGCACTCCGGGCGGCTGCTCGTCAGCTTCGCCGGGATCGAGGACCGGACGGGCGCCGAGGCGCTGCGTGGTGCCCGGCTGACGATCGACGCCGCCGAGATCCCCTTGCCGCAGGATCCGGACGAGTTCCATGATCACCAGCTGACCGGGCTGACCGTTCTCACCGTCACCGGTGAACTCGTGGGCACCGTGACCGACGTGCTCCACCCCGGCCAGGACGTCCTCGCGATCACCCCGGCGCCCGGGACGTCACGGCGGTCCGAGGTTCTCGTGCCCTTCGTGGCGGCGATCGCCGTCGAGGTGGACCTGGCCGGCGGGAAGCTTGTCATCGACCCGCCACCGGGCCTGCTCGACCTGGGGCAGGACGGTTCCAGTGGCGGTGACCCGGGCGGAACCCATGAAGGTTGACATCATCACGATCTTCCCCGAGTACTTCAGCCCGCTCCGGGTTTCCCTGCTCGGCAAGGCCGCCGAGCGCGGGCTGATGGACTTCACCGTCCACGACCTGCGGGACTGGGCCCACGACGTGCACAAGAGCGTTGACGATACGCCTTTCGGCGGGGGCCCCGGCATGGTCATGAGCCCGGTGCCGTGGGGCGAGGCCCTCGATGCCGTGCTCGGGCCGGAGTCACCCGGCACCAGGCTGATCTTGCCGGCCCCGGCGGGCGCCCGGTTCCGGCAGGAAACGGCGGCCACGTACTCGCGTATGGCACATCTTGTGTTTGCCTGTGGGCGATACGAGGGGATCGACGCGCGGTTCGCCGACGAGGCGCGGACCCGCGTGCCCGTCGACGAGGTGAGCGTGGGTGACTACGTGCTCTCCGGGGGCGAGCCGGCCGTCCTGGTGATGATCGACGCGATCTCCCGCTTGCTTCCCGGAGTGCTCGGCAACGCCGCCTCCGCGCCCGACGACTCGTTCGGCGGCGGGGAAGGGCCGATGGCGGGCCTGCTGGAGGGCCCGGTTTTCACCAGGCCACGGGTATGGCGCGGGCGCGAGGTGCCCCCGGTGCTCCTGTCCGGTGACCACGGCGCCATTGCCCGGTGGCGGCGGGATGAGGCACTGCGCCGCACCGCCGCGCTGCGCCCGGACCTGGTGGCCGCCCTGCCCGAAGATGCCCTGGATAGACGGGATCGGCAGGTGCTCAAGGAGGCTGGCTTTCCGGTCTCCGCCGAAGATATGGCACACTGAAACCGCCGCCTCGCGGAATTCTCACCGGGCGGGGATGCTTTTCGCGCCAAGCGACCACGACAGACCGTAACCATGCATCGCCGCGCGCCGAACAGTGCGCGAGCGAAGATCACTGAGGAACGCCAGCCATGCACACCGCCATCGCCGACTTGGAACAGGCGCAGATTCGCCCCGACATCCCGGGGTTCCGGCCTGGAGACACGCTGAAGGTGCACGTCCGGGTCGTTGAGGGCAGCCGGTCCCGGATCCAGGTCTTCCAGGGTGTGGTGATCCGGCGCCAGGGCGGCGGGGCCAGGGAGACGTTCACCGTCCGCAAGATCAGCTACGGCGTCGGGGTGGAGCGGACCTTTCCGGTGCACAGCCCCTCCATCGACAAGATCGAGGTGGTCAGCCGGGGCCGGGTGCGCCGCGCCAAGCTGTACTACCTCCGGTCGCTGCGCGGCAAGGCTGCCCGGATCCGGGAGCGCCGCGAGACTCCCGCGCAATAACAGCCGCGTGGAACCGCTGACAAGGGGGAAGGCGGCGCCAGGCACCCGCGGGAGGCCGCCTGCGCGGCAAGGGCGACATCGCCGCCGTGGGAACCCGGCGCTAGGCTCAAGGCGATGAACGACGACCGGGACACGTGGGGCCAGGACCTGTCCACAGGCGACGGACGCACCCGGCCGGGCGAGGTCGATGGTCAGCAGGTCGGCGGCGTGCCCGGCGACGGCGCCGGCGCGGGATTCGGCGGCCGGTCTGGGGCGGCGTGGCCGGGGGGTTCCGGCGGGACTTTTGGTGACGGCGCGGCCGGTGACGGGCCCAGGACCGTGACCGGTGACGGCATGCCCGGGATGGCCGGGCCTGGGATGGCCGCGCCTGGGATGGCTGGGCCTGGGATGGCCGGTGGCGGGGCCGGGAACGGCCCCGGGGGCCTGGACGCCGGGCCGGCCCGGCCGCGCGGCAACGCGGCGGGCGAGCCACTCAAGGGACGCCGGCGCAGGCGGCGGAACATGTCGTGGTGGGTGGAACTGCCCATCCTGCTGGTCTTCGCGCTTGTCCTCGCCCTGCTCATCAAGAGCTTCGTGGTCCAGGCGTTCTACATTCCGTCGTCGTCGATGGAGAACACGCTGGAAATCGGCGACAAGGTGCTGGTCAACAAGCTCGTCTACGATTTCCGGTCGATCCACCGCGGCGACGTCGTCGTGTTCAACGGCGACGGGTCCTGGGACCCCGTCCCGGTCCAGCCCGCGCCGCTGCTCACCCGGCTGTGGAACTCGATCTCCGGGCTGTTCGGTACGGCGCCGGGTGTCCATGACTACATCAAGCGGGTTATCGGGGTGCCCGGTGACCACGTGGCCTGCTGCAACCGGCATGGCCAGGTCACCGTCAACGGTGTGCCGCTCAGCGAGAAGTCCTACCTGTACCCGGGTGACGCGCCGTCCGTGCAGAAGTTCAGCATCGTCGTCCCCCCCGGCCGGTTGTGGGTCATGGGCGACCACCGCAGCGTGTCCTGGGACTCCCGCGGCCACATGCCCGACCCGGGTAACGGGACGGTCCCGGAGAACCATGTGGTGGGCCGGGCGTTCGTCATCGTCGCGCCGGTCAGCCGGTGGCGGATTCTGCCCATCCCCGCCACGTTCCAGCAGCCCAAGCTGACGGCGGCGGCCGCGAACGCGGCGCACCCGGCGGTGGATGGGATGTCGCTGCTCCGGGTGTCCGGCTCCGACGTGCTCGGTGCGCTGGCCCTGCCAGGTGCGCCCGCGGCGGCCGGGGTGGTTGCCGCGCTGCCGCTCACCCTGCTGCAGCGCCGCCTCCGCCGTCGGCTGCGCGGGCGGTTGCGGGGCAGCGGTCTTTCCGGGCGGCTGCGCCACGGCCCTGGTGGACGGCTGCCCCGTTCCGGCGTTGGCACGGGGCGTGGGCCCGGCAGCGGCACGGCAGGCGGGCCCGGCGGTGGTGCTGGACATGGGCACGGTAGCGGCATGGGACGCGGGCCTGGCGGTGGTGCGGGACGTGGGCCGGGGTGACGCCATGGTGGTGCTCCCGGAGCGCCATCCGGGTTACACCCCGCGGAGCGCGGCTGGCCTCATCGGCTACGAACGGGTGCTGGCACGGGCCGGGCTGTCCCCGGTCGCCGGGATCGACGAGGCAGGACGGGGAGCCTGCGCTGGCCCCCTGGTGGTAGCGGCCGTCGCCTTCGAGCCCCGCCGGCTATCAGGGCTGCACGGGATAGCCGATTCCAAGGCCCTCACGGCGAAGGCGCGGGAAAAGGCCTACGACGAGGTGGTGGCGACCGCCCTGGCCTGGCACGCGGTGATCATCCCGTCCACGGAGATCGACAAGCTCGGCCTCCACGTGTGCAACATCGCGGGCATGCGCCGTGCGCTGGCCGGGCTCGCCTGCCAGCCCGCCTACGTGCTCACCGACGGATTCGCCGTCCGTGGCCTGGGAGTCCCGGCGCTGGCCATGTGGAAGGGCGACGAGGTAGCGGCCTGCGTGGCCGCTGCGTCCGTGATCGCCAAGGTGACCAGGGACCGGATCATGCGCGACCTGCACCTGAGGTACCCGGAATACGGTTTTGCCCGGCACAAGGGGTACTCCACGCCGGCCCACATGAAAGCGCTCCGCGCGCACGGGCCGTGTCCCGAGCACCGGTACTCGTTCGTGAACGTGAGCGGCGTGGCTTGTGGTTATCGGGGCCTGGGGGAGCCGAGCCTCGACCCGGGCGACGGCCTGGGCGCCGGCGTTGATGTGGGCCCCGGCGTTGATGTGGGCCCCGGCGTTGATGTGGGCCCCGGCGTTGACGTGGGCCCCGGGCCGGAAGACGACGTGTGGCCCGGGCCGGTGGGTGATGTGGGCTTCGGCCCTGGTGGCGGCGCGGGTTTCGGGCGGGGCGGCGCCGATCTCGGGCTGGGTCAGGGCGCGGGTGATGGCGCCGGCTTCGGGCCGGGCGACGGCGCAGATCTCGGGCTGGCTGGCGGCCCAGGTTTCTGGTCGGCTGACGGCCCGGAACAGGAAGCGGCCTGGAGTGATGATGGCCAGGAGAATTGACCTATGGTTGATCTCGTCTGGGCTGTAGCTCCCGTCGAAGCCTGATCGGAGGGGAGACCATGAGCGCGGAAGATCTCGAAAAGTACGAGACCGAGATGGAGTTGCAGCTCTATCGCGAGTACCGGGACGTCGTGAGCCTGTTCACCCATGTGGTCGAGACTGAGCGCCGGTTCTACCTCACCAACCAAGTGGAACTGAACGTCCGCACTGCCGAGAACGGCGATGTCTACTTCGAAGTCACCATGCAGGACGCCTGGGTGTGGGACATGTACCGCCCGGCGCGCTTCGTGAAGAACGTCAAGGTCGTGACCTTCAAGGACGTCAACATCGAAGAACTCGCACAGAGCGATTTCGAGGTCCCCGACCCCAAGTAGGCCGTTCCTCTGGCCCTCGGCCGGGGCCGGTGTGCCTGCCCCGGCTGCTATGGCGCGGACGGCTCGTGCGGCTCTCCGGGCTGACAGGTCGCTCCGGGCTGACAGGTCGCTCCGGGCTGACAGGTCGCTCCGGGCTGACAGGTCGCTCCGGGCTGACAGGTCGCTCCGGGCTGACAGGTCGCTCCGGGCTGAC
>Ga0070698_100001876_pt1 | contig 23425 bp, 18 predicted proteins | sample KBSK1502metaG_FD_65477 | JGI IMG/M metagenome (GOLD analysis project Ga0070698, IMG submission 65477) | Corn, switchgrass and miscanthus rhizosphere microbial communities from Kellogg Biological Station, Michigan, USA - KBS K1-50-2 metaG | ecosystem: Host-associated > Plants > Roots >...
TGGAGTCTGACCCTTTTTGCTAATTGGAGTCTGACCCCTTTTTCGGGAGATCCAGGCGCTCGCCGAGAGCATTCACGGTGAGGACCGAGATCACGATCGCCACACCCGGGAAAAACGCCAGCCAGGGTTCGGTGGCCATAGTCGCCTGCGCCTGGTACAACATGTTCCCCCAACTGGCTGTGGGTGGCTGGACGCCGACGCCGAAAAACGACAGCGCCGACTCGAGCAGGATCGACCGCCCCACGGCAAGCGTTGTGGCCACAACGAGCGTCGGCATCACGTTCGGACGGACGTGGCGCCACATGGACCAAATCGCTCCCGCGCCCACGGCCCGTGCCGCTTCGACGAACCCTCGCGTCGCCAGCGACCGTACTTCCGCCCGTACGACGCGCGCGGTTTCCATCCAGCCGACCGCCGCCACCAGCACGATCAGCAGCGCGACGCCCGGTCGCAAAATCACCGACGTGATCATGAGCAGCGGGAGGCGTGGCATGGCGAGCAGGGCGTCGGCGATGCGCATCAGGAGCGCGTCAATCCAGCGTCCCGTCCAGCCGGCGACGGTCCCTACCGTAGCGCCTAACGCGACGGTCAGGGCGGCGGCCAGCACGCCGATCGCCAGGGAGACCCGGGCTCCAAACAACACCCGGGCGAACAGGTCGCGGCCGAGGTCGTCCGTGCCGAACCAGTGTGCGGTGGATGGCGACGCCCGACGACCCGCGAGGTCGATCGCGTCCGGCGCATGCGGGGCAATCCACGGCGCGAACAGGGCGAACGTGACGAGGATGGTCGCGACCACCAGCGCCAGCAGAGTTCCACGGTCCGCGCGCCGTGTCATCAGCGCGTCCTCGGGTCCAGAACGCGATGCGCCAGGTCCGCCAGAAGGTTCAGCATGATGACCGCGACCGAAGTGACCATGAGGAACGCCATCAGCACGGGATAGTCCCGCCGCGCCAATGCTTCGGTGAACAGGCCGCCGAGTCCGGGCCAGGCGAAGACACTTTCCGTGACGACGGCGCCGGAGACCAGCAGCGCGGCGTCCAAAAGGACAACGGTTACGAGCGGCCCGGCAGCATTACGCAACGCGTGCCGCAGCATCAGGCGCCGATGAGGGACCCCGCGCGATTCGCCGGCGAGGATGAATCGCTGGGAAAGGATCCCTATCATCGAGGCGCGCAGGTACCGAGACCAGGCGGCCGCGTGCACGGCCGCCAGCACAATCCCCGGCAGGATCAGGTGGCGAATCCGGTCGGCGGCGCCGCCCTCGAAGGCGGACGACCGTCCGGACGACGGGAGCCAACCCAGTCCGATGGCGATCGACAGCTGCAGCAGGAGGCCGAACCAGAAGACGGGGAGTGACACACCGGTCAGCGCGGCCACGCTGCCAATCCGGTCGACCCAGCCGCCTCGACGAACTGCGGACCGGACGCCTAACGGGACCGCCGCCAGCAGCGCCATCACCAGGGATGTGGCCGCCAGCTCGAGGGTGGCTGGTGCGCGCTCCAGCATGCGTTCCGCAACCGGACGCCCGTCGGAGAGGCTGAAACCCCAGTCGCCACGGACAAACGCCGCCAGCCAGCGCAGGTACTGCGTGGCCAATGGCTGGTCGAGGCCTAACGCCCGGCGAAGCCGCTCAATGTCCTCGGGCCGGACACCAGGATTCTCCAGGTACACCGACAACGGCCCACCGGGCGCGGCGTGCAGCAGGGCGAACACCAGCACCGATACCAGCAGCATGAGCGGTATCGATTGAGCCGCACGGCGGAGGATTGTCATCAGCACCGGCAGATTGTACGCGCCGATGGCGTATTCCGCAGGGTCAGGGCGTCTTGATGCGCCAGGCGTGGACGTTCCAGAAAATGCCGGCGTTCGTCGGATTCCCCGTGAACCCCTCCAGGTTCGAGGGTACGGCATCGAGTCGCGTCACGTTGTAGAGGGGAATCTCGACCGCGAGGTCAGCAATGCGCTGTTGCGCCGCAACCAGCAGGGCGCGGCGAGCGTTTTGATCTACCGTCCGGTCCGACGCGTAGAGCAACCGGGTCAGCGAGTCGTCGTCGACGTAGTTGATGTTCCGGCCGCTCGGCGGCGTTCGGTCGGATGCGAAGAACAACGTCAGTTCGGGATCCGCCGGCATATGCCACCAGTGAAGCATCGCGTCGAACTTTCCCTCGAACCACAAGCCGCTGATGGAGGTGCCATCCACGAGCTGGATCCGGACGTCGACACCGACATCACGCCACATGCGCTGAAGCGCCTGCGACACATTTTCGCGCACGGCAAAGCCGGCTTGCGTGATCAAGGTGAACGAAAGCCGCTTCCCATTTCGCTCGCGCACACCGTCGCCATCGCCATCCCGCCATCCGGCCTCGTCGAGCAACGCCTTCGCCCGCGCCGGATCGAAGTCATACCGAGCCACGGAATCCGTGTACGCCCAGCTCACCGACTGGATGGGCCCGTGGATGACCGGAGCCAGGCTGTCGAGGATGGACCGGACGATCAGCTCACGATCGACCGCGTGGGTCAGCGCCCTCCGCACACGGACGTCGCGAAACGCCTCGACCGACCGTTCGTTCAGCGTGACGTGTTCATACGAGTTGCCCGGCATACGGTGGATCGAGAGCCCGGGGATGTCTTTCACCTCCCGGTACTTGTCCCACGGCACGAGCGCGGTGACGTGGACCTCCCCGCCCCGCAGCTGGTTGATTCGCGTCGTCGTATTGGCGATGAACCGGAAGAGGATGCGCCGGATCGCCGGCAATGAATCGCCGCGCCAGTAGTCGGGCACGCGCTCCAGCAACACGTATTCGCCCGTCTTCCACTCGGCCACGCGATAGGGGCCGGTGCCTAACGGATTGCGGTTGTAGTCCTGCGCGCCGTCAATATCACGGCCGGCCAGCACGTGCCGGGGCAACGCCCCACGCACGAACTGGAGCGCGTAGGGGGCGTAGACTTCGCGGTACTTCACGATGGCCGTGAGCGAGTCCGGTGTCTCGACGCTCTCGATGCGATCGAAGCCGTCGGTACTTTCCGGGTTGTAGTACGGGGAGTTGATCGCTTCGACCGTGAACCTGATGTCGGCTGACGTGAATGGCACGCCGTCGTGCCACCGGATCCCCGGTCGGAGGCGCCAGGTCACATCCATGCCCCCGTCCGGCCGCAACCTCACGCCGCCGTTATCCAGTGTTGGCACTTCGGACGCCAGCAGCGGAATCACGTTCATCCGTTCATCGGTGACGGTGAGTCCCTCGATCACACACGTCTGGATGTCTTCGAGGATGTGGGTACTGAACCGATTCATCGTATCCGGCTCGCGATCGTACCCAACCACGAGCAGGTCATTCGACGCGCCGCCGCGATCGCTCGTGCACGAACCGACGGAAAAACCCGCCAGTAGCATCACGACGCGCAGAACTTTCACGCGCGCCCCTCTGACCTCTGGCCTCTGACCTCCGGCCTGTTGGAAGCCATCAGTCTTGCCGCCAGGGGAACGGGGATCGATCCGAAGCCGAGGAGCTCATCATGAAACTCGCGCGCCACGAAGCTGCTGCCGCGGCTCGCTTCCTCAACAGAACGGATCCGCCACAGCTCCCGCAGGCCCAACCAATACATCATCGCGGTGCCGGGAAACATCGAACACTTCGTGACTTCAGCGTGCGCCGCCGCCGGCAAGAGCTGCGCCGTGTCGACGTGAAAGCGCACCGCGTCATCGAAACTCATGCGACCGGTATGCAGCTCCAGGTCCACGACAGCCCGCGCCATCAGCCGCAGCCGCGTGTGTTGCTCGGCGATGCGCTCATCCGCTGTGAGGTAGCCAAGCGATTCCATGATTTCCGTTGCATAACAGGCCCACCCCTCGGCCATCGTCCCGCCGCAGAACATCGCGATGCGGCTCGCCGAATCGACCGCGGCCACTTGCCCGACGCGTGAGGCGGACCGCGCGGCGTGCCAGTTCTGGACGTGGTGTCCAAGTCCGCCATGGTGTGCAACGTGATTCAACTTGATTGCGGACCGGTTCCAGCTGCGCGCGAACGCCTCCTGGGCCGCCGGATCTGTCGACGACGGCATCAGGACGTCGTACCGACCGATCGAGTTCGACAGCGGCGCCGGAGACCGATATGGCAGGTAATACAGGAAGGGAGCGGCGCGACGGGCCCACTCCGGTGTGGGAACGTAGGGGAGCGGTTCCGAAGGCCAGGTGACTTCGTCGGCGGCGAGCTCACGACACTCCGCCCAGACGGCTTGCGCCGCGTGCAGGACGTCATCGGTATCGGGGGGCGCTGACGCCAGTCGAGCCGACACGGCCGTCCAGTCTTCACCCTGCAGGGCATCCCGCAGGTGAGAGGTCTCGCGCTCCAGCGCCGCCCTGGCCTCGTGCTGCAGCCGCTCGATAGGCACGTCACACCAGTGTCCACGCCGGATGAGGAGCGCCAGCAGTCCGTGCCCGGCTGCATAACGACTCGGCGGCGCCGCCGTGCGAACGGCGAGATACGACCGGAACCATTCCAGGGCCGCCGACGCATGTGTCGCCGCTTCCTGCAGGTCACGGCATAACGAGACCGGCGCGCCACCTGACACGGGCCAGCCCGACAGATCGGCCAGCAACAACATGCCACCCTCACACTCGCGCATGGCGCGGTCGCGCCAGGCGACCGGCATGTCGCCATCACCCAGCATGCGCCGGGCTCCGTGGAGAAAGGCGGGGAACGCCCGCAGCCGCGAGACGGCCGCTTCGACGCGAGGTTCAATGGGAGCACGATCACGGCCCGCCAGCGCCACGACGGAAAACACCGCCTCGCCAACGGCAATGGAAGGATTCCCGCGAACGAAGTGACGCGACTCGTCTTCCGCCAGCCTGAGCTCGAGCACGGAATCGGCCAGCGCGCCGTCGATCGCCATCCAGTCGCGCTTTCGCAACTCGTCCGAGTGCAGCACGCCGTGCCCGGCTTCGGCCAGCTCGCGCCGCACGGCAGACATCTGATCACGCGCCGACTGCATCGATTCCGGTGAAAAATCCGGAAGCTCATGGTCGTATGCCTGGACGCCGGTGAACGTCGCCGTGACGGGACGGAACCGGTAGAAGTTGTCAAAGAACGTGTCGAGCGCTGCCTGGCGCATCTCGTCGCCCGACGGCGCGTCGCGTGGCGCCACTGGGGCGGTCGTATTCATGAAGGCAGCTCCCGTTCCAGCGGCAGCGTCACCCATCGACGCTCCCGAAAGGACAGCTCGACGGCGTTGATGACTTCCTGCACTCGCGCCCCATCGCCGAAATCCGCCTCGTTAGGGCCGTCTCCGGCCAGGAGCTCCGTAATGAACGATGAAATGAGGTTGGCGTAAAACAGCGTTCGCCATGATTCCCGCGCGCTCCCGCCGGGTGGATAGAACTCCGCGGGGACCTCCAGCTCCTTGAACTCCACCGCATCCGGCTTGGCCGCCCGCAGCACCTCACAGACGCCGTTCTCTTCGACCAGGCGGCAAATCAGCGCGCCTTCGCTGCCGTAGATCCTGGCCTCCAGACCTGGATAATTCCCAACCGTCACAAAACTCGTCTGCACCGTGCCTAACGCTCCATTGGCAAACTCGCCCAGAAAGATATCCCCGTCGTCGATGTTCATCCGCATCATGCGTCCGGTAGCGCGAACCATGCGCTCGGGAACGAAGTTGCGCATCGTGCCGACAACCTGCTGGAACGGGCTTCCGACGAACCACATGCCCAGGTCGATGATCGGCGCACCGTACCCTTCGAGCGACGAAACCTGCAACACCGTCTGATCCGCCGCGGGATCAACCTGTCGCAGCGGTGTGGCCGGGTCCAACCACTGCGAGTTCTGCTCATACCCATTGAAGATGAACGGCCGTCCGATGAACCCCTGGTCGATCAGGGACTTCATGTACCGCATTGCGGGACTGTAGCGGAACGTGAATCCAAGTCTTGTCTTGAGTTTCCGGGAACGCGCGATCGCCGCGGCTCGCAAGGTGTCGCGGTAATCGAACGCCACCGGCTTCTCACAGAGCACGTGCTTCCCAGCCTCGAGCGCCGCCATGCTCAACTCGAAGTGCGTTGCGCTCGGCGTGCAGACGTCGATCAGATCGACATCCTCGCGAATGACAATTTCGGAATGGTCGCGCGCGACTACCGGAATATCGAAGTCCGAGGCTGCCTGCTCGGCGAGGGCGCGGTTCGGGTCCGCTATCGCTACGACTTTGCACCGCGTGTCCCGGAGATAACCCGGCAGGTGCGCGTGTCGCGCCCACGCACCGGCGCCGAGGACTGCAACACGAATGGGTCGTGAATACACGGAAACAGGTGAGGTGGACGGCGAGCCAACAGCGGGAGGAGAATTGTACGGGAACGCCAGATTGGTCACCAGCCGCAAGCGTGCAGCGGACAGGATTAACGGCGTGCCCCAGTCACCGCTCCCCTCGGCGACCGAGTCGGTAGCTTTCGACCGCTCAAACTGAATTCCGGAGAGTTCGATGCTGCGCTTCCTGTCCATTGCTGCCTTCGCGCTGACGGCCTTCATCCGTCAAGCACCAGCCCAGTCACCGCAGGCTCCCGTTGTGTTCACTGGGGTGTCGGTGATCCCGATGGATCGCGAGGAGGTCCTCCAGAACCAGACGGTCATCGTGGAAAACGGCCGCATCGCGTATGTGGGCGGGCCAAGAAATGCACCGACCGGCGCCACGGTCGTCGACGGTCGAGGCAAGTTCCTGATCCCCGGGATCGCCGAGTTCCACGCGCACGTGCCGAGTGGTGCGGGCGCGGTCAATGCGCGTCGCGCGTTGACGCTGTACGTCCTCGCCGGCGTAACAACCGCCCGCGGCATGCTCGGTGCACCGATGCACCTCGCGGTTCGCGACAGCATCGCTGCCGGACAGCTATTCGGTCCGCGGCTTCTCACGTCGGGACCCTCATTCAACAACAACTCGGTCACATCACCCGCGGTTGCAATTGCGATGGTCACCGATCAGAAAAAAGCGGGCTATGACCTGCTCAAGATCCACCCCGGGGTTCCGCGCATCGCGTTCGATTCGCTCGCCGCGACGGCAAACCGGCTTCGCATTCCGTTCTCGGGTCACGTGCCACTCGAAATCGGGCTCGACGTCGCACTGACGTCGAAATACTCGACGATCGATCACATGGACGGATTCATCGAGGCGATGTACAACGGACCGCAACCGCTCACGGCCCAGGTGAATGGCTTCTTCGGGCTCGGCATCATGAGGCAACTCGATCAGTCGCGTTTCCAGGGGATCATTCAACGCGCGAAGGCGTCGGGCGTCGCGATGGTGCCGACGCAGATCCTGATGGACAACTATGCGAGCGACGCCACGGGACAGCAGCTCACAGCAAAGCCAGAGTTCAAGTATTGGATTCCGCAGCAAGTCACAAGCTGGCGCAACCAGAAGGACACGGTGCTCGCACAACTTGCTGGTTCTCGTGAGCAGCGCCGGGAGTTCATCGCGCTACGCCGCCGCTTCATCAAGACCCTGCATGATGAGGGCGTGTTGTTCCTGCTCGGCTCCGACGCGCCACAGCTTTGGAATGTCCCCGGCTTCTCCGCGCATCGGGAACTGGGTTCGCTGGTCGCAGCCGGACGGACACCGTACCAGGCGCTTCGCACCGGGACCGTGAACGTCGCGACGTTCCTCGGTGAAGAAGGAAAGGCTGGCGTGGTACGGCAGGGTGCGCGGGCCGACCTGATCCTGCTCGATGCCAATCCGCTCCAGGATGTGGCGAACACGTTGAGGATCGATGGCGTCGTGGTGAACGGACGCTGGATCAGCCCGGCGGAACGGGAGAAGCTATTAGGGGCTCTGGTGTCGCCGTAAGAACTTCCCTCTTGAATCCAGCTGGGCCGTAGTACGGTATTGTCCCCATACCTGGGAAGGGGAAGGGATGAACCGCGACGCGATGGAGTTGCTTCAGGGGACGCTCGATGTCCTGATCCTGCGGACGCTGGCGTGGCAGCCGATGCACGGCTACGCCGTCTCGCGGTGGATTCGCGAGCGAACCGAAGGAACGATCGAGATCGAGGATGCGCCGTTGTACAAGGCGCTGCACCGACTCGAGCGAGCCGGATGCGTCAGCGCGCATTGGGGATTGTCCGAGAACAATCGACGGGCGCGCTACTACCGGTTGACGGCGGCTGGCCGGCAGCGGCTGAAGGTCGAGGAGAACTCCTGGCGACGTTATGCAGCCGCCGTCTTCCGTGTCCTGGAGCCGGCATGACCGGCCGCCTGTTTCAATTCGGGCGGCGCTCGCGTGACATGATCCGCCGCGACGTCGACGCCGAGCTGCAGTTCCATATCGACGCGCGAACCGATGCGCTGGTCCGCGAGGGAGCCACTCGTGACGACGCACGCGCCCAGGCGCTGCGCGAATTCGGGGACATGGACGACGCGCGCCGATACATCCGCCGCATGGACACCGACATCGAACATCAGAGCCGCCGGAGGGATTACGTGAGCGAATTGCGTCAGGACCTGGCCTACGGAATCCGCATGTTGCGGAGGTCTCCGATCTTCGCCTTCACGGCGATCCTCACGATTGCGCTCGGCGTCGGCGCCAACACGGCGATCTTCTCGGTCGTTCACGGAATCGTCTTCAAGCCGCTGCCCTTTCCCGAGCCGGATCAGCTGGTACGCGTCTGGTCGGCAAATCCGGGCGCCAATTCGCGCCAGGCGCCGGTGTCGGCGCTCGATCTCGACGACTGGCGCGCGCAACGCACCCAGTTCGCGGACATTGGTGGCTGGTGGTTCGCGGACGGCGGCAGCGGGATCGACCTCACCGGCTCGGGCGATCCGCAGCGGTTGTCGGTGGCATTCGTCTCGCCCGGGTTCTTCCCAACGTTAGGCGTCCCGTCGCTGATCGGTCGCCTGCCCCGTGAGGACGAGATGGTGCGTGGTGGAGATGACCGTGTGGTGGTGCTGTCGCATGGGTTCTGGCAGAGACGGTTCGGCGCCCGACAGAACGTTGTCGACTCCTCCGTGACACTGAACGGAGAGCCGTATCGCGTTGTCGGCGTCATGGGGCCCGAGCTGCGCTTCCCCTCCGATCGGGTCGAAGCCTGGGTCCCCTACTCCACCATCCCCGATGCTTCGATTCCGCGCATCCGGCCGGTTCGCATCCTCGATGTCATCGGACGAATGAAGAACGGCGTGGCGCTCCCACAGGCCCGCGCGGACATGAACGCAATCGCCGGACGACTGGCCGTGACCTATCCCGAGGACGCCAACTGGGGTGAAGCCACGGTCACGCTGCTGGCGGATGCGATTACCGGCAATGTCAGGCGTGGCCTTGTTGCGCTGCTCGGCGCGGTGGGGTTCGTCCTGCTCATGGCGTGCGTGAATGTGGCCAGCCTGCTCCTGGCTCGTTCCACCGTTCGCGAGCGCGAAGTGGCGCTACGTCTCGCTCTCGGCGCGACGTCCGGCCGGCTCGTCAGGCAGATGATCACCGAGAGCCTGCTGCTGTCGATCATCGGGGGCGCCATCGGCGTGGCCGGAGCGACATTCGGCTCGCGGATACTGGTTGCCCTGGCCAGCGGTCAGCTGCCTCGCACCAGCGAAGTCGGGCTGGACGTCACCGTCCTCGTCTTCGCATTGATCGCGTCGCTGGCGACCGGGGTCCTCTTCGGCCTCGCGCCGGCGTTACGCGCGCGCCGTAGTGACCCGCAGGTCGCGTTGCGTGAGGCAGGACGGGGGCTCGTCTCCGGTCGCGGGCAGCGACTCCGCACGGGATTGGTCATCGCCGAAGTTGCCCTTGCCGTCGTGTTGATCGTCGGCGCTGGGCTCATGACCCGAAGCTTCATCCAGCTCCTGCGCGTGGACCTCGGCTTCCGGCCTGCCAACCTGCTCGCTGTGAACTTCACGATCAGCACATCGCGACACACTGGCCAGGCCCACCGCCTGGTCTACCGCGAGATGATCGATCGCGTACGCACTGTACCGGGACTGGTATCGGTCGGCGCGGTGAAGAATGCACCGTTCCGAGGAAACGGAGAGCGAATAGGGTTCGTCCCCGAAGGGCTGAGCCTTGGCGCCGGTGAGCAACCGCCGACGGCGCCGCTCATTCACGTCAGTGACGGCTACTTTGCTGCGATCGGCGCGCGAATGATCGAAGGTCGTGAATACAATGAACAGGACGGCGCCCTCCGCGTTGCCGCACCGGGGGGCGAACCGGTTTTTTCGGACACACCTTCACTGATTATCAACCAGACCTTCGCGGAACGGCATTTCCCGGGGGGCAGCGCGATTGGAAAGACGCTGAGCTTCGGTGAGAACCGGGTTCCCATCATCGGCGTCGTCAACAACATCCGGCAGACAACGATCGAGGAGCCGGTCCAACCGACGGTTTACATCAACAACATGATGAACTCGCGCGTGCAGGTCACGCTGGTCGCTCGCACGCGAGGAGAACCGCTGGCGATGGCCAATGCGGTTCGGGATGCCATCTGGTCCGTCGACCGGGAGCAGACCATCACGTCCATAACGACGTTCGACCAGATCGTGGGGGAAGCGGTGGCGCGGCCCCGGCTCCTGACCGTGCTGCTGGGACTCTTCGGGACCTTGGGATTCGTGTTAGGCGCCGTTGGTCTCTACGGCGTCCTGTCCTACCTGGTCAGCAGCCGCCAACGCGAGATCGGAGTCCGAATTGCCCTCGGCGCTCCGCGAGGTGCGGTGCTGGGAATGGTGGTGCGTCGTGGACTCGTCATGGCCGGGACGGGAACCATCATCGGATTGGTTGCCGCATTTTCGCTCACGCGATATCTGCGAGACGTGTTGTTCGGCGTGACGCCTACCGATCCAGCGACCTATGCCCTTGTGGTGGTCTCGATGCTGGCCGTGGCCGTCGTGGCGAGCGTGATCCCGGCCCGTCGTGCTGCGACCATCGACCCTTCTATCGCGTTCAGGGGCGAATAGGCGGGTCAGGTGGATAATCCTGGATGAAGCGTGGGCTCAGGTGCACGTCGAGCTGAATGAGAGGTCCGTCGCCAATGCACTTGAAGCCGTGAACCTCTCCGGACTTGATGACGAGGATATCGCCGGCGCCAGCCTCGAATTCCTCGCCATTGACCACCCACAGTCCTCTCCCTTCCTGGATGAACTGGATTTCGTCATAAGGGTGGAAGTGCGGCTTGGGACCAGCGCCCGGTAGTCCGTGGAACAGGAACACGGAAACATTCACGTCTCCCTGATTCGCGCCCACGAAGTGATGAGAGCTGCCGCGAAAAGGGAGGTCCTGCCGGCGAACGCGAAGCATCGTTTTCTAGTGATTAGTAGTTGGTGATTAGTAGTAATCACCGATCGCAAACCACCAATCGCTGATCACTAATCGTTATGGCCTCAACGCCGATGTTGAAAACTTGAATGGTTGAGTCGGCTGTTTTCGGCTCAAAATCCCCGACAGTGGCGGCGGTCACTTACACTCTTGTATTGTTGAGGCCGTGCGTGACGCATTGCACTCCGGGCGGGGAGATGATGCGGGACGTTGTCAGTTGACTGCCGCGCAGGCGGCGCACCCGGGCGAGTCGACGAATAGCTGTTGATGCGAGTACTCAAGCGAGAGCTGGGTCCTTCCCGTGACCTCACCATTGGCGAGGTCGCGCCGCTGCCTCGCCGCCCTCAACGCTGGACCTACGTTGGTCGTGAATTTCGTGCGCTGCTCTCGCAGTTCTCACTGCGTCCGCACGGTGACCAGCTCTGCGCACCCACCGCGCGGTTCTGGATCTTCTGCGCCCGCGTCCTGATCCTCATCATGGCCACCGCTGAAGCGGTGTCCTGGGGCTACGTCGGGTCGTTGTTCGGCACCGGCTTCATGTCGTTTGTGACCGGGCTTGCCGCCGCCACCAGCTTGTTCTTCGTGATATGGCTCGCCGACGCCACGTTCGTCACGATGGACACGTCTCGTTCGCACTACCAGCGGCTCCTTTTTACCGAGGACCGGTTGGCTGGTGAAATGGACCAGCGGAAGTTCCTCGCCGGTCTCGTCGTGCGTGGCCTCATTGTGGTCGTTTCGCTGTGGGTGACCGCGCCGTTTCTGGCACAACTCGTTTTCCAACGCGACGTCGTTGACGCCATCGCGGCGAAGAACGGAGCCTCTGTCTCCAGCACACGGACCGCGCTGGCCGCGAGATACGACCAGCAACTGAGGCCGCTCGACAGCGCACTGAACTCGGCGCAGTCGGCCGGGATTCTCGAGGCTTCGGGACAGGGGCCTTCGGGACGTTATGGCCGCGGCGCCGCCGTCGTCGCGATCGAACAGCGCATCTCGGACCTTCAGCGTCGCATCGCCGCGACCACCACTGAACGCGATAGCGTGTTGTTCGCGTTTGACCGCGCCCCGGCCGCCGTGCTTTCCTCACGCTTTGGCGTGCCGCTCCTCGACGACGGGCTCCGGTCCCGGAGCGAAGTCCTGGAAGTCATGATGCAGAACCCGGACTACTCGGGAGCGAAGGTCGCGCTCAGCGTATTCCTCAGTTTTCTCTTTCTGGGCTTGCTGATCCTGAAGCTTTTTCAGCCGCGCAGCGTCGCCATTTACTACAGCGAACATCTCCAGAGCCTGTTCACCGACTACTCGCAGGGGAAGTTCGACGATCACCTCGATCCTCACGACCGAGCGCGCGTTGGCGCGCCGATGACACCGCAACGTTTCGAAGAGTGGTGCCTGCGTTCGTACAAACTCGTCCGCGAGGAGGACGAACGTCGCCGGCGCACCGAGCAGATGATCCAGACGCACGATCGGAAGATGCGCACGTGGGTGGATGATCTCCGGCTCCAGGAAGGACTGCTCGACGAGCGTCGCAAACGCTACGAGACGATCTCCACGGAGGTCATCGACATCGAGTCGCGCCTCCAGTCACTGAGCATTCAGGCTGACCTCGAGAAGCGTGAGTTGGCGCGATCGAACAAGACGTTGGAGGCCATCGCGCTGCACTTGGCGACGGGAACGGTCGACGATGTGCGTACCGTGGAGCGTGGTTTTGCAGCCCAGGGCAAAGTGCAGGCCCAGATCGACGAGCTGGAGGAGTCGCTCCGGATCCGTGAGGGACAAATCGGCGAGCTGGAATTGCGCATCCCCATTCGCCGCGAAGAGGCCACACACCTGAAGGACGACATCGCAGACCTCGACCGGGTTGTCCGCGATCTCTATACGCGCATGTCAAAGGAGCGGGCCTTGTACCACGACTGGCTCGCCTCCCAAACGACGCTCAGGGCCACCAAGGACCCGTCGCCGCGCAACTAAGCGCGGACGCTTACATCGCGTATTTCGCGGCGCCGAGCAGGTGGATCGAGACGTACACTTCGTTGCCGACGACCCAGCTGTCGTGTGGTTCGGGCGGGATGTAAAACAGGGTTCCTGCCGTTAGGTCGTAGACTCGTCCGTCGGCGAAAGCAGCGGTCGCGTGGCCGCGAAGCACCAGCCCCAGGTGCTCGATGTGACAGCGCTCTGCCCCGACGCCAGGACCGACGTGTGTTGACCACTTCCCGCCCGGCTGATACGTCGCGCGTCCGAACGTCTGCCCGTTGATGGTCACGAGTTCGAGTTTGCCGAGCGCAAATTCGCGGACCTCGTCGGGAGCATCGAAGTGCTTCAGGATCGCATCGGCATTCATGACCCTGAATTTAGCATGTCGTCGACTGATTCGTTTTCGAGCGACGCAATCCAGTGATGACCGTTCGCGCACGTCAAACGCAGCCATTCGGCCAGCCTCCGCCGCTCATCCCCACTCAAGTGAGGCAGGAGCTGTTCGAAGTCCGTTTCATCTTTCGGTCGTGAGCTCTTGGCCTTGTACATGAGCTGGAGATCCATTCGCAGGCATGGAACACCACCAACAATTCTCATGAGGTCGTCAATCCGGCCCTGGACGCGGTCGTCCCGCCGGAAATACCACGACCCGGCTTCGGCTTCCTGAACCATGACCTGAAGCTCCCAGCCCTCGGATTCTTCGCGGTGGCCCCAGACGTCGTGCACGCGCCAGGGGAGTTTTTCCCCGGCCACCCAGGGACGAAGGCAGCCTGGCGGATCCGCAGCGAACAGGTGCCAACTGGTCAACCATTGCTGGAGGGCTTCCAGGTCCGTGCGCAAAACCACGATGTCGATATCACCGTGCGCCCGATATGGCCGGCCCACGACGCGCTCGATCGCGTGACCGCCCGCGAGGCACCAGAAAAACGGAGCGCCTCGCATCAGGTCCATGACATCGTCTACCGGAAGCGGCGACCAGGGCGTATCAGCGTTAGGCAGCATAATGGCTAGCGTGCAGAATGCAGAATGATGAATGCAGAATGCAGAACCGCCACTTCAACACTCTGCATTCTGCATCCTGTCGTTACTTGCTGAAATGCAGGTGAGACAATTCGCCCAGCCCCAGGAAGTCGATGTCCGCGTGGAGCACCCCGTCCTCCCGCTCCAGTACCTGCGTTCCGGTGAAGGGAAACTGGACGCGCAGCACGACCTCATCTCCCACGAGATCCCACTCGCCTTCCAGTTCGAGGTTCCCCTGACCCATCTGGCCATCGGCCTCGATCCGGACCTGGATGGCGAGATAAAACGTCTCGTTCTCACGGATCTCGAGGTAGCCGGACGTCAGTCGGAAAACATAGTTGTTGTAGAACGCACCGGTGTTCGGATCCAGGAACGCGCCCCGGTGAATCGCAACCGGCGGCTCCTCGTCGTCGATCGACTCGAGGACCCAGGTGCCCGTTACCTTGCCGCCCGTATTCGGCGACGTTGGGCCATCCGAGCCGCAGGCAGAAATGCCGATGAAGGTCGCCCCAGCGGCCGCGAAAATCGCTGACCGCAGAATACTCGTTAGGTTCCTGTGCTTATAGCTGGTAAACATGTGAGTTCTCGTTGGTGTGAGGTCAAAATACGTGGATGGGAGATGGGAGATGGGAGAGCGTTCTTAGGTCTGAAGTCTCCCATCTCACTTCTCGTTAGGGCCGCCAGACGAAGCCGGCACGGACTCGGATACTGGTGCTGGTATTGGCGTTGACCGTTCCGATGTCTCCGTCAGCCTCGTAGTGGTCGAACGTGCCGAGGCCGAGCTCTACTCCACCGTCGAGCGCCAGTTTCGGCGAGAGCATGTACTGAAGACCGCCACCGAAGCTGAACATCGTCCCCGAAAACGACACGTCGTAGACTTCATCGTCCTCGAGGTCCGTGATCCGCGAACCGATCGCGCGGCGTCCAACGGCCGCCATGAGGTAAGGCACCGATTGCGGATTGTTCTGGGACAGGTTGGCTCGCACGCCAAGCTCCGCGTGCACGAGCCCAAACGATCCCTCCATCCAGTTCACGCCCGAGTTCTGCTTGGCGAGATCCAGCGACGCGAACGCCGTCACGGCCCTGTTCAGTTCATAACCGGCCATGATGCCAAGGCCACCGCCCATGGTGGTGCTCACGGGCCACTCGTCGAAATCAGGTCCCGTGATCGACACGCCCGGCGTGGCGATTGTGTGCGCACCAAACACCCACTTGTTCGCTCGTTCCTTTGTCGCCGGGGCCTTTGCGGCGGGCTTCGACGCCGTTGTCTTTCGCTGAGCCAGCGCCGGCTCCGCGCAGGTCATTGCGATCAAGGCGGCCATTCCGGTCATGATGATTCCCTTCAGACTCCGATACATCTCTCCTCCTTCGTGATTCGTAGCCGACTGTCCGTTCCTGCCAAAACCGTCACGTCTGGCGGTGGTGGACGCAGTCGATAGGTTGATGCGAGCGCACGGACAGTAGCCGCGATTCTCACCCGCATCTCACCGCGTCAACATGTTGCGGGACAACCGGTTCCGACTTATCACGCTAGGCCGGCTCACACTCGTTGGAGCCGGCGGTGAGGAAGACGCGTCACTCGCGCGCCGTCGGCTCAAGCTGGCGGTGCTCGCCGTACTCGCGTTGGCGCGCCGGCCGATTCCGCGCGACACGCTGCTTGGGCTCTTCTGGGCGGAGCACGACGAGGCTCGTGCGCGTCACTCGTTGAGCAACGCATTGTCGTCGCTGCGCGGTGCACTGGGCGACCGTTCGATCACCACGCGCGACGCCGACGTCGCCCTCGACCCGGAAACGCCGCTCGACGTCGACGCCATCGCGTTCACCGACGCGATCGAACAACGCGATCACGCGCGGGCCGTCGAACTGTATGACGGTCCGTTCCTGGAAGGCTTTCACGTCGACGAGAGTCCCGCTTTCGAGCAATGGGTCTCACGCGAGCGCCGCCGGTTGGAAAGCCTGTTTGTAAAGGCGTGCGCCGAACACTGCGCGTCACTGGCCCGCTCGCGCCGCTGGCCCGAATGTGGAACCGTCGCCAATCGCTGGCTGGACATCGAACCACTGTCCGCCGATGCCGCAATCTACCTGTTGAACGCCATCAAGTCGTCAGGCACGCGGGCGGCGCTGGCGCAGGCGCTGGAGGAATTCGAGGCGCTGCGGACGCGACTGAACCACGAGTTCGAACTCGCGCCACATCCTTCGGTCATCGAGCTCTCGACCCGCATTCGGGAGCAGCTCGCGACGGCACCGCCGGAACCGGTCGTCAACGTCCGCGTCACAGCCGAGACGAAGATCGAGTCACTCCCGGCCGCGGACGCGACGTCGGCGTCGACGCCGACGCCAACCACGCCGGTGGTAGCCGTTCGGGCGCTGGCGCGGATGGAAACGATCGGTCTTGCGGTTGCGGCAGTTGTGGTGCTGGCGGTCCTGGGCAAGTTCGCATTGACCGGTGACGGCGGTGAGCCGGCCGTGACCCGGCCCGTGGTCGCCGTGTTATCGATGCCGATGCGTTCGGGCGATTCCACGTCGGCCTGGTTGTCCGAAGGCCTGCCGCAGATGATCGACACCAAGCTGGCCAAGGTCGCCGCGATTGAGGTCGTACCGGCATCGCAAGTGAGTGCGGTCGTCCAGCGCAGCGGTCGAACCGCCAGGTCACCGCTCAGCGACAACGACGCACGCGACCTGGCCCGTCGCGTGGGTGCGACGCTGGTAGTGCACGGGGCGCTGGCGCGGGACGGCCAGGACTATGTGCTCGACCTCTCGGTCCACGACGTGCGCACCGGTTTGCTCGCCGGGAACGCCATCCTCAACCACGCCGACCCGCTCACCCTGGCCGACCAGGCGGCCGCCCGTATCCTCAACGTCGCCAACGTTTCGTTAGGCGGTCCACGCCTGGCGGAGGTGGAAACATCGAGCCTCGAGGCGTACCAGCATTATGTCCGGGCAATGGAGAACTCGGAGGCCGGGCGCATGACCGCAGCCGTCCGGGACCTCGACGCGTCCATCAGCCTCGACTCGGGCTTCATTCCGGCGCTTCGCTGGCGACTCGGGATGAGTATCGGCGGGAACGACACGGCCATGGCGCGTTTGCTTCGCCACCAGATCCAGCGGAATGCGGCGCGCGCGACCGAGTTCGACCGCATGGAGCAGGAACTCTGGGATGCCTTCTACGCCGGTGAGCGTGAACGCAGCGCCGCGCTGGCCCGGGGCCTGGTCCGCCGATACCCACGCGATCCGCGCTCGTACCGGACGCTGGAATCCGTGCTGCTCAACCATGGGTATTTCGAGGAGGCGCTGCGAGTGGCCGAGGCCGGCCTCGCGCTCGACTCGCTCGCCATGCGAGCCGGCCAGGGGCCGTGCGCCCAGTGCATAGGGTTCTACAGCATTATCTCCATGCGGTGGCTGCAGGCCGACTTTGCTGGTGCGGCAAACTGGGCACAGCGCTGGATCAGGGAGCAACCCGATGCTCCCTCGGCCTGGGCGACCCTGGCCTGGACGCTGTCGTATGCGCAGAAAACGGATTCGGCGCTGGCGGTGATGCACCGCGCCGTCACGCTGTCGGGAAACGAGCTCTGGTCCATGGACCAATACGCGCGCATGCTTCTAGTGGGCCGTCGTCATGCGGCCGCGGATTCCGTCATCACCCGCATCGAATCCCTGCACGGCGCCAGTGGCCGGGCTGAGACCTCGGACCTCCGTTCGCTGCTGGCGCGTGAACACGGCCGCGTGCACGACTCGAACCGCATCCTCGACAAGCTCCTCGCCGAAGCACCGACGTCGGCGTGGTTCGTGGATCTGTTTCTGGCCGACAATCGGCGGATCCTTGGCGATCACACCGGTGCATCGCGTGCCTGGGACCGGCTGGGCCACGGCTCCAGCGCGCCACTGTCTCTCCCCCTCGACCCCAGCTCCGCGCGCGCGATCTGCTGGCATCACGTGCTGTCGGCCGACGCGTTAGGCCCCGCGGCCGATACCGTGGCGCTGCGTGCGATCGCCGATACGCTGGAGCGCGGCTGCACGAGCAGTTACTACGGGCGCGACTGGCGACTCTTTCATCACGTGCGCGGCCTCCTCGCGATGCGCACGGGCCGATACGCCGAGGCTGAGCGCGAGTTCGCCCAGGCCGTCTGGACTCCAGTGGAAGGATGGTCACGGACCTCGGTCGAACTGGCCAAGGCACGCATGGCGTCGGGACGGCCACGTGACGCCGTCGCCGCCCTTCGCACGGCATATGCCACGCGGCTCGACGCCATGGGTCGTTATGTGCCGATTTCGGAACTCGACTTCTGGATGGCGCGGGCGTTTTCGGAAGCCGGCGAGGCAGACAGTGCTCGGTTGTACACGGCCTTCTTCGACCGGGCCTGGACCAACGCCGACCCCGATGTGAGGCGGCAACTAACACTGGCAAACGCCGCCGCGGGCCGGCCTTAGGCCGATCTCACCCGTCAGTCTGACACATCAGGACGCCAGCTTGCGCCTCGACAAGCACGTCGAGACCGGCAGATTACACCAAAGGCCAGTTACGTCTCTCCCTTACGATTGATACCGAGGTCAGAGCAGGCGCAGTACGTTCGGAGGCGGGCAGTGCGCAGGATCTGAGCTTCAAAGAGGACCGCTGTGTGTTGTCGCTAATCACCATGCGCTGGCGCGCGTCGACGTTTGCCGTTTTATGTGCCGCTGCGCTTCAGGCAGCATGCTCCGGAGAGGCACTCGGCCCTGGCGGCGGCTCCATCGAAACAATCGTTGTCACACCGACAACGGCAACCGTCTCGATTGGCGCCAACTTGTCGTTGGTGGCTGAATTGCGCGACGCCGATGGGTCACTGATCACGCACCGCGTCACCTGGTCCAGCGGAGACCCATCTATCGCCGAGGTCTCGGCGGACGGCGTGGTCACAGGTCGGAAAACAGGATCGGTATTGATTGCCGCGAGTGCGCAGGGGAAAGACGCGGTCGCGCAGATCACGGTGAACCCGACACCGGTCGCCAGCGTCAGGATTTCCGAGTCGAATCGTTCGATGCAGGTTGGACAATCCGTGCAGCTCACCGCCGAAGCGCTGGACGCTGGTGGAGCGGTACTTCCTGGCAGAGCCATCGCCTGGTCAAGCAGCAATACCGGCGTAGCCACTGTCTCGAACAACGGGCTGGTGAATGCCATTGCCCCCGGCGGCGCGATCATTACCGCGCGTTCCGAAGGCGAAAGCGCCGGCGCGTCAATCACCGTTTCATCGGTGCCGGTCGCCAGTGTTGTCGTCACGCCGGGAACAAAAACCGTCGTCGTCGCCGAGACCGCGCAATTGACGGCGCAGGTGCGCGACGCCTCTGGCGCCGCGCTGACTGGCCGCGCCGTGATATGGACGACGAGCGCCGCCGGAACGGCGACGGTCACGTCACAGGGACTCGTGACGGGTATCGCACCGGGCACCGCGACGATTACCGCGACCAGCGAAGGCAGGAGTGGATCGGCGGCCGTAACGGTCAACCCGAGACCGGTGAGTTCGGTCATCGTGTCTCCCGGGCAGGTGACGATCTTCGCCGGGCAGAGCACGCAGTTGACCACATTGGTGACCGACGATCGGGGTCAAGTGCTGACGGGTCGTCCGATCAGTTACGTGTCCAGCAACGTGCAGGTCGCGACGGTATCGCAGACGGGTGAGGTGTCAGGTATTTCACCGGGAAGCGCCACGATCACCGTGACCAGTGAGGGAGGCACGGACACGGCCGTCATCACGGTATTGCCCGAGCCGGTGGCGAGCGTCGACGTCACTCCACCGACGGCAACCCTCATTGCCGGAAACTTCCTCCAGCTCACTGCCACCCCACGCAATGCCGGCGGTCAGGCGCTTGTCGGGCGGGTCGTATCCTGGGCCAGCAGTGCGCCGGGCGTCGCGAGCGTTTCCTCGTCAGGCGTCGTCACGGGAAACGTACCGGGCGCCGCGATCATCGTGGCGACCGTCGACGGGAAACAAGGATCCGCGGTCATTACCGTGCTTGCGCGCGTAGCGACTGTGACGGTGGCACCGCTGACCCCGAGCATCACGGTCACCCTCACCGTAGCCCTCACGGCCACATTGCGGGACGCCAACGGCAATACGTTGACCGGACGCGTCGTAACATGGACGAGCAACACCCCTGCAGTGGCGACGGTCTCCACGACTGGTGTTGTCACCGGCGTGGCCGCGGGCTCGGCGACGATCACGGCCACCAGCGAGGGAAAGACTGGAACGGCAACAGTGACCGTTACGCCGCCAGGACCGGTGGCCACCGTCACTGTTGAACCGGCGACCGCGACCGTCAACGTCGGCGCCACGACGACGCTCACTGCCACGGCGCGTGACGCAAACGGTGTGGTCGTTCCTGGCGCGTCGATTGCCTGGTCAACGAACAACGCCGCACGGGCGACCGTCTCGTCAGGCGGTGTCGTGACCGGCGTGTCGGTGGGTACCGCCACGATCACGGCGACGTCGAACGGAAAGAATGGCACCGCAACCGTGACGGTGGCGGCGGCACCACCAGGTCCGGTCGCAACGGTGACGGTCTCGCCGACGACGGCAACCGTCAATGTCGGCGCCACGACGACGCTTACCGCAACGGCACGTGACGCGAACGGAACAGTCGTCCCCAGCGCGCCAATTACCTGGTCAACGAGTAACGCCGCAGTGGCTACTGTCTCGTCAGGCGGCGTGGTGACAGGCGTCGCCGTGGGGAATGCCACGATAACCGCGACCTCGAACGGAAAGACCGGGACCGCAGCCATCACCGTGCAACTCGTACCGGTCGATCACATCGTCGTGACGCCGGCGAATCCGAGCGTAAAGATCAACAACACCGTCCAGTTGACCGCCACGCTTTATGACGCGCAGAACAACGTGCTGACAGGGCGCACGGTGACATGGACCAGCTCCAACACCAACAGGGCCACGGTCAGCAGTACCGGACTCGTGACGGGCAAGACCACCGGCACGGTGACGATAACGGCGTCGAGCGGCGGGAAGAATGGAACGACGGTCGTAACGGTTACGAACTAGCGACCGACCGCGAGGTGTCGTAAAAGAACACATCGAAGTCGCCCGGCGCATGACCCAGCGCCCGAAGCAGAATTGCCACCTGGCCTCGGTGGTGCACCGCGTGCATCGCGGCATGCTGTAACAGGTGTCCCCGGGGGATTACGTGGTTCGCGGAACCTAACGTGAACTCGACGTCCCGCTCGAGGTCCTCGTCTTTCAGGTTGGCCAGGTACGAGCGCATCTGGACCTCAACCCGGCTCCATTGTTCGACGAGCGATGCCAGCGTCGGATAATCGTCGGCCTTGAGTTTCTCGCCACGCGGCGGACCGCCGCATCGTTCCAGCCATCCCCATTCCGCGCTCAACACATGCACCAGCGTGTTCCGGATCGAGCCGTAGCTGCCGGCCACCGGTTGCGTGAACTGCTCCGGCGTAGTGCCAGCGATGACACCGAAGAGTTTCCGGTTGGCCCAGCAGCTGTAGTCGTACAAGCGTTCGAAGTCCTTGACGTGCATGGCTACACCGTACCTCCAAAGGCTTTGTCATAGTCCCGCATGGCCGCCTCCACGACGCTCATCGCATGCGTCCGGCCATACACCTGCTCGATGCTGACAACCGCCGGACGTTCGGGCACGAGTTTGTACGTGGCGAAGTAATGCTGCAGCCGCTCCACGAGAACCGGCGGGAGATCGCCAATCTCGCGTGCCGTGCCATAGATGAAATCGTTGTCCAGGACGGCGATGATCTTGTCGTCGGCGTCGCCATTGTCGACCATCTGCAGTCCGCCGACGACGCGCGCCTTGAGGATGATTTCGTTCCGGGCGATGGGGCGCTCACTCAGCACACAGATGTCGAGCGGATCCCCGTCGCCGCGCTTCGACGTTGGGGAAAGACGGTGGACCTCTTCGTCGCAATACGTGCGCGGGATGAAGCCGTACAACGCCGGCGGTTGCGAGGAACCACGCTGGGGCCGATCAACCCGTAGGTAGCCCGAGTGCTTGTCGACCTCGTATTTGACCAGGTCGAAAGGCGTGATCTCGATGTACGCCGTGAGCAGTCCGGGAGGCTCGGGCCCGACCGCGAGGCCGTGCCACGGATGCGGGCGAAACTGATTGGGCGGCGGTGTGTTCGGCGTAGCCATGGCGCGAATCTACTCGTTCGTCGCGCAAGCGACGATATCAAGCGGATCGCACAATGATCACTGCCGCGCGGCCTGTCGCGCCCACGCGTCAAGCGAAAACGGCCTGCCCAGAAAACCTTCGACGAGATCAGTGGCGGTCCGGGAGCGGCCCGGCGCCAGAATGTGTTTGCGATACGCCTGAATCGCTTCCCGGTCCAGCAACCCGCGATTGAAACGCGTGAGCAGATCCTGCGCGATCGCCTGCGACCAGAGGTACGTGTAATACGCGGCGTCGTAGCCGTTTCCCAGGTGGGGAAGCGCGACCTCGGGATGGATTTCCGCCTTCGGGTACTTGATCGAGTACGGAAGCCCGGGCGGCACCGCGTCCTTGAACGCTTGCTTCACAACGTCCGGCATGTTTCCCGGCGGACGGTCGTGCACCTCGAGCGACATGCGCGCAAAGAATTGTCCCTGGAAGCCAGCCGCGGTCGCGGGAATGCGCAACCGCGCCAGGAGCTCCGGCGGCGCTGGTTCACCCGTCTGATAGTGCCGCGCAAACCGTGAGACAACGGCCGAATCCCTCCCCCATGCTTCGAAGAGATTCGAGGGAACTTCGCGGAAGTCGAAGTCGTTAGGCAGGCCCGACGTGGCGAACCAGGGACGCACGGACAGGAGTATGTGCAGCAGGTGTCCGAACTCGTGAAACAGAGTCTCCATCGGGCGCGGTCCCAGTAAGGCCGGCTCGCCGGGCAGCGCGCGGACCATGCCACCAGTCAGCGCAGCCTCCGTGATCGCGCGATCGCTCACGCCGAGGCGGAAACTATGGGCGCCGCCCCCAGTGGCCGAACGGCCCGGGCTCCAATGAAGATCCAGGTACACCTTCGCGATCAGGCGGCCGTCTTCGAAGACGCGATACGGCTCCACGGTCGGGTGCCAGACGGGAAGATCGGGCGCAGCCCGGAACTCGAGGTTCAGGAACTCCCGGGCCAGGTCGAAGATTCCGTCGCGAACCCTCGTGTACGGGAGATATGGACGGAGG
>Ga0070698_100001878_pt1 | contig 23413 bp, 18 predicted proteins | sample KBSK1502metaG_FD_65477 | JGI IMG/M metagenome (GOLD analysis project Ga0070698, IMG submission 65477) | Corn, switchgrass and miscanthus rhizosphere microbial communities from Kellogg Biological Station, Michigan, USA - KBS K1-50-2 metaG | ecosystem: Host-associated > Plants > Roots >...
ACGCCCGGTGGGATACTGCGCCATGAACCGCGCGACCGCCGCCCAGGGGTCCGTCGAAACGGGGTCGCGTGTCAGCGTCGCACTCATCGGATCCCGGTCACACTCGTTGGCGACGACACCTCGCGATGGCTCGCGCGGTCCCCCTGCTGATCGCCGGTGGGCTGCCCGCTCATCGCCCGCTGCCAGCGCCAAAGGCGGAGGGCGGCGAGAAAGTCCTCCAACGTGAGCGTGGCCGGCACCGACATCACTTCCCAGGCCGGGTCATCGAGGTGCTTTGGGAGCCGGACGATGAGGCCTTGGGTGGACGGGAGCCCGACGCGCGTCGCAGCATGGCGGTAGGCGAGGTTCTGGAGGAAGGCCTCGGAGTAGATCGCCTTGCCGCTCTTCCAATCAAGCACGGTCAGGACTCCCTTGACCCGGGCGTAGAGGTCGAGGGTGCCCGCGTAGCCACAATCCAAGCAGTAGACCGTCCGCTCGATGGCCATGGGCTCCAAGGTCACGCTCCGGGCCCAGTCCTTCCAGCTCTCGACGGCCCAGGCTGCTGGCTCGGGCAGGTGGAGTGCTGGACCGGCATCCTCGCCCAGCTGCCGTCGGAGCTCCCACTCGATGCCGGCGTGGACGGCCGTGCCGATGGCCGCCGCCTTCTGCTTCTCCCGATCGGCGGCTTTAACTCCGGTGACGGCCTCCGCCACGGCCGCCAGCACGAACTCCGGATCCCTGGCTCCCGGGCGGGAGAGGACCTCGAGCATGGCAGTCTCGAAGTATCGGCGCTCCTCCTTCGCGTACCAGGGTCCCAGGGCCGGCTTGGCAATGATGTCGAGGATGGTGGTCACGGAGGGCAGCCGCTGCCCATCGATCGTGTAGAAGCGATCGCGCCACGAGCGATTCGGCGCCGTCGCAGGCACGGGCGCCATCTCAGACCTCCTTGTCGAAGGGGAGGGGCATCGGGGTCATCGGCTCGCCCCAGCCGTCCTCCTCGGCTACAAAGACCTCGAAGCCCTTGAAGGTCCGGCCAGCGTTGGAAGTCTGAAGCCCCGTATAGCGGACGCGCACCAGGGTCCCGGCCCTGACTTGTGCCAGGCGATCTCGGAGCGCCACTGGCAGGGGGAAGGTCAAGCGCCCTTCCACGGCCTCCAATGTCCCCAGGGCCCCGAAGCGGCCCTCATGCATTCCCTGCCAGGTTCCTTCGAGTTCTTGTCCAGGGGTCTCCCATTTCTGGAACTGCCCTTGCCCGACTTGCCGCCATCGCTTGAGGCTGCTCATTGTTTTGCCGCCTTTCGTCCGTCGCGACGCCCCGGGCTGTTCTCGTGGTTGCGTCGCCACCTCAGCGTCGAGTAACTTCGTGACTCGCCATGAGGAAGGCTAGTTCACACAGTGTGTATCTGTCAAGCCAATAATTTCACATACTGTGAATACAGGAGAATCGCCCAAAAAATCAACAACTTATTCGAGTCCTGTTGCCTACCGAGATGCTGTGCACATTCTTGGTTCGGAAGAGGCATTGAGAAGGAGTGCGGGGCGGCTTTCTCGGATCAGCAACTGGAAAAAGCGAGGCGTTCCTGCCGGCATTGTGCTGCCCGCCTTGCTCCTGCGGTTCTTCGAGGCGGAGAAACGACAGGACCGCAATTCTCAGTTGTTTGGTTTACCGCTGGCTCAACCACAGGCGGGCAGGGGACGTCTGGAGAAGCTTCCGCAAAGCTATCGAGAGCGATACGAAGCGCGTCTGAAGGAGATCACAGCAAGGGGCCATCGAGAAGCCCAAGAGTTCTTGCAGCTTTTGGAGGCCGAGCACCGAACAGAACGTTCCAAACGTAGGGACAAGCGGAAGTAAAGACGACCACCGAGAGACGTCAGTCAACGGCGACAGGCACGAGAGAAGACGAACCAGGTGACCAGCGCGGTGCCGAGATCACCCGACCTCGTAGACATGCAACGCCACCGGCGCATCGCCGTAGCCGAGCGTCGGCCCCCCGCCGAAGCGCTGATAGACATCACGGCCGCGGAAATCATCAACGAAGTACCCGCTGGCGGCCGTCAGTTCGCGATCCTCGAATAATACGCGCACCCGCGTTCCGGCCCGGAGCCCGTCAACAGCGATCTTCGTCTGGGCCAGCCGATCTGGCGCCAACTGTATGTCGTCGCTCCACACTTCGAGCTCCTCGCCGCCCGGAGCGATGATCGACGTGCGGCCCCACTGAACGCGGCCGCGGGCGTGAATGAATCCCACGCCGTCGAGGAGGCGGTCAGCCGCGCCGATTCTCTCGAGCGGTATCTCGACCCGCGCCCACGCGCTGGCCGCTGGCACTCGGCCCATGTCGACGGCGCGCCCGGGGACATATTCGAGCGCTGCGGCCAGCCCCTGGAGATTCCACCCGAGGAACCCGATAGCATGCCGGTAGAAGGTGCGAAGGAACCAGACCGCGTTGAGCGGGTTCATCCGCATCGCGGCGAGACCGAACGATCCCCACGACGCAGCGTGGGTGAAGCGGGCATCGGCCTTGACCAGAACCGCGAACCCGCTCCGCGCGGCTTCGTCATCGAGCCGGACCCACTGCACGAGCCGGCTTCCGGTCGACCAGGATCGGGCCGCCGGGAGGTACTGGATTCCATGCGCTGCGTAGCCACGTGTCTCGGCGCCAGCCTCGGTGACTCGCGCGCGTCCGGCCGGTGGGCCGGAATCCGCGCCCGGCCGCCAGTCACCAAGGGCCATCCCGTGGGTCGTCGCGGCGATGATGTACGTCTTGCCGTTGTGGCGGCGCGACCAGTGCTCGATCCACGGCTCGATCCGGACGGGCGGGCCCGGATCCGAAGAGACGATCACCGGCTTCATGAACTCCAGTTCCCCGTGCAGACCGCGCGCGAGCGAGGCGTCGCCGGGCCCGTGGGCGATCTGCCAGCCCCGGCATCCTCTCATCAACTCGGTGTAGACATGGAACCGCCACCGCTCGTACGGCACGTCCTCGTACATCTGAGGGCGAAGCCAGATGACCTTCTGCTGTCCAGCCACCAGTGGCCACAGGTCGGTATGCAGGTTGGCGGGGTACAGAGGCTCCGTCTCCGGGTCGTAGATGTGAAAGTACGGGACCTTCTCGAACTCGAGCCGGTTCCAGTAGCCACCGTGCCCGACCATGACGGGTTTGTCCGTCGCCCGGTGAATGTACTCCACGACCGCGCGAAGCCCGGCCAGCTGGTCCGCGCTCGCCGTGTGGAATAGCGCGAAGCTCTCTTCAATGCCGGGCGTGGTGGCGACTACCATGGGCCCTCGCTTGCAGAACTCGAGATAGGCCTCCAGCGAGGCCTGGCCGCCTGCCTTTCCTTTCAGCTCCGCCGTCGAGAACACGGGGCCGGGCACGACGAAGACCGTCGATGAGTAGAGATTGTCGGCCGTCCACCGCTTCTCGATCACGTCGCGGGGCGTGATCTTGCCGGCGACATCGCGCGCGCAGTTGAAGTCGTTGTCGCGGCGCATGTAGAGCTGGTCGGTAAAGCGGTCGTACATCGACCAGGCGGGGAGCTTGTGGAGGTCCAGATAGGCCTGGCGTCCGGGGTCGGCCGACCCCGCGTAGGCGGGCGCGAAGCCATACACGCCGCCCCAGGGGATCCAGGGCTCGCCATTGACGCGCACCAGGTTGTCACGGCTGATAGTGACCCGGCCGATGGGAGGTTGCGTCGGCTCGTGCGCCTGCCGGCAGAACGGCTCGGACTCGACCGACCCGAATGATCGACCTGACCGATCGAATGCGGTGGCGCGCACGAGCCAGTTGCGCTGCGGATCATTGAAGGGCTGCACCGGCAGGGCGGAGACCTCGAGATCCGTGAGGAGCAGGTTGGTCAGGTCGCCTCTGAGACCAGCTGGGATCCGACTCCGTTGCGCCGCGAGTGCGTCAGCCGTGGCGGGAACGTCGATGGCTTGAAGCACGCGCCCCGACCCGCGCCTGACGATCTCGAGTCTGATCGACGCCACCGTCGCCAGCGTGGCGGCGCTGAAGCCGAGATTCATGCGGACAAGCTGCGCCTGTTGCGGCCCCAGATATAGCGCCCCGAGCTTGAGATCGATCGGCGTGGCCCAGGTGCTGAACCACAGCTCCGTGCTCGTGACCGCCTGGTCCTCGCGGACGAGAGTGAGCCGCCCCTTGTACTCGGAATAGGCGGCCCAGCACAGCTCGTCGAGCGGGTAGGAAACACGCAGATCCTGTTCGCCGCCGGCTGGCATGCGTACCGGGGCGCTCTTGAGCTCCGACCGCTTCCCACTGGGTGCCGCGAATTCCCAGCTCAGCAAAAAGGTCGCGGCGGGGCCCGGATTGACCACCCGAGCGGTCAGCACGTTGACGCCAAAGAGCCGCTCGCCCAGATCGAGGTCAGCGAGGTGTGGCCCGCTCGGCGTTCGTTCATCTGGAGCCGTCTTGACGCCTCGTTTGGTCAGTTCCTGGGGAGTACTCTCCGGCTCGTAGAGGCGTACGTCATCCCACCACACCGTGCCGACGATGTTGTTCTGCGGCTGCAGGCCCGTCCCGTCGAGGGTATAGCCATTGGCCCCCCGCGCGCACAGCATCAGCCGGATCGACGCGAGGGGCCGGGTCGGCCGGAACACCTGGCGGAGCAGGCGCCAGCCGTCGGTCCCTATCGAGACCGGCGCCTTGTGGATGAAGGAGAACCCGTCGAGGCGCTCGCCGTCCTCGGCGACGGCATCGATGCTGAGCATGCAGAGGTGATCGGTCTTGACGTAGGTGGCGACCTCGATGAGGCGGGCCTCGCGCTGATTGAGCCGAACAACGTGCGAGGCGACCGAGACCTCGTCGCCGGATGGGACGATCATCTTGAGACTTCGGCCCCCCTTGCGACTGACCAGCCCGTCCGTCTCGACTCGGCCGCGGTTGTCAAACCGCGCGTTATGCCAGGTGTTGAAGAGGTAGTAGTGCTTGGGCGGGAAGAACCGGTACTTGACCGGCCGATCCCACCCCGCCGGATATCCGTTCGCATCCACCGCTTCGAAGCTCCCGTTTGCCACAAGGTTCGGCCCGCCGGGACCGGGCTCCGATAGCTCGGCCGACCCGAGCTCGACATGGCCTGCGCGTCCCTCGAACCGAATAGTCACCGAAACGACCGGAGGCAATAGCAGCCCCGGCGCACCACCTCGCGCCGGATCGGCGGATACTTTCGCCGCCGCTTTCAGCCATTCCGAAGCCGGCAGCCGCACCTCGAGCCACTGCCAGTCGAAAGTCCCCGTAGGAAACGGGATCATGCTCGACACGAGCGGTGTGACCAGAGGCCCGAATGGATCGTTCGCGGCAGCGGTCCCGAGCAGGCAGAGCCCAAGCTCCACGCCGCCCGCGGCAGACGGCACGTCCTCGCCACGAAGCCGCAGGGATAGCGTCAGGTCGCGGACGAGTCGCTCGGGCGCCCGACTGTACAGCGGTCGCAACTCGGCGAAGCCGCCCGCGTCCGGGAAGCCGGAGATCTTGCCCTCGTCATGAATGGCAAACCAATGAAGCCGCTGGGTGACCTGGGCGCTCGGGCTGCCGAGAAGCAGCCGTCGCTTGCCTCGCGGCTGCTCGGGCTCGACCCACCGCCAGCTGCCCGTGCAGGTCCAGCCGTCGGGGTTGAAGTCGCGGCGGTTGTAAAAGGCGTTGCCGTAGGCCCAGTGAAGCGTCTGGGTCTGCGGAATTAGCGAGAGCCAGTCGTCCTGGAAGCTCCCGTTGCGAAGGAGGTTGCCCGGTAGCGAGGAGCGCTGGTAGGCCAGCGCTGGGCGCTCGGCGCTTGAGCTCCGTCGGCCGACAAGGGCCGCCGCGATCCCTCCCGCTGCAGCGGTCGCGATGAACGCTCGGCGCTTCACCGTGTGTCGGTCTTCCGGGCGGTCCCGGGGCCCCACTGGTTGGGGTCATCGTGTTGCTCAGCCCATTCGATAGCGGGAAATTGTTTCTTCTGTTTCACGGCAGCAGCCCTTCGCCCACGTCCTTTCGTAGCGTCTTTGCCCTATAACGACAATAACTTCACTTGAATGTCTGCTCGGCTTGTGCTTTACTTTTCCGCCACTTCAGAACGGCGAGCTTGAACCGTCTGTAAGTGAGAAGGCGGAGCTGTGCAGGTAGTCACACGTAACGTCAAGTTCTTTCCTATCGGTCGATCGGCCCGGTCAATTCTTCCTCCTCGACTTCGAGCTCTGACTCGAAGGGCCGCCACCGACTTCGACGCCGCGCAGTCGAGTTTCCCCGTCCGGTCGGAACTATCCTTCGGATACCAGAGAGCATCAGGGGGGCCCATATGTCTAGAGCGCTGATCACCGGCGGAGCCGGCTTCATCGGATCGCACCTGTCCGAAGCCCTCCTGGAGCGGGGGTGGACGGTGGAGGTGGTCGACGACCTCTCGACCGGCAGCATCGAGAACATCAGCCACCTCAAGGGCCACCCGCACTTTGCCTACACGCTCGACAGCGTGATGAACCGCTCGCTGATGCTGGAGCTGGTGGACCGCGCGGATGTGATCTTCCACCTGGCGGCCGCGGTGGGCGTCCGGCTCATCGTGGAGAGGCCCGTCTACACCATCGAGACCAACATCAAGGCGACGGAGCTCATCCTGGAGCTGGCCGCCCGCAAGCAGCGGCCGCTCCTGCTGGCCTCCACCTCGGAGGTCTACGGCAAGCTCGACAAGCCGAAGTTCAGCGAGGACGACGACGTGATCCTGGGGCCGACCTCCAAGGCCCGCTGGTGCTACGCCGCCTCGAAGATGATCGACGAGTTCCTCGCGCGCGCCTATTACAAGGAGAAGGGCCTCCCCACGGTCGTCACGCGGCTCTTCAACACCATCGGGCCCCGGCAGACCGGGCAGTACGGCATGGTGGTCCCGCGCTTCGTGCGGCTGGCCCTGGCCGGCGAGCCTATTCTGGTCTACGGCGACGGCACCCAGCGTCGGTCCTTCACCTGGGTGGGAGACGTGGTTGGCGCCATGCTGGGCCTGATCGCGCACCCGCAGGCTTACGGGGAGGTCTTCAACATCGGGCACACGAAGGAGATCTCGATCTACGATCTGGCGGTGCTGGTGAAGCAGATGACCGTCAGCGCATCGGAGATCGTGCTCGTGCCGTATGAGCAGGCGTATGAGGCCGGGTTCGAGGATATGGCGCGCCGGGCGCCCGATATCTCCAAGATCCACCGGTTGATCGGGTATCGGCCGGAGTTGGATCTGCCCGAGATGCTGGAGCGGGTCATCGCATATGAGAGGGAGCAAGGGGTGTGATGTGATGGCGCGGTAACAACGTGTTAAAGCCAGAACGTCCGGATATGCGGCGTGAGGTTGACTAGTGGCCGCGACGGTAGCCTCGGTTCGCCTTGACGTTGCAATCGCAACCCTCGCCGTGGGCGCTCTCGAGATGGTCACCCGGGCAGGGTGCAGCGGCCTATTGCCAAGCTTTTCTCCCGGCAAATCGCTCCGATATACTCGTCAGATAGGTCACTGGCCTCACTGCCCAGTTGTACGCAAATCGATCGGTCAACAATCCGCGTATGCGGTTATCGAATCGTAGATTTTCTTGAACGTCAAGATGTCGACCGAGGCGTCGCAGACCCTAGCGCGAATCCGCCGAGAAATGGCTTCCCGGAGTTCGCGGCCTGAACCGGTGGAGGTGAATCGAATTGTGCCGGACTCGGGGCAGGCATCGGGTCTGGTCGAGGTGACCGGATGATAGAAGCAACGGGGCCGTTGCGTCTCGACATTGCCCGAGCGGCATTTGCCTCAGGGACCGTGGAGATGGTCACGCGTGCCCTGACGATCATCCTGTCGATCGCGACCGCGCGCCTGCTCGAACCGGGCGAGGTCGGCCTGCTAGGGCTAGCGGTCATCATCGTCGGCATGCTGTCGGTCGTGGCCTTTTGTGCCGAAACCGCCGGAGTGATCGGACGCTGCGAAGGAACCGACCAGCAGCATGCGTGGATGGCGGTCGCAGCTCGCGGGCTCATTACGGCGTGCCTACTTGTCCTCGCGCTCTTGTTTTTGCCGACTCTCGCCCATCTCCTTGCTGGCGTGGAATCTGCCAGCGCGGAACTTATGGCGCTGGTCCGTATACTCATCTGGCAGTTGGGGCTCGAATGGGCTGCAACGTATCCGCGCGTCCTTCTGCAACGCCGCCTCAGCCTGACGTCGCTCGCCGGGGCGAGTCTGCTGCAGATCATCGCCCACGTGGGGCTGTCCTTGGTGCTGCTCTGGTGGGGTTACGGAGCCATGGGAATGGCTTCGTCCGCGCTGGTGAGCGGCGGACTAAGCGCTGCGTTTCTGTGGTCTCGACTGTCCGCTCAGGCTTGGCCGCCGTGGAGAGGCGGGTGCTATAGAGGACTGTGGGGACAGACGTTGGGTTCAACTGGCAGCGTATTCGTAGCCAGCTTCGTGGGCTACCTCAACGGCCGCGTCGATAATATTCTCGTGGCGGCGGTAGTGGGCCCGGCGGCGATGAGCTTCTACGCCATGGCGTGGAGTGCGTCTCGTATCCCCATCTCGGTTCTGATTCAGGGGATGGGGATGATCCTTGTGCCGACCCTGGCACGGATTCAGGGCGATGGGGAACGAGTTGGGAAGGTGCTCCGGCAATCCCTTCGGCACTCCTACTTGCTGCTCGCACCCGTCGTTGCCATGCTGTTTGTCTCTGGGACCTCGCTCGTGGCTGCTGTTCTGGGCACGAAGTGGCTTCCGCTTGTCCCTTGCTTACGAGTCATGAGCGTGTCAATCCTGCTGGGGCCTATTGCAGTCGCGTGTCACGCCGTCTTGGTGGGGGTGGGTCGGCCTCACGTTGCTGGTCTTGCGACCGGAGCCCAACTATGCGCCATCGTGGTGTTGGTCCCCCCTCTGGTAGGACTGTGGGGCATAGTGGGCGCAGCGGTGGCCGATGCGATTTCGATGACAATCTTGACAACGGTTCTTTTCGCCACAGCGCGTGGTGTCATGCCGCAGGTGAAGTGGGAATTTGTGGCCTCAGCGGGGGTGCCGATACTGGCGGCGTTGTCTGTGGGTCTGCTCGCGTTGAGCCTTGGCGGCCAGTTTTCGCAAGGACTCTTTCAGTTCGCGTGCGAGGTGGCCGTGATTGCGATCGGTTATCCTGCTGTCATCGCCGCGCTTGGTGGACGAGCCAGACTAGCGGAGTTCCTCGTGCTGCTGCGCGATGTGAGTGGGCGGGTCGCTGGTTCTCGGATATCGGTTTAGTCTCGTTCGACATGCGACGAACGGGTTGGTTCGAGATTCGCCGGTCCAGAGACTAAAGATGGTGCCACGTATGCGGGGCGGTGGGGAAGCGGCCTCCGCTAGGCAGCCGCCGTCGGAACGATGGGAGATGGCTCCTCCCGGTGTGAACGACCAGGAACTGGCGTGGTGGCAGGAGTTTTCAGATGTCGAAGAGCAATTCTGCTGGGCGCATACGCCTTCAATTCAGCGACTCGTGCGGGGCCACTACGTGCGGCGGATCACTCAAGGTATCCCAGCGGGAGGGACCGTACTGGAATTTGGATGTGGGACAGGGTGGCTGACGTTGCTATTGGCGGAGAACGGTGCAGCTCAGGTCTTCGGAGTGGATTCCTCATCGGCTCAGATTCAAGTGGCGAAGCAGCGCTGTGCAGAGCGACGGCTATCAGGGAGAACGACATTTCATGTTATCGGGACCTCGCTGGTTGAGTTGAGCGGGAAGGTGCCAAGCATCGACGTGTTAGTTATCCATGGGGTACTGCATCATCTTACGAATCAGGAGATTCGTAGCGTCGTGGGCGAGTTTTGTCGGTACCTTGCAGCACCGCGCGCGAGGGTATTTGTTCTGGAGCCTGTCGCTTACGAGGATGTCCCCAATACTCGCGTCAGGCGATTCGTAGGATGGCTGATCGACAAGGTCATCCAGTTGCCCACTAGTGGGCAATCACTAGGGATTCGGAAGTGTACCGCGAGGGAAATAGAGACCCGCGAGCGGCTGAATCGGCGCAGTGTTGGGACGCCACCACGTGGGCCCTCCCCGAAAGAACATCCGTTTGTCCCTGGCGAGCTGGAGGGGCTGCTGAGTCCTTACTTGGATGTAGTTGAGTCGAGGGCGGTTCTTTCGTTCAGCTTCCACGCGGCCAGGAGCGTGCTTCTAATGCGCTTGTCCTACCCGAATTTGGCATTGTGGATCACGTGGCCGTACCTTTTCGTGGTGTCGTGCTTAGAGCGGTTCTTGCTGTCGCTCCACACACGCTATGGGTGCGGAGGGCACTGCATATTCGAGCTGAAGCGATGCAACGTGCTGTCGGCCTGGCGGGATACGTCCCGAGATGCAAAGGTCGGATAGGTTGAGTGGCCAGTTAGATCCTTCGGGCATTGGAGCTCGCATGAGGATTGTTATCGTCCTTCCAACCATTCGGGAAGAGCGCTTCAGGGCCTGGCTTGAGCGTTGGGGTAGGGAGTTTCAGAATCATTCCGTGATTGTCATTGAGGACAATCCGCGAAAGAGCTTCTGTGTGCCTGACCGAGAGAACGTGTTTCACTATTCCTGGCAAGAAATAGATGATGAACTGAAGGATAAGGCGTGGATTATCCCGCGAAGAACTGATTGTGTGCGTTCTTTTGGTTTCTACAAGGCGTATCAGATGCAGCCAGATATGGTAGTGACGCTCGACGACGATTGTTATCCAGACCATGAGGAGTTCTTAAGGTTGCATTGGGATGCACTCAGTGAGAGGCATTCCGCGGAGTGGTTTCAACATTTCCCGGGCATTCGTGTGCGAGGGATGCCGTATGAACTAGAACGGTCAGCAACGGTGTTGAATATCGGTCTTTGGTCGAACATTGCGGATCTTGATGCCCGAACACAACTGGAAAATATGGGATATCGAGCTGTGCGAGCAGAGTTTACGTTTCCGGCCCCTCGCGGGTATTTTGTGCCGGTCTGCGGAATGAATGTGGCGTTTAGGCCGGAGATAATTCCGGCCTTCTACTTTCTGCTAATGGGTCAGGGGTACGAATTTGATCGCTTTGGAGATATTTGGTCGGGGATGTTTCTCAAGAAGATTTGCGATCACCTTGGTTTGCAGATGAGTGGCGGTCGTCCATACGTATGGCATGACAGGGCAAGTGATCCGCATGTGAATCTTGAGAAGGAGAAGAATGGCTTGGTGATGAACGAGCAACTGTGGAGGGACGTGAAGGCAATGAAGTTGTGCGGGAGTACCGTGAAAGAGTGCTACATGTCGCTGGCGGATCAGCTCCCGGTTTATTCCGAATATTGGGCACGACTGCGTGGAGCGATGAAGGTGTGGGTTCGGTTGTTCGATTGAGGGGGAATGGGTGCTGAGGGCGAGGGCGACGTACGAGGTGGTGTATGCGACATCGTGACCGGGACGATCGCGGGTGCGGGAGAAACGCATGATCACGCCGAGAGTTAGCGTCTGCATCCCTGCGTACAACGGTGCGCGATACCTGGGAAGAACGGTGGAGAGCGTGCTAGGGCAGGACTTTGGGGAGTATGAGGTAGTGGTGTGTGATGACGCCTCAACGGATGATACGCCCGGGGTATGTGAGCGGTACCGCGGCGCGCGGGTCAGATATCTGCGGTCTGAGGAACGTGGGGGTGCAGGCCGCGCGTGGAACCGTTGCGTGGAACAGGCTCGCGGGGCATACGTGGTGCTTCTCCATGCGGATGACATGCTAGATCGTGCCTTCTTGCGACGGGCGGTGGCGGTGCTGGATCGCCGTCGGGAAGTGGGGCTCGTGCATTGCGCAGTTCAGCATATCGACGAGGAAGACAAGCCGTTGCATCTTCAAAGGCTGTACGAGGACGATCGTGTTGACACGGGGGAGGCCTTGGTTCGACGCCTTCTGCTCGAGGGGTGCGTTGTGAACCCTGCCGGGGTGATGGTCCGGCGGCACCTGTACGAGAGAGTCGGGCCTTTCACGGACAAGATCGTCTGGGGTGTGGACTGGCACATGTGGTTGCGGATTGCTCTTCAAGCGCATGTTGCGTACCTAGCTGACCCTTTGGCTTTCTACCGCCAGCATGCGACGAGCGACACGTCTGGGGTCATGGCCACGGCCCGAAACGGTAGCGACGAGGTTTGGCTAATGACGGATATCTTCCAGCTAATTGGAAGGGTGAGGCCGGAATTGCTGGAGCTGCGCGGTCAGGCGATGCGTCAGGTGGCGCATAGGACTTGGTGCTTCGCCGAACAGATGTGCCAGCGACGGCTCATGAGGGCGTCCCGTAGGGGCCTGCGAAGGAGCATCCAGATTCGGCCGTCGATGCTTCTGGAGGGACGGGTGTGGGCACTTTGGGCCGCGACGTATCTTGGGTATCGGTGGTTCGTCCAAGTGCGGAGCTGGAAGCACCAATTGCCAGTCCGTTTCGTTGCCTAGCGTGTGTTGGCCGGCGGGCGGATGGCGCATTAGTTTCGCAAGCATCTGCGGTCACTCATAGGGCTTCTCACATGTCCGTATGTTCTCGGGGTGGGAGTCGGCGTGTCCAGCAGGGTTGGGACGAGATGGCAGGGTCGTAGGTGCGGGGATGGATGCCAGCCTGATCATACCGACTTTCGAGAGGCCCGCGGTTCTTTGCGAGACACTGCGCGCCTTGGCGCAGGTCGATTACCCCAAGGACCGATGGGAGGCTATCGTGGTGGACGATGGGTCAAGACCTGAGACCCTAACGACTATCACGGACTGGATCGCGGTGTCGAAGGCTCCCATTGGTCTGATTCGGCAAACGCATCGGGGCCCGGCGGTAGCTCGTAACCATGGAGCGCGAGCGGCAGCAGGGGATGTGTTGATCTTCCTTGACAACGACTGCCTCGTAGCACCGAGCTTCATCCGGCGGCATCTCGAGGTGCTGAAGGAGAATTCTGGTTGTTGGGTTGTTGGGCGGGTTGTTCACCCATCAGAGTTGCGGAGGACGCCCTTCGGCCGTTATCGGGACGACTGCTGGGAAATGTTCCACCGCTCCCAGCAGCACTCGGGTCTCTCGGAGACCGAGGGCATCACCGCGGCGAACCTAGCTGTCTGGCGATCAGAATTCATCGACCGTGGCGGATTCGATGAGGAGTTCGTGATAGCAAGCTCCGAGGACTGGGAGCTAGGTCAACGAGCCCGAGATATTGGTATCCGGGTGCTGTACGATCCACAGAACGCCGTGGTCCACAATGACTGGGCAGTGAGCCTCGACCACTTCTGCGAGCGACAGAGACTCAACAGCGTGTCCGATGTACTCCTCTGGCGGAAGTACGGGGAGCGGAGCCCGCGGGCACGACTGGTGCGCGAGAGCAGCCCAATTCAGTGGACAGGGGATCCTCCGCGCCTGATTCTCAAGAAGATGGTCAAGTGTGTGCTCGCGACTGGTCTGGGAAGGGCGGCGGTGCGTAGGGCGTGCTCCGTCGCCGAGCGGATCGCGCCGGATACCTGGTGGAACCGTCGTGCCTATGAGTTGGCCGTTGGAGTCTCGATCTTTCTGGGCGTGCGGGAGGGGCTCGTTCGCTACGGCGCAGCCTCTGTAGCCCCATCGCCACCCAAGGCGAGAGAGAAGGACGCGACGAAGCCGTGAAGCGCTGTTCCACGGGCGCCCTCGTGTGTCATCTGATCGACGCAAACCTCGATACACCGTACTTCCGGGCGATAGCCCGTTATCACGACAAGATCCGATTTCCCGCGATGATCGGGTCTCTGGCTCCTGAGGGACCGCTCCAGCACGCGATGAAGAAGCTCGGGGTTCCCACCTTTGCGCTGGGGGTAACCAGGCGGCGCCAGTATGGTCAAGCTATCGCGCGCCTGGCGGGACTGGTCCGGCGCCAGAACGTCTCGGTTGTCCACGCGCATTGTTTCGATCCGACCTTCGTTGGGCTCTTGGCTGCGCGGATCGCGGGCGCGAGCTTCGTGTTCACGCGTCATCACTCCAACCACCATCTGAGGCTGGGAAAGCGCTGGCATACACGAATGGACGCGTGGTGCGGGCGCCATGCGGATCGGGTTATCGCGGTTTCTGAAGCTACCAGGCGGATCATGGCGGACATTGAGCGGGTACCGGAGAGCAAAGTGGTGATGGTGTACAACGGAGCAGAGCCTCTCCCGGTGCCATCCACAAGTTCTGTGCGGGCACTGCGGCATGATCTTGGCCTTGAGTGTGAGGCGGTTTGTCTTGTGGTGGCGCGGCTGCACGAGGAGAAGGGGCATCGGGTGCTCTTCGATGCTCTGCCACGAGTCCTGTCTCACGTCGACTCGCTCGCTGTGCTCCTCGCTGGAGATGGACCGCACCGTGCGCAGCTTGAATTGGAGGTCCAGCGTCGCGGGCTGAACTCCGTGGTTAGATTCCTGGGTAGGCGACACGACATTCCCGAGCTGATCTCTCTTAGTTCGGTGGTGGTGTTGCCGAGCCTGGCCGAGTCATTTGGCTTCGCAGTACTTGAGGCCATGAGTCTGAGTCGACCCGTAGTTGCCGCTGGGACCGGCGGTATCCCGGAGGTGATGGTTGATGGGCGGACGGGCCTCCTTGCGCCTCCGGGCAATGCTGACGCACTTGCGGTGGCGCTCTCGCGCGTTCTGAGGGATCGTGAGTGGGCGATGGCCTTGGGCGAAGAAGGCGGCCGGCGTGCGCTCTTCTTTAGCGTCGATCGAATGCTGCGTGGTTACGAGGCAGTGTACGAGGCCGTCAACGCCGCCTAACGAGATTCTCAACCGTCGTCGAACATTAGGACAGAAGTAGGCTCTTCACAGATCGACCCTGCGAACTCTCTTAGCCATTCTCGGACGGAGTGTATTGGTGAATGCAATTAGAGTTCAGTGAGGGGAAGAGATTTAGGGGGTGCGATGGCGTGTCCTCTCTGTGCTGATGATCGTATTGGTCCATCTTGGCTAGGTTCTGTGTTTCATGACGGTAGAGAGTTTCCTTACGTTCAGTGCTTGTCATGCAAGTCGCTGTACTGTGACCCGATGCCCGGAGAAGAAGTCCTCGCCGAGATGTATGGACCGCGGGCCAGAGCGTACTGGGAAGCAGATACTGGTGAGGATCATTCCAGGGATCAGCGCTCGGTGATTGACGTGCTTCGTAGCCTGAGGCCGGGGGTGTTTCTTGACTATGGATGCGGCAATGGTTCCTTGCTGAAGGACGCTAGAGAGTTGGGGTGGCAGGCTCTGGGTGTGGAGTTTGATCCTGAGATAGCGGCTCTTGTGGAGAGTAAAACACGTATCAAGGTGGTGGCCAAGTCCTCGGAGTATCTGGCAGGGAGTCGGCGCATTGCCGATGTCCTGCATTTGGGTGATGTGCTCGAGCATCTGACTAAGCTGGATCAAGAGATGCCGGAGATTCTGGAGCTAGTTAAGTCGAATGGTTATCTGGTTGCGACCGGACCTCTTGAAGCGAATGCCACGCTGTTCAACGTTGTTCTTCGCTCCGTGAGATCAGTTCGGCGGCGATGGCATCGAAGCGAAGTGCCGCCAAGACACGTGATGCTTGCAACAGCGCAGGGGCAGAGAAGACTGTTCCAGAGATTCAAGCTTCAAGAGGTTAGTTTTTGTGTCTCCGAGGTATCTTGGCCAGCTCCGAATAGTCTCTCGCATGTGGAACTCAAGAGCCCACGTAGAGTCGGCCTGTTTCTGCTCAGCCGCTTCTCACGTGGAATATCTTGGCTGAATCGAAACAGATGGGGGAATCGATACTTTTACGTTGGGAGCCTGGGCACAGAAAGGGCACTCTGAGCACGGGGCCCGCGGATCGTGCCCTGACGTGCCCGAGACCTCGGAGCGTGTCGCTCGGAAGGCCGGGTCTTCGGGAATCGGGTTGGTTTTGGGAGAAGGTCGAAGTTGCACGTGAGAACCAAGAGGCTTTGTACGTCCTCTATAGGCAGCTCGTAGGACTCACCCTGTTGCGGGGATGGCGAGAGAGCAGCGGTACGTGTCGCCGAGAGTACGCTGGCTGATGAAGAGTGTCTCGGTCGTCGTCCCGGCGTTCAATCACGCGACCTTTCTCCCGGAAGCGCTTGAGAGCGTTTTCGCTCAGAGCGTGCCCCCTAGGGAGGTGATCGTGGTGGACGATGGCTCTACCGATGGGACAGCCGAAGTGCTGAGCCGATATGGGGGCCGAGTCCGGGTAGTGAGGCAACTGAATCGAGGGGTCGCTGCGGCTCGGAACGTTGGTGCGGCAGCAGCGTCGGGTGATCTACTAGCTTTTCTCGATGCGGACGACGCTTGGCTTCCGGCAAAGCTAGAGCGACAAGTGGCCCGCTTGGCGGCGGGACCCGAGTTCGGGCTTGTCCACTGCGGCATGGAGGAGGTGGATGGGCAGGGGCGCCATTTGGGCGTACGCGTCGACGGCATGCAGGGCTGGGTATCTCAGGAAATGCTTTTGTTCCGCCGAGGCGTCATCCTTGGTGCGGGGAGTACGGCCATGGTTCGGCGGGGCGCCTTTTGGGAGCTTGGGGGTTTTGACGAGCGGCTGTCGACTTCGGCCGACTGGGATCTCTGCTACCGCGTGGGGCGCAGGTACCAGGTGGGCTTCGTCCCGGAGGCGCTGGTACGATACCGGGTCCACGGCGGCAACATGCACAGGAACGTACACGTTATGGCTAGCGACATGCTCAAGGCTTATGCGAATGCGTTTTCGGAACTCGATCCAGAGGTGCAGCGGTTACGCCGGTTGGCGTATGGGAGGCTACACTCGATGTTGGCCGGGTCGTTCTTTCGATCTGGCGAGTACAGGCAATTCGTGAGACACGCACTGGTCAGCGTGGCGTTGCAGCCGGGACGGCTGGGCTACTTCGCAGGTTACCCGGTTCGCGCGTTGCGCCGATGCCTGTCTGCTTCCAGAGTCGCATGAAAAGAGCCGCACTATACCTTTGCTACTACAACATCACGGAACCTCTTGTCCAAACGCAAGTCGTAGCCTACTTGCGCGAGTTGGCCCGGGACGGAGTCGAGATTCATCTCTTGACCTTCGAGAAGGAGCGACTGGACCCCGCGAAGCAGAGCCGGATACGTGAGGAACTTCGGTGTGATGGGATCGAGTGGTATTCGCTGCGCTACCACCGCTGGCCGTCGCTGCCGGCCACGCTCTACGATATGATTGTAGGCTCTACACGCGCGTTGAGCGTCTGTGCTAGACACGGAATTCCGCTGGTCCACGGACGGTCTCATGTCGGTGCAGCGATGGCATGGCCGATCAAGTGGTTACGTGGAGTGAAGGTACTGTTCGACGTCCGTGGTTTGCTCGCCGACGAGTACGCGGATGTCGGGCACTGGTCTAGAGGGGGCCTGAAGTACAGACTCACGAAGGCGATCGAACGGCTACTGCTCAGGCGGGCTGACGCACTGATCGTGCTCACGAAGGTGATCCGGGCGGATCTTGTGGCGAGTGAGGCTCTTCAGCGTGACCGATTGCCAGACATCCAGGTAATCCCCTGCTGTGTTGACGTCAGACGTTTTGCGTTGGACGAGAGGCTGCGCCAGGCCGAGCGACACCGGCGAGCGTGGGATGGGCGGCGAGTGCTGGCCTACGTGGGCAAGCTGGGGACATGGTACCTCGTAGACGAAATGGCGAGGTTCTTTGCAGTCTTGCGACGAGCGGACAGTCGCTTCTTCTTCCAGGTGCTCACCCAGAGTGAGCCAATGTCGATGCGGCGTGCGTTGCATGATACGGGCGTTCCGTCTGAGGCCTTTGACATCGGTCAGGTTGAGCCGGAGGCGGTGCCGGACGTACTCCGTGCCGCAGATGCTGGCATCTCGCTCATTCGCACCTGCTACTCAAAGCGTTCTTCGTCCCCAACGAAGGTGGGGGAGTACCTCGCTGCAGGCCTTCCGGTGGTCAGCACACGCGGAATCGGCGATTGCGACGAGATCCTGGGGCGTCCCAACCTCGGGGTTGTGATCGACCGGCTCGACGACGTTGAGTACAGCCGCGCTGCCGGGATGCTTTTGAGGCTCCTCGACGATCCGGAGACGCCCGTACGCTGCCGCCAGTTCGCCGAGCAAGAACTGTCCCTCACCGGCGTCGGCGGCCCGCGCTATGCCTCGGTTTACCGACGATTGCTCGCGGACCCAAGCGGAGAGTCCATTGCGGTGTCACGAAGCGACTGAGCCGCGCATCTCTGGCGGGGGCCGAGGCGGTCACCCATCCCAGAAAGGGAGATCCATCGAGATTGTCGCGCTCGTGCCCTACCCGCCGGATACAACGCCGAGCCAGCGGTTCCGGATCGAGCAGTGGAGAGGGCCCCTTGAGGAGCTGGGGATCCGGGTGCGCCTCGCACCGTTCGCCGATCGTCGGCTGATGAAGCTCCTGTATGAACCGGGTCGAGCGGCTCTGAAGATCGCCGCGATGATCGCGGGGTTCGCGCGACGGCTCGGGGATGTGGCCACGGCAGGGCGGGGAGATGCGATCCTGGTTCACCGTGCCGCATGGTTGGCCGGGCCGGCGCTACTGGAGCGCCTCTTGATGGTGTGGCGTAAGCCCATTCTCTTCGACTTTGATGATGCGATCTACCTGCGGCATACCTCGGGCGCGAACCCGCTATTCGACTGGCTCAAGTTTCCCGGGAAGACTGCGGCATTGTGCCGGATGAGCTCGCTCGTGGTGGCAGGGAACGACTATCTCGCCACCTACGCGCGGAAGCATAATTGCCGCGTCGTTGTTGTTCCGACGAGCATCGACACCGACCTGTACATGCCGACAGAGCGGGATGATTGTTCGCATCGAGTGGTGATCGGCTGGACAGGGAGTGCGACCTCGATGACGCATCTCGAGATTTTCGCGCCAGTGCTCCGGAAGCTCCTAGCGCACCGTGACGTGGAGATCCGAGTGCAGTCGAATCAGCCTCCCGTGTTGTCAGGGGTGCCCTTTGTTTTTCAGCCCTGGCGAATCGCCACCGAGGTCGACGAGATCCGCGCCTTCGATATCGGGATCAAGCCGATGCCCGACGACCCGTGGGCCCGGGGCAAGTGCCCGATGAAAGAGCTGCAGTACATGGCCCTGGGTATTCCGGCTGTGTGCTCTGCTGTGGGGACAAGCGCTGAGGCGATCAGGGATGGCGAGAATGGCTTTCTCGCCAATAGCGCTGAACAGTGGTTCGAGCGGCTCACCCGGCTGGTGGACGACGTGGCACTGCGTCGGAAGATCGGGCTCGCGGGTCGGCAGACGGTCGAGGAGCGTTATTCGAAGATGGTGTGTGCGGCCCGCTTCGCTGAGGCGATACGGAGTGTCGTGGAGGATGGACACGGACGCTGAAACGACCTCGGCGGGGGCGCTGGAGGAGCAGAAACGCCGCGCGATCGCGCACCACTCCGATGCAGCCGCCGAGTTTGTCGCTCGCTACGAGCGACTAGCCGTCGATCCCTATGGGAGCTGTTTCGGGTACAGCCGGTACCGGCTTCAGAGCCTCCTGGATCTCTGCCTGCCCGAAAATGGAAGGGGTCTCCAAGCTCTGGACGTCGGCTGTGGCACGGGCCATCACCTGGCAGATCTCCGGCGGAGAGGGTTCGAGGTGTCGGGGGTTGACGGCTCGCCGGAGATGGTAGCCCGCGCCCGAGCCCGGAACCAAGGCGTTCCCATCGAGTGTGCGGACGTGGAGGCGCTGCCGTTTCCGTCTGGCCGGTTCGACCTCGTGCTGTGCATCGAGGTGCTCCGTTATCTTCGAGACCCGGCCGGGTGTCTCCGCGAGATAGCTCGGGTAATGAGGCCCGGGGGAGTCTGCATGGCCACCGCCACACCTTTGCTAAACCTCAATGGGTATTGGCTGGTGAATCGGATTGCGAGCGGTGTTGGCCTGCCAGGGCTGACGCGCTTGAGGCAGTTCTTCCACACGTCGAGGCAGTTGCGGCACAAGTTCAGGTCGGCAGGTTTCGATGCGGTGGGAGTCCATGGGGTCTATATCGGGCCGGTGAACTGGGTAGAGCGGCTCGCGCCACGGCGAGTACCGGCGGTTCTGCGCAAGTGGGAGCGGCTCGATTCGAGCCTGGCCGACCACCCGGTCCTTCGAGAGTTATCCAACATGTTCCTAGTGCGCGCAGTTCGCGAGGGAATTCGTGAGTGAACCGAGCGCCCTGGAGCAGGGGGTGTTCACGCTGAGCCTCGACCTTGAGCTCATCTGGGGTACGCTGGATCTCTTTGGCGTGGAGGGTTTCCGTCAGCGGTGCGAGCTCGAACGGGAAGTGGTCATCGACCGGCTTCTGGAGCTACTCGCCGAGTTCGAGATCTCCGCGACCTGGTGCGTGGTCGGCCATCTATTCCTGGACCGGTGCTACCGTCAGAACGGCCGGAAACACCCGGAGATCATCCGCCCTGAGCATGCCTGGAGCCGCCACGATTGGTTCGCGGACGATCCCGATGGAACCGAGGCGGACGCGCCGCTCTTTCTGGGGCGGAGCCTCGTCGAGCGGATCATCAAGTGCCCGGTCCCGCAGGAGATCGGATCCCACTCGTTTTCGCATGTCATCTTTGGTGACTCAGGCTGTACTGCGGAGACGGCGCAAAGTGAGATCCAAGCCTGCAGACGCCTGTCCGAAGAGATCGGGGTGACTTTGCGGAGCTTCGCCTTCCCGAGAAACCAGGTCGGCCATCTGAATGTGTTGGTTGAGCACGGGTTCTACTGCTTCAGGGGGCCCGAGCCCCGATGGTACGAGCAGCCAGGCCTTCCCGGTGTGCTCCGCCGCATGGGCCATCTCTGGGATGTCGTGACCATCAGCGAGCCACCAGTCGTACTGCCTCGACGCACAGAGGAGGGCCTCCTCGATATCCCGGGCTCTATGGTCTACCTGCCGATGCACGGTGTGCGTCGACTCATCCCGGGTTCCTGGCGGGTGCGACGTGCGTTGAAGGGGTTGAGGGCGGCCGTCAGCAAGCGCCGGATCTTTCACCTCTGGGCCCATCCGACTAGCCTGGCGGACGAACCGGACGCGATGTTTGATGGGCTGCGGCAGATCTTCGAGCGGGTCGAGTCACTGCGGAATCGGGGAGCTCTCCGGGTCGCGACGATGGGTGAGTTGGCTGCATTGGCGGGCCGGCCGACTCAGCGGGGCGCTGGATGACGCCAGGAGTGTCGGCGAAATATCGGACCGCTCCAAATGCCGAAGCGCGCACAATCTGGCGGCTCTACTGGTGGGCGCTCGTTCTCCGTGCGGCCGCCGGACTGGCCGCGTACGTGCTGACGCAGTACACTGACGTTCCGTTTTTCGAGGACGCGCTCTACTACGAGGAGATGGGCTACAGCGTAGCGAGCGATTGGCTCTCAGGAAGAGCGGTCGACTTCACCACCTTGTCACGGGGAGCTCAGACGGCCTCGTTGATGGTGACCGGGATCGCGGTCTTCTACTACATCACGCAGGGGGTTCGGGCGCTCCCATTGCTGTTGATCCTCTACAGCGCGGTCACAGCGTGGGTCCCGGTCTACGTCTACCGAATCACTCGGGAACTGGACGTACCAGCGATGGCGGCGAGCCGGGCCGGATGGCTCGTCGCGCTCTCACCCGCCTTCGTGTTCTGGTCCGGGAGTCTCTACAAGGAGGGGCTGGTCATGCTGGCGTTGAGTGCGGGCGTGTACCATGCGCTGCGTCTACAATCACGATGGCAAGAACGGTCCCTCGCGATACTCGTCGCGTCGGTGTTCGCCTTGTTGGCATTGCGCTTCTACCTCGCGATCATGATGAGCGTGGTGATCGTTCTTGGCCTGCTATGGGCGCGACGGGATCAAAAGGTTCTGTCGCAACGCCATGCACTCATGCCTCCGCTCATCCGGCAGGCCTTCATCGCGGCGGCGTTCGTGGGGCTGATGATGACGTTGGGGTTCAGCGAGAACGCCGAGCACCGCTTGGCCGAGAGCCCGGAAGGCACGGTGGTTGAACTTGACCTGTCACGGCTCAACGTGGATCGGCAATGGTCAGCGACCAGTGCTTACTCGGGGTACCTGACAGAGGCCGATATCTCCACCCCCACCAAGGCCGTGCGATATTTCCCGGTCGGGCTCTTCTATTTCTTGGCGGTGCCGTTCCCGTGGCAGTTCGGGGGTCTTCGACAGAACCTCGTCATCCCCGAGACGGCATTCTGGCTGCTGTTGTACCCGCTGATCGGAATCGGGATTGTCCGCGGTCTGCGAGTGAACCGACCCGGCACCCTGGTTCTCCTGGCGGCGACGGGTGGGATGTGCGTGATCTATACGTTAGTCTCCGGCAACATCGGCCTCGCGTATCGGATGCGCTCGCAGGTCTGGCTCCTGTGGGCACCCTTGGCTGCCTGGGGGTGGGAGGTCCTGCGCGAGCGGCGCCGCGGGCGGGCGAGCCGAGTGGCACAGTCGCCGCGCCAACCTGTGAGCCAGCGGTCGCTTACGCGATAGCCATGTGTGGTATCGCGGGCGTCGTGGATACGCGAGGGAGGCCAATAGAGGAGGCACTGGTGCGCCGCCTCTCCGAGGTCTTGCGCCACCGAGGGCCCGACGACGAGGGCTACCACATCGATGGGCCGGTGGCGCTCGGCCAACGGCGGTTGGCGATCTTGGATCTCGCGGGTGGCCGGCAGCCGATGGGTAGTGAGGACGGCACGGTCTGGATCACGTTCAACGGAGAGATCTACAATTTCCGTGAGTTGCGGGCGCGGCTGGAAGGCCTGGGGCACCGGTTCGCGACTCGTAGTGACACCGAGACGATCGTCCACGCCTACGAGCAGTACGGCGTCGAATGCGTGAAAGAGCTGCGCGGCATGTTCGCCTTCGGACTGTGGGATCGGCCGAGGCAGACGCTCCTTCTCGCTCGCGATCGCATGGGCAAGAAGCCGCTGTTCTACACCGAGGTGGACGGGCAGTGGGTGTTCGCCTCCGAGCTCCAGGCGCTGCTCCAGCACCCCGGGCTGACGCGGGAGGTGGACTGGGGCGCGCTGGACGAGTACCTGACGTATGGCTACGTGCCCGCGCCGAAGACGGTCTTCCGCGGTGTGCACAAGCTTCCACCGGCTCATTGGCTTACGCTCAAGCTGCGTCCGGGTGAGGGCGTCGGTCCGGAGGTCCACGTCGAGCGATACTGGCAACTGGCCTACGAGCCGAAGCTCCGGCTGAGCGAGGCGGACGCGGCCGACGGATTGGTGGAGGTGCTCAGGGAGGCTGTCCGGCTACGGATGATCGCCGACGTGCCGCTGGGCGCACTGCTGAGCGGTGGAATCGACTCCAGCATCGTGGTCGCGCTCATGAGCCAGCTCTCCGACCGCCCGGTCAAGACGTTCTCCATCGGCTTCGACGATCAGGAGTTCAACGAGCTGCCCCACGCCCGCCGTGTGGCCGAGCGGTGTGGGACGGAGCATCACGAACTCATCGTCCGCCCGAACGCGCTGGAGGTGTTGCCCACCCTGGTGCGTCATTACGGGGAGCCGTATGCGGACTCGTCGGCGATCCCAAGCTACTACGTAGCCAAGCTCACGCGTGAGCACGTCACGGTCGCCCTCAACGGCGACGGGGGCGACGAATGC